>Ga0255096_1000016_pt1 | contig 172604 bp, 160 predicted proteins | sample Colum_Atlam_RepA_2_FD_188563 | JGI IMG/M metagenome (GOLD analysis project Ga0255096, IMG submission 188563) | Freshwater microbial communities from Columbia River, Oregon, United States - Colum_Atlam_RepA_8d | ecosystem: Environmental > Aquatic > Freshwater > River | place: USA: Oregon... | reverse complement strand
CATGTTCGACCGCACTCCAGCCTGGAGAACATGACGCCAATCGAGTTCAAACAGAAGTGCAATTCAACTATGAAAGCCGGGGCTATAGTCCAGTTTTGAATGGCACGAAGAAATCAGGCAGGTCACAGACACCTCTTGATTGCGTTAGTGTAACGCTATCGAGTGTCTAGAATATCGGGGCTTTCCAGCTAGTATGCTGTAACATGCTGCTTTGAGTAAAACTTTAAGGACTGCGACGAGTAACTCGTTTTCAGAATAACAATAAGTGGATTCGTATGCACGGAGCAAAATTGTGACCAGGTATACAGCTTTTCTTATTTCGCTGATGCTTTCTGCGGGACTTAACTCTTCGGTTAAAGCCCAAGGACCTCAACTCCCGAGCTGCGGGAACATTTCCTTTCTTGCTGATTCAATTATCGATGGCACCCTATTTTCAAAGGGAATATATAAGTTAAATGCCTTTGGTATTTCGTGCGAAGAGGTTGTTGGAATAAACGGAATATTAGGTCTGCTGCTTCGCATGACCAAAGACGATAGCTTGCCTTCGCCATGGTACTCTCTAAAGGAAGCGATAGGTGCGCCCAAGTTTTCAAAAAGTGCTGGCATTGGAATCAGATTGCAACAAATTGAGGTTCTGCCTTCAAACTATGCGTTACAGGAGCGGCAGCTACAGGGAATTACAACCCGCGAAAATATTGGTAGCGGCGCAATCTTTAAGATCGGTGCCTCTTCAGACTCTGGACTAACCAGCAAACAGACTTTTTCAAGTACAGATTCTGTTTATATTGGAGCCACTATTATTCCACGGGTTGAAGATCAAGGACGACCAGCCGATATTTATGTAGTCGCTGAAGTAATGGGTGAAAACTCAGTCTTCATACAACTCAACAGGTATGGGCAAGCGCAGATATGGAACGGTGCGATAGACGGTTTATCTCCTACCCATACAGTTAATGCTCTTGCGCAAGAATTGCGATTTCAGGTTTACTCAGGAAAAATGAATGCTGGTTTTAGGCTTGCCATCTACATTGGCTATGCGATTTCTACATCTGATCAGAAACCGCTAATCCATTACAACAGCAGTCCATACATCATCGCTATTGAGTAGCTCCAAGCAACACGCTGCTTTGATGCAAACTATCAGAATAACGAATAGCACAGCAGTCTTGCGACGACACAGCGTTATATTGATGTGAGGGAAGTCCAATCATAGCCCGGAAGTGTCTACTGTAGTGAGGGAAGTCCAGTGTAACGCTATCGAGTGTCGAGAATATCGGGGGCTTGCCACCCCCCCCCCGGGGGCCCCTTCTTCATCACCTTATCGCTATAGTACCCTCCTTCCCTTGCAAAGGGTGAATTTGGAATGCCGTAGAAAAGAAGAACCACCAGCCCGCTGTTTTCAAAGTCCAAAGATTTGCTAAAGCTGAATTTAAAAAAAGGGGTACTTAGGATGCTAAACAGATTCGGTCTGATTATTCATTGGCTTGGATTTATTTTCTCCGTGTTTTTTGCGGTTTTTATTATAGCCGCACTCGTTATCACTCGCGCAGACACCTTGGACTCTGAGGCGATCGGAGCTTTTGTTCAAATGCTGTACTACACTTTTGGCTCATTACCGGGAGGATGGGTGATCAGGTTCATCCTCACAGGTCACAAAGGCCTGATGCCTTGGTCTAAAGCTAAACAGCCAGCATCACCTGAGAACTAAGCTTTGTAAGGCTATTCGTGGGAAGACATTATTTAGAAGAGCGTTTAGAAAAAACAGAAAAGGAAAGGAAATCAGCAGGTTCCAGATGGGGTGATGCGAACGCAATGCGAACGCAATGCTACTGTGGAATGCGAACGCAATGCTACGGTGGAATACGAACGTAATACGACCGAATTACGAACGTAATACAACGCTTGTATACGAAGGTATTACTACCAATACCAATATAGTTAAGAAGAAAACAGCTCGTAAGTTATTCATTGCTCCAGAGCCACAAGAGGCTAAAGGCTACGCTAGGTCTATCGGATTCGAATTGGATGGGGAGGCCAACCGACTCAAGAAAAGACGCCCGGCCGAAACCGGGCAATAGGACTGACTCCGGACGTACATGCTTCCTGCTTTTTACTGACTTTATGTATAGTTCACGATTCCGATTCCCGCAAGTTTCCTTGGGGTCGTTGGGGGCAATGCGGGGTGGCATTAGGACATCGGTGACGCATGCTGAGGTGCTTCAGGGCTGTTACTCTTTCACTTTCTTGCCTGTCTACGGCGACTGCCAGCGGCGATTGGTATAGTCAATTCCCGTCTATAAAATAGTCTCGGTTATAGTTCGCTTGACCGAAAGCGGCGGTAGATACCAGAAAAGTAATGAAGATAATTTTCAAATCAACGGTCCAGGGTGCTTCCCTAATACTTCAAGGTATAGACGTGAATTATAGACCGTGCAACTAAATGGTGATTGTCACGTCCTGATCATGGCTCCGACCCAAGGAAATAGCTAAATATAAAGTCCACACAATATATGGGCAATAAAGATTGTTATCCCGCTAAATTGAGAGCAGGATTCATCCTTCTTTATGAAATTTAGCCTTCTATCATTGATGATACGAATAAGTTTAGCAGTCCAAATCTACCTTAATGGATATGATTAAATGCGACTAAATATTTTCTTGTTATCCGCTCTACTACTAACATCATGTAGCAGCACTTCGCCTGTATATGAAAACCTATGGGCAGTAGTTCCGGGATCTGGGGCAGCCCCATTTGCCCAAGTCTTGCCTCAATGTGAACAATATGCTCGAGTTTCAGAAAACAATGCATATACCCTTTATGTTCAAAATTTACAGCAAAACAGTCCGCCACTGACCGGTTTAGCAGCGAGCGCTCAACCCCTCGCTGACCAAATGAATAGGCAGAATGCGACGAATGCAGGAAAACAGGCGTATCGCTCAACGCTAAACTCATGTCTAAATGATTCTGGATATAGACTGGTTAGGCAGTGCGTACGTAATTGTACAAATTAAGCACATTTTTCTAGCCCGTAAGGTTTACACACGCCTAAATATAAAAGGGATAATCAGGTATGAAAAATAGAGTCTCAACTTTCGTTGCATTTTTTGCCATAGCCTCTATGAACGCTGCGTTCGGCGGGCAGATTCCCAATCAGATAGATTCCTTTGAATACGGAAATACCATCGTTCTCGCACAATTAGGCAGCTTAAATTGTGGCCTAAAACCTTTGCCGGAACTTGGTTACGAAATTGGAAGATGTATTAACGGCCAATGGGAGCAGGTTAGTAAGAGTTTTAGTAGTGGGTTGAATTGTGGCCTAAAACCTTTGCCGGAACTTGGTTACGAAATTGGAAGATGCATTAACGGCCAATGGGAGCAGGTTAGTAAATAGACCTTCTCCTTTTTATTCGCCAAGTAATGATATAGATAAATTTCAAGTCAATTTCCCGGGGGCTCGCCTTATGTATCAGGGTATAGATGTGAATTACGGATTGCCCGAGAATAAAGAGATAGTCTCGCCGAGGTCAAGCATCAAACTTTTAGAAATGCTAGTTCTGAGCCAGTCGTCATCTCAATAATTCTCTTAAGTCCTATAAGGGTTATGGGTTTCTTCTTTGTAAACTCGAATGTATTTTCTGAAAAACTGCTAGGGCAAACAATAAAGCCAAAATCATATTCGCCGTGCATCATCGCACCCCAAAAGTCTCTCGCCGCGCCTGGTCCAACCTTAGTCGTATATCTCTTACACTGTACCGCACCACGCTTACCATTCTTAAACAGCTTAATATCTATGCCTTGGTCGCCACTTCCTTTTGTAACTTTTACATCAAACCCATGATTTTGAAATAATGTAGCAACCTCATGCTCGAACTGATACGGGTCAACTGTTGTCCAGTATTCATAGGTCTTTCGCTTATGTGCCATTTCCTCACTTTGTCTTTCTTTCTCAATTATTTTTTGCTGGTGTTCTTTCTCTCTCAGAAATGAGTCGTATTTATGAATTGCGTTTTTATAATCTTTGTAGTTCTGAGGAAGCGCAGGGCTACTTACAGGGTTGTCAAAGAGCTTTCCTATAAACAAGATAAAGAATAACAGCCCAGAAACCACTGCGATCAATAGAAGCACGGCATTATCACTTTTACCCGACGCCAACGGTAAACCGCTGAAAACTGAAATCCAGAAAAAAATAGTTAGCCGATCAGAGGATCGTTCTTTTCGATCCTTAGAATAAAAATATGTTTCCTTGTGCTGAAACTCCTCAAGCCTAGCTTGAGTTAAGTAAAAATCTTCAAGTGCAGGTTTGTTCATGGAAATTCCATAATGGTTGGATCTTAGATAGATTTAGGTAAGGGCGCAGGCAACATCAAACTGGACTTTCCAGAGTTTATTAGACAGTTTGATCTTTCCCCCGTCTAAGTGCCACTTCCTCGATTTTAATTCTAAACAATAAATCTGATTTAATTCATACCGAAAGCAGACAACAAATATCGTCTAATTATTAGAGATATCGTGGTGTTCAGAGGTAATGGATTTGCAGGGTTAAATGAGAATAGTTCTCGTTTAGGAGGCTATAGGGGGAACCTATATGACTCTCGCACTAAATCTTTGCCTAAAGTCCATCTGCTTTAATGTATTGCTCCCTTACCTAACGCCCTATAGATACTAGATGGCTTTCAGTCCATTGCTAACTAGAGACGCTGCGATGCAGCCGAGCATCACCGTGCAGCCTACGCGGTCAATGCCGAACCTTCTTATACTAATAACTCTGTCTATTTGGAATGACGCCCCTAACCCCTCCTCGTGGAGATTCTGTATCACCTTTTCTTCTCGGGATTAGGTGGGTATGGCAGTGAAAGATAGTTTGCCCGCTTACTTCGCCTGCGTTAGCACCGATGTTGAACCCTTCAATGCTACTGTCCTCAAGGACGAGTGATTCCCGCACTTCTATCACAAGCTGATTGATCGCGTTCAGCTCTGGCTGATACAGGCCAAAATAGTCTGGCACATGTCTCTTGGGGATGATTAATGTATGCAGAGGGGTTACTGGAAACATATCTCTAAATGATATTGCAAGTTCGTTTTCAGCGATTATCTCGCGGTCAACATTACAGAATAGACACTCTTTATCCCGGTCAGCGTATGATTCGGACCACCCACGAAAGTCGGTCGAATCTGTATCACGTTTCATAGCATTGCATGAATAGCACAAAGCTTGCAGATTGGACTCTTCATCACTGCCACCATTGTTTCGTGGGAGGATATGATCAACTTCTAGAGCTTTATGTTCTGCACTAGTTCCGCATAATTCACAGCGGAATCTAGCTCGTTTTAATATCTTGTAACGTATTGAGCCTGAGATATAGCCGGAAGATTTAGTACGATGCGACCATGTTGAATCCCCTCGTTTGTCTAAGTACTCAGCTAGTCTATTGTCGCAATCTCTTAGGAGCTCAAGGATGTCCGTTTCACTCAATTCTGTGAAGGCAGGAATGGTATAGGAATTATTGTCTTTAACAACAACGCCGTTCTTCACTAACACCCTGCCTACCATTTTTTTCACACGCTCTTCATAGTACTCAATTTGACTAATATCTCGTGAGAGGAGTGCCTTGGCAATCTGTGTTGCAGATGCACTTCCATTGTTTTCTAAAATCGTCCTGAGCATGACAGGTTGATAAACGTGTGCCATTCGCATCTGTTCATTGATGTAACGCTTTAGTTTACTCAAACTACTCATACATCTCCCTCACGAGTTCGTGCTTTGTAAGCACGTAATTATATTAGTTTTCTATTCTAGTTATCTCTTATCTCTACTAGTTCTCTCTTCTCTCTTGTCTCTATACCCTATGCAAAGGGTATTTACTCCCAATAGAGCTCGTCAGGAGAGTTGGGTAAGAAGTCATATGTCTCTTTGTAGTAATCGATGAATTCTGCAACGAACGGAAACTGAGACTCAATATGCAATCGTGCTAACTCGTTGAGTATCCCCTTCCGCTGCTTCTCGCTCAGCCGACCATCGGATACCTGACTCATCGACATATCGACTACCCATACTACCTCTGTTTCCTCATCGTATCGGGCGAAGTCGATTTCTTGCAGTTCGTGCAAAGCTGAGTTTAGCTCTTCAGCTGTCAGCCCAGTGTGCTTGCTGGCTAGCTCCTTTAGTTGTTCGTAGATACCGACCATGCAATAGAATGGGCTAGTCAAAAAATACATCCCAAGTAATTTACCATTCGGACTAACGTCTCGCATTTTCTGTGATTTCCAAATATTAGGGAAAACCTTCGCGAATTTTCTACTCATGGCTAATCCCTCCCGCAGAAATCGATTCTAAGGCCTCAAATTCGGCCAAATTGACCCCATACCAGCGCAATATTGATTCAGGTATAGGTCTGGCAGGCTTCGGCCTTACATCGTGTAATTCGCACGAATAGACCGAACAAAGGGCTACCTGCTGTCTCCAGGTACCAGGCGCCATGAAATCGTAGATGCACCCCTTACACTTCGCATTGATTCTGTCTCGTAGGCTCATACTTTAGCCTCCTTAACGCGACCATGACTCTGCTCAAGTACCCTCTGGTGCTGCTTGATGGCATTGTTACTCCATCGAGTCGAGCCATCGGTGATCTTGATAGGGCTAGGTAATCTTCCAGTTCTGGCCCAATGCCAGATCGTAGAGCGGGATGCATCAAAGTATTTTGCTAAGGTTTTGTCGGAGGAATAGCCAACGCCACTTTCAATAGCGTTGAATATCTGTTCACTGGTTTTAGCGGGATTTACCATTCTTCGGTCCTCATAGCGTTGATTGAGGATTCAGATTGCTTCACGGAGAAGGGGATTACATGTGGAGTGCAGGATAGAGCGGGATGGTGCGGGACAGAGTCTGGACAGAGTCTTTTAGAGAGTCTTTTAAAGCTTTTTAGCCCTCTTGCTTATCGCCTCTTTGAGGCCTCTTAGTGTAGTAGGTCTGGCAGTCCATTCTCCTTCTTGGGTTATGTAGCTTAATGTTTTCTTTTCTTCATCAAACTTTACATCCTTGGGTTTCATCTCAACTAACTGTTCGAATACTTGCCGCGGATTTGGTTTTCCTTCTCCTGCTTGGTACGCGTCTTTTAGTATCACTTCAAGAGCAGGGAAGTAGCCAAAGTTTGTTGTCAAGGGTGCGTACTCAAACCTCGGCGTAATCGGATTCGATTTCGTTGTCTTTTTAGAAATTGAGTATCCAATTTTATTGGCAACTAATCCGGCTTCAATTGCCTCCTCTAGCCAAGGCAAATCAATACGTTCATGCAAAGCCCACAGAATCACATATTCTGCTAGTACGGTGTTCCGTCCGCCAGAAAAGTCAAAATTATCTCGATCCCCCCAAAAGTCGTGCTCTGGGCGTTCCCACATATTTTTGATATATCTTCTTCTTGCTTTAAACTCAGTTTCATTGCTCGGATTAAACTTAACTAATTTGCCGTCAGTAATATCAATAAAGTTTGTGAAATCAGGCCGTGATCCGGGCTCTTTGACGGGAATGTATCCTGCCAAAAAACAATGAATTTCGCCAATATTCCAAAATTCATTCGACAGCCAGTCTTCTAATTGTTTAATCATTAGCTAGCCCTCATAGATTTAGTCAGGTGGACTATCTTGTTGTCTTTATCGCCGGAAAATAGCCAATGCTCGTAGGCCACTAGGATTTTTCTTCGCTCCTCCACGAGTTGCGATCTTGCGTACGCAGCACGAGTAGAGTCAGTTTCTAAGTGTTTGAGACAGAGTTCAAGCGCTTCTTCTGTGAATCTTTGCTGCTCTTGCCCCCAAGTTCGGAAAGTGGTCCTGAATCCGTGTGCCACGCCATCATAGCCAAGTGCGTCGGGTATACTTGAAACGTAGTTATCTGGAATTTTTCTTCCTGCCAGAGTACTGAAAATGCGCCCTTCTCGGCTAGGCATAGATTCAAGAATCCGGACAGCTTGATCTGTGAGTGGGATTTTCCATTCAACGTCGCTTTTCCGCCCTTCAGCATCTGTTGGGATATTCCAAATCTTCTTTTCTAAATCAATCTCAGACCAGTCAGCTAAACGCGCCTCAGTAGGACGTGAAATCGTGAGGATAATGAAAGCTAAGCACAAGGCGTCTGGGCGTGACCCTATAGGAACATCTAATGCAAAGAGCTTTTTCATGAACTCAGGCATAACACGCCAATCGACGGATCGCTGATGCTGTACTTTGTGGACTTTGGAAGCTTTTGGGAATGACTGATCTAGATTATGCTTCCAGATTGCGGGGTTAGAGTCTTTGCGGAGTCCTTCCACGATACCCTTATTTATGATTGCTTCTACATAGTTAATTAGTCTATTTGCTGTGGGTGTTTTCTCTTCCCATATAGGCTTAAGCATCTTCACTAGATGCTCTCGTCGTATGTCTCTAATTAGCAAACTACCTATGTGGGGATAAGCGTACTCAGTTAGGTATTGCTTGAGGCGTCTAACTTGAGCCGCAGTTTTCCATTCCTTAGTTTTGATTGCGATGAATTCTTTGGAGAGGGCCTCAAAAGTAATCTCTTGGGCTTGTTGAGCGACGAGTGCAGACTTCTTAGACTTCGCATCGGCGATAGGATCAATGCCGTTTGCAATTGATTGCTTTCGTTCTCGTGCTAACTCCCTTGCCGTTGTGAGACTCACACTAGGGTAACTGCCTAAACCTAGATCTCGGCGCTTACCTCCAATGACGGTACGCAGAATCCACGACTTAGCACCCTTAGCGTTTGAGGCGCTTGGAGGAGAACATTGAATATACAGGCCTGATACGCCACCCACGGCATGAAGTGCAGCTCTCTCCCTCCCAGCGGAAGACACCGAGTGCTTCAACCTTCGAACCTGTATGTCTGAAAGAGTCTTAGATACCTTTGGCATATACCCATCAACCTACCCATCAACCTACCCATCATAAAAGAGTCGATTCGATGCTACATATTTAGCAGGGCTTGGACAAGCTATTTCAACAGAGGCCAATAAAACAGGGGGGTTTTAGCAAGGGATTGATTTGATCTAAACAGGAGTATGGTGCCCGGGACCGGAATCGAACCGGTACGACCTTTCGATCGAGGGATTTTAAGTCCCTTGCGTCTACCAATTTCGCCACCCGGGCATTGCGGAGGGCTGGTTGCTGCGTAAGGGGCGGGATTGTAAAACAATGAGCTGCCGATTCCTACGCTTGCCACGGGATTGATGGCGCCCGGGCCTCTGCGGCCCGGGTGCCTGGCGGACCTATTTGAATTTCGAGGGGAAGAACCGCACCGAGGCGCGGGCTGACTCAGGGTCGCAGCCGAAGGCGGCAATCTGGTAACCCGGCTGAGCCGGCACCCAGCGCGTGCTGTAGGAGGCCGGCTCCCGCAGGAACATGGGGTCTTCCACCGTCAGCGTGATGTGCAGGTCGTCGCCCTCTATCCAGTAGCGCTCGGTCACCACTTTCTGCGCCGATGACGGGATGCCGTTGTAATCGTCGAAACCCGTGATGTCGAACAGAAAGTGCGTGGTGGTCACGATCAGCGCGCCATCTTCATAACGCCCTACTGAAAACCCTTGATTGCTGAAGTCGACTGCAGTGGGGGCGCGGCCGTCCAGCCAGACAGTACGCAATTGATCGTCTTTCTCATATCGGAACATCACCCGATCGGGCCACTGCGTCACCTGCATATGGTAGGGATCGTATTGAATCGCCGGCGACGAAGCGGGCTGACAGTCGTACTTGGGGGCAATGATCTCCTCGAACACTTCCTGATAAGCCAGTGCCCGCTCATTGAGTACGGGAAAATTCTCGGTGGTCCAGGGCACCGTCTCGCTGTTTACCGGGCGCGCCCTGCCCCCGCCGTCCCACACGCCCGACAGGTCCGGCATGGCTGACTCTTCGGTCTGTGCACTGACTGCGGCCGGCAGTCCTGACGCGACCAGCAAGGTCAGTCCCGCAAGCATTCTGGTGCCCGAAGGCCTCTTGGCATCGTGTTGCATATCCACTCCTTCTCACTTGATGTTCTTGTTGTTGGGTTCTCTGAGGCAACGCTGCACGTCGATCAACGCGGCGGCTGCACGGCCTCTTCGACACGGCCCCCTGACAACACGGGACTGCCGTCCTGACGCGTCATGCGCACACAACAAAGGCCTGTCGATCCGTCAGCACGCGAGGGCTGTCCCGAGACTTTCACTACCATGCCCAGGGGCAGAGAATCCGGCGTCCAACCAGTGCGCTGCAGACTCACCGGCGCTCCCAGTTCGATCTGCCATTCGGTCAGCGCGCCACTGGCATCCGCCACATCCACAAACAGAAAGGCATGGGGATTGCGGAACACGAAGCGCTTTACTGTGCCTTCAATCTCGACACGTCGGTCAGGGTCATAAAACGGGCCGCTGGCGTGATGGGCCAGAACGGGAGTCATCAAGAAGGCGACTCCCACCGATGCAGCCAGCGTGAATGCAGATATCAGATGTTTGGTTTTCATTTTGCTCTCCAGTGCGTGTTGTTGTGATCTATTCAGTCAATTTCCAGTGCCGAGATATTCACCGATATACGGTATCAGTCGGCCGCACAGCATGACAGCGGTCCACAGCGTCAATGAGATGTACGCCACGACTTTCGCTGCAAGCGGGGCCTCCGAGCTCGTAGTCCAATTGTGAACCAATGGATGCAGCAACCAGTAATACACAAGCGCATTCAGGCCGGCAAACACGATCAAAACCATCTTGATCTGAAACATGGCGTTGCTGGCGTAGGTAACAGGGTCGCCATAGAAGAACAGAATGCCGGTGATGAGATTGATCGTGAACCCGGCCAGCACTACGGGAATCAGGGTATGAGTAGCCCCAGGGTCAAGCCTGCGAAAGTGGCCGGCAAGACGCAGGTCGATTACCAGCAATCCACCAAACAGCAACGAGAGTCCGAAGAAATGCAGAATCTCGAACACAGGCCATATCCACCAGGCCGCCACGATCCATTGATTCAGCGCGCTGCCATCGACGAAAGAGACTATTGATTCCAGCATCAAGGCTCCCGTCAGACGATATAGGCGACAAGACGACCGGCGATGATCGCGCCCGTCCAGGTCAACAAGGAGCACAGGGCCACGGTGCGTGTGGAACGGCTGATGTCGGCACTGCCGACGAGCAGGCTGACACGCAGTCGCGCGTGAATGACGCCCGCCAGCGCCATGCCGGCGACAATGAAGGCAATCTTGATGAGAAACGCTGTGTTTTCGGCGAAGGTCAGGGCCTGGGAGGTGAAGAGCATCAGACCGGAAACGGCATTGAAGAAGAATCCTGTCCACGCCAGACGACCAAGGGACAGAAACGCAACGGGATCCAGTGACTTGAAACACCCGATCAGTCGCAAGTCCCGCATCATGAATATGCCGACTACTACCGCAAGTCCGACGATGTGGACACTGAGCAGGAACGGATACGCATACAGTGACAGACTCACCCATTGCGCGATGGGAGTTCCTTCAATCCAGACAAACATGCAGGGCCTTTTGCGAAAATTGTATTTGTTTTTTATTGTTGAGGGCGCACAGTATTCCTCTACAAAGCCGGCTAGTCAAACACAGGAAAAAGGGAGAGATTGCATGTTGAATGAAATCGAGACACTGGTGGAACGCTTTGAACAAAAATCCATGAGCCGACGAGAACTGGTGACGTCACTGATCGGTCTGACCGGCATGATGATGGCAGGCGGCAGCCACTCGGCGCAGCAGCCTGTGCCGGTTGCCCTGGGTCGCTCCATGAATCATGTATCGTTGTCAGTTGCCGATGTCAATCGCTCAGCGGATTTCTATCAGCGGGTACTTGGCCTGGAGATCATCAGTCGTCCCGCCAACGGTGGACTCAATATGGGCCTCGGCAGCGAAAGTTTTCTGGGGCTGTATCAGTTGAACAACCCGGGCACCATGCACCATCTGTGCATTGGAGTGGACAATTACGATGCCGATGCACTGGCTGCAAAGTTGCTCGAGCATGGACTGCCATCGAATATCAGCCGGGATCCGGCGAATCGCACAAGTGGCGGTGATCAGTTGTATTTTCGAGATCCGGATGGTATCTCTGTACAGTTGGCGCAGCACGGCTATCTGGGATGACACATCGCCAATGGAGTCAGGACGCGCGCATTGAAACGGCAAAACAGTATTGCACGTGAAGTGGAGGCTGGGGTCGGAATCGAACCGGCGTACGCGGAGTTGCAGTCCGCTGCATGACCACTCTGCCACCCAGCCAAAGGTCCTAACTAAATCTGTGCAGCCGATGTGCAGCTGAACTGGCCGACGCAATGTATACGCTGTCACAGGGCCGGAAGAGAGATGGAGCGACGTGAAATTGGAGCGGGAAACGAGACTCGAACTCGCGACCCCGACCTTGGCAAGGTCGTGCTCTACCAACTGAGCTATTCCCGCATTCATTTCAGTCTGACCGGCCGCGAAATGCTTTGTTGCGACCAGAACTTTCATCATCCTGCATTGCCGTCGCCCAGTATTACCGAGCGTTGCAGGCCGAAAGAGGCGCCTATTCTAATGGCATGAGAAACTATGTCAAGCGCTCCATTCGTGTATTTGAGGGGTGCTGCATTACAGCTTCAATGTTGGCATTGCAGCTCGCAGATACAGAATCATGGACCACAAACTGAATACTGCAGAAGCATAAATCAACAAGTATCCCACCTGTTCGAAGAACACCGGGGACTGTGGGTCCACCCCAATCAGGATTGTAATGCCGATCATCTGCACGGTTGTTTTCACCTTGCCGATATAGCCTACTTTTACGAGCTCCCGCTGATTGCAGTTGGCCATCCATTCACGCAATGCCGATACGAAGATTTCCCGCGCAATGATGATGGCCACGGGCAATACGAACCACACGCTGGGGTAATTGGCCACAAGCAGCACGAGCGCAGCCACCACCAGCAGCTTGTCCGCAACCGGGTCAAGAAACGCCCCGAAAGCAGAGGTCTGATTGAGCTTGCGAGCCAGGTAACCATCGAGCCAGTCCGTGAGACTGGCAATGGCAAACAAGCCGCCCGCCAACAGATTGCTGTTAGGCAAACCCGAATAGTGCAGCAGGATGACGAAGGGGATCATCAGTACGCGGGACACAGTGACCAGATTGGCAATGTTCATGAGGCGTTATTTCTCTAAGGAGCTGCGCGTAAAGCAGGTGCACACTGGATTCCAAAAACCAGCATTCTACTCATTATGCAGCCATGCATAAATCTCTGCGGCGAGTTTGCTGCTGATTCCTGCAACATTTGCCAACTGCTCCTCACTCGCACGCTGAACCTCCTGCTGACCTCCGAAATGACGGAGCAACTCGCGGCGCCGTTTCGGGCCAAGGCCGGGAATCTGCTCCAGCGGCGATTGATTTCGAGTCTTGGCACGGCGCTGGCGATGGCCGGTAATGGCAAAGCGATGCGCTTCATCACGAATCTGTTGCAGAAGGTGCAAGGCAACGGACTCCGTCGGCAATACGATCTCTTTCACATGGTCACCCAGCGACAGAAACAGTGTCTCCTGCCCTGCCCTGCGGCTGATGCCTTTGGCAATGCCTACAAGCTGCACGCTGGCAAGCTGACAATCATCAATGACCCGTCTGGCCTGTGCCAGCTGCCCTTTGCCTCCGTCGATCAGCAGTATGTCCGGCACCTTGCCGCCATCGACCGACTCGCTCGCTTCCCTTGCCACACGGGTATAACGCCGGCGCAGGGATTGTTCCATTGCTGCATAGTCGTCACCTCCGGTAATGCCTTCAATATTGAAGCGGCGGTAGTCCGACTTCAGAGGGCCGTTGACATCAAATACCACGCACGAGGCAACTGGACTCTCGCCGGATGTATGGCTTATATCGAAGCATTCGATGCGCTGCGGTACGGCATCGAGATCGAGCGCGATGCGCAGCTGTTCAAAGCGCTGTTGCACATTCTGCTTGTTGCTGACGAAACTGAGGAGGCTCTGCTGGGCATTGGTCAGTGCCATTGCAAGCCACCTGGCACGATGCCCGCGCACACTGCTGCTGATCTTCACGGATTTCTGCGCGCAGTAGCTCATTGCCTCGGCCATGGCCTTCGCATCTTCTATGGCAGGGGCAATGATCAACTCACTGGGAATTGCGCCGGCGTTGTCTTCCTTCACGTAGTACTGCGCGATAAACGCTTCGAGCAAGGCGCTTTCATTCTCCGCCAGTTTGTCACGGGGAAAGAAGCTCTTGCTGCCAATGAGACGCCCGCCACGAATCACGATCAAATGCACGCAGGTATAGCCCCCCTGCATGGCGGCAGCAAGTACATCGGCATCGCTGCTTTGATCCGACACATACTGCTGCTCGTGAATGCGGCGCAGGTCAATGATCTGATCTCGTATTGCGGCTGCACGCTCGAAGTCCAGTGCCGCCGATTTTTCCTCCATTCGTGCAGTCAGTTCCTTGATGAGCCTGTCGCTGCTGCCATCCAGAAACAACTTCGAAAAATGCACATCCTGTGCGTAATCCTCCGGCGCAACAAGTCCAACGCACGGCGCCGTGCAACGACCAATCTGGTGCTGCAGGCACGGCCGGGTACGATTGCGAAAGTAACTGTCCTCACACTGCCGCAAGCGAAAGACTTTCTGCAGTATTGCCAGACTCTCCCGCACTGCACTGGCACTGGGATAGGGTCCGAAGTAACTGGCATCCTGACGCTTGAGGCCGCGGTAAAAGGCCAGTCGCGGGAACTCATCGCGGCTCGTAAGCATGATGTAGGGATAGGACTTGTCGTCGCGCAGCTCGATGTTGTAGGGAGGCTTGTACTGCTTGATGAGCGTCTGCTCCAGCAGCAGCGCCTCCGTCTCGTTTCGGGTAATCGTCACTTCGATGTTGCAGATGCGCGCCACCAGCGCCATGGTCTTGGTGTCCAGGCCCGAGGCTCGGAAATAGTTGCCGACGCGCTTCTTGAGATTGCGGGCCTTGCCCACGTAGAGAATGCCACCCTGCCCGTCGAACATGCGATAGACACCCGGGCGAGTTGTCAGGCTGGCAATGATGGCCTTCGGTTCGAATGCAGGACTAACGTGTGACACTGGCAGCGCTGAAGGCATCGCTGAGTCCATGCTTGACGGCCAGAATGGTCAGCTCCACATCACTGTTCAGATTCAACTTGGCGAAGATTCTGTAGCGGTAGCTGTAAACGGTCTTGCGGCTGATGCACAGATGCTCGGAGATCTTGTTGACCTTCTGATGATCCACCAGCATGAGGGCTATCTGCAGTTCGCGCTCGGACAATTGGTCGAAAGGCGAGGAGCGCTGTTCCAGAGCTGGCTGGCGCTCAAAATGCGATGCAATACGTGGACTGATGCAACGCTGGCCACTATGTACCAGATGCAGGGTCCAAAGCATTTCCTGTTCGGTGATGCAGGGCGTCACATAGGCAGCCGCGCCCGCTCGGAGCATGCGCGAAGGTTGAACACCCAGACTGAGCGGAATCATCACGATGACCCGCAGCGCCGGATGCGCACGGAGCATGCGCTGAGTCATCTCCAGGCCTGAGAGGCCACCGGTCTTCAGGTGAATGACCACGATCTCGGCGTGAACGCGATTGAGCGTCATCAGGGCATCTTCCACATGGTCGGCCTCTGCGACCACACACATGCCTGGCTCCTTGTCGATCAGCGCAGCAAGGCCATGGCGCAGCAGCTGATAGTCATCGATCAGCAGCACGCGAATAACGTTGTCGTTGGCAGGTGTTTTCTTCATGGAAGGCCTCGGCTGGATTTTTATCACAGCTCCTGTGGCAAGTACATCGCGAAATCACCGTGCTGCGTGCCCGGCACCCATTGCACTTCCGGCTCAAGCAGGATGCCGAACTGTTGCTCGACATCCCGGATGATGGCATGCGCCAGCGCAACAATCTCTTCGGCGCGGGCAGCGCCATGATTGACCAGCACGAGAGACTGCTTCTCGTAGACCCCTGCCTGTCCAAGTCGCCTTCCCTTCCAGCCGGCGCGTTCGATCAGCCAGGCTGCCGGCACCTTTACCTGCCGGACTGCAGAATCCCTGGATTCGTGTCCCGGCAGGTCAGCATGGTGCAGCTGCAGATTTGCATACTCAGAAATGCCAATCACGGGGTTCTTGAAGAAGCTGCCGGCATTTCCAAGCTGAGCCGGGTCGGGAAGTCTGCTGCGGCGAATTGCCACCACTGCCGCAAAGACATCCGCTGGCTGCGGCGCCAGCGTGCCTGCAAGAGCCTGCGCAAGCGAGGCATAGCTGACATTCACCTTGGTTGAGCGATGCAGCAGAAATACCACCCGAAGGATGATTCTGCTGCCCTTGTATTGCCGTTTGAAGACACTGTCGCGATACGCGAACGCGCAATCAGCGGCAGCAATCGTTTCAATCTCGCCAGTCAACACATTCAGAGCAGTCACGGACTCAATAAGCTCGCCCGCCTCCACCCCGTAAGCGCCGATGTTCTGAATGGGAGCCGCGCCCACGCTGCCCGGAATCAATGCCAGATTCTCCAGACCATGCCAGCCTTGCGCGAGGCAGAAAGTGACGAAAGCGTGCCAGTTCTCGCCACAGGATACTTCCACCCGCACCGAGCCTTCCGCTTCCGAGAGTTTGTGGATGCCCTTGATCTGCATGTGCAGCACCAGACCAGGCACATTGTCGCGCAACAGAATATTGCTGCCGCCACCGAGTATGAAAACAGGCAGTTGCTTTTCATGCGCAAATCGCAACGCGTCCTGCAACGCCGCCAGTGTGTCAACAACACAGAAAAAGCGCGCCCTTGCAGACAGTCCGAAGGTATTCAATGCCTGTAGTTCAACGTTTTCCTGCATGGCTCAGCTCAACAAGTTGGCGCGAATGTGGGCCAGCAACCCGTCTGCAGCACTTTCGGCAAGATCGAGCACGTGCTGGAACGCGGGAGCATCGTCGTAATATGGATCTGGAACGCTGCTGTTCTGTGATCCCGCGAAAGCCATGAACAGGTGCAATTTATGTCGATGTGCGGGCGGGCACTGCCGCTGAAGATCACGCAGATTGTTGTCGTCCATCGCCAGAAGCAGGTCAAAGTGTTCGAAATCGCTGGCTCGCACCTGTCGTGCACGCAGCCCTGTCAAGTCATACCCTCGGGTAGCGCCAGCAGAAATTGCACGGGCATCTGGTGCTGCGCCGATGTGATAGTCCCCTGTGCCGGCGGAATCCACCTGAATCTGCGTTTGCAAACCCGCACTGGCAACGCGCTGCAAAAAAACTGCATGGGCAGTTGGCGAACGACAGATGTTGCCCAGACACACCATGAGAACACACACGGTTTTGCTCACCAGTACCCCCTCACTGGCCCGTGGCGAGCAGGAATGCGCGCACTGCATCAAGATCAGCCTGGGTGTCCACGCCGGGAGGTATCTTGTCTGCCGCCCTGTCCATGTGAATGCGAACGCCGTGGCTCATTGCGCGCAGTTGCTCAAGACGCTCGGCAATCTCCAACGGCACCTGAGGCCAGGTGACATAACGGTTCAAAGTGCCCACTCGATAGGCATATATACCGATATGCCGCTTGCCATACACCAGGGGTGCCGGGTTAGCTGGGTTGCACCAGGGAATCGGCGAACGGCTGAAATACAGCGCATGCCCATGCAGGTCTGTCACCACTTTCACAGCATTGGGATTCTGGAACTCATGGCTCGAGTCGATCTCTTCGTAAAGGGACGCTATGCCGGCATCTTCGTGGACCAGCAGATTGCGTGCCACCTGATTGATGGCCGCAGGCGGTATGAGAGGCTCATCACCCTGTACATTCACGATGATGGCATCCTCAGTCAGACCGAGTTGCATTGCCACTTCCTGAATCCTATCCGTTCCAGACTGATGGGTGTGCCGTGTCATGCAGACATTCTGAGTGAAGTGCAGCGCTGCATCGCGGATCCGCTCGTCGTCCGTGGCGATGTAGACCGCGCTTGCCGCACTGCCAAGAGCGCGTTCGTAGACGTGCTGCAACATTGGCTTGCCCGCGATGTCCAGAAGGGGCTTGCCCGGCAGCCGCGTGGCCGCAAAACGTGCCGGAATGACAACGATGAAAGACATCAGCGGTTCTCCCTCTCCTCCAGACTGAGATGCCGCGCTTCGTTTTCCAGCATCACGGGAATACCGTCACGCACGGGAAAGGCAAGGGCATCGCCGTAGCACAGCAATTCCGCTGCTGCCCTGTCGAATTTGAGCGGTCCTTTGCACAGGGGACACGCAAGTATGGCGAGCAACTTCTGATCCATATGAACTCCTCATTCAATTCCGGGGTGTACTTCACGCGCCGCAATCAGCGCGTGCACTGCGGCCAGCAGCGGCGTCGTGAACGCGGGCGCCAGCCGGGCTTCTACTTCAAGGTACCAGCAATGGGTGCCGGCGAAGACTTCACACTTCACGGCATCCTTGCTGGTCATCACCAGCGTGTGCGCGGCGGCAAACTGCAGGTCATGCGCTGTGAAACGATAATGATCGGGAAACGGGTGACACAACGGGGTATAGCCCAGACCGCGTACCGTGTCGAAGAAGCGCTGCGGATTGCCAATGCCCGCGAGTGCATGCAGCACCCCGGAATCGCGCAAGGGCAATGCTGTCAGTGCGACACGCTCACCTGACGCAAGATTGACCCAGCAGGCCGGTTCCAGCGTCATGGCAGTGCGCACGGGGAAATTGGCGGGCAACCCCGCCTGACGGGCCACTGTATCCTGCCCCCCCGCAGTGCCACCATTGAAGACCAGCCAGTCCACTTCCCGCAGTCGCGACGGCGGTTCGCGCAGTGGCCCTGCCGGAAGACAATGGCCATTGCCCAGCAGGCGCTCACCATCGATGACGACAATTTCCAGCGCACGTGGCAGCGCATAATGCTGCAGGCCGTCGTCACTCAGAATCACATCGCAGGCGCTTTGCACGCACAATGCTTCCACGCCCCGCAGACGCTGCGCGTCGACACGCACCGGACATCCTGTCTGCCTGTGCACAAGCACAGCTTCATCACCCACATCCTCTGGTCGAGACAGCGCTGTGACGCTGGCCGGCTCCTTGCTGCCTCCATAGCCACGGCTCACGATCCCAGGCTTCAAACCGTGGGCCAACAGCAGTCTGGCAAGTGCGATTATGAGCGGCGTCTTGCCGGTGCCACCCAGGGCAATGTTGCCAATCACGATGACAGGGGGCAGCGTCGGATTGCGCGCTCTGCGCTGCTCAAGATGAATACGGCGCCTGCGTGCCAAGGCTGCGTAAACGCGTGACACCGGCCATAGTGGCCACAACCAGAGGCGCGTGCGCTGCGACTTGTCGTACCACGCATCGAGAAGGCTCATCACTCACCTGCAGTGAGATCGGAGAACTGGATTCTGTGCAGTGCCGCATACTGTCCGTTGCGAGAAATCAATTCCTGATGCGTACCGGATTCCACGATTCGTCCTTTGTCCATCACAACAATGACGTTGGCGTTTTCAATGGTGGACAGGCGATGCGCAATCACGAACGTCGTACGGCCTTTCATGAGGGTGCTCAAGGCCTGCTGTATGTGCTGTTCTGACTCGGAGTCCAGCGCTGACGTGGCTTCATCGAGTACCAGGATGGGTGCATTCTTGAGGAAGGCACGGGCAATCGCCACACGTTGCCGCTGTCCGCCGGAAAGCATGAGTCCCGAGTCCCCCACTATCGAATGAATACCATTGTCGAGCTTGTCGATGAACTCCATGGCATGAGCGCTGCGGGCAACGTCCACGATCTGCTCGTCGGTGATGCTGCCATCGTTTCCGTAGGCAATATTCTCGGCAATGGTGCCCTCAAACAACACGACATCCTGACTCACCACGGCGATCTGCTGACGCAGGTTGTCAAGCGTGTAATCTCTTGCCGGAACCCCGTCGATCAGAATGCTGCCGGACTCCACATCATAGAAACGCGGCAGCAGACTCACCAGAGTTGTCTTGCCGCTGCCGGACTTGCCGACCAGCGCCACGCTCTGTCCAGGCTCAACCCGCAGTGACACATTGGCCAGTACGGGCTCATCCCCTTTGTCTTTGTCCTTGTACTTGAAGCTGACGTCGGCAAACTCGACTTCGCCGCGAACGCGGCCAACGGTATGGTTGCCCGCATCCTTTTCGACAGGTTCATCCAGCAATGCAAAGATGCTGTCAGCGGCAGAGATGCCGCGTTGAACCACAGAGTTTACCTGTGAGAGCTGACGGATAGGCTTGGCCAGCAAGCCCGCTACCGTCAGAAAGGCCACAAAATCGCCAGCAGTGGCATTGGCAAAATAGGCGGGAGACATGGCGAACCAGATCAGCACAGCCATCGCGATGCTGACCAGCAATTGAATCACGGGAATAGCGATGGACTGGGTGCCCACCATCTTCATGTTCTGGCGTCGATTGCGCTCGCTCGCACGCTCGAAGCGTTCCAATACGAAGTTCTTGCCATTGAAACTGCGTACCACCTTCTGACCTTTGATGGATTCGTTGGTAATCTGGGTGACGTCGCCCATGGAATTCTGCATCTGGCGGCTGTATTTGCGGAATCGGCTGGAAGCCAGGCCTACAACGATTGCCACACAGGGCGCTACCAGCAGGAATACCAGACTGAGGCGCCAGTTGCTCCAGAACAGCGAGATCAGAAGTCCGACCACTGTCAGGCCTTCCCGAAAGATCACCGTCACGGCATTGGTTGCGGCGCCACTGATCTGCTGAACATCATAAGTGACCTTGGAAACCAGTCGCCCGGCGGTGCTGTTGTCGTAATAGCGCATCGGCAGAACGAGCAGGCGCTCCATGATCTCGCAGCGCAGCTTGTGAATGATGCTGTTGGATATGTATTCCAGCGAATAGCCACCCATGAAACCGCCGATGCCCCGCACCAGCACAATCGCAACACAGATCAGCGGACTGAGCAGCCGGGCATCGGGATTCTGTGCCGTCACCTGATCGACGGTCCAGCCCAGCCACTCAGCAGTAGCCACCCCGGTAATGGAAAAAATGATATAGCCGATGATGCTGATCGCAAACATGCCGCGATGAGGTTTGACATAGGCAAGAAGGCGCTTGTAGACCTGCCAGCCCTGCGTCGAAGTGTCGGGTTCGTGATGACTCATGGGTCCGGATCAGTTCTCTTCGTTGGGCTTGCGTGTTGCAATGCTCAGCCGGCTGAAGCCTGACTGCCCTATGGCATCCATCGCCGTGACGACCGACTGATGTGTCGCATCCGCATCGGCAATCAGAATCAGGGCAGCGGTACGGTCGCCACGCGACACTTCTTCCAGCCCCTGCATCAAAGTACTCAGTTCGGCGTTGACCAGCGTCCGGCCGTCGATGGCATAGCTGCCACTCTGGCTGACGGAAATCTCGATGACTTGTTCCGCGTCCTGTGCCGGCGCGCCATCGGCCTCCGGGAGATTTACGGCCAGCCGGGTCTCGCGGGTAAACGTAGTGGACACCATGAAGAAGATCAGCAGCAGAAACACCACGTCAATCAGCGGCGTCAGATTGATTGAAAGTTCTTCCTGAATGCGCCGCTGAAATTTCACTGATTGCCAATCTCTTTGATGTCGACACGGCGATCACTGTGCAGTGCGTCCACCAGCTTGATGGACTCCTGTTCCAGATTCAACACGAGCGTGTCAACCCGTCGCATGAGCATGCGGTGGAAAGTAAAGGTGGGGATGGCTACGGTCAATCCGGCCGCCGTAGTGATCAGTGCCTGGGAAATGCCCCCGGCCAGAGCGTTGGTATTGCCGCTGCCCTGCACCATGATCTGCGTGAACACATCGATCATGCCGAATACTGTCCCCAGCAAGCCGAGCAGGGGCGTGATGGCTGCAATGGTGCCCAATGTGCTCAGGTAGCGTTCCAGGTCGTGAATGACCTGGTTGGCGGCCTGCTCGATGCTGACGGTCATGGCAGCTTTGCCGTATTTGGAGTTCACCAGTCCCGCGGCCAGAATCTGGCCAAGCGGCGAGGCCAGGCGCAGCTCGCGCAGGTGAGCACTGTCGAGTTCATTGTTCTTGATCCAGGTCCAGACCTGGCCGAGCGTGTAACGCGGCGCGATACGGGCGGCGCTGAGTGTCCAGAAGCGCTCGATGACAATGGCAATGGCAATGATCGAACTCAAGATGATCGGCAACATCAACCAGCCACCGGCTTTGACAATTTCTACCACTGGGAACCTCCGGGCGTGATGGCGCGTACTCTACCATACTCGTCTGAGACCCTGTGAGCACGACGTGCAATGGCCGCCAGGATATGATTCTCAAGGGCTATGGCGCAGCGGGCTGCTCGCCGTGCAACTGGCGGGACTCCTCCGGAACCAGGGGTTGCCACCAGCGGCGCCGCGTTTCGCGCCAGCTCTGCGGCGTGGTTTCGCAGTCACCTGTGTTCCCGAGACACCACTGCAGCGCACCGCGCAGCGCCGTATTCCACGCGGCAACTCCCTGAGAATGGTAACGCGCGGCGACGACCGGCGCAGGGTGTCGAAACTGGCTGCGGTAGCCCGCAGAGTAGATCACGCCGCCCGGAGCTGCGGCCGCAAGAAACCCCGGGGTGGAGGAAGTCTGACTGCCATGGTGGGGCGCAATCAGCCAGTCACTGCGCAAGTCCGATGCGCCTGCCCGCCGCAATGCGGACTCTGCACCCTCCTCTATGTCCCCAGTCAGCAGCATGACGTAGCCTCCTGCCTCTATTCGCAGAACACAGGAACTGTCATTGCCGGCGTCATGCTGACCGGGTGGCGGCCACAGGACTGAGAAATTCACCCCGTCCCACTCCCAGTTCTGTCCGCGGGCACACATAGTCAGAGTCGCCCCGGACGCCTTCACGGCTGCCGGCATCGGCCCCTGAGGATCCTCGCCAAAGCTCACTTCCCGTGTGGGCAAGGCTGACAATAGCGACACCAATCCGCCGGCATGATCGTTGTCCCCATGACTGACCATGACAGTGTCAAGTTGCCTTACCCCCACGCTGCGCAGATAGGGCACGAGGATGCCGGCTCCTGCGTCAAAGTTCTCGCTGAAGCGCGGCCCCGTGTCGTACACCAGCGCATGGGAAGCGGTCCTGACAACCACGGCAAGACCTTGCCCGACATCGAGGACGGCAAGCCTGGCGATGCCAGGTGCCGCCAACTCGCGCGACGGCAGTGCAAGCGGGAGCAAGAGAATCAAGCCCAGCCAGCGGCCAGGCCAGCCGCGCGGCAGCAGCAACATCACGCTTCCTGCCATCGCAAGAAGAAACTCCGGCAGGGTTGTTCCCCTGAATTCCCAAAGTACCGGCAACGGTGCTCCCACGAGAGCCTGCAGGCCCGCTGTAAACACACCCAGCAAGCAATCTGCGAGGTGCAAGGCTGCGCTGCCAACTGGCAGCCAGACGAACAGCAGTAGCGAGCCCAGCAAACAAAGTGGCACTACCAACAGACTTACGAGCGGAATAGCCAGCACATTGGCGACGGGCGACAAAAGAGAAAGTTGCTGCATCCAGACAGCCATCGGTACCGTCATGCCGATAGAGATCACCCATTGCGGATGAGCCCAACGCAGCCAGAGTCCCGCCCAATCGGGTGTCCACGAGTCAGCAGGCATTTTGCCAGGCACTGGGGCGCGATGGTGAAGTGTCCGCAGCCCGTTGTATGCCAGCAACAACGTGCCGACTGCGCCAAAGGAAAGCCAGAATCCAGCCCCTAGAACGCTCATTGGGTTGCCCGCCATGACCAGCAACAAGGCGAGACAGAAACTGAAAGAATGTGAGACTCGCCTCGCAAGAAGCTGTGTGCCCATGAACACCAGCACCATGACACAGGAGCGCTGCGTCGGCACTGAAAAACCTGCCATCAGGCTGTAGAGCACGGCGCCAGTAACCCCCGCCACCGCGCCCCATTGCTGGGCCGGCAGTCGCAACAGGAGCAGCGGACTCAAGCGCACAAGCACGGCCACCAGCCCATGGCACATCCAGGCGACGAACGCGATATGCAGCCCTGAAATCACTATCAGATGGTTGGTGCCTGTCTGTGTAAAAAGCTCCCAGTTTTCTGCGCTGATCTGCTCACCGTCACCGAGCACCAGCGCCACGATGATGCCTGCATTCGGCCTGCCCTCCAGTGCCAGCAGCAGACGTTCGCGCAGAACGTAACGTACCCGCGACACCCATGCTCCGCCGTCCTCAAGCCGTTGCGTGAAGGACGTATCCCGCACATAGCCCCGCGCGGCAATACCTTGCTGAATCAGCCAGGCTTCATAGTCAAAGCCTCCGGGATTGGCAAAGCCTCGCGGTGCGTTCAGACGCACGCGCCAGAACCAACGTTGACCTGGCTCCAGCCTTTCATGTCCGTAATAGTTGAGCAGAATCTGGCGATTACTAAAGACACTGCTGGCTGCAGGACAATCGGATGGAAGCAGATCGAAGCAACTGCTTTCAACCGTGAACCGCACCTGCTGAGCCCTGTCACCTTGTTCTGGCAGACCGGTTACAAGCCCCGTAACCCAGAAATCGCGCGCTTCCAGATAAGGAGGCAACAACGCCTCCAAGCGGTTTTGTGCAAACCACATGCTCCAGACAAGTCCGAGCAGAAATGCAAGCAGCAGTGCGTTTGCCTGCCGGGCTCGCCAGACTCCCACACAAAGCACTGGCACAAGTGCAGGCAACAGCAAGGGAGACAGTGGCGGCAAAGCAGGAAAAAGAGTTACCAGGGCCATGCCGAAACAGGCGGCGATCATCCGTGAGCGCATGGAAAATCCGTAAGCGGAAGACATCAGTGTCGTTCCGCAAGTATAGGCAGCGTTTGCAGTTGCCGCGGGGGCTATTCCAGACGCAGAGCTTCGGCAGGTTGCACGCGGGATGCGCGCCAGGCAGGGTAAAGAGTTGCCAGAAGGGACAGGACGAATACGCCAATGCTGACACCCAGTATATCTCTCAGCCGCAGCTCTGAGGGCAGAAAGTCCACCGGATACACCTCTGCACTGAGCAGCGTGATGCCAAGCATCCGCTCCAATATCGCGGCAAAGTCTCCGACTGTCAGGGAAAACAGGATCCCGAAGGCTATTCCAATGGCGGTACCGATGAGCCCCACGATGCAGCCCTGAGTCATGAATATTCGGCCGATAGTCTTCGGGCTGGCGCCGATCGTGCGCAGAATGGCGATGTCGCCCCGCTTGTCGCGCACGATCATGACAAGACTTACCACGAGATTGAACGCGGCCACGCCCACCAGAAGCCAGAGCAGAAAACTGACGATCGTGCGGGAAAACTGAATATTCTCGTAGATGTTCCCGAACACGCGAGTCCAGGTGTCCACTTCCAGTCCACCAGGCAGGTCCTCGGCAAGATCGTCAGCGACCGCGCGCACCTGCAGCAGGTCCTGAATCTTGAAGCGCAAGCCCGTGTAGGTGTCGCGCAATCGGTAGAGCGCCTGTGCATCCTGCAGCGTAATCATGGCCATGGCACTGTCCAGCTCCAGCGTGCCCACCTTGTAAATACCGGCCACGGTGAACTGTCGCTGCGTTGGCAGCGGAACCAGAGGATTCACGGAGACTTCCAGAGAATAGAGAGTGACACGGTCACCCAGACCTACGCCCAGATTCTGAGCGAGTGTCGCACCGAGGATTATGCGGAAACGGGCTTCCTGAAGCCCGGCAAGCGACCCTTCCACCATGAATCGGTCAACAATGGATATGCGCTTTTCGGCTTCCGGATCGACGCCCTGCACCAGGACGCCCTTGGCGAAACCGTTCCCTGCCACGACGCCAGTGGTTTCAATCTGGGGAGCAAAATCGAGGACTGCCGGATTGGCGGCCAGAACGGCTTCGATGGCCTGCCATTGCTCAGGTCCCCGGGGCTCCTGAGACTTGACTGTGCCATGGGGCAGAATACCCAGAATGTTTTCCCGCACCTCGCGGTCGAAACCATTCATGACAGACAGCACTGTGATCAGGATGGCAATGCCCAGGGCGAGCCCGCTGACGGTGAGAGCGGACATGAACGACACCAGCTGACTGCGCCGGCCAACACTGACATAGCGCAGCGCGATGAATGCCGAAAAGGAGTGTTCGGCATATGGCGCAATCGCGGGAATGCGGGAGGCGTCATTCGCCATGAAGAAGTCCCTGCTGCTCCGGCGCTTCGACCAGGCTGGCCTTGAGACCCCGGGCAGCGATCGCGGCGCGGGTCGGCGCATCCAGCTCTTCCAGGCGTCCGTTGCGCAAGAGCAACACTCGATCGAGAGAACGGGCAAATTCCTCGTCGTGCGTGACGACAATGAAACTGGTAGCCAGCTGGGTATTGAGCTCGGCCATCAGGGAGTGAATTTCGTGAGCTGTATGGCGATCGAGATTGCCCGTAGGTTCGTCCAGCAACACGCAGCGTGGCTCTGTGACCAGGGCGCGCGCGATCGCGACGCGTTGCCGTTCGCCTCCGGACAACTCGGAAGGCTTGTGCTGCAAGCGGTGGCCGAGGCCGACGCGCTCCAGAATGGCAGTGGCGCGGGCCGCGGAGCGCTTGACATCGTTGCCTGCGATCAGCAGCGGCATGCAGACGTTCTCCAGCGCAGTGAATTCCCCAAGCAGATGGTGAAACTGATAAACAAAGCCCAGGTTGCGATTGCGCATGCGGCCACGCTGGGCTTCGTTCAGGCTGGCAAGATTGAGACCAGCGATCATGACCTCACCCGAGCTTGGCAGATCCAGACCGCCCAGCAAATTGAGCAGCGTGGTCTTGCCTGAGCCCGACGCGCCGACGATCGCCACGCGCTCTCCGGCATAAACACGCAGATTCAGATCCTTGAGCACCTCCACCTGGGCGGGCCCCTGCGTATATACCTTGGAGAGATGGCGACACTCCAGCATCAGTTCGGGTTCCTGCATGTGCGGCGATACGATCTGGGCAACTGGCGAGGGAGTGATGGAGTCACGCATGTTCATTCGTACCTCAGTACTTCGGCGGGCTGAATTCGCGTGGCCCGGTAAGCAGGATAGAGTGTGGCCAGAAAACTGACGATGAGGGCGCTGATACAGGTCAGCATGACGTCTTCGGGGCGCAGTTCCGCACGAAGATAGGAAATCATGTAGACGTCCTCGGGGGAGAACGTGGCATTGAGTGCAGCTTCGATCCAGGTAGTGACAACGGTCAGATTCTGCGCCAGCAGCACGCCGGACAAGGCCCCGAGCGCCGTGCCGAGCACGCCGACGGTGGTTCCCTGCGTGACAAATATGCTCATGATGGTGGCCCTGCTTGCCCCCATGGTGCGCAGTATCGCGATGTCGGCACTTTTGTCAGCAACCACCATTACGAGGGTGGAAACGATATTCACAGCCCCGATCACCACAATCATCAAAAGCATGAAGCCCGTCATTGCCTTCTCGAGTCGCAGCGCGTCGAAGAGGCTGGCCTGCGTCTCGCTCCAGCTGGTACTGCTAAGGCCCTGACTGAGAGCCTCATCCTCCATGCCTTCAATTGCGCGGGTGGCGATCTGGCCTGCATTGAACACATCATCCACACGCAACCGAAGTCTCACATCCTGAGCTGCGGCGCTATCACCGAACAGTTCCTGGGCCGCCGCCAGATCGATCATCACGGTATTGTCATTGCCGTAGAAGCCGAAGTCGGCGGCCCCGATAACCTTGAAGCGCATGACATCGTCCAGTTCCCGATTGATCAAACTGTTAAGGGACATCAAAGTCACCTCGTCATCCAGATAGATACCCAGACGGTTGGCGAGACGAATGCCCAGGATGATGCCATTCTCGGTGTTTCCCAGCGTCTCCAGCAGGGAGTCGAAACCTGGACTCTCTACCTGCAGGACCTCACTCTCGTATCGAGGATCAACACCACGCAGCTGCACGAACTCTGCTGCACCGTCATACCGCAGCCAGCTTTCGCCTTCCACAAAGGGCGCTGCGCCGATGACCTGAGGCTGTGCTGCGAGTGCCTGACGCACCGGTTCCCAGGCGTCCAGACTCTGACTGGACAACACACTGGCATGTGGAACGGCCTTGAGGGTCTCATCCCGCATGGTGCTGGTCGAGCCATTGATGACGGAGGTCACCACGATCAGCGCGAGCACGCCGATAGTAATGCCCAGCGTGGACACCACGGAAACGAAGGAGATGATCTGGCTCTTCTTGCGGGTGCGGATGTAGCGCAGGCCAATGAAGAGGGATACCGGTTTAAACATGGCGCTGCAGAATCCTTTGCACGGTCTTGAAACTGACCGGAGCGACTGGCGTGCTGACTTCCGCCGCAATGACTCGCAGGGATTTGCCCTGATCGCGCAACTGCAGGATTCGTTTCAGCACTTTCTGCTCCATGGGATTTTCGATAAGACGGCCATTGGAATAGATCATGTATCCAAAGGGTCTGCTTCCGCCAAGATAGCGACCCTTGCTGCGCTGGTTCTTCTTCACATTGCAAATGCGTTCAACCGAGCGGCGCCTCTCCAGACCTGCAAACAGCCGCGCTGAAGTCAGAACGTCCAACCTGAGCGACGGGTCTGTGGCATCACCGTCCAGTTCCAGTACGAAGAGCGCAATACCGCGGTCCCGCAGGTGCTGCAAGGTAGTGACGGCATCATAGCAGGAGCTGAAGAGGCGCTCCAAGGCGAAGACTACTATGGTGTCGCCGGACTGCAAGCGCGAGAGCAGTGCCGCCCCACCTTCCCGGTTCGCAAAATCGGCATTCCATGGCAGGGCAGATTCAACAACGCAGCCTTCAATGGTCCAGCCGCGCGTGTGACACAAGCGCAAAAGTTGCTGTTCTTCGTCGGCCAGTGCCAGCGCAAGATCGCGCACAGTGTTGACGGACCCAGATTGCGTCTCGAATTCCGACGTACGCCAGTAAAGCGTCACTTTCATTGCCTGTGCCTCCGCATGAACAATGCCACAATGGAACCGCAGTCTACGCTTCGGTGCACCGGTACAGCAAGCATTGTGGCGATTTCACTGGGTTGCAGGCGCACGGGAGAGTCCGTCTGCCAGCGAGAGGAAGAGGCACCAAAGCATTGTTGCAGATATCCCTCGAAACTCCGGAGAGTATTCGCCAGGTGTTTGAATTAAAAAGTATTTGCTGCTATATTCAGCAAGACTCATAAAACGTCAGACAGCCAGGATCAAGCCTCGCGATGACGAGGTGACAAATTCTGAACTACCGGCCTCATCTCGTTTTGACATTCAGGCCGTGTGTGATGACGCAGTGAAGACAAGTCGGGCGCAGTAGCGCTGCTCCACCCCGAGCCAGCTTTGACGAATGAAAAGACAGCAGGAACAGCGCCGGAATGCGACGCTGCGAACATACGGAGTGCCGTCCTTGCTGGACGGCACGAACAGAAAGCCAATACAGCCGGATGAATCCGGGACGTATCAAATTCAACACGACACTGCCCTCGCAAAACACGCGAGAGTGGCAGCGTTGTAAAGCAGTCAGGTTCACATGAATCGACTCGGCGCAGCGAGACTGCTGAACGCCTGAGTCAGAGATGTCAGTCAACGGATTACTCGGTTCCCGGACCACCAGGTACAGCGATGAAGTTCAGATGTCACCATGGTTCTCTAGAAAGGAAAGCTGATCCGCTTTCAGTAACTTACTGCCCGCAGGTTTGATGGCCCCGGGTTCACGCATCTGGCTCAACAGAGAAGTGAACCTGAAAAATGAAGAGAATGTTGATCAATGCAACTCAAGAAGAAGAGTTGCGTGTTGCCCTCGTTGATGGCCAGCGTCTGTATGACCTGGATATCGAAAACCGCTCCAGAATTCAGAAAAAAGCCAGCATTTTCAAAGGCCGCATCACGCGAGTGGAGCCGAGCCTTGAAGCCGCGTTCGTGGATTTTGGCGCGGAACGCCACGGCTTCCTTCCTCTCAAGGAAATCTCCCCCCAGTATTTCACCAAGCGTGGTGGTGGCGGCGAAGGCCGTGTGAACATCAAGGAATCGGTGGCCGAAGGCACAGAAGTCATCGTGCAGGTCGAGAAAGAAGAACGTGGCAACAAGGGTGCCGCATTGACAACCTTCGTGAGCCTGGCTGGCCGCTACCTGGTGCTGATGCCCAACAATCCGCGCGCGGGTGGCATTTCACGGCGCATTGAAGGAGACGATCGCTCCGAACTGCGCGAAGCCTTGAGTGGTCTGGACATTCCCGATGGCATGGGCATGATCGTTCGCACCGCTGGTGTCGGGAAGCAACAGCAGGAGCTGCAATGGGACCTCGACTACCTGCTGGCTCTTTGGAATTCCATTACCGACGCATCGACGCAGAAGTCTGCCCCTTTTCTGATTTATCAGGAAAGCAATGTCATCATCCGCACGATTCGTGACTATCTGCGGCAGGACATCGGCGAAGTATTGTTCGACACGCGAGAATCCTACGAAGAAGCGCTGAGCTTCGTGCGCCAGGTCATGCCGCACTACGAAGCACGCATCAAGCTGTACCAGGAGACTCTGCCACTGTTCAATCGCTACCAGATAGAAGGTCAGATCGAGACGGCCTTCCAGCGTGAAGTAAAACTGCCTTCCGGCGGATCCATCGTCATCGATCCAACGGAGGCACTGGTGTCCATCGACATCAACTCCTCGCGCGCCACCCGCGGCTCGGATATTGAAGAGACCGCACTGAATACCAATCTCGAAGCAGCGGATGAGATAGCACGGCAGTTGCGCCTGCGCGACATGGGCGGCCTGATCGTGATCGACTTCATCGACATGAGCTCAGCCAAGAACCAGAAGGAAGTTGAAAATCGCATGCGTGATGCGCTTGAAGCAGACCGTGCCCGAGTGCAGGTTGGTCGCATCTCCCGCTTCGGTCTGCTGGAAATGTCCCGTCAGCGTCTGCGCCCTTCTCTGGAAGAAACCAGCACTATCGTCTGCCCCCGCTGCAGTGGCCAGGGCGCCATCCGTGACGTGAAATCACAAGCTCTTTCAATCCTGCGCGTACTGCAGGAAGAGGCCAACAAGCGCAAGAGCGTCGAAATCAGAGCAATCGTGCCGATTGCAGTGGCGTCCTATCTGCTGAACGAGAAACGCGCGGCAGTTTCCGCCATCGAAAGCCAGAGCGGCACCAAGCTGGTCATCGTCGCCAATGCTGAACTGGAGACACCCCATTACGAAATTCAGGGTGTCAGTCAGGCAGATGCAACTCCCATGGCCAGTTACGAAATCGAAATTCACACCGAGGCACATGACCCGCATCACCGTCATGCCAAGCCTGCACCCGCACCGCAGCAAGCGGCAGTTCAGGCACCCGTCCTGTCTCAACCTCCCGCACCGATGCCTGCCCCGACTGCAGCTGCAGCGCCAGTGGCTGCCAGTGCACCGGCAGGCAAAGGGTTTTTTGGCAGTATCTTCTCCGCCATCGGCAGCCTGTTTGGAGGCGACGAGGAAGTTGTCGCTCCCAAGACAGAAGTTCGTGAAGACAAACCAGGTCGCAGCCGCGACGGCAATCGCGAACGTGGCCGGGACCGCGATCGCGATCGCGATTCGCGTCGCGGTGGCAAGCAAGGTGGCCGCCGTGAGGGCGGTCGCGATGGCAATCGAGGGGACAGCAGCGAGACGCGCTCGGAAGAACGCGTGGAACGTGCTGATGCACCGGCGCAGGAAGGCACTCAAGCACCAAGAGAGCCAGGCCAGGGGCGCAAGCGTGGCAATCGCGGACGTGGTGGCGAAGGCTCTGGAGCGCAGCCGGGCAATCGAGACGAACAACGTCGCGATGGTCGTCGCGAGGAGAAACGAGAACCTCGTCGCGAAGAGCTGCCTTCTGAAGACGATGCAGTGGCTGCAACAGAGGGTTCAGTGCCTGGTGACGCGGAAGCCCGAGGCGCGCAGCGTCGCAGCGGCAATCGCCGGCCACGCAACAGCAATCAGCGACGACGCGGCCCGCGCCCGGACGACGCCAGTGTGTTGCCCGTAGATGATGAGGTTGTAGAAGCTGCCGAATCAGCAATTGACGAGTTCGAAAGCACTGCAGACGCACCGGTCCAGAGTGGTCCGCGTTTCATCGACAACATCGCTGTCGATGCGGACATCTCGGCAGAAGACATCGCCATGGACATGGAGATCGACGGCAATGTAGCGCCAGAGGCTCCAGTGGCCGACATTGACTCTGATGAAGGGGAAGAAGCGCCGCGCACACCACGCCGCAACCGTCGCCCGTCAGACCGACGTCGCAGCCGCAATCGTGGCAGCAACGGCGTCGCTGAAGGCGAATCAGTCTCTGGCGAAGAAGCCCCTGCCCTTGCGTCAACTGAGGATGCACCGGCGACACTGCAGATTGCAGAGGGAGCAACTGCGCATGACGATGCCGCTGCCTCTGACCCTGTCGCTCAAGACAGTGTTGAGCAACAGGAACCTGCATCACAGACCACTGAAGAAGTGGCAGAAGCTGCCGAGACAGTTGCGCCTGCAACGATCTCTGCAGAGCCTGCTCCCGCACTTGAGCGTGCGCCTGAGCCTGAGCCTGAGCCTGAGCCTGAGCCTGAGTCGATTGTCGACGTGGCTCCAGTTGCCCCGACCGCGCCAGTCATTCCAGCGCTGGCTGGTCGAGCTCCCAACGATCCGCGCGAAATCAAGCGTCGTCAGATGCTGGAAGCGGCTCAGAAGCAGCAGTCAGAAGAGTAAGGAATGAAAAAGGCCCGTGATTCGCAAGAATCACGGGCCTTTTTCATTTGCAGAAAAGCGTCGGATCAGAGCTTTTCAGCCAACTCCGGCAACACCTTGAAAAGATCGTCCACCAGACCATAGTCAGCCACCTGAAAAATCGGCGCCTCGGCGTCCTTGTTGATGGCGACAATCACCTTGCTGTCTTTCATGCCCGCCAGATGCTGTATTGCCCCTGAGATGCCAACTGCAATATAGAGTTCGGGAGCGACGATCTTGCCCGTCTGGCCTACCTGCATGTCATTGGGCACAAAGCCGGCATCAACCGCGGCACGAGATGCCCCGATTGCAGCTCCCAGCTTGTCTGCCACTTTCTCGATCAGCTTGAAGTTCTCCCCACTCTGCATTCCCCGGCCACCGGAAACGATGATCGAGGCTGCGGTAAGTTCCGGGCGCTCCGATACCGACAACTGCTGGCCGGCAAATGTGGACAAGGACTGCTCCTTGACGATCGCCAAAGTCTCGACCGGCGCCGCATTGCCGGCACTGGCTGCTTCCGCGAAGGCCGTGGTGCGCACGGTAATCACCTTGACCGCATCACTGGACTGCACCGTTGCCAGCGCATTGCCGGCGTAGATCGGGCGAACAAAGGTATCGGAAGACTTGACGGCGATGATGTCGGAGATCTGCGCTACATCCAGGAGAGCTGCCACACGCGGCAGGAAATTCTTGCCTGTTGTGGTAGCCGCCGTGAGGATATGGGTATACGAGCCGCATTCCACCACCAGCGCTGCGACGCTCTCAGGCAATTGATTGGCATAGACAGCATTGTCTGCCAGCAGTACTTTGCTGACTCCCGGGACTGACGCCGCCGCTGCTGCGACGCCCGCACAGGAAGCGCCAGCCACAAGTACGTCCACACCCGGACCGATAGCCAGCGCGGCGGTAATAGTGCTCAGTGTTGCAGGCTTCAAGGAAGCATTGTCGTGCTCTGCGATAACCAGGATGCTCATGTTTCGTCCTTCAACAAACGTGCGTATGGGGTGATCTGAAAGCGGATGGTCAAATGACCTTGGCTTCCGTCTTCAATCTGGCAATCAGTTCATCGACACTGCCAACTTTGATGCCGGCTGTGCGCACAGGCGGCGCTTCGACACTGACGGTGCGCAGGCCCGACTGGACGTCGACACCGAGGTCGGTAGGCGTCACCGTGTCAATGGGCTTCTTCTTGGCCTTCATGATGTTGGGCAGCGACGCATAGCGCGGCTCGTTCAGACGCAGATCGGTGGAGACAACCGCTGGCAGTGTGAGCAGGACTGTCTGCTCACCCCCATCGATTTCACGGACCACTTTCAGTTTGCCATCCTGCACTTCCACGCCACAGGCGAAGGTACCCTGCGGCATGCCACTGATGGCCGCAAGCATCTGACCAACCTGATTGTTGTCGGTGTCGATGGACAGCTTGCCCACCAGCACAAGATCGATATGCTCGCGCTGCACGATAGCCCTGAGCAGCTTGGCCACAGCCAGTGGCTGCAGTCCGTCTTCTGTTTCCACGTGAATGCCACGGTCAGCACCAAGTGCCAGAGCGGTACGGATCTGCTCCTGACAGGCCTTCTCGCCAATCGACACAACGATGACTTCGTCGGCCTGACCCTTTTCCTTGATGCGGATAGCCTCTTCCACGGCAATCTCGCAGAAGGGATTGATTGCCATCTTGGCATTGGCAAGCTCGACGCCGCTGTTGTCGGCTTTCACCCGCACTTTGACATTGGCGTCGACAACACGCTTGACGGCCACAAGAATCTTCATGGATTCTCCACTTGGATATGAAATTTTAATGTAAGAAAGCAAATCACGAGCGGCGCAGTAACGACAATATTCTGTCAATAATCCTGTGCGGGGCGCCCGAAAAAGGCTGCCAATGATGCCGGGTTTATCCTTGAGCGTCAATTGAACAGCTAGTTCGACAATAGCGGCGCAAAGTTTGCTGAGATTGATCAAAATGCCAATACGCACACCGTTGCGAGGACTTTCTCATGCGCCATCGATACGCCCTGACGCTCCTGTCACTTTGCTTTGCCAGCCTGCTGGGGGGCTGTGGATTCGTGGCCGCACCTATCGCCGGCACCGCGACAACAGCTGCGCAGCTGAGCGTCAAGGGTGCCGACAAAGGCATCCACTACAGCAAGATAGCGGCAAAGAATGTCGTCGAAGCGGCAGGAAACGTCTCCAGCGCTGCCGCAAACGGCCTGCGGCCGGTCACCAGCGAGGAAGCAGCGGCGCTGCATGAGCGCTTCTCGGACCGTTGAGACATCTCAAAGCGTTGTACCAAGCGCAAAACGCTGACCATGGCTCCAGACCACCCAGGCACTGACGCCATTCACCGTATCCTCCTGCGCCAGATCTGCCAGCTGATAGAAAACCGCACGGGTAAGTCGTGCGTGCAGGCCTTCCCGCACTTGCAGAAGCGGATGCGGCCCGCCTTCCCTTTCCTCCACCCATAAAGGATGCCGGGCATTCGCTGTGACATGCTCACCCGTGTTGAGTTCAAATGTGAAAGCAGCCTCCGAGCCATCGCCCGTCACCTGCAGCAGAACCGCCACAAATGGACAATCGTCGACCTGGATCAACATTTTTTCCACAGGGGTCACGAGATAGAACTGACCGTCCGCTTCCCGTTGCAGGATGGAGGCGAACAGGCGCACAAGTGCGGGACGCAGAATCGGACGACCTTCGTGAAGCCATACGCCGTCAGCGGTGATGCGAATGTCTATCGCGCCGCAATACGGTGGATTCCGCAGGGATTCAGAAAGAAAGGGCGCCGTGTCAATCATCGACCCTTACGGTACCAGACTATCCACGTACTGACCAAGCGCGGCGACCAGCAGTCTGTCCGGGGTTTCTTCGTACAGACCCAGGATTCCGGCCCGCGTTTCGATGGATACCACATCGACTATTCTCCCCGTCGTCGTATCCAGGACGGTGAGCTGGATGCGGGCCCGATCAAGTCCGAAGGCATCCTGCACCTCCTCGCCTGTGCGATAGCGCAGGGTGTCCGCAATTTCCGACCAGGTACCGACAGTGTCTTCCCACAGCAGCACTCGCGGATAGATCACGAAGTCGATGCGGTTCAGCGTCGCAGATTGTCGCGCATCGAAAAGAGATTCCGAGCGCTCGGCACGCAGCACTCTTGGAAACAGCCTCCGCACCTCTCCCGCCAGGATGATCGAGAGGCTGTCATCTGGCGCCGGCTGGAGAGTGGGCAGGTCAGACGCCGCTGTGGGGCGCAGAAAGGGGTATTGTTCGAGTCCACTCAGAGCAACGTAGAAACTGACATCCTGAGACAGCACCCAGTGTGCGCTGCGCTCCACCTTGTGGTCGTCCAGAATACCGGCGTCGGAAGTCAGTGCCAGGCTTTCGTTATAAACCTGCTGGAGTTCGCCGCGCAATGTCTGCACATTGCTGCAGGCAGTTGTGGCAAGCAAAAGGACGATGCCGGTCATGGCGCGGATCATGGTAAGCAAGCCTCAATCAGGGAACTCAGGCGGCAAAGATCGGCCGTTGCCAGCACTTTTTGCCTTGATTCTTCATAGCAAGCACATTGCTTGCCAACCCTACATTTCCCGGACGCGGGAACACCGGCGACAACGATAGACATGATCCGCGCCTGTCAGCACCATGATCTGAGGAGGCCAGGTACATTTGCACAGCAAGTATCCAAGTTTCTGCGCCAGCTCGATCTCCTGCAGACGCTCCTGCAGTGTGACTGCCTGCGGCGCCGTAGCAAGCTCCGGGAATGGCGGCTCCTGCACTTTGGGGACGAGTTTCACGGGAGCAGACGTTGTGATCGGCGCGGAGGACTCTGCGTCCGTTGTATCGAGCAGCGCTTCCAACTCCGTCAGATTCATGGCGCCTTCGTCCACAACGGCAAGGGTGTGCTATCGAATTGCCGGGTTCGATTCAGAACCACATGAACGGGCGGCATGTCCGCCACGTCCAGCTTGCGCAGTTCCGCTCGGGCCTGTTCAACCCTTGTGCTTCCTGCTGCCACGACGAACACGATGTCACTGCACAATTTCCCGACAAGCAGTGTATCGCTGACATCACCGAGGGCAGGCACATCAAGAATCACAGTGTCATAACGGCGTTGCAGCATGTCCAGAATGCGTCGAAAGCGTTTGCCTGCCAACAATTCCTGCGGATTTGGAGGCAGCACACCCGAAGGAATCACATCGATTCCCTTGCTCTTGAGCGTGTGTGCGCAATCGCGCAATTGCGCGGCGCCCGCAACGAGATGAGACAAACCTGCGGCGCGAGCGGGCACTCCGAGAAATTCGCGGCTAGACCGCATGTCTGCGTTGATCAGCAAGACTCGCTCCGTGCGGCCCATTGCCAGCGCAAGGCTGGCCGCGATGGTGGACTTTCCCTCGCCGTGCACGCTGGACGTCGTCAGAATTACGCGTCCTTTGGGAAACTGCTCAAGGGGGTCTGGCTCCGGCCGGCGCATTTGCAGCCGAATGCGCAAGGCTGCCAGAGCCTGTGCGTAGGGACGATCTTCCAGGAACTCGGGAATATCAATCGCGGGGGACAGTGGCAAGCTGGCGGCACACGACCGGGCCAAGCTACGGGCAATGTCCGAAGGAAAATCCAGACTGTCGCGCCATTGGAACTGCGCTGCCAGCGCGAGCGCAGGCACGGCGACGCTACCGAGGTAGCCAAGCAGTACCCACCACCCCAGAGTGGTCTTCAGGGGCTCAACTGGCAATGTAGCGGGATCCATAACACGGGCACTGATCATTTGCCCAAGTGTCGCGTCGTAACTGCGCACTACCTGGCTGACCAGCGCCGACTCAAGGACAGGCCCAAGAACGCGTTGTCCGGCCGACGTCAATCCAGTCAACGCTGCGCGCGCTGGTGGCTCTGTCAGCAATGGCGGGATCAGATCATTCACAGGGGAGACAGACAAGGCCGACACCTGCGTCTCAGCGTCGCCGACATCGATCATGTTGTACTCAGGAATCTGCGTGACACTGTCCAGCTTGGCGATCAGCAATCCCGCCGCGCGCCGCACTTCCTGGATCTGTGCATTGACGGTGTAGTCAACATAGGCCTGAGCTACGGCGCTGGCCCCGGTGCGGGCAGCCTCTGCGTCTGCAGCCCGGTAATGCAAGGCCAGCAGGAACGACTGCGGAACAATCTCCACACGAAGCCCGTCTCGCAAATCGCCGGCGACGGTTGCCGACTGCAAGATGTTCCTCTGGGTTTCCATGAGCATCGGCAGACTGCCCGTGACGCGACTTTCCTCACTGGCCGATGCAAACACCGGAGCCTGCACTTCCACCAGAGCTCTGGATTCAAACTGCGGTTCGCGAAGAAACCCGAGCAAGGCAATGACCAGAGCAACTGGCAATCCAGCCAGCAGGAGATGGCGAGTATGGACTCTCAGCGGCCACCACCACTGCGGCGTCTGGCTGCCATCAGAGCGTGAATGCGCAGAAGTGTCCTGCAATTCATCATTGTTTGTCACAGTTTTTCCAGGCCCGGCTTCGCAGGCACTTCAGCATCTGACATTGCGAGGAGTATCCTTGTCCCCGTACTTTCATTCATGTTATATCGGCCGCTCTTTCAAGAGCTTGAACATTTACACCGGCGCGGGAGCGACCATTGCAAGACTCAGATCAGGGGCTTTTTCGCTCACTTTTGCTCAATAATACTCCATTAATGGATGTCAGAGCCCCCATGGAATTCGTGCGGGGTGCATTTCCATGCGCCGAAAATCTACCCTTGCTGCAGGATTCAGAACGTCAGCGTGTCGGCACGTGCTACAAGCAGGAAGGACAGGACGCCGCCATCGCCCTTGGGCACAGACTGGTCAACGGGCGCTTGAAGCAGGCAAGGATCGACGCCTGGCTGGCATGGATCGACTCACACCCGGGCGCATGGCTTTACTGTTTTCGTGGAGGGCTGCGCTCTGCCATCACTCAGCAGTGGCTGGAAGAGGCCGGAGCCGCATGTCCCCGCGTGCCGGGTGGCTACAAGGCGCTGCGGCAATTCCTTGTGGAGACCATTGAACAGACCAGCAGCAAACGCCAGTTCCTGGTGATCGCCGGCCCTACCGGATCTGCCAAAACCCATCTGCTGCACCGACTGCCGAATGGGGTGGACCTCGAGGGGCTTGCCAGACATCGCGGCTCCGCGTTTGGTGCCATGATTGCAAACCAGCCCAGCCAGATAGATTTCGAAAATGCACTGGCAATCGACTTCCTCCGCCAGGAACAATTGCCCTGGGAACGCATCTTTGTGGAAGACGAAAGTCAGGCGATTGGCTCGCTGTCTGTGCCATTTGCGCTCTACGGCGTGATGAAACAGGCCCCGATTGCGCTCATAAGGGAAACCCTGGAAAAACGGGCGGACACTATTCTGAACGACTACATCCGCAGCAATCTTGCCGATTTCCAGAAGGCCGATCCCGCGCAGTCATTCACCTTGTTTTCGAAGTATCTGCAGGACAGTCTCGACCGCATTCAGCGGCGGCTCGGCGGCGACCGCCATGCGCTTCTGACAAATATGATGCGCAGTGCTCTGGAGGTACAAGCCAGGACTGGAGATACCGAAGCGCATCGCGACTGGATCAGCCACCTGCTGCAGGAGTACTACGACCCTATGTACCGCTATCAACTCTCGAAGCGACTGGATCGCGTGATCTTTCAGGGCAATGGCGAAGAGTTCATAGCGTGGGCAGCTGGCCTTCAGGACTCCGCGACCGCGTAAATGCCCGGGGCATTGCGCAGATAACCCTTGTAGTCCATGCCAAAGCCGAACAAGTAGCGATCGGGGGCGTCCATACCGGTAATCTCGGCACGCTTCAGTTCTGGATGCCGGCGCTCATGATTCTTGTCCACCAGTACCGCAGTGAACACCCGCGCAGCGCCGTTGGCCAGACAATGGGCCCTGATCCCGACGAGCGTGTCGCCCTCGTCAAGAATGTCATCCACCAAGACGACTACCCTCCCAGACAGCTCCAAGGCGGGAAAGACTTTCCATTGCAGTTCAGCCCCCGTGAGCTTCCCGCGATAGCGTGTTGCATGCAGATAGTCGACCTGCAGGGGAAAATGCAGCCGCGGCAGCAACATTCCTGTCAACACAAGTCCACCGTTCATGACACACATCACGATGGGATTCCGGCCTGACACTTCACTCGTGAGTTGTTCAGCCATGGTGTCCAGAATGCCATTCAGAGCGTCCGCATCAGCCAGGCAATCGGCTTCCTCCATGACCTTGCCAATCTCGTCGTTCATGCCTTTGACCCCAGCGCCTGAAGCATGTCACTGGCCATCAGCCAGCGCTCGGAATTCATCAGATTTTCGCGATCAAAATCCTGCTGACGACGCATGCGGGACAAGCGCGGGTTGGCCGGTTCGCTGCGTTGTTCCAGATGCTGCAATGCCGCCAGCGCCATCGTGCGGTCATTGCAGACCAGCACCATGTCGCATCCAGCCTGAATAGCGGCGTCAACCCGAGCTTCGATGTTGCCGGCAGCAGCCGCACCGGCCATGGCCAGATCGTCGCTGAAAATTACGCCATCGAAACCCAGTTCCCCGCGCAAGACTGTCTGCAACCAGAACGGAGAAAAACCCGCACATCGCGAATCCGCCTGGGAATAAATGACATGGGCAGGCATGACCGCATCCAGTTGCCCCAAACACGCGGAAAATGGCTGCAGATCCTGATCGCGAATGGTTTGGAGCGAGCGCGTATCAATTGGAATGTCGGTATGGGAGTCAGCGCCGACGTTTCCATGTCCCGGAAAATGCTTGCCCGTGGTGGCCATTCCGGCAGCGCGCATGCCGTGCATGAAGGCATTCGCCAGTGCAGCAACCTCTCCTGGTGTACTGCCGAAAGCGCGATTGCCAATGACTGCACTGATGCCTGCATCGAGGTCGAGCACCGGGGCAAAGCTGAAGTCGAACCCAGCAGAAAGCATCTCCGCGGCCATCAACCAGCCACATTCTCTGGCGCAGAGCACCGCCCTTGCCGGTTCCTCGCGCAACAGCCCGGCAAACACACCCATCGGCGGCAGTCTCGTGTAAGCCTCGCGTAGTCGCTGCACGCGCCCGCCCTCTTGGTCTACCGCAATCAAAAGGGCCGGATTGCAGGTACGGATGGCATCGTTGAGTTCGCGAACCTGCTTTGGATTCGCGTAGTTGCGGGCAAACAGGATGACACCTCCTACTTGCGGATGAGCCAGCAGCTCCTGTTCCTTAGCGGTCAGAGCCAACCCTTCGAGGTCGAGCATCAACACACCGGGCGCTTTGAGTTCGGAAGAGTGATTCATTGGATGCTGCGGCCTCCGCGGCCGGAACTGCGCATGCGGCAGAAGTGGACAACCCGGAATGTCGGGCTGCGGGATTATCACAAATTCGCCCAGACCGGGCAAAGCCCTTGTCATTCAAGGATGACTGTATATAATTACAGCACATTTGCCCAGAACAGGTGACAGCGCCATGATCAACCTTACGCCACGCCAGGCAGAGATTCTTGCCTTCATCCGGGAATACCAGCAGGAAACAGGCTTCCCCCCAACCCGTTCCGAGATTGCCCACAAAATGGGGTTCAAGTCGCCAAACGCCGCAGAAGAGCATCTGCGCGCACTGGAGCGCAAACATGCCATTGAAATGGTGCCAGGCACATCGCGGGGAATTCGCTTGCCAGCGCTGGAGAACACAGGCTTGCCAATAGTCGGGCAAGTTGCTGCGGGCAGCCCGATACTGGCGATCGAGAGCATCGACGATTATTGCGACATTCCACCGGATTTTTTCAAGCCACGTGCTGACTATCTGCTCACAGTGAGAGGCAACAGCATGATCAAGATCGGCATCCATGATGGCGACCTGCTGGCAGTGCACAAAACAGAGCAGGCAATCGACGGCGACATCATCGTAGCCCGGATAGACGAGGACGTGACAGTGAAACGTCTCTTGAGAGGCAACAACAAGTATTCACTGCAACTCATTGCGGAGAATGATGATTTTTCCCCAATCGAAGTAGACTTGAGGTCACAGCAGTTCACGATTGAAGGCGTCAGCGTGGGCGTCATTCGCCGCGGACTATAGACAGCAGCAGGATGCCGGAACCCGGCACCCTGCTGCGTTTCTGGTTTACTTTTCAACGACCCAGCGACCGGAACGGTAGAACGCCTTCCATCCGGTTGGCTTGCCCTCCGCCTCTGACAACACATACTGCTCCGCCGTCTTGCGACTGTAGCGTATGACAGCCATGTTGCCTTCGGGATCCTTCGCTGGCGCACTCAGCAGGAACTGATACTTGGGATCCAGTTCGTCCCTGTGTGACAGCAACTCGGCCACAAGTGGCGCGCGGGTTTCCCGATTTTTCGGGAACTTGCTTGCCGCAAGGAACAGCCCTGCTGCACCATCCCGCAGCACGTAATGATCGTCCACCTTCTCGCAACGCAGTTCGGACATCACGACAGGTGGCATCTTGGGCGGCGCAGCCTGGCCACTGCGAAGCAGTTTGCGGGTGTTCTTGCACTCGTCATTGGTACATCCGAAATACTTGCCGAAGCGCCCGGATTTCAACTGCATCACTGATCCGCATTTATCACAGTCGATCACTGGGCCTTCATACCCGCGAATCTTGAAGCCACCGTCTTCGACCAGGAAGCCGGAGCAGTCTGGATTGTTGCCACAGATATGCAACTTGCGGTGCTCATCAATCAGATAGCTGTCCATGGCAGCATTGCATTTGGGGCAACGCTTGCGATGGCGCAGCAATTCGTTCTCGGCTTCCTCAGCTTCTTCCGCATTGTCGGTGCTGATGGCCTCCTCACCTGGCGTCAGGTTGATGGTGGACTTGCAGCGCTCCTTGGGGGGCAATGCATACCCAGAACACCCCAGGAACACACCCGTAGAAGCCGTGCGAATCTGCATGGATCTGCCGCACTTTGGACAGGGAATATCCGTGTCCGTCGGCTTGTTGCTGCGCATTCCGCTGGCATCTTCCGATGAAGCGATTTCCAGCTGACTCCTGAAGTCCTTGTAAAACGTGTCCAGTACTTGCTTCCAATCCAGAGAGCCAGCAGCCACCTTGTCCAGATCGTCTTCCATCTTGGCAGTGAAATCGTAATCCATCAGGTCGGTGAAGCTTTCCAGAAGACGCTCGGCAACAATGTCGCCCATCTTCTGAGCATAAAAGCGACGACTCTCAACCTTGACGTAGCCCCGTTCCTGAATCGTGGAGATGATGGCCGCATATGTGGACGGACGGCCAATACCGCGTTTTTCAAGCTCCTTTACCAGACTGGCTTCGGTATACCGCGCAGAAGGCTTGGTGAAATGCTGATTCGGGTCGAGCTTCTCGAGCGTCAGCGTCTCGCCCACCTGCACAGCGGGCAGAACCACGTCTTCTTCCTTGACCGTCAACACACGCAGATAGCCGTCGAACTGCATGATGCGGCCCTTGGTGCGCAACTCGTAGTCCCCTGCGCCAACGGCGATCAGACTGCTCTGATACTGCGCCGGCGGCATCTGACAGGCCACGAAGTGCTGCCAGATCAGTGCATACAAGCGCTCAGCATCACGCTCCATGTTTTGCAGATCATTGCTGGAGGTAAACACATCCGTGGGCCGAATGGCTTCGTGAGCTTCCTGTGCACCTTCGCGGGCGCTGTAGCGGATGGGCTGCTCAGGCAGATAAGATTTGCCGAATTTTTTCAGGATATAGTCACGACACATGGCTACGGCGTCATCGCTCAAGTGAGTCGAGTCAGTACGCATGTAGGTGATGTAGCCAGCCTCATAGAGTCGCTGCGCCAGCGTCATGGTCTTCTTCACGCCGAAACCCAGACGCGTGCTTGCCGCCTGCTGCAAGGTCGAAGTGATCAATGGCGCCTTGGGCTTCGACGACGTGGGCTTGTCTTCGCGACGCGTTACCACATAAGGTGATTTCTGCAACTGTTGCAGAGCGACATCCGTCTGCATCTTGTTGACGGGTCGAAAGTTCTCATCCAGTTGCTTCACGACCTGGAAACGCAGTGCATCGCGCTTGGCTGTCTTCAGATCGGCGAAAACTTCCCAGTATTCTTCAGGGATGAAGGCACGAATCTCGCGCTCGCGTTCGACAATCAGTCGCACTGCAACAGACTGAACACGCCCCGCAGAAAGACCTCTTGCAACTTTTGCCCAAAGCAAAGGCGACACCATGAAGCCTACGACGCGGTCGAGAAAGCGTCGGGCCTGCTGTGCCTGCACGTATTTCATGTCCAGCTCGCCTGGATGCGAAAACGCCTCGTTGATGGCCTTTTTGGTGATCTCGTTGAACACGACACGCTTGTATCGTGACGGATCTCCGCCAATGGATTCCTTGAGGTGCCAGGCGATAGCCTCTCCCTCGCGGTCAAGGTCGGTTGCGAGATAGATGATGTCCGCGTCTTTGGCGAGCTTCTTCAGATCGGCAACGACCTTTTCCTTGCCTGGCAGAATTTCGTATTGCGCGGCCCAGTCCCGTTCGGGGTCCACACCCATGCGCGCGACCAGTTGCTCTTTTGCTTTTGATTGCTTGTGCAGCGCTTTGTCATCCGCGCTGAGCTTGCGGGTTACGGCAGCCGCTTTGGCGCGCTCCTTGGTATCGATGCCTTGAGCATTGCCACCCGATGGCAGGTCGCGAATATGCCCCACGCTGGATTTGACGACAAATTCCTTGCCAAGGTACTTGTTGATGGTCTTTGCCTTGGCAGGCGACTCCACTATCACCAACGATTTGCTCATTGTTTGTAACGGTTCCTGATCACTGCGCGGGAGGTGGGCTGGGCCCGCGCCGCACATCGTGCAAGCTGTCGGGTTCGAAAGAAGGCGACATATATAAGGGGTGACTGCGTGAGGGTCAAGCGTTTGTTTGTGCCATTGCCAAGCGAGGCACAACGAACTCCGGGCCGGTTGCTTCCCGGAATTAGCTGCTCAAGGGATCAGTCCACGTGCACTTCGTGGAGCCAGCCGTTGTCATCAGCCAGCTCTCCACGTTGAATTCCAACAAGCAGGTCATAGACCTTCTGCATGACCGGTCCTACTTTTTCGCCGTTGCCATGAAACGCATGCCACCCGCCATCTACCCATATCTTGCCGACAGGAGTCAGGACAGCGGCAGTGCCACAGGCTGCCACTTCTTCAAAATCAGACAGCTCGCCTCGCAGATCGATCGGACGATTTTCGACAGTCATGTTCAAGTGCTGCTCGGCCAGAGTCATTACAGAGCGTCGCGTTACACTCGGGAGAATGGCGTTCGATTTGGGTGACACGAATCGATTGCCCTTCATTGCCACAACGATGTTGGCAGAACCTGCTTCATCTATAAAAGTTCGGGTCTTGGAATCCAGATAAAGCGCTTCATTGGCCCCCAGTGCCTGCGCATGCCTGGTTGCCAGAAGTCCCCCTGCGTAATTCGCGCCTACCTTGTAAGCGCCTGTACCCGCCGGTGCCGCACGATCAAACTCCGATACCGCAAGGGAAATCAGCGCCATTCCGGCGCTCTTGTAGTAGGGCCCGACTGGCGACACAAACACACGAAACTCGAAAGACTTTGCAGGACGCAGGCCAAGGTTCTCGCCCACACCAATCAACATCGGCCGGATATACAGGGAGGCCCCGGACCCGTGGGGAGGTATCCAGGCATAGTTGGCACGCACCGCGTCTTCTACTCCGCGAAGGAACAGCTCATAAGGCACTTCGGGCATCAGCAGACGGCCTGCAGCCAGATTCATGCGCTCACTGTTCAGAGCGGGGCGAAACAACAACACCCTGCCATCTGGCGCCGTCTGCGCCTTCATCCCTTCAAAACACTGCTGCGCATAATGCAAGGCAGGTGCGCCTTCATGCACCGCAATCAAAGGAGACTCCAGCAGCTCGCCTGCAGACCAGGCGCCCTCACTGTATGTAGCACTGAACCGGAAGTCCGTCTGGCGATACTGAAACCCCAGTTCTGCCCAATTGAGCTCCTTCTTTGCTTTGGAAATACCCACTTCAATTACCTTCGTCGAGTTTGGTGTGATAAGCGCATCGCCCGCAGTGCAGCGAGCTTGGCGCGGTATTATGGGCGAATCACCCGGGCAGGTCTATGGCCCGATTTGCGGCAAATATACTTCAAAGACATGGCAAAAAGGGACTGTTCGGATACAATGTCGGTTAGCTTAACCCTCGAGATTCGCCATGTCCGAACAACACATACTCCTGGCCCGACAGCCAATTTTCGATGAAAACATCAAGATAGCTGCCTACGAGTTGCTGTTCAGGTCTGACAACACCAATCAAGCAAACATCTTCGATGGAGACTCTGCAACGTCTCAGGTCATGCTGAATGCCTTCAATGAAATGGACATAGGCGATGTTGTTCAGGGGCATCCGGCCTACATCAATTTCACACGCAATCTGATCCTCAATCCACCGCCATTCGACAAGAATCGTTTCGTGATTGAAGTGCTGGAAGACATCGAAGTCGACGAGGAATTGAATCGCAATCTCAGGTCCTTGAAGGATGCTGGCTACACCATCGCCCTTGACGATTTCGTCTACGACAACAAATGGGATGCTGCGTTGCATATTGAAGATATCGTGAAAATCGACGTGCTTGCTTTCGACGAGGCCGAAATAAAGCGCCACGTTGAACTGCTCAAGCCATTCAAGGTGGTATTGCTGGCCGAGAAAGTCGAAACCCACGAAATGTTCCACTATTGCAAGTCGCTTGGATTCAAGCTGTTTCAGGGTTACTTCCTGAGCAAACCAGAGCAGGTCAAGGGCCGCAAGGTGCCAGCCAGCAAGCTCGTGGTGCTCAATCTGCTGGCACAACTTCAGAACCCAGATGTCGAACTTTCCAGTATCTCGAGCATCATCGCAAAAGACCCCGTGCTGAGCGTGAAGTTGATAAAGCTCGTGAATTCAGCAGCATTTTCTGGTCGACGAGAAATCACTTCGCTTCAGCATGCTGTATCGATGCTGGGCCTGCTTCAGGTCAAGAGCTGGGCCACCCTGCTCTATCTCAGCAATATGGCCGACAAGCCCAATGCCCTTTCCGTTCTGGCGATGACCCGGGCCAAGATGTGCCAGCTGCTGGCGGAATGCTTCACAAATTCTTCAAATAGTGACCCCTATTTCACGACCGGTCTGCTGTCGAATCTCGACGCATTCTTCGATGTGGAGCTCAAGGAAATCATAGCCTCCATGCCGTTGTCTCAAGTGGTTGTGGACGGACTGATGGAGGGTGCGGGAGCCATCGGCGTGGTTCTGAAGACCGTCGTGGCCTACGAAAAGGCCAACTGGCAGGACATTGACTGGGAAGGGTTGCGCAAGTTGAACATCGGCGCGCGCGAACTTGAAAGCAGCTACAGAGAAAGCATTCGCTGGGCCTCGCAGCTGGGCGCAGTCGTCGGCAATGCATGACATCGTGCGCGCGCCACTGATCGACATAGGCGCAAACCTTGGTCATGAATCATTTGCAGCAGACCTGAACGCAGTGCTTGATCGCGCCTGTGCCGCCGGTCTTGTGCATATGCTCGTCACCGGCACCACTCCCGATGCGAGCGACCGCGCCATCGCCCTGGCAGAAAAGTACCCAGCCCTGCTTTCCGCAACATCGGGAGTTCACCCCCACGAAGCACAGCATTGTGATGCCGAAGCCTTCTCGCGCATTCGCGCACAGGCTCAGCATGCCTCTGTGAAAGCGATCGGCGAAACCGGCCTTGACTTCAATCGCGATTTCTCTCCTCGTCCACAACAGGAAAAAATCTTCGAGCAGCATCTGGAGCTGGCCGCAATGACCGGCAAACCCGTGTTTTTGCATCAGCGCGACGCGCATGCGCGTTTTCTGCCAATATTGAGAACGTATAGAGACGCCTTGAAAGCGGGAGGTGTAGTGCATTGCTTTACTGGCGAGAAGCACGAACTCTATGACTATCTGGACTTGGACATGTACATCGGCATCACGGGCTGGATTTGCGATGAACGTCGCGGAGCTCACATGTTGGAATTCCTGCATGACATTCCTGTGGGGCGTTTGTTGCTTGAAACGGATGCGCCTTATCTACTGCCCAGAACGCTGCGCCCGAAGCCCAAAAGTCGGCGCAACGAGCCCGCGCTGCTTGAAGAAGTGTTGCGCGTCGCAGCGCAGGCTATGAAGAAGAACACTGCCGATATCGCGCAGCAGACTACAGCGAATGCCAGAATGCTGTTTGCGCTGCAGTGAATGGTTCACTGCGCTTCAGCGCGAACACTCGCTGAGAAGCATGAATATGTCTCCCTGGTCGAAAGGCCATCCAAGTTCCACCGTTCCTCCCTGAATACAGAGCACTGGAATACGCACACCAAAACGCTCAACCAGCGCAGGTTCATCTGCAATATCCACAGACTGTAGAAGGAATGGGACCAGTCCGGATTCCTGCCTGAGGCGATTTGCATGCATCAGCACTGGCTGGAGAAGCTGCTCCGCCTGCTCACACAAATGGCAGCCCATCGTTGTGTAGAGATAAAGTGAGCGCGTCATTCTCCGGCCTCGATTGCGGCAACAGCTTCGCCTATCAATGCCGGACCTCGATAGATGAATCCAGTGTACAACTGCACCAGACTGGCGCCCGCCGAAATCTTTGCGGCCGCATCTTCCCCGCTCAAAATGCCACCGACACCAATGATGGGAATCTGACCGCGCAACGCAGCATGCAAAACTCGAATCACATGGGTTGACTTGTCAACCAGCGGCGCGCCACTCAGACCACCTGCCTGCTCACGATGTACACTGCTCTGCACAAGGCTGCGATCAAGCGTGGTGTTTGTGGCGATCACTCCTTCAATGGCGTTGCTGAGCAAAGCCTGCGCAATCAGGTGAATCTCGTCATCTGACAAATCCGGCGCAATCTTGACGACGAGCGGCACCTTGCGCCCATGCTGCAGGGACAGGATTTCCTGTTCAGCCTTGAGCAGTGCAAGCAGCTTCTTCAATTCATCCCCAAACTGAAGACTGCGCAGACCGGGCGTATTGGGTGACGAAAGGTTTACGACGATATAACTTGCAACGCCGTAGCACTTGCGCATGCAGATCAGATAGTCCTCGACGGCCTTCTCAACCGGCGTATCGAAATTCTTGCCGATATTGATTCCAAGAATTCCCTTGTAGCTACTGCGCGCTATGGCCGCCAGTGCGTGATCGATACCCTTGTTGTTGAAGCCCATGCGATTGATGATGGCGCGCTCGGGGGCCAGGCGGAACATTCGCGGTCTGGGATTGCCAGGTTGAGGCCTTGGGGTCAGCGTACCCACTTCGATGAAACCGAAACCCAGTGCCGCCAGGGCGTCGATATGGTCTGCGTTCTTGTCCAGCCCCGCGGCAAGCCCCACGGCATTCGGAAAGTGCAGCCCCATCACATCCCGGGGAACAGCCTGTGAAGTGCGGGATGCCAACAAGCCTATTACTCCAGCCTTGGCTGCAATATCCAGCAATGGCAATGTCACAGAGTGAGAGGTTTCCGCCGGTAGTGTGAAAAGAAGGGTTCGCAATAAGCTATACAATTTTGGTGATCGCTCTGAATTTGTTGGTGTCATCGAATTCGATGACAAAGGTCCCATGCACTCCGTCGTGCTTCAAGTATTTCTGCAGAATCATGCCGGGAAAACGCACTCGGACTCCTTCTCTCGAGATGACCTGCACGTCTTTGACCGAGCCAGTATAGAGCGCTTCATAGCGATCGGCGGGCAGGGATATGTCCAGTATCAATTTTTTCATGAACGCTTGCTCACTCATGTAGCGGGCCGCTCCCGCCTTTCCGCGAAAGCCAGGCATTATAGGAGATTGAAAGCGCCCCGTCTGCGCGCGCAACAAGGCGTTGACGGCTCCAGCAAGGAGCCACACACTGACGCAAATCGTCCCTAGACTTCGCAGGCAAAACGGTTACAATCGCTGACTTTCGCCCAACCAGATCAAGCATTTAACTAAAAAGAAACAGAGAAAAAATATGAGTCATCACGCCATTATCACAGAACTCAGGGACTGGCTTTCGCAGCAGATCATCGGGCAGGAGCGTCTGGTGGACCGCTTGCTGATAGCACTTCTGGCCGATGGCCACTTGCTGGTAGAAGGCGCTCCCGGTCTCGCTAAAACCAAGGCAATCAAAGACTTGTCAAAGGCTGTGGAAGGTGACTTTCACCGCATTCAGTTCACGCCCGACCTGTTGCCAAGTGACATCACAGGCACGGAAATTTTCCGACCCGAAGATGGTTCTTTCCGCTTCCAGCCCGGCCCCATTTTTCACAACCTCGTACTGGCAGATGAAATCAACCGCGCCCCTGCCAAAGTGCAGTCCGCCCTGCTGGAGGCCATGGCCGAACATCAGGTCAGCGTCGGTCGTCAGTCTTTCCAGTTGCCTCCCTTGTTTCTGGTAATGGCGACACAGAACCCGATCGAGCAGGAAGGCACCTACCCCCTGCCGGAAGCACAACTTGACCGTTTCCTGATGCATGTTTCCATCGGTTATCCGTCTACGGAAGCCGAACGTCGCATATTGCAGCTCGTGCGCAATGAAGCTCAGAACAAGGCGCCCACAGCACCTCGCATCATCAGTCAGGAAGATCTGTTTGCTGCACGGCAGGAAATCCTGGCAATGCACATGGCCCCTGCTGTTGAGGAATACATCATTCAACTGATCATGGCGACACGGCATCCGGAATTGTACGGTGACGACCTGGCAAACTGGCTTGAATATGGCGCCAGCCCACGCGGTACCATTTCTCTGGATCGTTGTGCCAGGGCTCACGCCTGGATTCTCGGCAAAGACTTCGTCAGCCCGGATGACATACAAGCTGTCTTCTTCGACGTCTTGCGACATCGCATCCTGCTGAGTTTTGAAGCTGAAGCCAGTGGCGTTACTCCGGACAAGGTGCTGACCACAATCCTTGAACGCGTGCCCGCGGCCTGAAGATTAGAGTCACGCGACAGCCACCAATAAGAAGGCACTGCGAGTGCCATGCAACGAGACAGTTGTCCAATGTCCATTTCGACGCAGAGTGATCAACAGCAGGCGCTCTACCAGAGCAAAGGCGCCATCATCAGTCTGCAGCAGCTGCTGATACAGCGTCACGCTGCCAAGATTGTGGAGTATGTCCCCTACTCGAGGTCCATTGCCGGAATCTCGGGATTGCACATGTCCAAGATGCGCGGACGCGGGATCGACTTTGAAGAGTTTCGACCCTACCAGGCTGGCGACGACATTCGCACCATCGACTGGCGGGTAACTGCCCGCACCGGCAAGCCGTTTACAAAAGTTTTCCGGGAAGAACGTGAGCGTCCGGTTATCATCGCGATAGATCAATCCAGCAGCATGTTCTTTGGGTCACAAGTCGCTTTCAAATCGGTGATAGCCGCTCAGGCCGCCGCTATATTCTGCTGGATGGCGATAGATAATGGCGACCGCGTCGGCGGCCTGGTGTTTTCAGATTCTGATCAGGCTTTGGTCCGTCCGAAACGCAGTCGCAGGTCAGCACTGCACCTCTTGAATCAGCTGCAGACGTTCAATGCCCGTCTCGCGGACAAGGAAGCGCGCCTTGCAGCCGCTCAAGAAGGCCAAACCCATGGCGGGCTGACGCAGGCGCTTGCTGATATCCGACGCATCACCAAGCCCGGCAGCACACTCTATATACTGAGCGACTTCAGCACGCTGGACGAGACGGCCATTCAATACCTGAACCAGCTTTCCCGGCACAACAATGTTGTCTGCTGCATCATTTATGACGCGTTGGAAGAGAATCTGCCAGTTCCTGGGTACTACAGCATCACCGATGGCGCGCGCAAAGGCACCTTGAATTCCTACAGCCAGACAGCGCGCAGAGACTATCAGGCACTTTTCAAGACCAGGATGGACGCTCTGCAGGCCGATTTCACACGCCTGCAGATTCCCTATCTGAAACTTCGTACCAATCAATTTGTTGTTGAGCAGATCAGACAATGGACAGTGCAAACCCTCTGAGCCAACTGGCGGATATCCATATGCCGGAGCCCGTCGGGTTCTGGCCACCCGCGCCCGGGTGGTGGATTCTGTTCTTCATTCTGTGTGCAATCCTGGTCTGGGCATTGCGCCGCTACTACGCCAATTGGAAGCTGCAGCGCGCACGCAGTTTTGCGATCCGCGAGCTCGACAAGTGCCTGACCGCCTTGCGCGACCAGTCGCAAGGAAAAGACGCGACCGAAGTCGATATTCTGAAACTGAACTTCGTCAGCGACGTCAACGGCGTTCTGAGACGCGTGGCCATGAAGAACTTCAGGCACGAAAATTTCGCCAGCCTCGGGGGCGCTGCGTGGATTGTGTTTCTTCGCGATCATGGTGATGCAGCATTGCTGGACGACACACTGGCTTTCACACTGAGTCAGGGCCGCTTTGCCAAGCAATGGGAAGTTGATGAGCAACGTCTATATCAAATGGCGCACCAATGGATTGGCAGTGTCTATTTGGCTAGAATCAATCCGGAGAAGCCCTCCAACAACACGTCCGCTGCGACGCCGGTTTCCGACCATGCTTGAGTTGACCTGGCCCTGGGCCCTGCTGGCACTGCCTCTTCCGCTTCTGGTGTACCGCTTCTTTACGCGCGCGGCACGTCAGGATGCAGCCCTGTTTGTCCCCTTCTACCAACGCCTGTCGCAACTGCAGACCGATTCTGTTCGCTCTGACGCATACCGCATCCTCAAGCTGATTTGTCTTACACTGATCTGGATCGGACTGGTGCTGGCGGCAACCCGCCCGCAGTGGGTAGGTGAACCGATTGAACTGCCTTCGACAGGGCGGGATCTCATGCTCGTCGTGGATATCTCGGGCAGCATGGAGGCACGCGATATGGTGCTCAACAACGCACAGTTGTCGCGCTTCGAAGTCATGAAGGCTGTGGTCAGTGACTTTGCTGAGCGCCGCGAAGGCGACCGCCTTGGCCTGATTCTGTTCGCGGCCCACGCTTATATCCAGACACCGCTGACCTTCGACCGCAGTACCGTTGCCAAACTGATTGCAGAACTTGAAATCGGGATGATCGAAGAGTCCGCCACCGCCATCGGAGACGCCATTGGTCTTGGTGTGAAGCACCTGCGCGAGCGTCCCGCTGACAGTCGGGTAATGGTCATGTTGACAGACGGCGTCAACAACGCTGGTGCTGTGAGCCCTCTGCAGGCTGGCCAGCTGGCCCAGATCGAGAACATCAAGATCTACACGATCGGCATGGGCGCTGACACCTTGGTACAACGCTCCTTCCAGGGCTCGCGGGCCATCAATCCTTCCGCCGAACTGGACGAGGAAAACCTCACTCAGATTGCCGAGTCCACTGGCGGGCGCTACTTCCGCGCCCGAGACGTACAAGACCTGATTGACATCTATGCCGAACTGGACACACTCGAGGCTATAGAACAGGATCAGCAGACTTTTCGTCCGGTCAATGTGTTGTTCTACTGGCCTCTCGGCGCTGCGGTGCTCCTGAGCTTCCTGCTGGCAATGCTGAGCTTCCCCTGGTCCGTGCTGTCAAGTGGACAGCCCGCTGTTGCCACAGACAAGGACGCTGCGCGTCCAGCCGCATCAGGAGGTCAGTAATGGCCGAAGCCAGTCAGCTCGCCTTGTTTCTTGCCGAATTTCATTTTCTGCGTCCACTTTGGTTGCTGGCCTTGATTCCTGCCCTGCTTTGCGTGTTCTTTCTGTGGCGCCTGAATGAAAGCGCCAGTTCCTGGGACAGAGCGATCGACAAGGACCTTTTGCCCTACCTGCTCGACAGCAGCAAAAGTGTGGCGGAACGGACGCCACTGGTCATTCTGCTGGCACTGTGGACACTCGCAATCCTGGCGCTTGCCGGACCCGTCTGGGAAAAAATTGCACAACCCGTTCAGGCCCGCCAGGACGCCATGGTCATTGTCTATGATCAGTCACTGTCCATGTACGCCACCGACTACGAACCCAATCGCCAGACGGTCAGCAAGCGCAAGATCATGGATGTCCTTGACCGCCGGGTTGAGGGTCAGACAGCTCTGATTGTGTATGCCGGAGATGCCCACGCCGTCACACCGCTTACAGAAGATTCCGTCACCATCCGCTCCCTGGTGCCCTCCATCAATCCCAACATGATGCCGGCCTTTGGCAGCAATACCATCGCTGCCGTGCAAACGGCGAGACAGCTCTTTGCCGATGCGGGTGCTGCTTCCGGCACTATTTTCCTGGTGACCGATGGCGTAGAGCGTCGCGATCATGCAGAACTGCAACAGATGCTCTCGCAGAGTGGCGTCCGCCTGGTGATACTGGGAGTCGGCACCGACGCTGGCGCTACCATTCCTGCGGCTGGCGGTGACTTCCTGCGGGATGCCAACGGACAAATCGTGGTGGCGCGCCTGGACCGCGCCAGCCTTCAGGATCTGGCCGCTGCCGTTGACGGTCGTTACGCCGACATGGATCTGACTGGCGGGGACCTGGATTATCTGCTGGAAGACGACGGGTTCCTCGACGAAGACGAGCTGAGTGCCGTGGAAGAAAATTTCGACATCTGGTTCGAAGCAGGACCCTGGTTGCTGGTGCTGATACTGCCATTGGGTGCCATGGCGTTCCGCCGCGGCTGGCTGCTGACAATCACGCTTCTTCTGGGTACAGCCGGGCTGATCAGTCCTTCCAGTCAGGTCCAGGCGGCCGAGTGGACTGACTTGTGGAAAACCAAGGACCAGCAAGGTGCAGACGCAATGGCGCAGGAAGATGCCATAGGAGCCGCGGCTCTTTTCCAGTCCCCCGAATGGCGCGGCACGGCAGCCTATCGTGCAGGTGACTTCGCGGGTGCAGTGCAGGCCTACAGCCTCGATCCCGGCACCATCCCGGACAACCACTACAACCTTGGCAATGCCTACGCAATGACGCAGAACTTCGAAGCGGCCGTCTCCGCTTATGATATTGCCATCGCCATGGACCCGGAACACACGGACGCAATCCACAATCGCGAAATAGTTGCGGCGCTCCTTGAGCAACAGCAGAACGAAGAAGAACAACAGTCTGATGACGACATGACCTCACCGCAGGACCAGACAGAGGAACAGTCCGAAGAACAGCAAGAAGAAGGCGAGCAGGAAGAACAGGATCAGGAACAGCAGCAGGAACAGCAGGAAGAAGGCGAAGAGCAGGAACAGCAGGAGCAGCAGCAAGGCTCCGAGCAGGAACAACAGGAAGAACAGACACCTGGCGAGCAGCCCAATCAGAGCAGTGCGGAAACGGAAAGCCAGGAGTCTCTCGAGCAGTGGCTGCGTCGTATCGACGACGATCCGGGCGAATTGATGCAGCGCAAGTTCCAGTTCGAATATCGCCGACGACAGCTTGAAAGCCGCACCTCACCACAATCGACGGACGGGCAAATATGGTAACTCTGCGGACTTGCCTGACGGCGGCACTCTTCTGTGTGTTTTCAGTACTGGCCCAGGCGCAACCTGTTACGGCGACAGTCGATCGTACGGAAATCATACGAGGTGAAACTGTCATACTGACCATCCGCGTGGAAGGTCAGTCTGGTGGCGTGGAAATGGACCTCGCCCCTCTGGAAGCCGGGTTTCAGGTCATCTCCACTCGTACCTCCAGTCAGATCAGCGCCGTCAACAACAGCATGCAGTCCAGAATCGATTACCACCTGACGCTGTTTCCCTTGAACGAGGGACCGATCACCATTCCGGCCCTGCAGGTAGCAGGCACGACAACAGCTCCCTTGACGATCACTGTGGAGCCCCGCACTTCGTCGGGCCTTGCTGGACAGGAACTGTTCATGGAAGCGGTGATAAGCAAGGATTCCTTGTTTGTCCAGGAGCAACTGCTTTTCTCGATCCGCCTGTATTACACCATCAGCGGCATTCGCAATCCGATCTTCACAGAGCTTGATCTGCCTGACGCAGTAGTGGAACCCATTGGCACGCCCAATCAGTACGAAACTCTCGTGGACGGCATGCGCTATGGCGTCTACGAAAAACAGTACGCAATCTTCCCGCAGCGCAGCGGCACTCTGGAAATTCCTGACATCATGTTCCGGGGCGAAGTCACTGACAGCTCCAGCAGTTACGTGTTCCGCAATCTGAACACCCGCACCATCACGTCTTATGCAGAGGGGCATTCCATCACTGTCAGTGAGAAACCGGCAGATTATCCGGCTGAGGCACTCTGGCTGCCAGCCACTGAGATAAGCATTCGCGAAACCTGGGACAACGACTTCAGCAATGTTCGTGTCGGTGATTCCGTATACCGCATCATCGAAATTGAAGCGCATGGATTGGACGGTGCGGCGTTGCCACCCTTGGAGACGCCAAGCATTACCGGCGTGAATATCTACCCGGAACCAGCTTCCATTGAGCACGCCTTTGTGGAAGGCAATATCGTGGGCAAGCGTATTGAGTCCACTTCCATGCTCATGACTGCCGACGGCACTGTCGTGGTGCCGGGCATCAATATCCCTTGGTATGACATTGACACCGGCGAGATCAAGTATGCGACTGTTGAAAACACCGCGATCACAGTAGGATCTGCGCGCTCGGGCAGCACCGGCGAAGCATTGCTGCTTTCCAATGCCGACCTTGAAGAGCCGACCCGCGAAACCTTTGCTGCCTCAGCCATTCCGCCCGAAGAGCAGATCCTGGTCAGCTCCCCCACTACTCCACTCTGGATTCTAAGTCTGGCGGCAGCCCTGACAGCATTGGTGTTTGCATTGAGCTTCGTCAAATTCAAGCGCCGTGCACCAGCAGTTGCTCCACGCAAGGAATATCCGGTTGCAGCGCCCATGTACCGACGCGGCATCGCCCCTGAGGCAGAAAGCCAGGCCTTCAAGGAATTCATCAACGCCTGCTCTGGCAAGCACCTGCCGGCGCTGCGACTGGCGCTCATCGGTTGGGGACGCCAGTACTTTGCGGACGCTGAACTGCATACCCTGGATGCCTTGGCTGTGCGCTCCGGGAACGCCGAAGTCCGCGACATCTGCCTCCGTCTGCAGCAATCACTCTATGGCCAGGGAAGCACACAAAGCTCCCTGGACAAAGACATCCAGCGCCTGCAGACGCTGATCTCCGAACTGCGCTCAGCACACAGGCAACAAATCGCCACCGCCCGCAAGGACCAGGACTACATCCTGCCTCCGCTCTATAAAGCCTGACATCGTGGGACGACACTCTTCGCTGGTGTATTCCACGGATGCCGGACGCCTTTGCCCTGAGTGTTCGCGTCCGATCGCGGCCTGTGAGTGCCGCAGCAGAATGCAGGCAGCACGCGCGCAAAGCGACGGTTTTGTGCGCCTTCGCCGCGAGACCAAAGGCCGCGGGGGCAAGGGTGTCACATTGATTGATGGTTTGCCCCTCACCGAGGAGGCGCTGCAGGCCCTTGCGAGGCAGCTCAAGAACAAGTGTGGAACCGGAGGCACAGTAAAGAACGGCACAATCGAGATTCAGGGTGATCATCGTGTGCAGCTGCAGCCGCTGCTGGAAGCCCTGGGCTTCAAAGTCAAACTTGCCGGAGGCTGACCGAGTCCTCAGGGCACCAGTCTTGCCCCCGCCAGCAGTCTGCGCAAAGGCGTCATCAAACGTCGGCGCAATTGTCGGCACGTCAGCCGCAGCCTCCTGAAATCAGCATTGCTGCCGTTCTGAAGTGTCTCCATATTGACCTTGTTCACGTAGGCAAGCTTTAGAAACAAGTCCGTCACTTCGCTCATCTGCATTGCAATTTCAGGACGTTGCGCTGCAACGCGACTACAGTAGTCCACTGGCCCTTCCCCGCGCTGACGCGGCACTCCGCTCCTCGCAAGTTCCTTCAGCAAATTCAGATACAGGCGTGTCGCGGGATCATGACGCGTGACTTTTCCATGGCGCAGCAGAAACCAGCCCGCCAACACGAAAAACATGGCGATGGTCGAAACCAGCGCTATCAATAGCCCCCGCCTCGCGTTGTCGCCGAACCAATTCCCCAACAGTTCCATCTGCATGTTTTCGTCGTAACTGACAACCCAGCGGTTCCAGGCGTAGTCCAGCCCCTCAAGTCGCAGCCGAACGGTATTGAGCCACTGCGTGTCGCGAAAGCGCATCATCGAAAATCCTGCATCTTCCATGAAGCCTGGCTGATCCTGAAAGAACGTCTCTACACCCAAAGTGATGCGTTCTGGAGCAACAGCCGCCGTGGGGTCGAAGCGCACCCAGCCTTCGCCTTCGATCCACACCTCAGCCCAGGCATGGGCGTTGTATTGATACACCAGCGTGTAGTCTTCATAGGGGTTGTATTCACCACCCTGGTAACCCACGACGACACGCGCAGGGATTCCCACTTCCCGCATCATGTAGACAAAGCTTCCGGCATAGTGACCGCAGAAACCTTCCCGCGTCGTGAACATGAATTCATCAATGCTGGAATCACCCAAAGCGGAGGGCGTAAGCGTGTAATAGAAAGGCAGCTCGCGGAAGTGCTGCAGCACTGCCATTGCAAAATCAATGTCTGTGGCAGCCGCGGCGCGCATCTGCGTGGCCAGGGCCGAAGTGCGCGGATTCAAGTCGCCTTCGGGCATCTGCAAACTGCGAGCCCTTTGGGTGCCCGCCAGTTGCAGGTCAGTCTGATGCTGCAGGTAGGAATTCACTTGATAGCGATAGCGCTGATTGATGGGCATTTCGGTAATCAAGGAATAATTGCGGTCCTGCACCATGTCCCTCGCACTGACTTCGGCAAGCTGCAGCGAGTACACCCAGCTTTGCTGGGTCGGCTCCATGATCACATCATAGGAGACGGGCTCGCCAAGAGGCACACCTCGGAAGTCCGTCGGGAAGCGGGAAATCATCTGATAAGTCTGCAATGTGGAACCCGCACGGCGCCAGGTGCGGCCATCGAAGAAGTCCAGCACCAGACCCCGCCAGTAAAGCGCTTCGTTGGCTGGCGCGTCACCAGTGAAACTGACTCTGAATGCCAGCTCGGTCGAGCGCCCGAGATTGGTGATGTCACCGGGTGTCATTTCGTCCGACACCCCCGTGCTCGTCGAGGAAGACACAGGCAAAGGCATGGACCACAGCGGCGAGACGCGGGGCACCAGCACGAACAGGGCGATGGTCAGGGGAATACTCTGCAATACGAGACGCACTGCCAGCCGGCCATTGTCCTTGAACGTATTGCGCGCATCGTCGCGATACAGGGAAAGCATGGTGGCAGTAATCAGAATGAAACAGACGATGGCATGCAACGTGGCCAGAATGGTTTGCGTGTAGATGAAACCCAGCATGGCCAGGACATAACAGAGCGCGATCACGATGAGGATGTCGCGTCTGTCGCGCATTTCCAGAAGTTTGAAAACCACGCCGAGAATGAGGAGACAAACCGCGGTGTCCAGCCCCTCTCCCGCCGCACCGTACTGCATTACCGTCAGTGGCAGTGCCACCAGGACAATCGAGATCTTCAGCAATTTGCCGGGAAAGCCCAGACGGCCCGCGTAAATCAGCAACCGCCATCCCATGCAGCTGAACAGCAATACAGTGACCCAGACCGGCAGGCGAACGACGTGCGGGACGATCAGCAACAACAGTGCCGCCAGCAGCCAGAGCAACGAAATTCGGGGTATGGCGTCACGCGCTTCGATCACCCTGCCCTCCTTTGCTGCCATTCCACAACGCGAGTGCGGAGAGCACTTTACGGCGATGCACATCGCCCCTGCCAAGGTCGATCTCCAGTCCCGGCAGCCGCAGGCCGTAGTCGATGTCACCGCGATCCAGTTCCAGCACCCAGTAGCAGAGGCGAGAAAGTCGCTCTTCGGAAGACAGTCCGGGAAACATCGCCCAATCCAGCATCAGCCTGTCGTCGGCGTTGTCGACAAACTGTTTCACCTTCAGCCCTTGCCCGCGCGCCAGGGATTTCCAGGCGATCTGCCTGAGAGAGTCTCCTGCTTGATAGTTGCGCAGGCCATGGAAGTCTTCCGTGCCCACGAGGCTGGCTTCTGACTTGCCGGAGACACTGGCAAGGACATGCCCTTCAAGTGGCCCCGCAACAGGCACCGGATACACCAGGCACTGCATCGCCAAGTCGACGTTGGACCAGGCACGCCATAGCCCGAGCGGGAAACGCGTCTGCACCACAAGCCGTGGCCCCTTGACCAGCCCGCGTTGCGCGGTTGGCAGAAAGACGCTCAGCCTGGACTCGGAATTGTCCAGCAGATCGGCATGACTCCAGCGCTGACCTGGGAAGCGCAGCTCGAGCATTTCGTGGGCGCGCTCCCCTTCACGTTCCAGCAGAATGACAAATGCTGCTTCCTGCCCCGCAAACACTGGCTCTGCGCCAAGGCCTCGCAGACTCAGATGCTGCAAATTGCGAAAAGAGTAGAGAATGGACAGAAGGAAAACACTGACCATCAGAAATGCCAGCCCGAAGGCCATGCTGAGGATGTAGTTGATGGCTGTAACAAAGATCAGGGTGGTAGCCGCCAGAAACAACAAGCCGGGGCCGGTAGGCAAAATGAAGATATTGCGACGGTCCAACCTGACATGACTGACAGCGGGAACCCTTGCCGCGAGCCATCGCTGCATTCTCTGAGAAAACCAGTTGTTCATGGCAGCAATGGATGTCATGGCGGGCTCAGAAAACGTCCACCTCTGTCAGCAGGCGATGCGCCAGCGCTGCGCCAGTGCGTCCATCACCATCGGTGGTGGCGCGGAGGCGATGCTCCACTACAGCAGGAAGGATGGCCTGCACATCTTCCGGCACTGCATGCTGACGCCCTTCCAGCCATGCCCAGGTACGTGCAGCACGGACTATGGCAATACTGCCACGGGGAGAAAGTCCGAAGTGAAATCCTGCACTTTGCCGTGTATGAGCGACCAGTCGTTGGACATAATCAAGCAGCAGTGGACTCAGCGCGACGGCATTGGCTGCCGTGCGCATCGCCCGCAAATCCTCAACGGACAGCAACTGCTGCAGCTTCTCACCTCTATCGCCCTCGTTGCTGCGTTCCAGCAGTAACCGCTCGGCACGCGGGTCCGGGTAGCCGATGCCGATGCGCATCAGAAAGCGGTCGAGCTGCGACTCCGGGAGCGGAAAAGTGCCGGCCAGACTCACCGGGTTCTGTGTGGCAATCACGAAAAACGGGGAAGGCAAAGGCCGCGTCGCGCCTTCCACTGACACTTGCCCCTCTTCCATGGCCTCCAGCAGCGCGCTTTGTGTCTTGGGGGTGCTGCGGTTGATCTCGTCTGCCAGCACGAGTTGCCGGAAGATTGGCCCGGCGTGGAATGTGAATCGACCGGTGGACTGCTCGAAGACCGAAAGGCCGAGAATATCGGCCGGCAGCAGGTCGCTGGTGAACTGGATGCGGTTGAAGTCAAGTCCGAAGACGCGGGCCAACGCGTGCGCCAGCGTCGTCTTGCCCATGCCGGGCAAATCTTCTATGAGCAGATGTCCACCAGAGACCATGCAGCACAAAGCCAGTCGAATCTGCGTTTCCTTGCCCAGCAGCACCTTGCCGATTTCGTCGACAGCCGCCTGAATTCTGTCCTGCATGTTGTCCCCTGCTTGCAATTTTATTTTTGGATCTGCGGGTCAAACCAGGCGGTTTCCCCCTGGGTCGGCGGGGGGCCGGAGGCTCAGTCCCCTGACTTGCCCTCCTTCGCGGAGTCGTTGCGACTGTCTTCCAGGCGCTTGAGATAACGCGCGTCGACGTCGCCCGTGACGTACTTGCCATCGAATACGGAACACTCGAACTTCTTTATGGCAGGATTGCCCTCGGAGGAAGCCGCAATCAAGTCTTCCAGGTCCTGAAAGATCAGCCAGTCAGCACCGATCAATTCCTGCACCTCGTCATCCGTACGACCGTGGGCGATCAGCTCGCTGGCAGCCGGCATGTCGATGCCGTACACATTGGGGTAGCGCACTGCCGGAGCAGCAGACGCGAAATACACCTTGCGGGCCCCGGAATCGCGGGCCATCTGAATGATCTGTCGACAGGTGGTGCCACGCACTATGGAATCATCCACCAGCAGGACCGTCTTGCCCCGAAATTCCAGTTCAATGGCGTTGAGCTTCTGACGTACGGATTTCTTGCGCTGACTCTGACCGGGCATAATGAAAGTGCGACCGATATAGCGGTTCTTCACAAACCCTTCGCGGTACTTCACGCCCAGCCGGTTGGCGAGCTCCAGTGCCGAGGTGCGGCTGGTGTCTGGTATGGGGATGACGACATCAATATCGTGCTCCGGCCGCAGGCGCTTTACCTTGTCTGCCAGCTTCTCACCCATACGAAGACGCGCCTTGTAAACCGAGATGCCATCCATCAGCGAATCAGGGCGGGCAAAGTAGACGTGTTCAAAGATGCAGGGGGTATATTCCGCTGGGCCCGCGCACACGCGGGTGTGAAGATTGCCGAGAATATCGACATATACCGCTTCGCCCGGAGCGACATCGCGCACCAGCGTAAATCCTTGGGAATCCAGCGCCACACTTTCGGACGCCATCATGTATTCCGTAAAGCCATCACGCTCACGCTTGCCGAATACCAGGGGACGAATGCCATTGCGGTCCCGAAATCCAACAATCCCGTAGCCCCCCAGCATGACCAGGGCCGCATAGCCGCCGCGGCAGCGTCGATGCACGCCGCGCACTGCAGTAAATACATCTTCAGGGCTGGGGACCATCTTGGCCAGCAGCTGCAATTCATGCGCGAATACGTTGAGCAGGACTTCAGAATCCGAATCCGTATTGATGTGCCGCAGGTCTTCCTTGAACAGATCTCGACTCAGTTCGGCCGCGTTGGTGAGATTGCCATTGTGAGCCAGGCTCAGACCGTATGGAGAATTCACATAAAACGGTTGAGCCAGCGCAGGGCTGGAACTGCCTGCCGTGGGGTAGCGGACATGACCGATACCCATATTGCCAGCCAGTCGCTCCATGTGCCGCGTACGAAATACATCCTTGACCAGTCCATTGTCCTTGCGCAGATTCAGTTTGCCATTGTCACTCGTGGCAATACCTGCGGCATCCTGGCCTCGATGCTGAAGGACGGTCAGCGTATCGTACAAACACACTGCCACATCTGATTTGCCAACCACACCCACTAAGCCACACATACTACGTACTCCAATTGTTACTGCTTTCCTGCTCGCCAGTCAGTCCTGGGCACACCAGGGACAGTTGCGTTGCCGGTACCATATCGGTCACGAACATGCGTGACTTTTCAATCAGATCAAGGGCATGGGGAATCAGCCTGGACTCCTGCCACCAAGGCGCATCGGCAAAGAACCCACTGCCGAAGTAGACAAACACCATGACGATCAACACGCCACGCGCGACACCAAAAAGGGAACCCAGCAGGCGGTCAGTCAGCTTCAGGCCGGAGATGTCGATCAGCTTTGCTACCAGATTGTTCACCAGCGCACCCAGCAGCAACGTGACGATGAACAGAATCGCGAACGAGAAAGCCTGCTGCATTGCGGCGCTCTCAACCCACCCTCCCAACATGGGGGCCAAAGGCTCACTGTACAAGCGGGCGATCAGCAAAGCGGCAATCCATGCCAGCAGCGACAACACCTCTCTGACGAATCCGCGCCAGAGACCGAAGAGACAGGAGACTACAGTCACTATCAAGAAAGAGGCGTCCAGCCAGTGCATTGTTTTTGTTCCTCCGATCCTCGCCTGTTCAGGCGCTGCCCATCACAGGGCTTCTATCTCGAAACGCACCACCATGCCAGAGAGTTGAAACTCCTCCTGCAACTGTCTCTGCAGTTGCAACATGGCGGTACGTTCTACTCCAGGCCCGACAAATACTGCAATCAGTGGTCCTTGCGTCGAGGTAATCTGACGTGTGTAGGCGCGGTGTCCGCGTGCCTGCAAGCGTTCCACCAGCGAACGTGCATTGGCCTCGCTTGAGAAGGAGGCCAGCCGCACGCTCCATCCCTCCGGCAAACCGGCGCTGTCAAGCACTGGTGGCGCCACGACGGGAGCGGCCAAAGGCGCCGGAGTGGATGCTGCGCCTGCCTGCAATTCGGGCTCAGCGGAAGGCAGGATCACGGTTGTAGCCAGGGTGTCTGCAGGAAGATTCTGAGCGTTTGCAGACACGGGGGCATCTTCCGGAAGCGAATCAAGGGGTTCTGCGTCAGGCTGGAAACCCAGCTGACCGGTATCGGCCGCGATGACGGGGCGTTCGGCAATGGCCTGGGGCACATCGGGAAAGGCTTCAGCGACGGGAATGCGACTCTCGAGTGGCAACTCATAGCTGCCCTGTCCATCGAACAAAACGGGCAGAATGACAGCGGCGGCAATGACCAGCACGGTGGCACCTACGACTCTTTGCTTTTTGCTGTGGTCCAAACCAGTGGTGCCCCTGTAAGTAGACTGCCTGCGGCTCAATGCCGGGATGCTGTCTGAATTGGATTGGATCGGATGCCGTCAAGGTGGCGAACGACATCGGCAACACTGACAAATGAACCTGTGACAAGGACCAGATCATCAGGACCGGCAATGGCGCAGGCTTGCTCGTAGGCGACGGCGATGTTGTCGTACGGACCTTGCAGTACTCCGCCCTCGCCCAGCAATATACCGAACAGCGCTTCGGCCCTTTGGCCGCGGGTTTCCGCGAATGCGGCAATATACCAAAAGTCCACTGCGGATTCTAAGGCCTTGTAGAAACCAAACTGATCTTTGTCAGCCATCATTGCCAGCACGACATGTACTCTGCCTCCACTTCCCGATCGTTGCTTGAATTCCTGAAGTTTCTGCACAAGCAGGCCTGCAGCGTGAGGATTGTGGGCCACATCAACCCGTACTTCGAAGGCATGTCGGGGGTCTGCCATCTTTTGGAAACGGCCCTCAAGACCCAGGCCATCCAGCGCGCCATGCACGGCAGCCAGCGGCACGAACAAGGGCAGGAACTGAAGGGCCTGCACAACCGTAGCAGCGTTCACCAGATCGAGCGCTGGCAAGGGCAAACCGTCCCAATGCAGCGGGCGCCCGGCCTTGTCTTGCCCCCACCACTGCCAATTCCGTTCATGCTTGACGAATCCGAAGTCGACCCCTTGCAGCCGCAAATGGGCACCTGCACGACTGGCCTCTTCGATCACTGAGTCCGGCGGCTCAAGATCACCGCACAACGCTGGAATGCCGCTGCGGAAAATGCCGGCTTTCTCACGCCCGATTGCTTCACGGGTATTGCCCAGCCAGTCCATATGATCCAGTCCGATACTGGTGACGATAGCGATATCCGGATCCACCAGATTGACCGCGTCAAGCCGGCCGCCAAGGCCAATCTCCAGAACGGCAACGTCCGGACGTGCCTGGGCAATGAGCCAGAGTCCAGCCAGCGTACTGAATTCGAAATAGGTCAGAGAGAGATCTTCACGCGCTGCTTCAATGCGGGCAAAGGCGTCGCAGATCTGTGCATCAGACGCATTGTGGCCCTGGATTCGGATGCGTTCGTTGTAAACATGGAGATGTGGCGAGGTGTACGTGCCCACATGCAACCCAGAGGCGCGCAGAATGGCGTCCAGCATGGCAACAGTGGAGCCCTTCCCATTGGTGCCTGCGACTGTGATGACATGCTGTGCAGGCCTGGTTATCCCCAGACGACCTGCTACCTCGCGCACCCGATGCAGGCCCAGATCTATCTCGCGAGGATGCAGGGCCTGAATCCTGTCGAGCCACTGCTGCAGAGTCAGATTCACAGTTCACTTCACCTGGCGAAAGGCGCAGCACTGGCGCTGCGCGTTTGTCATAAGTGCATCAGTTTGGAGACCAGCGAAGAAACGCGGTCACGCATGTCCTTGCGATGAACGATCATGTCGATCGCGCCATGTTCCAGGAGGAATTCACTGCGCTGGAAACCTTCCGGCAGTTTCACCCGCACGGTCTGGCGAATGACGTCTGGACCTGTGAATCCCACCAGGGCGTTGGGCTCAGCGACATTGATGTCTCCCAGCATTGCGAGACTCGCCGATACACCACCGTAGACAGGGTCAACAAGCACAGAGATATATGGCAGCCCTTGTTCGCGAAGGCGGGCCAGAGCGGCAGAGGTTTTGGCCATCTGCATCAAGGAAATCAAGGCTTCCTGCATTCGAGCCCCACCGCTGGTGGAGAAACAAACAAGCGGCAGACGTTTCTCGATACAGGTGTTGACAGCCTGCGTGAATTTTTCTCCAACAACCGCCCCCATGGAACCGCCGATGAACGCGAACTCGAACGCGGCGACGACCATTTCCACAGAGTTTACAGTGCCCTGCACAACAATCAGTGCGTCACGCTCGCCTGTAGACTTCTGTGCAGCAAGCAGTCGGTCCTTGTACTTTTTCAGATCACGAAATTTGAGGATATCGACAGGTTCCATGTCGGCATTCAGCTCTACCTGCCCCGCAGGGTCCAAAAACAGCTCCAGGCGACGTCGTGCCGTAATCCGAAGGTGATGGTCGCATTTGGGACACACCTCCAGGTTGCGCTCAAGGTCTGGTCTGTACAGCACTGCCTCGCAACGCGGGCACTTCTTCCAGAGACCTTCGGGGACACTCGCGCGCTGCTTGCCCGGAACACCCGTGGTGCTGCTCGTGCTGCGAATGGAGGGCAGGATTTTATTGATCCAACTCATAGATAGCTTCCGTAATTTATAAATTCAATAAATAAATCAATTAAATACTTAAATTACTTAATGTTTTCTATTGCTTGCCTGATGCTCGAAATGACTGCAACAGTATCCGCAAGGGCAGCCTGCGAATAGGTCTCGCCACTGCGCAGATGCGATATTCTGTCCACCAGGGCACTTCCCACTATAACACCGTCACTGATGACGGCCATGTCGACGGCTGATTGCGCATCCTTGATGCCAAAACCCACGATCACGGGTAAATCAGTGATGGTACGCAAATGTTCAATCTTGCCCTTGATGTCGCCCTTGTCCTTAATCGCGGCCCCGGTAACTCCCTTCAACGAGACGTAGTACAGATAACCGGTGGAGTGAGCACAGATCGATGCGAGGCGCGCTTCAGTCGTTGTCGGCGCCACGAGAAAAACTGTGTCCAGGCCCCGCGGGCGCACTGCTCGGAACAAGTCTTCGCATTCGTAAGCGGGCATGTCCACAATCAACACACCATCTGCGCCTGCTGCCTGCGCGTCACTGGCAAATGCTTCATAACCCATTATCTCCACAGGATTGAGGTAACCCATGAGAACAATCGGAGTTCGGGTGTCTACCTCACGGAACTGGCGGACGATGTCGAGAACATCGTGAAGCGTGGTTCCTTGCCGCAGTGCGCGCTCCGCGCCCAGCTGAATGACCGTCCCGTCTGATGACGGATCGCTGAAGGGAACGCCCAGCTCGATGATGTCGGCGCCTGCTTCCACAAGGGCGTGCATCAATGCCACAGTGGTGCCCTTGTCGGGATCACCGGCCACCAGATAGGGAACAAGTACCTTGCGTTGTGCTGACCGCAGGGCGGCGATGGTCTGACTGATACGGCTCATGGCGTGTTGACTCGATTCCAGGCTTTAGATATTGATGCCATCGATGCTGGCAACGGTGTGTATGTCCTTGTCTCCGCGGCCGGAAAGATTGACCACGATGATCTTGTCCTTCGACATGCCCGCTGCGAGTTTCCCGGCATGGGCAATGGCGTGACTGGTCTCCAGCGCCGGAATGATGCCTTCCATTCTGGAAAGGCGACGGAACGCCTCCAGAGCCTCTGTGTCTGTAGCAGCAACATAGCTGACTCGACCGATATCCTTCAGCCAGGAATGTTCCGGTCCGACACCCGGGTAATCCAGCCCCGCAGACACGGAGTGTGTCTCCATGATCTGACCGGCATCGTCCGTCATAAGATAAGTTCTGTTGCCATGCAGAATGCCGGGGCGACCAGCACTCAATGGCGCTGCATGCCTGCCCGTTTCCAGGCCGTCACCTCCTGCCTCCACGCCATACATGGCGACATCGACGTCGTGCAGAAACGGGTGAAAGAGTCCGATGGCATTGGACCCTCCACCGACACACGCAACCAAGGCATCGGGAAGACGGCCGAACTGTTCCAGGGACTGCTGACGCGCCTCGCGTCCGATCACGGACTGGAAGTCGCGCACCATGCGCGGGTAAGGATGCGGCCCTGCTGCGGTGCCAATGATGTAATAGGTATTGTCGACATTGGCAGCCCAGTCGCGCAGTGCCTCGTTGAGGGCATCTTTCAGTGTGCGTGAACCTGACTCGACGGGGATCACATTCGCGCCCATCAGCTTCATGCGAAATACGTTGGCTGACTGACGCTTGATATCTTCCGCGCCCATGTAGACATCGCATTGCAGACCGAGACGCGCAGCGATTGTCGCGCTGGCAACGCCGTGCTGACCTGCGCCGGTTTCGGCGATTATACGGGGTTTGCCCATGAACTTGGCAAGAAGCGCCTGGCCTATGGTGTTGTTGATCTTGTGTGCGCCGGTGTGGTTCAGGTCCTCTCTCTTCAAAACAATCCTGGCGCCGCCAAAGTGCGCGGTCAGGCGTTCGGCTACATACAGCGGCGACGGTCTGCCGACGTAGTACTTCAAGTCCCGGTCAATTTCCGCCCAGAACTTCGGGTCCTTGGACATGGTGGTGTAGACCTGATCCAGCTCCTCGACTGCGGCGATAAGTGTTTCGCCAACGAAAATGCCGCCGTAACGACCGAAATGACCGTGGGCATCAGGACCGCTGAAAGGATCGGCGGCGATGCCGGCAACAGGACTGCTGACTGCTTGATCTGGCTTAGTAAGTGACACGGTATACCTCGTCTATGAACTCTCTCATTCTTGCTGAACTCTTTATGCCTGGGGCTGATTCCACACCACTGCTGACATCTACAGCCCACGGCTTCACCTGGTGTATGGCGACAGCGACATTTGACGCGTCAAGTCCGCCGGCGAGCACAATCTTGGAGTCTGTATTTTCAACGCAGTGCTGAGCAATTGCCCAGTCGAATGTTGTGCCAGTCCCTCCGGCTACGAGCTTGTCGTAACTGTCGAGAAGGATTGCTGAACTATTTGAAAATCTGGATATTTCAGCGAGCAGATTGAGTTCGGGGCGGACACGGATGGCTTTCATGTAAGGCAAACCGAAAGACGCACAGAATGCAGGTGGTTCGTCACCGTGAAACTGCAGACAATCAAGGTGCACATGCTTGAGAACCAGCTCGACCTCGGCTTCAGTAGGATTGACGAACAGGCCAACGACATTCACAAACACCGGCAGGGCCTTGCGGATGGAACCTGCCTTTTCGGCCGTAAGCGCACGGGAACTGCGTGGGTAGAACACCAGACCGATGGCATCGGCCCCTAACTCTGCTGCTTGCAATGCATCATCTACGCTTGTCAAACCACAGATCTTTACGCGAGTTCGCTGCACAGTACCGCCTGATTCTGGAAAAGGCTGCGATTCTATCAAAGATACCGCGGGGAGCCTACGCAATTGGCTGTAAAAATGCCGGCCCGATTGTATCTGCAGGAAGCCCGAATTCACTCGGATAACGCACCGCTACAAGGTACAAGCCATTGGGGCTGGCGGTCTTCGCGGCAACACTGCGATCTCTCGCATGCAATACGTCCTGGGCCCATTCTGGAGAGCGTCTGCCACTGCCGATTTCCATCAAAGTCCCCGCAATATTGCGCACCATGTGCTGCAGGAAGGCATTGGCTTCAATGTCGAGCACTATGAACCGGTGATGGCGACTGACACTGAGCCGCATGACATTGCGAAATGGCGTTCGTGACTGACAACCGGCCGCACGGAACGACGAAAAATCCTGTTCTCCAAGCAAGTATTGACCCGCTGCATGCATCGCCTCCAAATCCAGCACTTCTCTGGTATGGGTCAGCTGACCGGCCATGACGGCGGGCTCGACGGGCGAGTCGTAGATGACATAGTGGTAACGACGGGATTGCGCAGAAAAACGCGCATGAAACGTTTGCGGCACTGCTTGGGCCCAACGTACGCGCAGAGTGCGGGGCAGAAGGCTGTTGGTTCCGCGCAGCCAGGCCTTTGCTCCCCTGTCAACGGCGCAGTCGAAATGCACCACTTGCCCGGTACCATGAACACCGGTATCCGTTCGGCCTGCACAAACAAGAGTTACGGGGTGATTGGCAATCGCGGCGAGCGCTGTTTCCAGTCGCGCCTGCACGGTCGGCAGCTCTGGACTGCCCTGGCGTTGCCAGCCATGAAAGGCGGCCCCGTCATACTCCACCGCCATGGCAATACGATTCGGATGTGTTGATGCAACGCTCAAAGCTTGCTCAAAAGGTCCCGGGCATCCATGACCTGATCATCGTTGCCTTCACGCAGAACTTCTTCAAGTATCTCGCGAGCTCCGGCACTGTCACCCATTTCATAGTAAGCGCGGGCAAGATCAAGCTTTGTGGCTGCTTCATCAGTATCGGATAAATATTCGAAACCGTCGTCATCACTGTCGCTGAACTGGACAGCAGTCTTTTCTATGGAGTCCAGCAAAGTCTCGTCTACAAACTGCAGATCTTCCAGATCATCAGCGGGTGCCACTGCCGTATCTGCCGGAGGCACTGCCTCTTCCTCCACATCCAGGTCGAAAATCTCGGCATCAAAGTCGAAATCTACCTCTTCATCTGGATAGTCCTGGGAGCCCGGTGCTGCTACTGGTACAGGTTCATCTTCCACAACTGAAAAATCGAAATCCACTTCGTTGCCGGCTGGTGTGTCTTTCGACACTTCCAAGCTCTCGACAGCGCTGACCACAGAGATGTCTGAATCGTCTTCGTCGACGGAAAGATCGAAGTCGAAGTCCAGAAGATTGTCTTCCTCGTCGCTCGAATCCGCTTTGGCAGGAGCCGCAGTCAACTCAGGCGCTTTCTCAATCGCGCCGTCGGTATCAAATTCGAGATTCGCGTTTTCATCGTCTGCGGACAAATCAAACTCTACATCGACGGACTGCTTTTCCAAATTGCTCGCTGGCGCAACAGTCTGATCGACCTCCTGCTCCGCAAAATCGAAATCGATATCGTCCAGCGCGAATTCATCTACATCAGCAGTGTCGCGCAACTGCTCGTCTGCTTCCAGATCACCGCCCGCCGCGTTGTCTTCCAGAGACATGCCTTTGAGCACTTTGGCATCGTCGACTTCGGCGCTCGCTTCCATGTCCAGAGACATTTCCAAGTCATCCAGATCAGCGCTGTCTTCATAAACGAAGGCATCGCCCTCTTCGAGAATGTCATCCTGCACGGTATTTCGAAGTTGCGCACGCAACTCGGCAATACGAGGCGCAACTGAATCTCCCGCCAAATCGCGCAGTTCAGTTTCCTGAAGCTTGAAGCCGACTGCATCCTGAGAGGCGGCGTACGCCTCCAGCAGTTTCAAACGCAGATCAGCGCGCTCCGGCTGCACCACGATGCTGTCCTGCAACAGACTGATGGCTTCCTGATAACGGGACTCCGCAATCAGCGCATCCACCTCAGCCATGAGTGCGTCCGCACCATCTTCGACAGCCGCTATTGCCGGACCTTCTGTATTGCCGCTTCTGATGTCCACGTCTCTAAGGTCGTCGTCAGCCGAGGCGGCCAAATCGAAGATCGCGTCGAAATCTTCAGCTTCTGGCGCTGCTGCTGAGGAGTCGTCCGCAGTCAGGACACTGTCTTGCTCAGGCACGACCACGGGAGAAATCGCAGGTTGGGGCTCGGTGATTCGCGGCTCGCCGGCAATACCATCCATGCCCGCCAGCGCCGCCTGCTCAGCTGCCCGATTGCGTTTGAGCAACATGAACACCAGCAGGGAAATGACCAGTGCGGTTACGCCCAGCAGAGCCAAGGTGTTGGCTACAAGCGTGTCCAGCAGAATCTGGATGAAGGTGCGATCAGGCGCCATGGTAATCACTGTCGGAGGTTCGGCAGGTGCATCCTCGACCGCAGGCGCATTGACCAGAGACGCCTGCAACTGAGCCAGTTCAAGGTCTCGCAGCCTGATGATTTCCTGTGCAGAAGCGATCTGCTCTTCAAGCAGACCAAGACGTTCAGTCAGCTCTGCATTTTGCAAGGCCGCGCGATCTGCCTCCTCGCGTTGAACAGCCAGAACGTCTTCCAGGCTGGCGATGCGCGCATCAAGCTCCGCGCTTTGACCGCTTGCGGTTTGTGCTCCGGGCTCAGCGCTGTCAACACTCACAACGCTCAGCTCTCCACGGGGTGCGCCAGACGCATCTGCCGGCACAGCTGGTGGAGCAGCCAGCGGCTGCGTGCTGAGGGGCACGTTGCGGCGGTTCTCGAACAATTGATTCTGCCGCGCTACTTCGCCGATGGCCTCACGAGAGCTCAGCGCCCGGATCTGCTCGATGTCAGGGATTCGCAACACCTGGCCGCGGCGCACCATATTGATATTGTCGCCGATGAAAGCATCCGTATTGAGGCGCTGGATTGCGAGCATGGTCTGCTGCACGGAAACAGAGCTGTCTGGTCTTATCTGGAGCGCGATATCCCACAGTGTGTCGTTGGCATCCGTGGTGATCGTGTCCTGACTGTCTGGTGCGGCAAGAGGCACAGGAGTTGCCGCGGGCGGAGGGACGTCCGGCGCTGGCGCGGCCAGGACATCCACTGGCGCAGAAGCGCCTGAAGCAGTATCTGCCTGGGCGACAAGATTGGGCGCTGGCTCGATGGCATCCGCACTCGGAAGCGGAGTAGGCTCAACCGGTGCAGCAAGCCGCGCCGGAGTTCCTGACCCACCTGAAGAAGTTGGTACAACACCCTGATTTTCAAATATTTGTTGTGAGGAATCAGGCGCGTTGGAGACTTGTTGTGCAGGCTGCTGAACAACCGGAGCCGGCGCATTTTCAGAAAATGCAGGGAGATCCAGCAGCACCGTGTATTCACTGAGCATCCGGCCGGTCGGCCAGCGCGTCTCCAGCACAAAACTCAGGTAAGGTTCACGCACAACGTCCCGAGTACTGAGCTGCACCACGGCTTCGGCGCCGACAGGTTGAACATCAAAACGGATGTTGCCCAGGAACGCCTCCCGATCAATGGAAAAGCGCGCAAAGTCACTCTCGGAAGCCAGCTGCACACTGATTTGCTCGGCACGCACATCGCCAAGTTGAAGCAGTGGAATGTTGGCACGAAGAGGTTGATTCAAAGCAGATTCAAGCGTGATGTCGCCCAGCCCCAGCGCTTTGGCATTTGCCGCAGCTAACAGCACTAACGAGGTGAAAATCACCACCGGCTTTCTGACCATGATCCATTCCTTCTTATGTGGCTTGTGCGGCTGTCACGCTCTGAGTGCAGGAAGGTTGAGAGCGTCATTCGGAAATTCGGGGCCTGCAAGGCCCCTCAAATCCCGAGAAATACGCTTCAATTACGCGTGCAAGTATTCATTATAAGTAGTCTTTTATCAACACTTCGGCTATCTGCACAGAGTTCAAAGCAGCACCTTTTCTCACGTTATCTGACACAATCCACAGATTGAGACCATTGGGATGAGAAATATCGGCCCTGATGCGACCAACCAGGACTGCATCCTTGCCTGCGGAATCACCCACCGCCGTCGGATACCCGCCGGGCTTGCGCTCATCCATCAACACCACGCCGGGTGCCTTCGACAACAACTCGCGCACCTCTTCCACACTGATCGGGCTGCGGGTCTCGATGTGCACTGCCTCGGAATGCGAGTAGAACACGGGCACACGCACGCAGGTGGCATTGACGCGAATTGAGTCGTCTCCCAGGATCTTCTTGGTCTCCCAGGACATTTTCATCTCTTCCTTGGTATAGCCATTCTCCAGGAATACGTCAATTTGCGGCAGCACGTTGAAGGCGATCTGCTTCGGATACACCTTGCAGGTGGGCGTTCTGCCATTGAGCAAATCAGCAGTTTGTTTGGCGAGCTCTTCGATAGCCAGCTTGCCGGTACCCGAAACTGCCTGATAAGTCGCCACGTTGATGCGTTCTATGCCGACTTTGTCGTGAATTGGCTTCAACGCCACCAACATCTGAATCGTGGAACAATTCGGATTGGCGATGATGTTGCGATTGGGATAGTCGGCAATTTTCTCCGGGTTGACTTCCGGAACCACAAGAGGAATATCGTCCTCGTAGCGGAAGTGGGACGTGTTGTCGATCACGACACACCCGGCACGCCCGGCCTTTTCCGCGTACTGTGCGGACACGCTGCCGCCCGCAGAGAACAAGCCGATCTGCGCCTTTGAGAAATCGAAATCCGCAAGATTCTGCACTGTGATGGGCTTGCCTCGGAACATCACCTTCGTTCCGGCAGACCGCTCGCTGGCCAGCGCGAACAACTCGCCGACCGGAAAATTGCGCTCTTCAAGGATGCTGATCAGCGTCTCGCCGACTGCTCCAGTTGCCCCGACCACTGCCACGTTGTAAGTCTTCATTGCACTCCTTCCTGTCAATTTCCAGATTCAATTTGTTCTGTGCAGAGGCCTGACTACGCCTGAACACCAAAATACCAGGGCGCCGCTGTCTTCCAGCGCGATTCAAAAGCCTTGATGTCACCAGCGTCCTGCAGGGTGAGGCCGATATCGTCCAGGCCATGCAGCAGGCAGTACTTGCGGAAGCTGTCCACCGCGAAGGGAATACTGTTGCCATCGGGCTTGACGATGACCTGCTTTTCCAGATCCACCAGCAGGGAGTACCCGGTATTCGCTTCCACTTCGCCAAAAATCTCGTCAACTATTTTTCTATCAATAACAATCGGTAATATTCCATTCTTGAAGCAGTTATTGAAGAAAATATCGGCATAGCTTGGTGCAATGATGACACGGAAACCGTAATCATCGAGCGCCCAGGGAGCGTGCTCGCGACTGGAGCCGCAGCCAAAATTCTCTCGCGCCAGCAGCACCGAGGCCCCTTTGTAACGCGGCTTGTTCATGACGAAATCGGGATTCAGCGGACGGCCACTGTTGTCCCGGCCAGGCTCCCCCTTGTCCATGTAGCGATGCTCGTCGAACAGGTTCACTCCGAAGCCACTGCGCTTGATCGACTTGAGGAACTGCTTGGGAATGATGAAATCTGTGTCGACATTGGCTCTATCCAATGGCATCACCAACCCTGACTGCACTGTGAATTTTCTCATTTAAATACACCTTTATTCTTTAAATTCATAATATTGCAATACACTCTCAAACCAATCTGTCAGTAGTAAAGAGAATGTCGCGCACATCGACGAAGTGACCGTGGATCGCTGCCGCTGCGGCCATCGCCGGGCTGACAAGATGCGTGCGACCGCCGAAACCCTGCCGTCCTTCAAAATTGCGATTCGAGGTCGAGGCGCAGTGCTTGCCTGCCCCCAGCTGGTCGGCGTTCATGGCCAGACACATGGAGCACCCAGGTTCACGCCATTCCAGACCCGCATCGATGAAAATCTTGTCCAGACCTTCCGCCTCTGCCTGCTTCTTGACCAGGCCAGAGCCTGGCACCACGAGCGCCATCTCGATATTGGCGGCCACCTTGCGCCCTTTCACCACGGCAGCTGCGGCACGCAGATCCTCGATGCGGGAATTGGTACATGAGCCAATGAAGATGCAGTCCAGCTTGATGTCGGTAATTCGGGTTCCCGGCTGGAGGCCCATGTATTTGAGTGCCTGACGCATGTTGTCGCGACGGCTTGGGTCCAGTTCCTTCTCGGGGTCTGGTATCTCGCCGGTAATCGGCGCCACCATCTCCGGAGATGTCCCCCAGGTTACCTGCGGGATGATGTCTGCTGCATCGATCACCACCACCCTGTCAAAATGCGCGTCAGCGTCGCTGACCAGCCCTCGCCAGGCGGCAGCCGCCTTTTCCCACATATCGCCCTTGGGCGCAAAGGGACGACCCTTGATGTAAGCCAGTGTGGTTTCATCCACGGCAATCAGTCCGGCACGGGCACCGGCTTCGATGGCCATGTTGCACACCGTCATGCGCCCTTCAACACTCAGAGAGCGGATGGCTTCGCCGCCAAACTCGATGGTATAGCCCGTCCCCCCCGCCGTGCCGATCTCGCCGATGATGGCCAGCACAATGTCTTTCGCCGTCACACCGGGGTTCAACCTGCCGTCCACACGGATCAACATGTTCCGCATCTTGGTTTGCAGCAGGCACTGCGTCGCCATGACGTGCTCAACCTCGGACGTGCCAATACCGTGGGCCAATGCGCCCAGCGCACCGTGCGTAGAGGTGTGGGAGTCGCCGCAAACGATGGTCATTCCCGGCAATGTGGCGCCCTGCTCAGGCCCAACCACGTGAACGATGCCCTGACGCTCGTCATTCATGTCGAGTTCGAAAATGCCGAACTCCTTGCAATTGTCGTCCAGCGTAGTGACCTGGATGCGCGAGATTGGATCGCGAATGCCTTCCAGGCCCAGTCGGCGCTCCTCACGTGTCGTCGGAATATTGTGATCAGGCGTCGCGAAATTCGCCTCGGCACGCCAGGGACGACGTCCTGCCATGCGCAGACCTTCGAACGCCTGGGGCGATGTGACTTCATGGATCAACTGGCGATCTATGTAAATGAGCGCAGTACCATCGTCGCGCTGCTTCACGAGGTGGGAGTCCCAGAGTTTGTCGTACAAGGTTTTACCAGTCATGAGAATTTACCGTTTTAGCTGACACTGAAAGGAGTGGAAAAACTATACTCGCCGATTTTCAATAACCAAAATGAAACTATTTTATCCTTCGAATAACCAAATGGAATTTAAGCCAGGATTCACACGATGGGCGTTGTCGATACGACATCCGCATTCTGTGCACGATGTCGCAACAAGTGGTCCATCAGTACGATCGCCATCATGGCTTCGGCAATGGGAGTTGCACGGATACCTACACAGGGGTCATGGCGGCCGGTGGTGATGATGTCCACAGGATTTCCATGCACATCGATGGACCTGCCTGGGATGCGAATGCTGGAAGTTGGCTTGAGGGCGATGCTGGCGAGAATATCCTGTCCGGAGGAAATTCCACCAAGGATTCCCCCTGCATTGTTGGAGAAGAACCCCTGCGGACTCATCTCATCGCGATGTTCTGTCCCCTTCTGCGTGATGCAACTGAAACCAGCGCCAATCTCGACGCCTTTGACGGCGTTGATGCTCATGAGTGCATGGGCCAGATCAGCATCCAGCCTGTCAAAAACCGGCTCGCCCAGGCCAACAGGCACTCCCGACGCTACGACGTTGATGCGGGCGCCAATGGAGTTTCCCTCTTTGTTGAGAGCAGCCATGTAGGCCTCCATTTCCGGCACCTTCGCCGCGTCCGGGCAGAAGAATGGATTGCGATCCACCTCGTCCCAGTCGAAATCCTCGATACGGATGGGTCCGAGCTGACTCATGTAGCCACGAATCTGCACGCCGTAACGCTCGAACAGGTATTTTTTGGCAATGGCGCCAGCCGCGACACGCATCGCAGTCTCGCGCGCTGACGAACGTCCACCCCCGCGATAGTCGCGAATGCCGTATTTCTGCTGATAGGTATAGTCGGCGTGGGCTGGCCGGAACTGCTCTGCAATCCTTCCGTAGTCCTTTGAGCGCTGATCTGTGTTCTCGATGACCAGTCCAATGGGAGTTCCGGTGGTACGGCCTTCGAACACGCCGGAGAGAATGCGGACTTCATCCGCTTCCTGACGCTGAGTGGTAAAGCGCGACGTGCCGGGCTTGCGACGATCAAGATCGCGCTGCAAGTCTGCAACGCTCAACGCCATTCCGGGAGGGCAGCCATCCACGATGCATCCGAGCGCCGGACCATGGCTTTCACCAAAGCTGGTGACCGTGAACAGCTTGCCAATCGAATTTCCAGACATGCGTCACCTGTAAGTGAAGGAATGAATGTCGCACCTTGTCAGGGCGTCCTGAAAGGCGGCGAATTGTACACCAACATCCTGGGTGTTACGAATCATCACAGGCAACGGGAGTCAGACGAAGCAGTCGCGATAGTCCAGCAACTGCTTTCTGGTCATCCGACAGATGCCATCCCCGCCGTTGGCGAACTCCAGCCACTGCAGCGGTACCTGTGGCAGGCGTTCGGACAGCACAGCGCTGGAATAGCCCACCTCCAGTATCAGAACGCCATCCTCAGTCAACCAGTCAGGCGCATCGCGAAGAATCCGCAAGGGAATCTCCAACCCCTCGTCTGCCGAGACGAGACCCAGGGCGGGCTCATGTCGGTACTCGGGTGGCAGTTCATTGACTTCATCCTGCGAGACGTAGGGGGGATTCGTGACAATCAGGTCATAGGTTGCTGCAAGGCTGGCAAAGAGATCGGAGTGCATCACTTGCACGCGTTCCTGCAAACCATATCGCTCCACATTTCGCCGAGCCAATACGAGCGCCTCTTCGGAAATGTCCGCCAGGTCCACGACGGCACCGGGGAATTCAAGAGCAGCAGCTATGCCGATGCAGCCGCTGCCGGTGCATAGATCCAGAATCCGCTCAGGTTCTCGGGGCAACAAGGTGGCAAAGTGCTGCTGAATCAACTCCGCGATCGGAGATCTGGGTATCAGGACATGTTCATTGACTGCGAATGGCATACCTGCAAACCATGCCTCTCCTACCAGATAAGCCACGGGAACATGCTCTTCGATGCGTCGCTGCCCGAGCGTCTCCACGCGTGTCAGTTCGGACGGGGTCAGCTCCCTGGACATGATGTCGTCATCACTGTCGAAGGGTATCTGCAAGGCACAGAAAACCAGGTAAACCGCTTCATCCCAGGCGTTGTCAGTACCATGACCATAGAACAGATCTGCCTCGTCAAAACGGCTGGCGAGATCATCCAGAACTTCTCCCAGGCGTGGCATTGCAGTCATCATCTACGCGATCTTCCCTCAAATCACAGCCCAGAAATCACTTTACCAGGCACGTTGTCTATCGTACGGTAGGCGCCTCTTCAACAGCCAGGACATCTGCAACACACCATGAGCGACACAATGGAAAAGGCCTACCGGGACATAATCGCAGCCATCGGCGAGGACCTGACGCGCCCTGGACTTGCAGAAACGCCGAAAAGAGCAGCCAAGGCCATGGACTTTCTCATGCGCGGCTATCGGCAGAACATCGACGAGGTGATCAACAACGCGCTGTTTCCTTCTGCATCGGAAGAAATGGTCATCGTGAAGAACATCGAACTCTATTCCATGTGCGAACATCACATGCTGCCCTTCATCGGCAAATGCCATGTTGCTTATATTCCACGCGGCAAAGTGATCGGTCTGTCCAAGATAGCCCGCATCGTGGACATCTTTGCCCGCCGCATGCAGATTCAGGAAAATCTGACCAAGGAAATTGCCGAGACCATTGTCAACAAGACTGGCGCGTCGGGCGCCGCGGTCATTATCGAAGCACAGCACATGTGCATGATGATGCGCGGTGTTGAAAAGCAGAACTCCGTCATGACGACATCCTGCATGCTGGGCGCCTTCCGCAACAGTCAGAGCACCCGCAACGAATTCCTTTCCCTGATCAGCAAGTAGAGATCACTCGCTCAGCACGATTTCCACGCGGTCCGAGCAAGGCGCCTGCGCACAGACAGGAGAAAGCGGGCCCGCTCCTTCTGCCCGCAGCCGCGCACCATCCACACCAGCCTGCTGCAAACGCTCGACAATCTGCCCCGCCCTTTGCCGCGAGCGCTCCAGTAGGACTTCGATGTCATCCGAGCCGCGCAGATGGGCCACCACGAACACCTGCAACTGGGGAGCAAGTTGCAGAGCCTTAGCTGCGAGCTCCAGACCGTCGGCTTCCAGCAAGACATCCTGATCATCAAAACTGATGCCGCGGACAATCACGTTGCCGTCCTGCTGCAGGCGTTCCATGAATGCCTCTGGTGTCTCTACGGCCTCCAGGGGGTCTGCCATCGCCACATCGACAATATCCAGATGTGCATAGACACTGCGGCTGCCGCGGGTAATCACATACAACACGTAGTAGCGGGTGTGCTCACCTGCCGCATTACTCGCAGCCAGAGCAACATAGAACTGCTCCTGCTCTGGCCCGTACAGCACGCGGTTGCCCAGAATGTCGTTCGCCCAGAAATTGCTGCTGCCGCAAGCGCGGCCCTGGCAACTGAACAATTCGGAATTGTCGGGCGTAACGCTGCGCACGAAATGCTCGTACACTTCCGCGCCACTGAATCCGCTCGGAATCTGGTAGGTGATGCGGGTGAGTGTGCCTCGAATGCGCTCCTCTCTGCCGGCCGTGACCCGGCCGTTCACCCGCTGCAGTCGTCCAAGCGCCAGCCGGTAGTTGCTGTCGGGCTGGACGGAGTACTGCGCAATCACCGCACCTGGAAAACGCTCAATACCTGAATAGTCCGCTGCCCCGGAGACGTCACCAGCACTTTGCGCCCATGACACCGATATCAGCAATGCCGGCAGCATCAGCAGACTCAGAAAAGCAGCTTTCCACTGCACGGAATCATTCACCATCGACGGATGTTCTGCTTTTGCTGGAGCGGGCAGTCGAAGTCCGTTTGCGCGGGGCTTTCGCCCTTGGCTCGGACACCACCACAGAATCCTGTCTGTCGCCTTCAGGAACATGCACTTCCACATCCTGCTCAAACCCTTCCCCGTTCGCGAACATATCGGTCTCAGGAGACACCTCGCCCCCTGGAAACGGCGCAAACGGAAAAGGTTTGAACTCGCTGTTGTACGTCAGGAAGTCCAGCACCTGACGCACATAGTGGGTCAGGCCTGCCCCGAGTTCACGCAGATTGCGGTTGTCAGTGCCAGTAAGAAGCCCGAACAGCGCCTGCGCAATAATCAACAGGGTCAGGACCATGCCGGCCAGGTAGAGCGCAATCGACAGGGCGATCATGAATGCGATGCGGAACCACTGAGTCGGTTTTTTCAAATTCTCAACGATATCGTCTGACATGATTACTCCTTGCGATTCAAAGTCTTGGTCTGATTGGCTTCATATTCCACATCCAGCGCCTGCTCCCCGAGCATCAGAGACGCGACGATCTGCCGGACAGAGTTGCCCTTGTAGATGATCTGGTAAAGGCCATTCGCCAGCGGCATGTAGACCCCCAGCTCATCGGCCTTCTCCTTCACCAGCCTGAGGGTGTTCACCCCCTCTGCCACCTGACCGACTTCCACGATGGCTTCTTCGATGGACTTGCCTTGGCCGAGCGCGAAGCCTACTCGGAAATTGCGACTCAGTGGTGACGAACAGGTGACGACCAGATCACCTACGCCGGAAAGGCCAAGAAAGGTCATCGGGTCTGCACCCAGCTTTCTGCCAAATCGTGCCATTTCTGTCAGGCTGCGAGTTACCAGCATGCTGTTGGTGTTGTGGCCCATGCCCAGGGCTGAGGCAAATCCGGCAATGATCGCATAGATATTCTTCAGAGCCCCACCCAGCTCCACTCCGAACATATCATCATTCGTGTACACACGAAAATACTCGGACTTGAGGATCCTCTGGACGGTTTCACGCACAGATACATGGGCACTTGCGATGACAGTGCCGGTAAGATTGCGGGCCGCAATCTCCTTCGCAAGGTTGGGTCCGCTCATCACGCCGATGCGTGCCGAGGGCGACTCTTCACGAAGAATCTCGCTCATGAGTTTGAAGCTGCCGGCTTCGATCCCCTTGGTGGTGCTGACAAGAATGGCGTCTTCTGGCGCCCACTGCAGCATGTCTTTGACTACTGCCCGGAAATAGGCGCTGGGCACTGCGACAAATATCACTTCGCTGTCCTGCACCGCCGCCTGCATGTCGTGAAAGGCACGCACATTCTCGTGTACCACGTATCCGGGAAGATATTGCGAATTCTCGTGGGTGCGATTGACTTCTTCGACCAGTACTTCGCTGCGCATCCAGAAATTCACGCGATAGCCATTCTGCGCAATGATATTGGCAATGACCGTACCGAAACTGCCGCCCCCCAGGACCGCTATGCTGCGTGTGCTTTGGGTCATCAGAAGACTCGATTCAGACCATCGAGAGCTGCAATGCGATACGCCTCGGCCATGGTGGGGTAATTGAAAGTAGTGTCGAGGAAATAGCGCATGGTATTGGCCTTGCCTTCCTGCAGCATGATTGCCTGGCCAATGTGTACGATCTCAGAGGCCTGGTCTCCGAAACAGTGAATGCCCAGAATCTCAAGGGTATCGAAGTGGAAAAGAATCTTGAGCATGCCGACCTGCTCGCCGGTAATCAAGCCACGGGCTGTGTTCTTGAAAAAAGCCTTGCCCACTTCGTAAGGCACTTTTTCATTGGTGAGTTCGCGCTCTGTCTTGCCGAGGGTGCTGATTTCCGGAATGGTGTAGATGCCCGAAGCGAAGCGATCTATCTGCACGCAGGCATCCGGATCCACAATGGCATTGGAGGCAGCGCGCCCCTGATCGTAGGAGACACTTGCCAGCGAAGGCCAGCCTACGACATCACCGGCGGCATAAACATTCTCAATGGCCGTGCGATAGCGACTGTCGATCTCCAGTTGGCCGCGAGTGTTGGGGGTCAGACCTATCGCCGGGAGGTTCAACTGATCCGTATTGCCCGTGCGCCCGTTGGCCCACAGAACAATGTCGCTCTTGATGCGTTTGCCAGATTTCAGATGTGTCACCACGTGGGTGTCGCAATACTCCAGCCGGTCATACTCCTCGTTGTGTCTACTGCGGACACCCGCGTTGCGAAGGTGGTAACTCAACGCATCCGAGATCTCCCAGTCGAGGAATGACAACAAGGTGTTGGCCGGGTTGATCAACTCGACCTTGGCACCCAGACCTCCAAAAATGGACGCGTACTCACAACCGATCACGCCTGCACCTATGACTGTGACCTTGCGGGGTGAGTGGTCAAGTTGCAGGATCGTGTCGCTGTCAAAAATGCGTGGATGCGTAAAATCGACGCTGTCCGGGCGGTAAGGGCGAGAACCCGTCGCAATGATGAAGTGGTCCGCAGTGAGCAGCGGGCCGCGACTGCCCAGGCGCACGGTATGTTGATCAACAAAACTGGCGACGCCCTGCACAATGTCGATACCGTTTTTCTCGTAATAGGCGCTGCGCAGATGGACCTGCTCGTCGATCACTCTTGCGGCATGACGCATGATGTCTTGAAAGCAGGGTTTGCGAAGCGTGGCGAATTCCCGCAACAGCGGGTTGCTGCTGAACTGCATCACCTGCTTGACAGACTGGCGCAGGGCCTTGGAAGGAATGGTACCAAGATGTGTGCAATTGCCTCCGACCTTGTCGCGATCAGAAACAACTGCAACACGTCGACCTTTCTTCGCCGCATTCATGGCCGCAGACTCGCCTGCCGGCCCGCTCCCGATCACAATGATGTCGTATTGCTTCTTCTGCTTCAAAACCACTCGCCCTCTGGTGATTACTGCACCGATTCGTCGCACTTGGCGGGATTTCCACCACAGACAGTGCAGCTGCTCTCACCACTACCGTTGTTCAAGCCCCCGCAAGACCCTTTGAGAGGTTTGCGACCAAACATGACGCCAATTGCCATACCTGCCACTACAAGCAGCAGCAATACGAACGTGCCAATCAGTGTCGCCATGGCTTTACTCTCCAGATTGAAGGTAATGATCGAAACGGGATGTATGACGATCCACAAACACGCCACGTTCTTCATCGCGCGTGATGAAATAAACTGCCAGACCCTGAGACTCCGCAAGGGCGAACCCACTCTCGGCGCCCATGACCATGAAGGCGGTAGCCAGCGCATCGGCGCGGGCAGCAGTCTGGTCTATCACATAGACGCCAGCAAGATTGTTGGTCACGGGCTTGCCGGTCTGCGGATCAATTTCATGGGAGTAATGTACACCGTCTTCTTCGAAATAGTTGCGATAATCCCCTGAGCCAGCAACCGCGATCGATTCGCCCCTGGCATAGAAAATATTGTGTACCTGCGGAGCCGTATCCACCGGCTTCTCGATTGCGGGTACCCAGCTGACATTGCCGGGCTTGTAGCCGCGGATGCGCAACTCACCCCCAATTTCGATGAAATAGTTCTGGATGCCCAGCGACTCCAGATAATCGGCGACCTTGTCCACGGCATAACCCTTGGCAATGCCACTCAAGTCGATATAGATATCTGCCGACTTTCGCAAGGTATTGCGCTGGGTATCAAGTGCAAAGTGGTGTGACCCGACTAGAGCGAGAAGCGTATCGATTTCGTCCTGCGTGGGGATACGGTCAGCGCGGCGATCTTCCGGACCAAAGCCCCAGCGGTTCACCAGCGGCCCTACCGTTACATCAAACGCTCCGTCTGTAAGCCCAGAGACATCCAGCGCCAGGCTGATAACCTCAGTCATCTCAGGGGACAACACAATGTCTTCGCCAACTGGTCTGGCATTCAGTCTGGAGAGCTCCGAATCCGCGGCATAGGTCGACATTTGCTCGCGATCGAGTCGATGGAGCAACGCTGTCACATCTTTGGACAACTGTTCAAGTGAGAGCGTTGATGGAAGATCGACAAGTTTGATGCTGTAACTGGTACCCATCGTACCGCCACTCATTTCATGAATGGGGGCGCTTGATACAGTTCTGTCGTACAGCAGAAAGCCGGCAGCTGCAACCGCGAAAAGAAAGAGCAGAAGGATTTGAGGTCTGGACGCTGTGTTCATGGCGCTTCGAATCCGATCGTCCAGCCCGGCGCGAAGCCGGGACAGACGTGATCAGCGGGAATCAGGAGAATTCGTCCAATGCGATGTTTTCATCTTCAACACCCAGATCCTTGAGCATCTTGATTACCGCTGCGTTCATCATGGGCGGCCCGCACATATAGAACTCGCAGTCCTCAGGCGCCACGTGATCCTTGAGATAATACTGATATACCACGTTGTGAATAAAGCCTGTCTTGCCAGTCCAGTTATCTTCTGGCTGCGGGTCCGACAGCGCCACGTGCCACGTGAAGTTCTTGTTCTCGGCAGCAAGCATGTCAAAATCTTCCACATAGAACATTTCTTTCAGGCTGCGTGCGCCATACCAGAAACTGATCTTGCGCTTGGACTTGATGCGGCGCAGTTGATCAAAGATATGGGAGCGCATGGGTGCCATGCCAGCACCACCACCGATGAAGACCATTTCAGCATCAGTGTCTTTGGCAAAGAATTCGCCGTAGGGACCAAATACCTTGATCTTGTCACCAGGCTTCAAACTGAACGCATAGGATGACATGACGCCAGGAGGAAAACTGGACTTTGGTGGCGGCGTTGCGATTCGAATATTGAACTTGATGACGCCTCGCTCTTCCGGGTAATTCGCCATGGAGTAGGCCCGAATTGTGGTCTTGTCGACTTTGGAGGCCAGTTTGAAAAGTCCGAATTTCTCCCAGTCGCCACGGAATTTCTCGCCGATATCGAAATCCTTGTACTGCACTTCGTGTGCCGGAACCTCCAGCTGGACGTAGCCGCCCGCACGGAAATCCACGCTGTCGCCAGCCGGAATCTTCAGCACGAGCTCCTTGATGAACGTCGCCACGTTGTCATTGGATATCACCGTGCATTCCCACTGCTTCACGCCGAAAAACTCGGGCTCCACTTCAATCTTCATATCCTGCTTCACGGCGACCTGGCAGGACAGCCGCCAGTGCGCCTTGCCTTCGCCCAGCGTGAAATGACCTTGCTCCGTGGGCAACATTGAACCGCCGCCATCCATCACCTGGCATTTGCACTGACCGCACGTGCCACCACCGCCACACGCAGAGGAGAGATAGATGCCAGCATCCGCGAGAGTAGTGAGAAGCTTCCCCCCCGCCGGGACAACAATGGACTTCGCGGGATCGCCATTGATCTCGATCCGGACATTGCCTGTACTGACCAATTTCGCTCTGGCGACCAGAATGAGCACCACGAATACCATGACAATCATGGTGAACATGAGGACGCCGCCTGCTATTGCTGCTATATCAATCATCTCTAGATAACCCGTTGACTACAGAGACAAGCCGCTGAATGACATGAAGCCCAGAGACATCAGGCCCGTTGTAATGAAGGTAATCCCCATTCCGCGCAGCCCCTGAGGCACATCGCTGTACTTGAGCTTTTCGCGAATGCCCGCCATCGCCGTGATCGCCAAAGCCCAGCCGACACCAGCGCCAGTGCCGTATACAACACTTTCCGAGAACGTGTAGCTGCGCTCCACCATGAACAAGGAAGCTCCCATGATCGCGCAGTTGACCGCAATCAGAGGCAGAAATACGCCCAGCGCGTTGTAGAGGGAAGGCATGTACTTGTCGAGAAACATCTCCAGCACCTGTACAACCGCTGCAATGACGCCGATGTAGCAGATGAATCCAAGGAAGCTCAGATCGAGGTCTGGAAACCCCATCCATGCCAGCGCACCATCTTTAAGAAGGTAGGTGAACAGCAAATTGTTCAAAGGGACCGTGATGATCTGCACCACTGTTACGGCAACACCCAGGCCTACAGCGGTTTCCACTTTCTTGGAGACCGCGATGAAGGTACACATGCCCAGAAACATCTGCAGCGCCATGTTTTCTACAAATACCGCGCGAATGGCCAGACTCAGATAATGTTCCATTAGTGCGCCACCTCTTGAGTTGTGTGAGGCGCAATATGGAATTCGTTCTTCTCAACCTGATCCACACGTTTGGTGCGTACGATCCAGATTAGAAAACCAATGATGAAAAACGCACTCGGCGCGAGCAGCATCAGCCCGTTGCCCTGATACCAGCCACCGTTGGAAACCAGCGGGAAAATCTCGATGCCGAAGAGGCTGCCGGATCCGAACAGCTCGCGCACAGTGGCCAGAATCAGAAGCACGGTGCTGTATCCCAAACCATTGCCGATACCATCCATGAAGCTGGGGACAGGCGGGTTCTTCATCGCGAAGGCTTCGGCTCGCCCCATTACGATGCAGTTGGTAATGATAAGCCCCACAAACACACTCAGTTGCTTGCTTACCTCATAGGCAAATGCCTGCAGCAATTGATCTACGGCAATAACCAGTACTGAAATGATCGCCATCTGGATAATGATGCGGATACTGCTTGGCATGTAATTGCGAACCATGGAAATGAAGAAGTTCGAGAATGCCACCACCACTGTCACGGCAATGCACATGACGATGGTCACGCGCAAACTTGTCGTTACCGCAAGAGCGGAACAAATGCCCAATATCTGCAGCGTGATGGGGTTCTCCGCCACCATTGGCTTGAACAACAATGTCTTCGTGTCAGTTGCCATCTCGACTCCGTCTGTCAGCCTTCATTCAATTTGGTAAGAAATGGCCCAAACCCGTTCGGACCCAACCAGAATGCAATCATGTTGTCCACGCCACGACTGGTCAGCGACGCTCCAGACAATCCATCAATTTCAAAATCGCCTTCCCCTATGCCCTTTACGACATTCAGCGCAACTTCGCCCTGCTCGTCATAGACTTTCTTGCCAGGCCACAAGGACTTCCAGCGCGGATTGTTGATCTCACCGCCCAGTCCGGGGGTTTCCTTGTGTTCGTAGAAACCGATGCCATTGACTGTGTTGCCGTCACCATCGAGCGCAAGGTATCCGTACATGGTGCCCCAGAGGCCATACCCGCTGACCGGAATCACGATTGTTTCGACGGCACCGTCTTCAGTCGGCAATGTGTAAACAGTGGAAAATCTTACGCGACGTTTCAGGTCGGCAATGTCTTCGTCCTCGCCAAGAACATCGCTGAACTGCGTATCGCTAAAGACTGATCGCTCGTCATAAGTGGCCGGATCGATCCCAAGTTCAGCGAGCCGCTCAGCGCCGAGAATCTCGCCGGAATCCAGCTCGACTACCTGTATGGTGAACCTGGCAAACAACTCGTCCACTTCGGCATTGCTGTTGAGCGCAGGATCAAACATGCCGGCAGCAGACAGAATATTCTTGTTGCGATCCAGGAGCTTGTTGGCGACCTGAAAAGGCTTGAGGATCACCGCTGCACTGGAAATGAAAATTGAACACACAACGCAAAGTATGAGCGCAACCTTGATTGTGCCGGCGACTGAATCTTTAGATTCCATTGCGTGCAAGCCTCCTCTTGATATTCGCTCGCACAACGACGTAGTCGATCAGGGGTGCGAAAAGATTGCCGAACAGTATCGCGAGCATGACGCCTTCGGGATAAGCCGGATTGAGTACGCGAATCAAGATCGTCATGGCGCCTATCAATGCCCCGTAAACCCATTTCCCCGTGTTGGTCATGGATGCTGAAACCGGATCAGTTGCCATGAACACCATGCCGAAGGCAAATCCTCCGAGCACCAGATGCCAGTACCAGGGCGTAGCGAAGAAGGGATTGGTATCCGAACCCGCCACGTTGAGCAACGTGGCAAATGCCGTCATGCCCAGGAACATGCCCAGCATGATGCGCCAGGATGCAATGCGAGTATAAAGAAGGAGGGCTCCGCCAATCAGAATGGCCAGAGTGGATGTTTCGCCTATGGAGCCTTGCTCGCGCCCGATGAAAGCGTCCATCCACGTAAGTTCCTGCCCGGTAGCGGCGGATATTGCCGGAAGACCACTTGCCGCGAGCTGACTGAGGGAAGTGGCGCCACTGAAGCCATCCACCGCTGTCCAGACCGCGTCACCGGAGATTTGTGGCGCATACGCGAAAAAGAGAAAAGCCCGCCCAGCCAGGGCCGGATTCAGGAAGTTCTTGCCTGTACCGCCAAAGACTTCCTTGCCCACAACCACGCCGAAGCTGATACCGAGTGCAGCCTGCCAGAGGGGAATATCGGGCGGCACAATCAGCGAAAAGAGGACGGAAGTAACAAAAAACCCTTCGTTGATTTCGTGGCGGCGGATGGTGGCAAAGAGGACCTCCCAGAAGCCGCCGACAATGAAGACCACGGCGTATATCGGTATGTAGTGAACCGCACCGTACCAGACGCAATCCCAGACGCTGGCGGGATTGTAGGAAGAAAACATTTCGATCCAGTACGCGTGCCAATCGCCTGTTGATGTCAGGCCCATGTTGGCCATCGCCGATGTCGCCTGAAACCCTACGTTGTACATACCGTAAAACATGGCCGGGAAGGCTGCGATCCAGACGGTGATCATGACACGCTTGAGGTCTACGCCATCACGAACATGGGAACCTGTAACGGTGACGCGACTGGGGCTGTAGAAGGCTGTGTCCACTGCCTCATACAAGGCGTAGAATTTTTCGTATCGGCCGCCCTTTTGAAACTGCGGCGCCATGTCATCGAGTATTCTGCGCAAACCCATAGTTGCTTTATCCACTAACTTTCTTTTTCGATGCGGGTCAGGTTGTCCCGCAGGATTGGACCATATTCATATTTGCCGGGACATACGTAGGTACACAAGGCGAGATCTTCTTCATCCAGCTCAAGCCCGCCAAGGCTTTGCAGCACCTCTATATCCCCCACCAGCAAGGCGCGCAGCAATTGCGTCGGAAGTATGTCGAGAGGCATGACGCGCTCATAGTTGCCAACGGGCACCATGGCGCGAGGGCTGCCATTCGTGGAAGTAGTCAGCGCGAACTTGCGACCTTTGAAAAGACTGGAGAGGTAGATACCCATGACGGAATGTCTTTCAGCGCCCGGGGACAAGTAGGAAAGCAGGACTCGCTCACGGCCCTCCAGAAGCACGGAAAGCTGCAGATGATAGCGTCCAAGATAATTTTCCACGCCATGAGCGCGGCGCCCAGAGAGGACGGAGCCGGAAATGACACGGTTTTCTCCGGACTTCAATTCCCCTTCACAGAGCTCTTCAATGCTGGCGCCAATGCGTGTTCGGAGAAGTCGCGGATTCTCGACCTGTGGCCCGGCCAAGGCGACTACGCGCTCCACGCTCAAGTGTCCGGTGGCGAAAAGTTTGCCTGCAGCGATAACATCCTGATAGTCGATGCTCCAGACCTGCTTCTTCAGACTGACAGGATCGAGATAGTGGATGTGCGTGCCGGTCAGCCCCGCAGGATGCGGACCTCCGAAGGTTTCCACTTTTACATTGGCTGCAAGCTTGTGGTCTTCGAGCCCGGCGAAACTGCCGGCGCCACGACATACGAACAGAGTGCCATCCGTAAGACGGGAGAGAATATTGATGCCATTGATGAAGTCATCGCCGCTCTGACGCGCCACAATTTCAGGATTGGCGGCAAGAGGATTGGTATCCATTGCGTTGACAAAGAGGGAATGAGGGCGGGCTTCCGGCGCAGGAACCTTGCTGAATGGCCGTGTTCGAAGAGCCGTCCAAAGTCCCGAATTCAGTAGATTCGCCACAACCTCTTCACGAGCAAGAGTACTGAACTCCGACGCGTCATACCGTGCAAATTCCACCTGCTCATCGTCAGAATCATCAAGATCAATGACCAGGGAGAGAAAGACACGGCGATCTCCGCGATTGATTTCCCGGACAATCCCCGCCCCTGGCGCGGTGTAGATCACGCCAGGGGTCTTCTTGTCTTCGAACAAAGGCTGACCCAGCTTGACGCGCTCACCTTCGCGCACGGACATGGTGGGCTTCATACCAACGTAATCACTACCCAGCAGGGCAACTGAGCGAACCCTCCGCGCATCTGTCAACTGCTGATCCGGTGATCCCAGAAGTGGTATATCCAACCCGCGCGTAATTTTGATCATTCGCCAAACCTGGTAATTACTGGATGTTCATAAAACCGTTGATCTAGTCACGTGAGTAGACTTCAAGCGCGATGGCTGACCGAAAACCTTCACAAGGCAGAAGACTCTGCAAAAATTCTGCCAGCGCATGCAAGCGCTTGGAATTTTCTTGTTTATCGGTCCTTTGGGCGGGGCAATTATAGTGAGGCAGATACCGGATTGCCACAGCTTTCTTGGGCAATCCGGCACGTTTCAAGGCTTATTCTTCCACCGGGTAGAGACGGTACTGGACTCCAGCCATCTTGTAGACCATTCGCACTACCTGATTGCAGTAACCGAATTCGTTGTCGTACCACAGATACAGGACACAGTTGTTGCCTTGCACAATGGTCGCTGTCGAGTCGACAATCGCTGCTTCGCGAGACCCGACGAAGTCACTGGAGACGGCATCGGGTGCCTGGGTGTAACTGATCTGGTTCTGCAATTTCGAATGCAGTGCGATCACGCGAAGGAACTCATTCAGCTCCGTCTTGCTGGCAGCCTGATTCAGGTGCAGGCTCAGAATAGCCATGGAGACATTGGGAATCGGCACCCGGACAGCATTGCCGGTCAGCTTGCCTTCAAGCTCTGGCACCGCCTTGACAACAGCCTTGGCGGCTCCTGTTTCCGTGAGCACCATATTGAGTGCGGCACTACGGCCGCGCCGGTTGCCTTCGTGATAGTTGTCGATCAGATTCTGGTCGTTCGTATAGGCATGCACTGTCTCGACGTGCCCATGCTCGATGCCGAACTTGTCATTGAGCACCTTGAGTACAGGGGCAATGGCATTGGTGGTGCACGATGCTGCAGTGATGATCTTGTCTTCAGGCTGGATCTGGTCATGGTTGATGCCATACACGATGTTCTTCAGCCCGCCTTTGCCCGGCGCCGTCAGAACCACTTTGCTGGCTCCCTTGGCCTTGAGGTGCTGTGAAAGCCCCGCCTCGTCGCGCCAGGTGCCCGTATTGTCGATGATCAGCGCGTCGCTGATGCCGTACTTCGTGTAGTCCACCTCACCCGGGCTGCTGGCATAGATCACCTTGATGACATTGCCATTGGCAATCAGACACTGATTTTCTTCATCGACGCGCACGGTGCCCTGAAAGGCTCCATGAACAGAGTCGGAAATCAGCAGACTTGCGCGTTTCTCAAGGTCACCTTCCTTGCCAGGGCGCACCACGATGGCCCGCAGACGCATGACTTCCCCCGTGCTGGTGCGCTCGATCAGCAGACGCGCGATAAGACGCCCGATCCGGCCGAAACCATAGAGAACGACATCCTGTGACTTTTCGATCGGCTTGGTCTTGACGCCAACAAGATAGGCCAGCTCTCGAGCCACAAATTCTTCCACTGGCAATGCGGCTGCGCCAAGCTGTTCCTGCTGCTCCATGAACCGGACTGTCAGCTTGCCAAGATCGATATGGCAATGCGCGAGATCCAGAGTCGCCAGTGCCATCAAGACGGGGTGACTTTCAAATTCCGACATCTCGTTGCGACCGACCTGTCGCACAAACCGATGCGACTTCATGATATTGGCCACGGAACGATTGTGCAGTGCGCGTCCGTAAATGAAGATTCCGACATTGCGCTGACTGTAAAGCCGGCCAACCACTGGAATCATCTCCTGAGCAAGTGCCTCTCGTTGTTTCCAATCACCGAAATAGTCATCCAAACTGGGTCGTGTCACTGGCAGCACCTTTGCATCAGAGGTTATTGTGGGAGGCCGGTATTATCTTTGGATTGCCAACCCTGTGCAACCACGAGCAACGGCCTTCCCCCGTACTTGCCCCGCCTCCCTGCCCTGCGCTCTGACCACTTTCTTCTGACAGCGGCTCGCTGTTTGTGCCAGAATTCTCGCCCTTTGAAAGCCCGGACAAAGGACACATGCAAAGCATCAGTATCATGAACCCCGCACTTCCCATCACTCCGGGTGACCACCGACGCTGGGCGGCATTGCCCGGAAGTGGCCTGAGCCTGGCGCTGGCTGGCGTGGGCACCAAGCATTCCGGCCCAGTGGTCGTCATTACGGCCAACACCGAAGAGGCCGATGCCATTCGTCGTGAACTGGGATTTTTCTGCCCCGACGACGGCAGCATTCCGATGTACGCCCTGCCGGACTGGGAAACGCTGCCCTATGACAATTTCTCGGCCCACCAGGATATCGTCTCGGATCGACTGAGCACGCTTGCAAATCTTCCCGGGCTCAAGCGGGGCATTCTCGTCGTCCCGTTGACCAGCCTGATGCATCGCCTGTGCCCTTTGGAATATGTCACAGGCAACAGCCTGATGCTGAAAGTCGGAGGGCAATTTCAGCCCGATGCCATGCGCCGCAAATTGCTGAGTGCCGGTTATCAATGCGTGGATTCGGTGCACGAGCATGGTGAATTTGCCGTGCGTGGCGCCATCATGGACATCTATCCGATGGGCAGCGAAGAGCCCTACCGGATCGACCTGTTTGATGACGAAATCGAGAGTCTGCGAATTTTCGATCCGGAGACACAGCGGTCACTGCACAAAGTCGAGAGCATCCATCTATTGCCAGGTAAGGAATACCCACTGGATGAGGCAGGCATCAGCCTGTTCCGAAACAACTTCCGCAATCGCTTCGATGCTGACTTGCGGCAATGCAGCGTTTACCAGGACATCAGCCAGGGCCTGCACTCGGCCGGAATCGAATACTACCTCCCGCTGTTCTTCGAATCGTCGCACACACTGCTTGACTACCTGCCTCCCGGCACCCTCATTGTTCGAACCGGGGACCTTCAAGCTTCAGGGCTACGTTTCTGGAATGACATCAAGGCACGCTATGAAGATCGCCGCCACGACCGGCAGCGGCCGATACTCAAGCCTGGCGAATTGTTTCTCAGTCCGGACGAAGCCTTCGCACTGCTGCGAAATTTCCCAACAGTCGAAGTGGGCGGGCAAGATGATGCAGGCAAGGCCGTCACCGTCGATGTCTCGCGCCCGCCTGAGATCGGCCTGGGTGGCCACACACCTCTGCAATCTCTGGAGATTGTTGTCAGGGAACATCAGAGTTCACGGATCCTCTTTTGTGCGGAATCAGCAGGTCGCCGCGAGAGCCTGCTCGAGCTACTCAAGACCATCAGCATTTCCCCTGCTGCCGTAGAATCCTGGCGCGGATTTCTTGCAACCGAAAATCGTTTCTGCATTACCGTTGCACCGCTGGATCAGGGGCTCATGCTGCAGAATCCGCCGTGCCTGCTGATTACTGAAACCCAGATGTTCGGCCAGCGGGTGGCCCAGCGCCGGCGGCGTCGCCGTGCGCAGGACAATACCGAATTCCTGATCCGCAACCTCAACGAGCTGCATATCGGTGCCGCTGTTGTGCACCTTGAGCACGGTGTGGGACGTTACCGTGGCCTGCAGACCTTGACCATCGACAATCAGGAAACCGAATTCCTGACGCTGGAATATGCAAAGGATGCCAAGCTTTACGTGCCTGTGTACTCTCTGCACCTGATCAGCCGCTATGGCGGCAGTGAGCCCGACCTGGCGCCTTTGAATTCCCTGGGCAATGACCAGTGGCAGAAAGCCAGGCAAAAAGCGGCAGAAAAAATTCGCGATGTCGCCGTGGAGCTGCTGGACATTTACGCAAGACGTGAAGCAAGGAAAGGGTTTCAGTACCGTGTTGACGACATTGACTATGACAACTTCGCCAACAGCTTTCCGTTCGAAGTCACTCCGGACCAGCAGGATGCCATAGCTGCCGTGCTGCGTGACATGGCCTCCGTACGGGCCATGGATCGACTGGTATGCGGAGACGTTGGCTTCGGCAAGACGGAAGTCGCCATGCGCGCTGCGTTTGTCGCGGTACAGAACCACAAGCAGGTGGCCATCCTGGTGCCCACCACCTTGCTGGCGCAGCAACATTACGAGAGTTTCAAGGACCGGTTTGCCGACTGGCCCGTCTCAGTAGACCTGACATCCCGTTTCCGGTCAGCAAAACAGCAGGAAGAGACTCTTGAGAAAATCCGCAACGGCAAGGTCGACATCATCGTCGGTACTCACAAGCTGTTGCAGGACGCCATCCAGTACAAGGACCTCGGCTTGCTCATCATCGATGAGGAGCACAGGTTCGGCGTGCAGCAGAAAGAAAAACTCAAGGCGCTGCGTGCCGACGTCGACATTCTAACGCTGACCGCCACACCCATTCCGCGCACCTTGAACATGGCCATGTCGGGCGTCCGTGATCTATCGCTGATCGTCACACCGCCTGCCAAACGCTTGTCCGTCAAGACCTTCATTCGCGAGAGCCAGGATGCCCTGATCAAAGAGGCCGTATTGCGCGAATTGTTGCGGGGTGGCCAGGTGTTCTATCTGCACAACGAAGTGAAGACAATCAACAAGACCGGCGAACATCTGCAGGAGCTGATTCCGGAGGCACGCGTATGCGTGGCTCATGGGCAGCTGCCGGAGCGCGAGCTGGAGCAGATCATGGCCGACTTCTATCACAAGCGTTACAACATACTGGTGTGCTCCACCATCATTGAGACCGGCATCGACATTCCCAGTGCGAACACCATCATCATTGATCGCGCTGACAAACTCGGGCTTGCTCAGCTGCACCAGTTGCGGGGCCGTGTCGGGCGCTCGCACCACCAGGCTTATGCCTACCTGCTGACGCCCAGCAAGAACAACATGACGCCGGATGCCTTGAAACGGATCGAAGCAATCAGCGCCGCCAGCACCCTGGGCGCCGGCTTCACGCTGGCAAGCCACGACCTGGAAATTCGCGGTGCGGGAGAGTTTCTCGGCGAAGAGCAGACCGGACACATTCAGAAAATTGGCTTCACGCTGTACACCGAAATGCTGGACGAGGCAGTGAAGGCTATCCGTGAGGGCCGCAGCCCGAACATCGAGGGCAGCCTGCAGAGTGTCAGCGAGGTCAATCTGCGGGTACCGGCCCTGATCACCGAAGATTATCTGCCGGATGTACACACGCGCCTGATCATGTACAAACGCATCGCCGGCGCCAAAGATGATGAAGCCCTGAGTGAGCTGCAGGTCGAGATGATCGATCGCTTCGGCCTTCTGCCAGATCAAACAAAGCTGTTGTTCCGCATTACGTCACTGCGGCTGCGCGCGCAGGGCATGGGCATCATGAAAATCGAGGCCAGCACCGCCACAGGCAAGCTGCACTTCGCACAGCATACGCAGGTGGATCCACGTTCCATCGTAAGCCTTGTGCAGATGCAGCCAAAGGTCTACAAGCTCAGCGGGCCTGCTCAGTTGCAATTCACGCACAATGCCCCTGGTGCCGACAAGCGCATCGAGTTCATTCACCAGATGCTGAACCAGCTCAAGGTGGCGCGCTGATGGCAATTGGACTATCGGCCGGAATCCCTTATCCTCCGCACAGCCACCGACAATCCTTGCCACTGACGGCAAGTAGCCATGCGGAACACCATGAACAGCAGCTCTGATTACTTTCTTGCCCGCCACACTGCCGTGGTGCGGTGCTTCCTGGCCGCACTGTCTGCGTGTTTGCTCTTGCAGAACGGCATAGTGTTGGCCCAGCCCGCCCCGGCAACGCTGGAGCCTTGGGTGCAGGTGGAAATGACGCTGTTCACCTACGAGAATGCCAATCTCGACGCTGAAGTATGGTCACCAGACAAGTTGAGTATCGGATTCCCCGACCAGCTGCTCCCCCTTCGAAACATAGCGGATGTCCTGCAGGTGGATGACTGGAGTGTGTTGACTGGCATTCCGGCATCTGGAATGCCAGCCGATCTGCCTGCCCCCCTCCCCGCAGGACCGCGCCCCTATGCGCCGGGCGACAGCTTCACGATGCCAGATCTCGAGAGAGACGCCTTTCAGGCGCTGCCGCCATCTGCACATGACTTTGCAACCACCAATCGCACCTTGTCGCAGTCTCCTGCGCACAGGATTGTGTATCACAATGCCTGGCGTCAGCCTCTGCAACGGCGCAGCGCGACACCGGCTGTCGCACTACAGGGAGGCAGGGAGTTCGGTGAGCGCTCAGAAGTGGAAGGCAGTGTTGTTGTCCATGCAGGCAGTACACGGGATCGTCTCACCATGGAGGCAACCCTGTGGCTGACGCAGTTCGGAGCAGATGGGGGCGTCAAATCAGAATGGACATTGCCCGTACTCCCGTCTGCCTTGCAATCAAGCAGTGGGGCGGACGTGCTGCAGCAGCCCGAATATGCCGTGACTCGCATCATGCAGTTCAATCAGAGCCGCGAGATGCGCCCGGATCAATTTCACTACCTTGATCATCCAGCACTCGGCATGCTTGTACAGGTCACAACTTACCAACGTCCTGCCCCTGTTGTCCTGGAATTGCCTGTCACTCTGGAAGACGCCGCTGCGTCTCAGTCAGCTGCTCCGTAAGATTCAATCGCACGGCACAGCACGGCGATCACTGACGCCATGCCGGTGCCCAGAACTGCGCCAATCGCTTCCATCGAAATTGGCTCCTCAGTCAGCCCCGCAGCCCAGTTCACAGACAATGCAAGACAGGCATAAGCAAGGCCCAGCTCACGTGCCAATGCTGCCTCGGGCATGCCTGTCATGCCGATCATGTCGCAGCCATCACGCTGCAGACGACGCACTTCAGCCGCACTTTCCAATCGTGGCCCCTGGGTACAGGCATAAACTCCTTCACCCCAGACCGGCACATCTGCAGCGCTGCGCAACAGCAGTTGCCGCAGCGATTCAGCGTAGGGATTTGTGAAATCGATGTGGGTGACGGCATCGAGACCGTCCGCAAAATAGGTGTGCTCGCGACCCCACGAGTAGTCGATGATCTGGCGAGGCACGGCCAGAGCTCCGGGACCAGTGCGCGCATGAATCCCGCCCACCGCGTTGACTCCGATCACTGCGCCGACACCCACGTGCTGCAGCGCCCAGATATTGGCGCGATAATTGATTCTGTGTGGCGGTACCTTGTGGCCCCTGCCATGTCTGGCGATGAATGCAACCTGCGTACTTCCGAGCCTGCCGAGGTAAATGTGCACTGGTTCCGAAGCAAACGGGGTGGTCACTGACACTGTCTGGATGTCTTCAAGAAAGACCGGCTCAGTCAGTCCGGTGCCTCCAATCACTCCAATCATGCTGTTTTCCTCTGGTCTCTGCTATCCTCCGCAGTATACCCGAATCGCAGGAATCACAATGGCAGGCACGGCAGACAACACCCCGGAGCATGGTCGCGTACTGGCTGTCAGCAGCGGCAAAGGCGGCGTTGGCAAGACAAACATCAGCGTCAATCTCGCAATTGCTTTAAGCACTCGAGGCAAACGGGTGTGTGTCTTCGATGCCGATACCAGCCTTGCGAACGTGAACATTCTTCTCAATATTGCGCCCAGGTTCACGCTTGAACAGGTACTGGATGGCAGCCGCAATATCCTGGAAATTCTGGTCACAGGCCCGGGTGGCATCACCATCGTTCCGGCGGCCTCTGGTATCACCGAGTTTGCAAACCTCACAGTGCTTCAGCAGAAGTTGCTGCTGCAGGCCATGCGCACACTTGAAGCGCAATTCGACTACCTCATCATCGATACCGCTGCCGGCATCAGCGAGAACGTCACGACTTTCCTGGACGCAGCAGAGCACTGTCTGTTGATCGTAACCCCCGAGCCCACCTCTCTGACAGACGCTTTTGCTCTGATGAAAGTCATGCGCAAGCGCCAGTGTCAGACGCACATTCACGTGCTCACCAATATGGTGGACAGTTATCCCGGCAGTGTGGACATTTTCAAACGCCTCAATGGCGCGTCCATTCGCTATCTGCAGACACCAATCAGCTATCTTGGCTATGTGCCCCGGGATGAGTACGTGCGACTTTCGGTGCAACGTCAGATTCCCGTCACTGTGGGCTTTCCGTCCTGCCAGGCCAGCTATCGATTCCATGCCCTGGCAGACAGCATTGAAGGGATCTACCGGCAACAGCCATCCCGACGCTCGTTCAGCCTGTTCTGGCGCAAGTTGCTGCAGAAGCGATTGCAGGGCGGATCGCCGCCCTTGCAGGTACCCGTCTCTGCGCAGGAAGCGCTGCCCGCTGGACCGGCGGCAAGTTCCAGGCCCGCTCCTGCGTCGCGTTTCGCGAAAGCTGCAATCGTGAAGATGCAGCAGAACCTGGTGCAGCTGGTGCGCTCCCGCACCCTGTCACCAGCCAGCATGCGCAGCCTGGTGAGCTCCCTGATAGCCCAGGTTGACCGCCATTATCCGGAGATTGACGTCGGCACACTTCGGCAAGGCCGCCCAGGCGACAAAGGAGGCAAGGAAGACCCTGTCTGATCTGATTGCCGCATATACCAGCCGACTGGAGAGTTACGAGTTTTTGCTCAAGAAAATCGAGCAGGAAGAACGCCTTGCGCAGAATCCCGCCTTTCTGCAATTCTGTGAATGCGAAGGGAAACGTCTGCTGGACCTGGTTCAGCTCAGCACGCAGATACTGCGGGATCTTCGGAGCCTGCAAAGAAGCACGATGCAGCCTGATAAGCCCATCGCGTTGCTGAAAAATCCGGAGGAGCAAGAAGCTCCTCCGGTGTAGCAACGCCCTAGGCGAGCCAGTCAAGACTTGGCGAGGGACTGATACAGCAATGTCGCCAGTATGCCCTCCAAGACAGCCGCGTCCAGCCTGTCTGCGGGATTTGCGCGAAAACTGGAATATGATTCACACAACACGTAGCACAAAGGTAGAATTCACGCCCGTTTTACAACCGTTTGAACCCCCATTGCCACCAGGCCCAGACAGGATTCCTTTGTGAGTGTGACCGATCAACTCTGCCGTTTCCTCTGGAATACCCAGAGCCTCCCCTCAGCACTTGCCCGAGTAGTCTACAAGCGACTGGCAAAGCACGGGGTGGCACCCGATCACCCGTTCACGCAGGACTTCTTTGGTATTGAGTATCAGGGCAACCTGAACAACAACATCGACTTCAACATTCATTTCTACGGCGCCTTCGAAAAGCCGCTGCTGTTCTTTCTGCGCGATGCACTTGCGAGTCTTCAGAAGGAAAACACTGTTTTCGTCGATATTGGTGCCAATATCGGCCAGCACTCCCTGTTCATGTCCAGGCTGGTTTCACACGTGCATGCCTTCGAGCCTTTCGCTAAAGTACGCCAGCGGCTGCTGAGTCAGATAAGCCACAATCAGCTGACGAACATCACCGTGCATCCTCTGGGCCTGAGCAACGAAAATGCTCGGCTGCCTTTCTTCGCTCCGACAGGATCGAACGAGGGCATTGGCTCTTTCGACGCCAGTACAACCAGCAAGGGCAATGTCAGCATCGGCGAACTTGAACTGGTGCGTGGCGATGACTTCTTTCCGCTGGCAGACATTGCCCGCATTGATATCTTGAAAATGGACGTGGAGGGCTTCGAGAAGTTTGCGCTGCAGGGGCTGCGGGAAACCTTGCTCAAGACGCGCCCGCTGCTGGTGTGTGAAGTCACCTATGGCAAGGAACTCTCTTTCACCAGCATGGAAGAACTGCTGAGTCATCTACCCCCGGACTACCTCCTGTTTACCTTCGACAAGCGCAAACAGGATGGATCCAAGGATCGTCGACGGGATGCGCGAAGTCGCCACAGTGGCGACTATCGCATCATCCCCTTCAATGCCCTGCTGCCGGCAGGTCAGGACGACGTCATCGCCTGTCCTGCGGAAGCTGTGGACCAATTGCCAGTGCAGGGCCGCTGAATCAGCCCAGCAGGACGTGTTCTCCTGCACGGACTTCGAGACGCGCGCCGTCGACCACCGTGTATTCCGCTTCAGTGATACTGGAGACAAAGTGCCATGCCGCACTCACACTTCCAGGTACCACCTCCAGCTCTACCCAGCCACGACCGTTGGGTTTCATGTAGACCAGTTCCGGACTCGTCTCCATGGTAGCGGCCACCACCTTTTCTTCAGGGAGTGGCAGAAAATTCTCAAAGCCCGGCGAGGTCACACTGGGGGTCCCGATTTCGACTGCCACGGGCTCAGAACGCTCGTTCTTCAGGTTGAAGGCCCATGAGCTGTGGGTGTCGCCTGCCAGCACGACCACGTTGTTGGCATGTCTGGCGAAAGCATCGAGTGCACGCGTGCGATTGGCGGGATAGCCATCCCAGGCATCCAGATTCAGTGGAAATCCCTGACTGCCTCGGTTGCGCAAGGTGCCATAACGTCCGTTAAGCACGGTGTCGCGTTGCGTGATGTCGAATTCTTCGTCAGCAAACTGCGGAGGGTTAAGTTTGCCCATCAACAATTGCTGGCCAATGATCTGCCAGGGAATACCTGCAGAAGCCGAACGCTGCAACTGCTGCTCGAGCCACTGCTCCTGTTCTCCGCCCATGATAGTGCGGGCACTGGAGGCCAGTGAACTGCGCAATGTGTCGATGTTCATATTGTGGGAAAGCTGCTCGTCGCGGCCCACAAGGCGGGTGTCGAGCATGATCAGCGAGGCAAGATCGCCAAAGTCGAACGACCGATAGATGATGCCCTGTTCGATACTGCCTTGTTCACGGATCGGCAGCCACTCGTAGAACGCCTGAATAGCAGCAACGCGCCTTGCGCCGAATTCGCCCTCGCCGGGATTGTGATTTTCGGCACCTTCTTTCCACGTATTGTTGGTGATCTCGTGGTCGTCCCACACACAGATGAAGGGGTGTGACTGATGCACAGCCTGAAGATCCGCATCCGAACGGTAAAGACCATAGCGCATGCGGTAGTCCTCCAGGCTCACTATCTCGTGCTCGGGGCTCACAGTGCGTCCTTTCTCCAGCATCACCGGATTGGAATAGCCCCCTGCGGCGTATTCATAGATATAGTCGCCGAGGTGCAAGACGGCGTCGAAGTCTCGGGACGCCACTTCGCGATACACGTTGAAGTAGCCCTGCGGATAGTTGGAGCAGGAAACCACCGCAAAGCGCAGCTTCTGCGCACCAGAGGCGGCCAGCGTGCGGGTTCGTCCCACTGGGCTTTCCACACCCTGGGATGTAAAGCGATAGAAGTACTGCTGACCAGGCTGCAGCCCTTCGGCATCCACCTTCACCGTGTAGTCCCGCGCGGATGAAGTACTGGTCACGCCTTCTGCCGCTGGCTGAGCAAAACCTTCATCCAGAGCGACTTCCCACTTTACTTCCAGCGTCGTGGACAGGCCATCCCCGGGCAGAACCCGCGTCCACAGGATGACGCGATCCGCGAGGGGGTCACCACTGGCGACACCGTGGGTAAAATGTGCGCTGGCCGCTGCCAGTACCGGGTAGCCACGCAACGCGAGAGCGCCGAGGGTAAGGCTGGCTCCGGCCAGAAAACGTCGTCGATTCAGAGCGGGGGCATGCAGAGGCATGGCGAACTCCTTGCTGATGGAAGAGGAATTGGAAGCCCGGTCACCATAATCCTGTTTGATGACAAAGCCATGACCCCTATGCTCTGGATTGCTCACTACCCAGCTGCATGGCGGATGCAGTATTCTCCCGGCGAGCCAGAAAACATGTATCCAGAGGTGCCCGGATGTATTACGCAAAGATTACCGGCTGGGGGAAGTGTCTACCCCCGGCAGTGCTCAGCAATGCCGACCTGGCCACTTTCATGGATACTTCCGACGAATGGATTACTTCGCGTACGGGCATCCGCGAGCGTCGCATCTGCCACTGCAATTTCTCCGACATGGCAATCGTCGCTGCCAGGCGTGCACTGGCAGCAGCCAACGTGGCACCCGAGGAACTGGATTTGATCCTGCTGGGCAGCCTCACCATGGACTCACTCTGCCCAAACACGGCATCCCTCGTGCAGAACGCCATTGGGGCACGCAATGCCGCGTCCATCGACATCAACTCAGCATGTACCGGGTTTCTTTACGGGCTGCACATCGGAACGAATCTCATCAAGACGGGAGCACACCGCAAGGTGCTGGTCATTGGCGGAGAATTCATAAGCCACTATATGAACTGGGCACGCCGGGATGTGGCTGTGCTTTTTGGCGATGCCTGCGGCGCAGTAGTTCTGGAAGCCAGCGCTGAGCGCACAGGACTGCTGGCAGCCCGTATCGGCTGCGACATGGACACATCCTCCGCCATTCAGATTACCAACTTCGGCAGTGCTTACAGCAGGCTTTCCGATGACTTTCTCTACCTGGGCTGGAACTTCGAGGGACAGGAGGTCTTCAAGCGTGCCATCAAGGGTATGGCCTTCGCTTGTGAGGATGTGCTCAGGCAGACTGGGTTGCAGATGGATGACATTCATATCATGGTGCCGCATCAGGCCAATCGACGCATTCTGGATGCACTGGCCAAGCGTCTGGATATCCCGGAAGAAAAGATCATGGTGAATGTGCACAAGTACGGCAATACGTCAGCCGGCACCATCCCCGTTGCTCTTACCGAGGCACTGGAAGAAAACCGAATCAGGCCCGGAGATTACGTGCTGATGGCCAGCTTCGGTGCCGGGCTCACATGGGGCGCTGGTCTGGTGCAATGGGGTGACCGCATCGTGCCATTGCAGGTCAGCGATGCAGACCTGCCTCCTTGTCAGCAGAGCGCGCTGGAGATCCTTGCACCCCACATTCAACGCTACAAGGCACATGCACTCTGAGGATTCCTGCCCGAGTACGGATTCGCACGCGGGTGCAATCTGTTAAACTCGCTCCTACGTAGACACACCGTCTATTATTCAAGGAGTCAGTATGAACAAATTGCTTTATCCCGCCATCTTTCTGGCGTCCGGCATCATCGTTACCGCAATCGCAAGCTCCAGTCTTGAAATTCGCGATCGTCCCGATACGAATCTCTGCATTGGTGAGTGCTACCAGGACTACCTGGCCAGCAATGGCACAATCGTAGAACAGGCCCGCGCGCAAGCAGAAGCTGCGGCGGCAATGAATCCGGTAGAACTGGGTAAAGCAGCCTATGCAGCTTGTCAGTCCTGCCATGGCACTGCGGGTGAAGGTGGTGTCGGCCCACTGCTGCAGGGACGCGATGTGGCATTTGTCACTACTGCACTGACCGCTTACAAGAACCGCGAGACACGCGGCGAACAGAGCGCGTTGATGTGGGGCGTCGCAACACCGCTGGCTGACAGTGACATCAGCAACCTCGCAGCGTTTATATCATCTCTGTAAGATCCATTGATCCGGGATTGCCGGCACAGACGCCGACAATCTCGGAAGCCCCCCGACCTACTCCTTGCATTTTCTCACCAACCCCACTCCTCTTGCGCGCAATTTTGGCGCACTGCTGCAGTCTTGTGGTGCACAATTCAGCCCTTAAATGAGGCACGTCGCACCACCAAAAAGCATATTTCTGAACCCTTCATTCTTTTAAAAAAATAAACGAAGAACCTTCTGTTTTTCGTTTTAAAGCACATTTTTCCTTCAATAGACTCGGGCCAGATCCACAATATTTATTGCACTTTTCGCGACCTCCCATCAGCTCAGGAGTCTCACCTTGAACGATATACAGCTATCCCGACGTGCATTCCTGCGACAGACCGGTATCGCCGCGCGCAACTCCCTGATCGTGCTCTCTCTGCCAGCCATCATGAGCAGCAGCGCTGCTGCGAGCGAAGCCATGCTGGAGAACAGCGCTTTCAAGATTCTCGGCAGCGAAGAGGCCCGGGAGTTTGCCGCGATCGCAGCACGTATCATTCCGACGGATGAGACACCCGGTGCAACCGAGGCCGGCGTGATCTATTTCATTGACAATGTTCTGGGCACTTCTCGCACAGAGGTCCTCGCACCGATGCGGGAAGGACTGGCAGCACTACAGGCCGACGTACAGAACGCTCATGGCAGTGCCAGCTTCAGTGCACTGACGCCTGAACAGCAGGACGCCCTGCTCGTCAGCATCGAAGACACGGAGTTCTTCGGCACCATGCGTTACATGACCATTGCGGGCATGTTTTCACTGCCGGAGTATGGCGGCAACCGTGACTATGCCGGCTGGAATCTCATCGGTTTCGAACACAGACATGTCTGGGAGCCGCCTTTCGGCTTCTATGACGCAGACTACATGGCGAAGGGAGAATAATCATGGCACAGGCAAGTTTCCCTACGCGCGAAGAAGTGGATTTCGTGATTGTGGGTTCCGGCGCGGCCGGCGGCATCATGGCGAGAGAATTGTCGACAGCAGGTTTCTCGGTGGTTGTGCTGGAGCAGGGACCCTATCTGCAACCCGGTGATTTCCGACACGACGAGTGGTCCTACACGCAGAATGAAGAGCTTGTGTGGGGCAGCCGAAAGGGACACCCGCAGACGTTCAGACGCTATGAGCACGAAAAGGCAGAGCTTGTTGATGGCGCACCGCTGGGCTACGCCCACAACGTAGGCGGCAGCAGCGTCCACTTCTCGGGCAATTTCTGGCGGCTGCACCCGATCGATTTCAATGAGGCCAGCGTCCGTGGCACTATCGCTGGTACCAATTTCGCAGATTGGCCAATCACCTATGACGAACTGGAGCCCTACTACACAAAGGTAGACTGGGAAATAGGAGTGTCTGGTCTTGCCGGTCCATGGGACCCGCCCCGTTCCCGTGACTATCCCTGCCCTCCCATGCCTGTGAAATCGGCAGGCGTTCTCCTGGAGCGAGCAGGCAAGGCCATGGGCTATACCCCTTTCCCAGCGCCAGTTGCCATTCTTTCCAAACCCTTTAATGGACGACCTGCGTGCATACATTGCGGATTCTGCAACGGCTTTGGATGTGAGGTAGCTGCCAAGTCATCCACTGCAGTGACCATGATTCCGCAAGCGCTTGCAACTGGCAATTGCGAACTGCGTACAGGATGCACTGTTGCGCGTGTCAATACGGATGAAAACGGGCGCGCCAATGAAGTGGTGTACTGGGAAGAGGATGGCACGGAACAAGCGCAGAAAGCGAAAGCAGTAGTGCTGTGTGCCAATGGCGCAGAGACTCCCCGACTTCTGTTCCTCTCGGCTTCGGCGCAGTTTCCTGACGGGCTCGCGAACTCCAGCGGCATGGTCGGCAAGAACCTCATGTTCAATGGCTCGTCGAATGCAGCCGGGCTTTTCCCTGAAGAAATCAACGGCCACAAGAGCATTGCCACAACCCGGGTAATTCACGACTTCTACACCATCGACCCGAAGCACGGATTCTATGGCGGCGGAGGAATCGACTCGCGTTCGTTGACACGCGGATTGCCTATGGCGGCGGCACCTTCTCAGGGGCAAGCTGGGGCAGCGAGTTCAAGCGCGGCTTGAAGCAGGAATTCACACACACAGCTTCGTTCAATGGCCATTGCACAACGCTGCCCCTGTCCACCAACAACATCACGCTCGATCCAGAGGTCAAGGACAAGTGGGGCCGCCCGGCACTTCGAACTACCTTCATGAACCATCCTGACGATATTGCCACCATGAAGTTCTTCCACGATATATCCATGGAAATGCTCGATGCAGTAGGCGCAATCCAGAAGGTTGGCTCTTACGCTCGAAATGGCCAGACGGGTGGCGTACATCTGCTTGGAACCTGCCGAATGGGCAATGATCCGGCGACCTCAGTGGTAGACCGCTACAACCGCTCTCACGATGTCCCGAACCTGTTCATGGTGGACGGTGGCAGCATGGTGACGTCAGGACGTGGACAGCCAACAATGACGATCATGGCACTGGCCTTCAGGGCAGCAGATCATATTGTCCAGGCCGCTGGCAGAAACGAAATCTGAGGGTGTCCAGACACTGTGGACGCGCAAAGTGAGACAAGGAAGTCTTGCGGGTGCATTGTTTTTTGGCGGGAGTAGCACGACTCGAACGTGCGACCCACGGCTTAGAAGGCCGTTGCTCTATCCAGCTGAGCTATACCCCCAATCGAGGTCCAGGCACTGAACTCAAGTCGTCAGTGAACAGGGAAATTGGGGTGACCGATGGGGCTCGAACCCACGACAACCGGAGTCACAGTCCGGGGCTCTACCAACTGAGCTACGATCACCAATGAACTCTGTACCGATACTCACTTTGCAATGAACATCGTATTTAAGGAGTGGTCGGGGTAGAGAGATTCGAACTCCCGACATCCTGCTCCCAAAGCAGGCGCGCTACCAGACTGCGCTATACCCCGATGCCCTGCAGTGAATGCAGGGTCGGCATAATACTCACGGCCTCAGGGACAGTCAATCTCTAAGTGCAACTAATGTCCTCATAAACAGTGGCTTGCTGCACAACGCGAGTGCTCGACACTCAGCGCTCGATACGCCAGCTGCTGCCATCCGCACTGTCTTCGACGACGACTTTCATGTCGGCGAGTTTGTCGCGAATCTCGTCCGCCAATGCCCAGTTCTTGCTGGCACGGGCTTCCTTGCGCTGCACAATCAAGGATTCAATTGCAGAGGCATCGACGGCAACTTTGCCTTGCGTCTGCAAGAATGCATCGGGCGAGCTCTGCAGGATTCCGAGCACGCGTCCCAGGCGCACAAGGACACCAGCAAGCTGTGCAGCCTTGTGCGGCTCAGTCTCTCGATGGCGATTGATGTCACGTGCCAGATCGAACATGACACCAAGTGCAACAGGCGTATTGAAGTCATCGTCCATTGCGTGGCAGAAAGATTTCTCGTAACTGCTGTTGACGAGTTCACGCGCACTTCGCGTATCCAGACCTCGCAGCGATGTATAAAAGCGCTCCAGTGCGCCTGCCGCTTGCAGCAGACTCTGCTCCGAATAATTGATGGGGCTGCGATACTGACTGGAAATCAGCAAGTAGCGTACAACTTCAGGGCTGTACTGCTGCAGCACCTCGCGCACAGTGAAAAAATTGCCTAGTGATTTCGACATTTTTTCATTGTCCACGCGCACGGCACCGTTGTGCATCCAGACTTTTGCAAACTGCTTGCCGGTCACAGCCTCGGATTGAGCAATCTCATTCTCGTGGTGGGGAAACATCAGGTCTGAGCCTCCGCCATGGATATCGAAGGAATCCCCCAGGCAGCACGTTGACATGGCCGAGCATTCGATATGCCAGCCGGGCCGGCCGTAGCCCCATGGAGAGTCCCAGCCCACTTCGTCGTCGCCTGCCGATTTCCACAATGCAAAGTCGCGAGGGTCACGCTTCAGCTCACCAATCTCGATGCGGGCACCGGCCAGCAATTCCTCTGGATTCTTGTTGGAAAGCCGTCCATAGGGTGCGAACTGCGCGACAGAATAGTAAACATCGCCACTGGCAACACGATAGGCATACTCGCCTTCAATCAGGCGCCTGATCAGCGCTATGATCTCTTCGATGTGGCCCGTCGCTCGTGGTTCCTTGTCAGGCCTCAACACGAACAGCGCTTCTTCATCTTCACGCATGGCAGCAATGAAACGCTCGGTGAGTTCAGAGAACACCTCCCCGTTTTCCCTGGCGCGGCGAAGAATCTTGTCGTCGATATCAGTAATGTTGCGAATATATGTGACCTGGTAACCGCGATGTCGCAAATAACGCACGACCACATCGAACGCGACGAACATGCGGGCATGTCCAACGTGGCAATAGTCGTAAGTTGTCACGCCGCAGACGTACATCTTCACCTTGCCACTTTCAAGCGGCACGAATTCTTCTTTGGTTCTTGTCATCGTGTTGTATATCTGCAGCACTTTGTTCACTCAACTGGAAATTTTGGCCCAGGAATCCCTAAGGGTTACTGTACGGTTGAACACCATCCTGTCTGCCGTGGAATCGAAGCGATCGACGCAGAAATAGCCTTCACGTTCAAACTGGAAACTGGCTTCCGGCAAGGCGGTGCGCAAACTCGGCTCGGCCTTGCATCCGCTCATGACCAGCAATGAATCCGGATTCAGGCAGTCCTTGTAGTCGCCGCCATGCTTGTCATCCGGATTCTCTTTATTGAACAGACGATCGTAAATCCGAACTTCTACATCCAACGCATGCTCAGCAGGCACCCAATGAATCACGCCCGCCACTTTGCGCCCCTGGGGATTGACACCCAGCGTGGCGTTGTCATAACTGCAGATCAGCTCAACCGGCTGACCTGAGGCATCCTTGACAATTTCCTCGCAGCGAATGACGTAAGCACCGCGCAGGCGTACTTCTGCGCCAGGACTCAAGCGCTTGTACTGAGGCGGAGGCACTTCCTCGAAGTCGGCAGCATCGATGAAAAGTTCGCGGCCAAATGGCAGTTCGCGCACACCCATTGCTGTCTCTTTAGGATGACACGGCAGAATGAGGGTCTCGGACGCGCCCTGCGGATAATTGCGCAGCGTCACTTTCAACGGGCGCAGGACACACATTGCGCGGGGAGAACTTCTGTCAAGGTCCTCGCGTATGCTGTGCTCGAGCATGCCTACATCCACTACGCTTTCGCTGCGACTGATTCCTACCCGCTCACAGAAATTGCGGATGGATGCCGGGGTATAGCCGCGGCGACGCAATCCGGACAACGTCGGCATCCGTGGGTCATCCCAGCCATTCACAAAACCCTGCATCACCAGTTCCTTGAGCTTGCGCTTGCTCATCACGGTGTAGTTTATGTTCAGTCTTGCGAATTCGATCTGCCGAGGCAGCACATATCCCGCCTCACTGGTCACGCCATCGCTTGCCGCATGCAGGGTCGACTTGTCCAGATTCTGCAGAATCCAGTCATAGAGAGGCCTGTGGTCCTCGAACTCCAGTGTGCAAAGGGAATGCGTAATGCACTCGATGGCATCGGAAATGCAATGGGCATAGTCATACATCGGATAGATCGGCCACTGTGCGCCTGTCTGATGATGTTCGACATGGCGAATCCGATAGATCACCGGATCGCGCATGTTGATGTTGGGCGATGCCATGTCGATTCTTGCGCGCAAGCTGTGGGCGCCGTCAGGGAAATCACCGGCACGCATGCGGATGAACAAATCCAGATTCTCTTCGATACTACGATTCCGGTAGGGACTTTCCCGGCCCGGACTCGTGAGATTGCCGCGATATTCGCGAGCCTGTTCCGGTGTCAGACTGCACACATAGGCCTTGCCTGCACGAATCAATTGCAGCGCAAATTCGAAAAGGGCATCGAAATACGACGAGGCATAGCGAATCTCTCCGCTCCAGGAAAAGCCAAGCCACTGAATGTCTGCCTTGATGGAGTTGATGAACTCCTGACTTTCCTTCTCTGGATTGGTGTCATCAAACCGCAGATTGCAGCGACCATCGTTCGCCTGCGCTGTGCCGAAATTCAGACAGATTGACTTGGCATGACCGATATGCAGAAAGCCATTGGGCTCTGGTGGAAAGCGTGTCTGCACACGCCCAGCGTGCTTGCCGCTCTGCAGGTCTTGCTCAATAATGTGGCGGATAAAGTTGGAAGTCACCGGCGCTGCTGCGCCAGCAGAGCCAGAATTTCCGGAATTGTCTGAAGCATTCATGTCGTGGTTTCTGCTTTCTCACAAGTTGCAAAGCACGTATTATAACCTCTCAACGTATTTCTCATAAGAGGCGAAAACCTCTTTAAACCTCAAGGTTGTCCGTAATGATTGTCTTCAAAACGAATTATGGTGACATCACCATCGAGCTTGACTTCGACAAAGCCCCGGTTTCTTCCGCCAATTTTCTCGAATACGCCAAGAGCGGATTTTATGACAATACAATCTTTCATCGCGTCATCGACAACTTCATGATCCAGGGCGGAGGCTTCGAATCGGGGCTGCTTCAGAAGCCCAATGGCAAGCCCATCGTCAATGAAGCGGACAATGGCCTGACCAATGCGGTCGGCACACTGGCCATGGCGAGGACATCTGACCCGCACTCTGCCACATCGCAATTCTTCATCAACGTCAGCAACAATACCTTTCTGAATCACAAGAACAAGACATCACAGGGCTGGGGCTATGCAGCCTTCGGCAAGGTGAGTGCAGGCATGGAAGTGGTCAACAAGATCAAGCAGTGCCGGACAAGCTCCAAGTCCGGACATCAGGATGTGCCTGTCGATGAGATCATCATCACTGCCACCGTGATCACCGATCCGGCCAAGTCCTCAGAGGTCGCAGCGACCAGCAAAGACTGAAGATGCCCAGCGCCGGAAAGACACTGTTCACCTCCGACATTCATCTGGATTCCGAGAATTCAGTCATCACTCATTCCTTTCTGGACTTTCTGGAGAACCGGGCAAAAGGCGCTGAAGCGCTGTATGTACTGGGCGATCTCTTCGAAGTCTGGGTGGGCGACGATGACAACAGCGTATTGAATTCACGAGTCGCCAAAGCCTTTGCGACGCTTGCAGACAGCGGCACCCCCGTTTACCTGATGCATGGCAATCGCGATTTTCTGCTGGGCAATGCCTATGCGGAGCGGTGCCATGCCACCCTGCTGAAAGAGCCCACCATCATTGAATGCCACGGACGAAGAATTGTTCTCATTCACGGTGATAGTCTCTGCACGCGCGATGTTGAATACATGAAATTCCGCCGGATGGTGCGCACGGAACGCTGGCAGGCTGAGTTTCTTGAAAAGTCACTCGTCGAGCGACACATGATTGCGCAGCAGGCGCGCATGCAAAGCAAAGCCCACAGCAGTCTCAAACCCTCGGACATCATGGATGTAACACCACTGGAAGTACTGAATCTGCTACAGGAACTTCAGGTGAACTGCCTGGTACACGGCCACACGCACAGGCCCGCGGTACACACCATTCGGCTGCAGACACCCATCAATGACAAGCTCGAAGCACAGCGCATCGTGCTGGGCAGCTGGGACAACAAGGGCTGGGCGCTTGAACTTGGCGATGACGGCTTCGACCTCAAGTATTTTCCGCACACAGCAATTTGATTCGATTGCAACGTCAGGTCAGGCTGTCCACCTGGTGAAAATAGCGCGCGAAGTGAGCCTCGCAAAGCACCAGCAGCTCCTGATCCGACATATCTGCCAGCGCAGCCAGACTCGTGCCTTCGTGTGCCTTGAGAATGGAAAAACCAGCTGCCTCCATCTCCAGCCCACCGAACGGTGCTTTCTGCAGAAGACTGTGCAACCAGCAATAAGGAGACAAGGCAGGATTCATTGGAATTTTCCGCTCCTGCAGAGTGGATTCCAGTGCTTCGGCAGAATGAATATGAAACCTGTTCTTCAGTATCTGCACGGTCAGGGCTTCAATTCTGCGCAGCACGGCTTCCTTCTCTGCATCGGCATAGGAATTCCAGCGAATGACTTCAAAGGCATAGCGTTTGCAACCTCGACATATCGCATCACCAACGGAGGTTGTTGAGCAAATGCCGATGCAGGGTGTTCTGGTGGGGCTGGTCTTCAACTGGAGTTCCCGTGCCATATGGCCTAAACTTGGACCCCGATTTTACCAGTTAATCGAAGCTCATCGACAAGGGGAATATTGTGTTAGAAGCGTACCGTAAACATGTCGCCGAACGTGCCGAGCAGGGAATTGTTCCGAAACCACTGGATGCCGAACAAGTGGCCGCACTGGTCGAATTGTTGAAGAATCCTCCCAAGGAGGAAGAAGCCTTCATCCTTGATCTGATTTCCAATCGCGTACCCGCAGGCGTAGACGAAGCGGCCTACGTGAAAGCTGGATTCCTGACCGCCATCACCAACGGCAGTGCCACCTCCCCCATCATCGACAAGGCCCTGGCAGCGCGTCTGCTCGGCACCATGCTCGGGGGCTACAACATCGTGACTCTGGTGAAACTTCTGGACGATGCAACGCTGGCCCCGCTGGCCGCGAAAGAGTTGTCCCATACCCTTCTCATGTTCGACGCCTTCCACGACGTGGAAGAGCGAGCCAAAGCGGGCAATGTCCACGCCAATGCACTGCTGCAATCCTGGGCCGATGCCGAGTGGTTCACCAACAAACCGGAGCTGCCGAAAGTCCTGACGGTAAGCGTCTACAAGGTGCCCGGCGAAACCAATACCGACGACCTGTCTCCAGCTCAGGATGCGTGGTCACGCCCGGACATCCCTCTGCACGCGCTGGCCATGTACAAGATGGCGCGCGAAGGCGTCACCAACGCGGCCGCACAGATTGCTGAATTGAAGAAAAAAGGCTTCCCTGTTGCACTGATCGGTGACGTCCTTGGCACCGGTTCTTCACGTAAATCCGCCACCAACTCCGTGCTGTGGAATATCGGCAACGACATTCCCCACATTCCCAACAAGCGCGATGGTGGCGTGTGCATCGGCAGCAAGATTGCCCCGATCTTCTTCAACACCATGGAAGATGCAGGTGCTTTCCCCATCGAATGCGACGTGGAAAACATGGCCACCGGTGATGTCATCGACATTTACACCTATGAAGGTCGCATCACGCGACATGGCACACAGGAAGTTGTCGCAGAGTTCACTTTGAAGACTGAAGTGCTGCTGGACGAAGTCCGTGCCGGCGGCCGCATTCCCCTGATCATCGGCCGTGGTCTGACTGAAAAGGCACGCGCCTCACTCGGCCTGCCAGCATCAACAGTGTTCCGTCTGCCGTTCAACCCCGAGAGCTCCACCAAGGGCTATACGCTGGCACAGAAGATGGTCGGCAAGGCCTGTGGCGTAAAAGGTGTGCGTCCAGGCAGTTACTGCGAACCGAAAATGACCACCGTTGGTTCTCAGGACACGACTGGTCCAATGACGCGCGACGAGCTGAAAGACCTGGCCTGCCTCGGTTTCTCGGCCGATCTGGTGATGCAGTCCTTCTGCCACACCGCCGCTTATCCGAAGCCCGTGGACATCGAAACCCAGCACACCCTGCCCGACTTCATCCAGACCCGTGGCGGCGTGGCGCTGCGTCCCGGCGACGGCATCATTCATTCCTGGCTGAACCGCATGCTGCTGCCAGACACCGTCGGCACTGGCGGCGACTCGCATACACGTTTCCCGATCGGCATCTCGTTCCCTGCAGGTTCCGGCCTGGTGGCCTTTGCGGCGGCTACCGGCGTGATTCCGCTGGACATGCCAGAGTCCGTGCTGGTGCGCTTCAAAGGCGAAATGCAGCCTGGTATCACCCTGCGTGATCTCGTGAACGCGATTCCCTATGCAGCACTGCAGTCCGGAGACCTGACTGTCGAGAAGAAGGGCAAGAAGAACATCTTCTCCGGCCGAATTCTCGAGATCGAAGGTCTGCCGAATCTGAAAGTGGAACAGGCCTTCGAGCTGTCCGATGCTTCTGCCGAGCGCTCTGCTGGCGGCTGCACCATTCGCCTGAACAAGGAACCGATCATCGAGTACTTCAAGTCCAACATTACCCTGCTGCGCTGGATGATCACGGAAGGCTACGGCGATGCCCGCACGCTGGAACGCCGTGCCCGCGCCATGGAAGAGTGGCTGAAGGACCCGCAATTGCTGGAGCCGGATGCTGACGCCGAGTACTACAAGATCATCGAGATCGACTTGAACGAGATCAAGGAACCCCTGCTGGCGTGCCCGAATGATCCGGACGACATCAAGCCGCTGTCTGCCGTCCAGGGCACGAAGATCGATGAAGTGTTCATCGGCTCCTGCATGACCAACATCGGCCATTTCCGCGCCGCGAGCGAAGTGCTCAAGCAGGTCAAGGGTGTGATTCCGACGCGTCTGTGGATTGCGCCGCCGACCAAGATGGATCAGCACCAGCTGGTGGAAGAAGGGGTTTACAGTGTGTTCGGTGTGTCCGGTGCCCGCACCGAGATGCCTGGCTGCTCCCTGTGCATGGGCAATCAGGCGCGTGTGGCTCCCAATTCCACCGTGGTCTCCACGTCTACCCGCAACTTCCCGAACCGTCTGGGCGAAGGTGCGAACGTGTTCCTGGCCTCGTCTGAACTGGCGGCCGTGAGCTCCGTACTGGGTCGCATCCCCACCATGGAAGAGTATCTCGTGTACATGAAGAACGTGGACACCATGTCAGGCAAGATCTATCGCTACCTGAACTTCAACGAGATCAAGTCGTACATGGAAGCCGCAGAGCACGCGAAGACCATTCCTCTGGTGAACGTGCGGGAAGTGGCGGCCTGATCAGCGCACGATATCAGTCGCCTGCCAGCCGCCTCCCAGGGCCTGGTAGAGACTGATCAGCGTGTTCAGCTGCTGCAGCTTGCTGTCCAGAGCCGCATTGCGGCTTGAGAACAGCGTGTTCTGCGTCGTCAATACTGTCAGGAAATCCGTCACGCCTTCTTCATAGCGCACCTGCGCGATGCGGAAGGCCTCCTCGGCCGCGCCCAGATTCTGGAGGGCAACAGCCACCTGTTCCTCCTGCAACTGCACCGCACTCAACAGCACTTCTACTTCGTTGAAGGCGGCCAGCACCGCTCTGCGATAGGTTGCCAGAGCGCTCTCCATCGCCAGTTCTCTGCTTTCCAGCGCGCGCGAGCGCTGCCCGGTGTCCAGCAAGGTCTGCACGATTGACGCACTCGCATTGATGAACTGGTCGGGAGACGCCACAAGCGCGGTCAACGAGCTGCTGCTGGCGCTGGCGCTACCTGTCAGAGAAAGGCTGGGGAAATAGTCGGTACGGGCGATATCCAGTCCGGCAACGGCACTGCGCAACTGAGCCTCGGCCTGCACCAGATCCGGCCGGCGCAGCAACAGTTCAGACGGCAGACCAGGCTGCACGCTGGGCACGACGATGGCCTGCAGAGTCTGCCCGGCCACGTCATAACCCTGCACATTCTGTCCGGTGAGCAGCGCCAGCGAGGCTCGCGCAGCGAGTTCGTTCTGCTGCAGGCTGCGCAGATTGGCCTGCTCGCGCTGCAGCGCAATGCGTTGCTGCAGAGCTTCGATAGGCACTGCCACGCCTGTCTCCACACGAGCATCGGCAATCGCGCTGATGGCCTGGGCATTGCTGACGTTCTGCGTGGCGGCTACCAGTCTGTCGCGGATCAACAGGAGCTGGAAGTAGGTCGAGGCCGAGGTCCCGAGGGTGGTCAAGGCAACATCTGCCACTTGTGCCGAGCGCGACTCAAAGTCGGCGACTGCCTGGGAGTAGATGGCCGGCCTGCTCAGGATGTCGGTATAGCTCACGGATGCCGCCAGGGAGAAAGGCGTGCCTTCATTGTTGGTTTCGTCGACGCCGTTGACGCGAGATTCGCGGAAACTCGCGCCCGTGCCCAGTGTGACACTGGCCCGCGGCAGTAGATTGAAGCCGGCCTCGCGCAGGGTAATCTGCGCCGCTTCCAGATTGCGCCGGTTGTTTGCCAGATCGAGATTGCCTGCCTGTACCTGGGAGATCAGTCCGGTCAGCTCCAGATCACCGAAGCTGGTCCACCAGTCTGTTGCAGGCCAGCTCACCGGCGCGGGCGCTTCGTCTGTCCGGGTCAGAACCGTGAAAGCCGCTGGCAGATCGGTATTCTCGATGTCTGGCACCTCTGACTGCAGGCAGGCCGTGAGCGGCAGCAGCGCCAGCAATGCGGCTATATTCTTGCGATGTTTCAACACCATGGTGAGCGGATTCCTATTCATTGGCGAGAGCCACGACGGGGTCAAGGCGGGCGGCCTTGCGCGCCGGCGTGAAGCCGAAGATCAGGCCGGTGGCAGCCGCACAGCAGAAGGCCAGCACGATGGGCGTGGTGGTGAACTGAATGGCAATGCCGAAGCGCTGCAGCAGCAGGCCGGTGCCAACCCCCAGCGCTACGCCCAGCATGCCGCCCACCGCCGACACCACGATGGCCTCCGACAGGAATTGCGAAAGGATGTCGAACTGCCTGGCGCCTGTGGCCATGCGAATGCCGATCTCCCGCGTCCGCTCGGTCACCGAGACCAGCATGATGTTCATCACGCCGATGCCGCCCACCAGCAGCGAGATGGCTGCTACTGAGCCGAGCAGCATTGTGAAGGTGTCCTGGGACGCCGACACTGTCTCCAGCAGCTCCGCACTGTTGAATACCCGGAAGTCCTGCGTGCCGTGGCGCACCGTCATGAACTCCACAAGGTTGGTCTCGGTCTGATTGATCAGCGCGATATCGTCCACCGCTACAGAAATGGAGCGCGCATAACGCTGGCCGAACAAGCGCAGTGCCCCCGTCTTCAGGGGTACGAATACTGCATCATCCTGATCGTTGCCCCCCTGCCCCGAGGCACCTTTGCGGGTCAGCACGCCGATGACCTGAAAGGGCACGTTGCGGATCAGGATGTATTCCCCAAGCGGATTGCCGCCGTCAGGAAACATCTCGCCTGCCACGGTGGCACCCAGCACGGCCACTGCCGCATAGGTCTCGCTGTCTTCGCGGGTGAAATAGATGCCCTGTGCCAGTGGCCAGCTGCGGATCAAGGGCATGCTTTCAGTATTGGCAATGACCGTGGTCGAGTAGTCCTGACGGCCGAAGCGCACCGTCTGGTTGCCTTGTATTTCGGGCAGGGTGCCGATCACATTGGGCACGCCGTCCAGAATGGCATCGGCATCATCGAAGGTCAGTGTCGACGGCGACGGCCCCCGCTGCCCCTCCACCCGCGCCGGCTGCAAAGTGAGCATGTTGGTGCCGATGGCGCTGATGCGCTCGACGATCTGCTGGCGGGCGCCCTCCCCGATGGCCAGCATGGCCACGACCGACGCTACACCGATTACGATGCCCAGCAGCGTCAGGAAGGTACGGAAAATGTTGGAAGTCAGCGACCGCAGGGCCATGCGGATCGCCTCGCCGATACTGGCCAGTGGCGAGGCGATGCGGCGGTTCAGGAACAATTCGCGCAGCTTGCTGTTGTCCGCGTTGCCCTGCGCCTCGGCCACCGTGCTGCGATCCCGGATCACCTGACCGTCGCGGAATTCCACTACGCGATCGGCCTGCTCGGCCAGTGCCGGGTCGTGGGTGATGATGATGACGGTATGCCCCTGGCGGGCCAGATTCTTGAGCAGGACCACGACCTCCGCCCCGCTGGCAGAATCCAGTGCACCGGTGGGCTCGTCGGCCAGAATGATGTTGCCGCCATTCATCAGCGCGCGGCAGATGGACACGCGCTGCTGCTGTCCGCCCGAGAGCTGACTGGGCCGGTGTTCCATGCGCTCGCCAAGGCCAAGGGAGGTGAGCAGCGCCTCGGCACGGACGCGCCGCTCGGCCGCACTGTAGCCGGCGTAGATGGCGGGAATCTCGACGTTCTCCAGCGCCGTGGAGTGTGGCAGCAGGTTGTAGCTCTGGAACACGAAGCCGAAGGCCTCACGGCGCAGCCAGGCCAGGTCGTCCGCTTCGAAATGGCGGATGTCCCGTCCGCCAAACAGATACGTGCCACTGGTGGGTTTGTCGAGACAGCCAAGGATATTCATCATCGTGGACTTGCCCGACCCGGACTGGCCGACGATGGCGACGAACTCGCCGATGTGTATCTTCAGGTCCACCCCACGCAGGGCTTTGACCTCGACACCGCCCGAGGTGATATAGGTGCGGGTGATGTCGCGCAGCTCGATGATGGGAATCTCGCCCGTGACGTCCGCGGTGCGAGCCGGCGGTTTGCGCTGCGGCTGCGCGCCCAGACTGCCGGCGTCGAGAGTCGCGGTGCTCATCGGAAGCCTCCACCACCAAAGCCGCGCGGAGGCGTGGGCGCGCCAATTGCCGTGGCCCGTTGCTGCAGCACGGCAGCCGCCTGAATGATGCCTGCCACAACCTGCTCGCCTTCCTGCAGGCCGCTGATGACTTCTGCATTGACGCGGCTGCTGACGCCAATGATCACTTCCCGCGGTTGCTGCGTGCCATCGGCCGCCATGACGGTCACGGTGGCAGGCCGGCGGACCGGCACAGTGTCATTGCCAGAAGGAGGGCGGCGCCCGGCCGGGCGGCCCTGTCGCGCTGCTGCGATGGCGGCTTCGCCGTTGCCACCGGCCGCTGGAGCGGTACCGGGTGCACCGGGCTCGCCGAAGCTCAGTGCGCCAACTGGCACAGTCAGGACATCGTAGGCAGCCGCCGTGATGAAGAACACCTGGGCAGTCATCTCTGGCAACAGCGTGCCGTCGGAGTTCTCCACATCAAACAGGCCCGTGTAAAGCACCACATTGTTCTCGATCACCGGCGTCGGGAGAATCTGCCGCAGGCTGCCGCGCCAGCGCCGCTGGCCACCGCTCAGGGTGGTGAAGTAGATGTCCATGCCGATACGTAGATTGCCAATGTCGGCCTCGGAGATCTCGGCCTGCACCGTCATGATGGACAGGTCGGCGATGCGCAGGATAGTCGGGGCCTGCTGGTTGGCGTTCAGCGTGCGTCCTTCGTTCATTTCGATGGAGACCACGGTGCCGGCCATCGGGGCGTAGATGCGGGTGAATTCCAGAGCGGTCTCTTCCGAGTTCAACGTGGAGCGACTCTGCTCGATCTGGCGCTGCAACTGCCTGTAGTTGGCTTCGGCGCTGGCCAGGTTGGCGGTGGCGGTGTCGTAATCCTGCTGACTGGTGGCATTGGCGGCTCGCAGACGCTCCTGGCGCTGAGCATTTGCGCGCGACAGATCAAGACTGGCCTGGCGCGAAGCAATCTGCGCTTCCAGAGCGCCGAGGGCAGCCCGACTGGCCTGCACGCGACTCTCCTGCGTACGGGCGTCGATCTCTGCCAGCAACTGGTTCGCTTCCACTTTGTCGCCAACTTCGACGTACAGTTTCTCCAGCTGACCGGAGACCTGCGCGCCGACATCCACGAAGTCGCTGGGCTTCAGGCTGCCGGCGGAGGAGATGGTGTTCTCGATATTGCCCATGGCCACCGTGGCCAGCAGCGGCTGATTCTGCTGCTGGGTGTCATCCCCACTGCGCAGGTAGTACCAGCCGCCTGCACCGACAAGCACGACGGCCAGCAGCAGCCATTTGCCACGGCCTTTGCGCGCCCGGCGCAATGCCATGGGCGGCGAATCCGGGGAGCCGGAGGGCATGTCCTGCTGTGACTTCATGCGAAATACCTTTGCTGAAAATGAGTGCGAAGTGCATCTGTCAGTACTTACGCTGCCCGCAGAGGAAATCCGTCTGGAAAAGCCGTGTCAGATGGTGACTATATTTCTGTCTGCACTGGTAAACGCGGGGCGGGCATGTGCGTTGGCCGACCTGTGTGCGGTAACGCCCGGGCAATGGCTGCGGCCAGGGCCGCGCCATGACAAGGCCGCTTCAAGCCTACTTCAGACTCTTCACCACCACCTCGTACACATCACTGGATAGCGCCGGTTCAGTCGCGATTCTCTGCAGCTGCACACGCATCAGGCGCTGCCGCGTATCGTCGTACTTGCGCCAGCGCGTCAGTGGCGTCAGCAGGCGCGAGGCTATCTGCGGATTCAGGGCATTGAGCTGCAGGATACGCTCGGCCAGGAACTCATACCCAACTCCCGAGATCTCGTGGAAGTGCAGCGCATTCTGCCCGCAGAACGCGCCGATAAGTGCTCTTACCTTGTTGGGGTTGCGGATGTCGAACGCAGGGTGCTGCATCAGATTCAGCACCTGGTCGAGTGTGCCAGGCAAGGAAGAGGTAGCCTGCACGCTGAACCATTGATCGACCACAAGGGCCTCGTGCTGCCAGCGAGCATAGAAATCCTGCAACGCCTTGCGGCGCACAGGCGCAGCCGCAGGCAACTCGCAATTGACCAGCAGGCGCAGGGCAGCGCCGACATCCGTCATGTTGTGCGCGTCCTCGAATTGCCGGCGACAGACCTCCAGCCAATGCGCATTCTCGGTCCGCATCAGGTAGGCCAGGCAGGTATTGCGCAACGCGCGCCGCGCGATCCCTGCAGCATCCGCTCGAAAGACGTTTTCAGCCGCATGCAAGCCATGCAGCACAGCGAACTTTCCTGCCAGAGTGCGCGCCAGGGTGTCGGCAACGAATTCGCGCACCGCATGAATGCCTGCCACGTCGATCTCGGAGGCCAGCTCGCTCAGATAGGCTTCGGAGGGCAAGGTCAGCAGCTGCGATACCATTTCCTTGTCCTGGGGCTGATTCCGCCGGCACTTGTCGATGCAGGACTGCAGCACATTGTCCCAGGCGGTGACCACGCGCTGATCCAGCACCAGCGTCCGGCCAGCCTGGTAGTCCCCGAGCAGTTCCTGCAGCACTTCCACTGCCAGCTGCTGCCCCGCATTCCAGCGGTTGAAACCGTCGCTGTCGTGTGTCATCAGAAACATCAGCTCGTCACGGCTATGGTCGAAGTGCAGCTTGACCGGCGCAGAAAAACCCCGCAACAACGATGGGACAGGCCGCTCATGCACCCCTGTGAACACGAAGCTCTGGGATGCTTGCGTGACGCTCAGCACGCGCTCAAGCGCACCCGGGCTGCTCTCTCCCTGCAGACACAAGGCCACGGCCTGGCCGCCACTATCGAGCAGCCCCATGCGCAGGGGAATATGGAACGGCAATTTCACTGGCTGCTCCGGTGTCGGTGGGCAGGACTGCTCAACAAGCAACGTGTAAGTCTGTGCCGCCGCGTCAAACTGCTCGCGCACGCGCAGCTGTGGCGTGCCGGCCTGGGAGTACCAGCGGCGGAACTGCGTCAGGTCTGTGCCACCGGCTTCCTCCATCGCGCGCACGAAATCCTCGGTCGTGGCAGCCTGCCCGTCATGCCTGTCGAAATACAGATCGCTGCCCCTGCGGAAGGCGTCCTCGCCCAGCAGCTCGCGGATCATGCGCACCACTTCCGCGCCCTTCTCGTAGATGGTCAGTGTGTAGAAATTCGAGATCTCCATGTAGGACTCAGGGCGCACCGAGTGCGCCATCGGCCCGGCATCCTCGGCAAACTGCGCCGTGCGCAGGAAGCTGACATCGTCAATGCGCTTGACGGTGCGCGAGCCCATGTCGGCCGAGAATTCCGCGTCGCGGAACACGGTGAAACCTTCCTTGAGACTGAGCTGGAACCAGTCACGGCAAGTGACGCGATTACCGGACCAATTGTGGAAGTACTCGTGGGCCACCACGGCTTCGACGCGCTGGAACCCCGCATCTGTGGTGGTGGCCGGATTGGCCAGCACACAGGAGGTGTTGAAGATGTTGAGGCCCTTGTTCTCCATGGCGCCCATGTTGAAGTCGTCCACCGCCACGATCATGAAAATGTCGAGATCGTATTCGCGGCCATAGACTTTTTCGTCCCACGCCATGGCATTCTTGAGTGAGAGCATCGCGTGATCGCATTTGTCCACATCCTTGTCCTCGACAAAGATGCGCAGCGTAATTGCACGTCCTGAACTCGTTGTAAAACTGTCCTCCACACAGGCCAGATTGCCGGCCACCAAGGCGAACAGATAGCAGGGTTTGCGGAACGGATCTTCCCAGCGTACCCAGTGCCGGCCGTCGACTTCCCTGCCCCGCGCTACCGCATTGCCGTTGGACAGGAGAATGGGATAGCGGGCCTCATCGGCCACCACGCAGGTGGTAAACGTCGACATCACATCAGGGCGATCCAGATAATAGGTAATCTTGCGGAAGCCCTCGGCTTCGCACTGCGTGCAGAACATCTTCTTCGACTTGTACAGCCCTTCCAGACTGGTGTTCTCCTGAGGCTTTATCACTGTCACGCATTCCATAATGAAGCCCGTACCATTCTCGTCGACGGATCGGGGCAGCGAGAAGATGGTCAGGGACTCTTCATCGACACGGTACTCGTCAGCGGACAGCAGCCGGCCATCAATCGCTACCGACTCCAGCTGCATGTCCTGACCATTGAGCACCAATGGCGCGGCACTGTGTTCGACGTGCAAAGGATTGCGGCGCATCTGCAATCGCGAGAGAACACGCGTGGACTCTTCGCCCAGCTCAAAACGCAGATCAGTGGTGTCGATCAGGAAGGCCGGGGCCTGGTAGTCCTTGAGGAAGATGGTGCGGGGCTGTGCATTATTCATGATGTCGACGTCACTCCGTCAAAAGTTCAGCGCCAGGTTGTAACCGCCAAAGCGGCGCATGTTGATCACGCCGGTATCAAAAATCAGATACTGGCCCTTGATGCCAAGCAGAGTTCCTTCCACCACAGCATCGGTGTCGAAATTGAACGAAGCAATCTTGTCCGGGTAGGCCAGAATCGGATACTCGATCAGCACCGGCTCGATGCCTGTCAGCACGCTGATGGCATGAAAGCCGAAACGCTGCACGAGGTCATCGATGTCTCGGCGGCAGGCGGCGAGCAGCCTGTCACGCTCGGCGGGCAGGTCCGTCAGATGATCGGCTCCCCTGAGCATATCCCGCCAGTTGGTCTTGTCAGCGACGTGCTGCTTGAACAACACTTCCAGCGAACCAGATTGCAGACGCGTACGCACACGGATGATCGCCAGCGCCTGCACGGCCCCCTGATCGATCCAGCGCGTCGGCACCTGGGTAGCACGGGTGATGCCCACTTTCACACCCGATGAGTTGGCCAGATAGACGATATGATCCTGCATGCAGAACTCTTCACCCCACTCTGGCTCGCGACAGGTGCCAAGATCGTAATGACACTTTTCGGGATGAATGATGCAGGAGTCGCACTGCGCGAGTTTCTGAAAACACGGATAACAGTAGCCTTGATTGAAGCTCTTGCTGGTGTTGCGGCCACAGTGCACACAGCTGATCTGACCGCTGAAGTGCAGCTGCACATGGCTGCCCAGCAGTGAATTCAAAGGCACATGGGTATCGCCAAGGGGCAGGCTGTACTCCACGGGACGTCCCAGGCGGGTTTGCATCTTGCGGACGATACCGCGGGCTGCTTGATTCACAGGGAGCTCCTCGCCGCTCAATGCGTGCTGTGACTGCCGGGGGTTTTCCAGACGATGGCTTGTACATCATCTTCGGTAGCGCAGGGCTCGGCATGGGTATGACCGGGCTCGTCGCAATGGGATTTCTGCAATGCACTGGTGTCAATGTAGCCCACCCGCTGTTGCTCAGGCACATACCGCGCTTCATAAGCGATAATGGCCTGCAAGCTGTGTTCCAGCTGCTGGGGAGTGAGCCGATCACCGTTCGACCAGCGCCCAGTCTCCACGGCGGTCTTCAGGTTGTCGTGAATTTCCGGCGTAATGCTGTCGAGCAGCGCCTGCAGGGAATCATGTGTTGCGGTCATAAGTACCCGTTTCCTGTTGTATTGTGCAAGTGCCGGTCAGGGGCGTCGAAAGCGCTGCAAGCCGGCAATGACAAGACCGGCCAGCATGCCGGCAAGCAAACCCCCGGCGTGCGCGGCCGAGGCAATCCAGGCCGAGGCCACTACCTCCATTGCCACCAGCGCCACGAGCATGAAGGCGATCATGGCGGGTGGCAGTCTCAGACTGCCGCGCGGCTCTACGCACTGCCACATCCAGATGTAGCCAAGCAGTCCGTATACAACCCCCGAAAGACCGCCGAAATTGGCCGACAGGCTCCACAGATACTGAGCCATGTTGGAAGTGAAGGCGAGGAAGAGCAGTATCGTGAAGTACAGCACGCTGCTTTGTTGCGACTCGATCATGCGTCCGAAGTGCCATAGCCACAATGAATTGAAGACCAGATGCACGGCTCCGAAATGCAGCAATGCAGGACTGAAGGTGCGCCATAAAGTTTCGATGCTGTCGATCTGCCCCAGGATGCGCAGCACTGACGCAGGCCCAACATCAGCCCCCGGGTAAAACCCCGGATAGAACAGGCGCTGCACCCCATCCAGCTCGCTGCCAAAGTTGCTGATGGCGGCCACGACCAGGGCCGCGATCAAGGTCAGGACGGTGACAGGTGCTCGGAAAAAAGCGCGCAGAATATCCCGCAGATAGTCGCCTAAGGGAAAATAGTTGATCAGAACTGGCCTACTGCCCGGAACGGACTCGGGAATCTCGCCCTGTTGGCGAAGGTTCTGCCATTGCGCCAGCAACTGCGCGACGGCGGCAGCCTCTTGCTCTGTCGCAACCCAGATGACCTGGGATCCGGACTCTTCGTTCACCCGAAACCGCAGCCCGTTGCGGGCAAGGGCCTGCAAGAGCGGACGCAGGTCGATTCCGGCATCCAGAACCGCCGCTCTAATCATCGGCGCGCACCAGACGGTTGCCCCAGCCCAGCTTGCTGCGGCAAGTCTCATAGTAATTGTGATCGAGCGGATGGATCAGGCGCAGGGCTCCCTGCTTCTTGCGCACGATCAGCTCATCGCCGGGATGGGCGGGAAAACCGGTCGCGCCGTCGCAGCTGACGTGGGGAACGATCGAACGCTGCTTGCCCACCAGCACACGAATGGTGCTGTCCGCGTCGATTACCAACGGTCGGCTGCTGAGGGAGTGTGGATACATCGGGACCAGCACCAGAGCATTCAGACTGGGATGCATGATCGGGCCCCCCGCCGACAAACTGTAGGCCGTGGAGCCCGTAGGGGTGGCCACGATCAGTCCATCGGACTGCTGGCTGTTCACGAACTGGTCGTTGATGAACAGTTCGAATTCCAGCATGCGCGCTGCGGTGCCTGGGTGCAGCACCACATCATTGAGTGCGCTGCCAGTGCTGAGCACAACGCCTTTGCGCTGCACCTCGCACTCGATCAGGAAACGGGATTCTTCAGTGTAGCGACCGGCCAGCACATCGGTCAGTCGCGTTTCGATCTCGTGGGGCATGATGTCGGTGAGAAAACCCAACCTGCCCCGGTTCACGCCGAGCACGGGCACATTGTGCGAGGCCAGCAGCTGCGCTACCCCCAGCATGCTGCCATCGCCGCCCACCACGATCACCAGATCGGCCTGCGCACCCAGCTCGGCGCGCGGCACGCTAAGCGGCTGGTGACCGCTGAGCATGGCAGCACTCTGGTCGTCAAACATAACCTGCAGGCCCCGCGTTTCCAGAATGCTGCGAAGTAGACTCAGGGTTTCGGCTACACCAACGTGTCCCGCCCGTCCAATCAGACCTATGCGCTTGAATGCCGACATTGCGTGTACTGCCAAAGGGGAAATGAATGTGAACTCTCAGCGAGTCTGGAAGCTGGCGGCAGTATAGCAGAGAGAAACCGGGCAACGCTCAGCGGCTGATGTCGAGCGCCAGGGGTTCAACGGTATAAACGATCTCGCCCAGCGAAGGCACGCTGTAGGCAATGTAGATCTGCAGACGGCGGCCAACGAAATCACTGCCAAGCCGGGCTGCATTGACGATCGGCACATATTCCACCGCACGCAATTGCGGCACACTGCGGAAAGCGCGCAGGCCGGCATAGCTGCCGTCCCAGGACTGGATACCCCCCTGCTCGTCCAGCATGACGAAGTGGCTGCCATCAAGTGTGCCAAGTACGTACAGCGCACCCGCCTTTCCCGCATGGCGACTGTCCACGGCCACGCTGAGGTTCACATCCACCGAGTCGGCAGGGGTGACCACTGAGACCTGACTGAGACCTTTGTTCAGACTGGCCGCAAGCGCGATGCGCGCATTCGTGGGCGCACCGCTCATGGTACGCAGCGGTTTGTCGGGCAGCAGCGGCACACGAATGGGGTAATAACGGGCTATCTGGTGTCGCACCAGATTCAACGCCCGCACGGCATCTGCGCCGTTCTCAGTATCGCTGCCATCGACTCCGCAGGGCACTCCGAGGCAATCGCGCGCGGGGCTTGAAAAGCGGGGAATCCGCATGCTGGTATTGAAGGCACCCGGGTAGGCCATCACGGTGGTGAAGAGGGAGTCCACGCCATAGCCCGTAGCGAAGGGGAAGGTGCCACCGTGGCCATCTTCGCGATGGGAATGCGTCAGACCCATGTTGTGCCCCAGTTCATGAGCGACGACCGAGCTGACCGGGCAGTCAATCGCAATCGTCGAGAATGCGAACTGCTTTTCTTCCGAGGACTGGAAGTCACCCTGAGTACGGAAGCCGCCGAGATTCGCCAGCCCGCAGCGATCCAGCTCCGTGCCCTGCGGGCGGAACAGAATCACGAGATCTGCGCCGTATTGCTCCCGAAGATTGCTCACTTTGGCGAACGCCGGATCCTTTTTGCTGGTCATTGCGCTCAAGGCACTGTCCATATCGGAAGTTTCGCTGTAGTCCACCACGCCCATGTAGACAGGGCGCAGAGTGATGGCTACAGCGCTGTCCGCATAGATCTGGTTGGCCATGGCAATCAGCTGGTTGATCCGGGTCTGGGCGGCACCACTGTAAAGTGCGTCGGCTCCCGGGGTGTACAGCGCCATTACGTCAATGACAGAGTGTTCGGCGGACACAGAGCTCGACGCAGCCGGATTGGTGCCGAGCAAAGACTCGTTGAAGTCGCTGATGCCGTCGTTGTCGCTATCCCTGACAACATCTTCCACCACGTTGAGGACGGTATCGTGTCGCAGATCGCCGACCACTGCCGTACTGATGACGCGGGGCCTGGAAGCGGGAGTGGTTGCGATGGTGTAGCGAAGGGTCTTGGTTTCACCGGCAGCAAAATCGCCCAACACACAGTTCAACACTTTCTGGCCGCCCACTGTGCCCTGCCGGCAACCATTTGCAGCGCTCACCAGGGTGCTGTTCTCAAGTACGAAATAGAAGTTCACGCCCAGGGCTTCATGCCGCTCAGTACTGATATTGCGGAAGGTGGCCACCACCTCGGCCGTGCCCCCTGCCAGAACACTGCCCGAACCAGCCACCTGACTGATCTTCAGATTGCCCGCATGGATGCCGGCAGTTCTGGCCGCAATCGAAAGCCCCGCGTCCTGTTCGTTGCCGAGTCGCAATGGCATTGTCTTCACGGGAAGCACTGGCAGGGCGACCGCTGCAGGCGCCGCGCGTTCCGGAATGACGAAATCCTGTTGCAGGGCGGCAGAGGGGAGGCCCTCCGACTGGTAGACCCACCCCAGATAATTGCCCGCGGACTCCTGACGGCTGACTTGCAGATGCCAGACCTGCGCCCCGATTTCGGCATAGGCAAAGACATCCCGCTGGCTGGCTGTCAATACGAACGGGGTCTGCTCTGCGTAGCCCGACAGCTCGCCACGCAACGATCGGTCACCATTGAGCAGCAGCGTCTCGGAACGGATCTGCAATGCCGTGAACTGTGTGTTGCCTGCCACCTGCCGCACCGGAACGGACACTGCGACGCCAGCCTGCAGCGCCGCCAGCACGCGAGCATCCATGACCACTGGCACTGCCACGTTGGCATAAGCTGGCAATGCGGGCATCTGTGTGGATACGGTTTCGAGAACCCGCCACAGGGGCGGCTGCACTGACTGTGCAAAAGCGGCATTGGCAAGCATCAGGAAACTCCCGATGAACACCAGAACAGGCGACGCAGAACGTCGGCTCAATCGCCGCAGGAATTTGTCGGACATACAGTGAACAGACTCTTTGCAAAGATCAGGGGTTCATTATGCTGCCGCGTGGGAATATTTTCCACATGTTAATTCCCGTGGGGCAGAATTCCTCCAGTATGGATGGCAACGATCTCGGCGCCTTCGGGAATCTCACCGCTGGCGATACGGGCGTAAAGACTCCACATCATCTTGCCGCTGTACACCGGCTCCAGAGGCACTCCCGTTGTTTCAGTAAATTGACGCATGAACTGCACAAGCTCAGGGGCCGAGCGCGCGTACCCTCCGCAATGCCAGCCCTGCAGCACCTGCCATGCCGCGTGTGGCCTCCGAGGCAACTGTGCGAGCCAGTCCCGCACCTGCGCGCTGACTCGATCCTCGCCCTTGAGTACCAGCGTTGCATCCACACTCACGTCTGCACCGAGCCCCGCCACCACTCCGGCGAGCGTGGTGCCCGTGGCAGTGGCGAGCGTCACGATGCGCACTGATGCCAGTCGTTCAGACCACTGCACAGAGTCCGCAATTGCCATACTGCCAAGCACCCCCTGGATAGACGCCCCGCCTTCTGGAATGACATGAATGTCTCCCCACTCGGCGTAGACGTCGCGCAAAAACTCCGCCGAGAGCTTGTTGCGATAGCTGGCTCTGTCCACCGACACCAACGTCATGCCGAAGTCTTCAGCTGTTTGCAGCAGAGGATTGAGGGGACGCGGCACCTCACCGCGCACCATGCCGATAGTGCCAAAACCAAACTCCCTGCCAGCCGCCGCAAGTGCCAGCAGATGGTTGGACCAGGCGCCACCGAAACTGAGCAAGGTGTGGCGGCCCTCGAGCCGCGCCTGCTCCAGTGACAAGCGCAACTTGAACCACTTGTTACCTGATATCCAGGGATGAATCAGGTCCAGTCGAAGAACTGAAACTGCTACACCACGGGACTGCAGCAGAGGATCATGCAAGCGCTGCAACGGCACCTGTGACTCTGGTAGTTTGATCTGTCGCACGCGATTTTCCACCTGCCCTGTAATTGAATATCCGTGACGCTTTTCCACACCGTCGCCCATGCGTGGTCAAGGGCTGGACCCCGACTTTACCGACACTTCAAAGAAGCCTCACAATCAGCAAAGGAAGTGTTTATGTCCACGCGAAGAAAGTACAGCCCCGAGTTCAAACAAAGCGTAGTGCCGCAACTGCGCCATTCCAATGTCTTTTTTGCGCAAGTGGCCCGAGAACTGGGAATTGAGCCCAACGTGCTCAGTCGTTGGAGTCGCGAAGCTCAGTTACAGGAGGAGGCCCGGGTGAAGAAGGAACGCTTGCTGGGGGAGATCAAGCATATCCAGGCAGACAGTCAAAGTGCACTCGGTGCTGCGCGCATGCTTTTGGAACTGAGTGATAAGGTCAACTAGCTCTTGTGTGCAGTCATCGACATGCACAGCAAGCTGATGCCGGGATGGTCAGTGCACCACCGACAGGACCGTCAGATCTTGATGCGTACTGAGGAAGCGCCGATATGGCAACGTCAGAGAGGGTGGCCTGTGAATCTGCATTCTGATCGTGTCAGTCAGTTTCGCAGCAGTGACCATCAGAACTTCCCGAAGCAGAACTCTCTGATATTTCAATGAGTGCAGTAGGGCACTTTGGTGACTATGCAGCGTGTGAAGTGGTCTGACTTTGATGGCGAGGAGCTCGATATTTCATAGCAGAATACGAAGCGGAGATTGGCACCAAGCACAAAAAAAAGCGCTCGAAGAAGAGCGCACGTCCCTACATGGGCACGTCAGATTCTTGAGGGCATTTCACTGGATTGCAGGGAGACCACATCTTCGTAAATACTCGCAATGGGCCCTGCCTTGATACAGATATCTTCAATCAAGCATGGCGTGCTGCTCACTCAAAGACGCGAATTCCCGAAGCTCGCAGGCACACACGAGCTGCAGAGTTTCTTTCAATCGGCATCGAGCCAGCGGACGCATCACGGCAATTGGAGCACAGTTCCTTGATGCTTCTGCGGATTAATGCTGCATGGATCAGGGCGTACTCGAAGCACAAGGAAAAAGCGCGATTTGAGGCTGCAGGCGATGGCAATTTGTAGAAAAACACAAAGAAAAACAAAGCAGGCAAACTTAAACTGGAAAAAAATCAGAGGCTTAAAGAGAGCGTTAGTGGCGGACCGGACGGGACTCGAACCCGCGACCTCCGGCGTGACAGGCCGGCATTCTAACCGGCTGAACTACCGGTCCACACAAACGATTACAACTGTAGAACCCTTGAGATTTGGTGGGTGTTGAGGGATTTGAACCCCCGACATTCGCCTTGTAAGGGCGACGCTCTACCAACTGAGCTAAACACCCGTTCTCTTGGGTGACGCGCATTTTACCGACTTGAAGAGGCATGTCAATCAATTTTCTTGGCGCATTTCCGGCTTGAAAATCAGGGTGTTCGACAGTTTATTTACTTAGATGCTGGAAGGACCCATCCCAGTCAGGCGGCAGATCAAGTACGCGCAAATCTGCAATTCTTTCGAGGTAAATTCCATACAAAAGCGCGTGTGGAGCAATGGCATGCAATGCTTCGAACCGCTCCTGCGCTTCATCCCAACGCTGGGCAAAATAGCTGTCAAGGGCGGCATGATATTGACTCACGTCCGCCAGCAATTGCGGCGTTGCCTCGGCCATGGCGCAGAGCGGTTCATAGGCACGTACGGCATGGTCCTTGCCCTTTACTTTCACCTTGTCGACCAGCCGGCACAAGATCCCCTCCAGGGTATGATGCGTCTCTTCGCCAATCAAAAGTTTCACTCCATAGAACTTTGTCAGACCCTCGAGCCGCGAACCGAGATTCACAGCATCGCCCAGCACGGTATAGGCTCGACGATAGACTGATCCCATGTCACCCACGTTCATCATGCCTGTATTTACACCGATGCCAATGTTGATGGCAGGAAAGCCACGGAGTGGAAACTCCACACGCAATCGTTCCACTTCAGCAAGAATCCTCAGTGCAGCAGATACAGCATTGGCACGGTGATTTCGGTCTTCCAGCGGTGCGCCCCAGAAGGCCATGATCATGTCGCCCACGTACTTGTCGACCGTACCATTGTGCTCGAAGATGATGCCTGTGACGGGCGTGAAGAACTCATTCAACAACTGCTTCAGCTCGGTCGCTGTCAATGCTTCGGAAACACTGGTGAAATCGCGGATGTCAGCAAACAGAACCGTCATCTCGCGACTTTCGCCTGAGAAGCTGTAAGCTTCTGGATTCTGCAACATGGCATCAATATGGGCAGGTGGCACATATTGATCAAACATGCCCTTGATGGTCTTGCGCGTAAGGCGCTCACTCAAAAATCCATACGCAGTATTGATGACGACCAGCGCCAGAATCAACAACAGAATGAGCGTCAGTGACAAGTCCATGCGATACAGCGACCACAAGGCGAAATTGCTCCACACTGCAAGTCCGACAAGTGTCACTGCAGCCACTGCAAGAAGCGCAGGCCCAAGTACGGGAAGCACTGCACTGAGGATGACGCCGGAGGTCAGCAGGATCACCAGAATGGCCCCCTCCTCCCATACTGGCTTATAGGGAAATGGTGCAGACATCTGCGCTGGCATTTCCGACATGGCGCTCGGCGAACTGCCATCAGCGGCTGATGCGACCTCCTGAACGATGAACGAGTTCAGGATGCCATTGAGAATATTCGCGTGTACTTCCACTCCAGGATAAACCGCTTCAAGTGGTGTAGAGCGCAAGTCAAACATCCCGGTTGCCGTAGTGCCTACCAGTACCAGCGCATTTTCAAGCACCGCGGGGTCTACCGTTTCATTCAACACATCAGTCGCAGAAACATACACGTACTGCCCTTCGCCACTGAGATATGACGCGCCGACATAGGGCACAAGCACCTGCGCTCGCGCATCTGTCGCCAGCTCATACTGCCCGGCGTTGCTGCCAATACGGATTCCTTCAACCTGATAGACATCGCCAAGTGGATACGTGACAAGTTCGAAATTTTCCTCGAAGTAATACAATCGCGCCATTTCAAGTGCCAATGTTGGATATAGCTCGTCGCGATAACGCACCACCAGTGGGACACGTCGAATGATGCCGTCGACGTCGGGGAGCTGGTTCATGATGCCGGCACCCGCAGCCGCTTCCTGCAACACACTGATGTTGCCCGTGTAACCTTCCATTTCCTGCAGAGACACCCGATCTGCGATGGCAGCATCCAGTCCGACGATCGCGGGAGGCAGAGCACCATACTCCACCGCCTGCACTGGGTTGAAGGACACGGCGAGTACTACATCCATTTGCGGACTCGCAATTGCCTGAGCGAAATAGGAGTCGGCATCCAGCTCCTGCTCCAATGTTCGGAGGCGCTCGACGAAGTCAGTTTCCAGACTAAGCGCATCACTGCGCGCAAAAATGTCGCGCACCGTGTTGCGCTGAGGCTCTGGAAACGTGATGTCGAAGCCGGTTACCAGGACGCCGTAGGCTTCCAGCTTTTCGACCAGTTGTCCAAGCTTGAAACGGTCCCATGGCCATTGCCCTTCTGCCTGCAGGCTGCGTTCGTCAATATCGACCACCACGATCTTGTGTTCCGGGTTTACAAGGGGTTTTGACATCAGCGTAAAGCGCTGGTCGTAGATCAGATTGTCGAGACGATCAATCAGCGTTCCCAGTCCTTGCGGCGGCAATACTTGCAGCGAACTGATGAGCACTGTAAGGACCAGCCCCAGTGCTGTCGGCAATCGATGTCCTTTGAGAAGGAAGCGGGCAATCCGGTTCATCACATCGCTGGCTGGCATAACGCGTCTGCTGTTGTAGTGGGCTGTCTGGAGTATAAGGGAATCAGACTGTACTTGAAACGGAACACCCGGTATCCTTCCGGCCCGACTTTGCAAGGCAACCACCACCGGGACAGCCATGGACATTTACAAGGAATTCACCTTTGAGGCCGCTCACCGGCTGCCGCACGTCCCCGCTGGGCACAAGTGTTCGCGTTTGCACGGGCATTCCTTTGTAGTGCGCATCAATGTCAGCGGGCCTGTGGGAGATCTCTCCGGCTGGGTCATGGATTTTGGGGACATCAAAGAGGCATTTCACCCTTTGTGGAAGCAGCTCGATCATTACTACCTGAACGATATTCCCGGCCTTGAGAATCCCACCAGCGAAAATCTGGCCATATGGATCTGGCAGCGACTGAAGCCCGTGCTGCCAGAATTGAGCAAAGTCGAAATTCGCGAGACCTGCACCAGTGGTTGTGTCTATACCGGCCCGCTCTGAACCTCAGTCCTCGTGCACAGCGAAGTCATCCACACTGCAGTGCTCATCCGCCAGCGCAGAGACATTAACGCGAATGCGTTCTGAAATGAGCCGTTTGCAGGCAATGAATTCCTTTGCACGATTGACGCAGTCCGCTGCGATCATGAGATCCCCGCGCAGGTAGAAGACGGAGAAGCCTCGGCCTTCTGCATTGCGGACATCGCCACGCACCACATGGTGCTCGTGATCCAGCAACAGGCCCGCACTCTGCAGTTTGATATCGAACTGATCCGACCAGAACCAAGGCAGCGCATCATAGAGCTCGTTCTTCCCGCAGATATTGGCGGCCGCAACACGCGCCTGATCGAGCGCGTTCTGCACGGACTCCAGGCGCAGCCGCGCGCCATAGCGCGCCGAGGGATGCAGGGTGCAGTCGCCCGCAGCATAGATAAAGGGATCAGAAGTCCGCGCATATTCATCCACGACGATGCCGTTCTCCACCTCAAGACCTGACTCACTGGCCAGCCCGGTCTCGGGAAGAACCCCGATTCCCACGATGACAAGGTCGGCAGGATGAACGGTCCCTGTCGTTTCACGCACGCCTGTCACATGTCCGTCTCCCAGCAGCTCAACGCCTGCGACCGACATGAGGACCTTCACGCCATGGCGGGCATGGAGATCGGCAAAAAACGTGGAAATGACCGGACTGGCGACGCGTCGGAGCAGTCGGCTGGCTGCTTCGAGAACGGTAACTTCGAGTCCCTGGGAGACCAGCACCGCGGCCACTTCGAGCCCGATATAGCCTCCACCGACAATGACCGCGCGCCGCCCGGCACCTGCCGCCGCGCGAATGCGCGCTGCATCATCCGCCGTCCGCAACTGGAAGACGCCTTCCAGTGCCGGCGCGCCCGGAAGGTGCCGCGGAGAAGTGCCCGTGCACAAGGCCAGAAAATCGTACTGCAACCACTCGCCCGTGGTCAGTTGCAGTGTGCGGGTAGAGCGATTGAGCAATGCCACGCGCTCGCCGAGCCGCAGCTCCACGCCACTGGCGGCATAATGAGTCTGTGGCCGCAGCAGAATGGCGTCGAGTGTCTTCTCCCCCGCCAGAACGGCTTTGGACAACGGTGGACGATGGTATGGCAGGTGAGATTCCTCTCCAATGAGCACGATGCGCCCGGCCCAGCCTTCCTTGCGCAGCTGCACCGCGAGCGCCGAGCCTGCATGCCCAGCCCCCACAACGACACAGACCTGTGATTCGGATGTCACGTCGGAGATGCGGCTACTCCTTGGCTGGCACGCGCCAGTCTATTGCTTCGCGGGCGTTCGCCAGCAGGTACTGATTGGCACGGGAAAAGTGATGATTGCCGAAAAAGCCACGACTTGCAGACAATGGCGAGGGATGCGCAGACTCCAGCACGAAATGGCGGGAGCGATCGATGATCTGCCCTTTCTTCTGTGCGTAGTTGCCCCACAGCATGAATACAATGTGCTGCCCCTGCTCGTTGAGCAAGGCGATGATGCGATCGGTGAAGCGCTCCCAGCCGCGGCCCTGATGTGCCGCAGCCTTGCCGGATTCCACGGTCAGTACGGCATTGAGCAGCAACACTCCCTGTGCGGCCCAGCTCTGCAGGCAGCCACTTCGCGAGGGCGCAATGCCAAGATCAGCGGCGACTTCCTTGTAGATATTGCGCAGCGAAGGCGGAATCTCCACCCCCGGCTGCACGGAGAAACACAGGCCGTGTGCCTGCCCCGGTCCGTGGTAGGGATCCTGACCGATGATCACTACCCTGACTTTCTCAAAGGGCGTGGCGTTCAATGCATTGAAGATGTCATTGCCTGCGGGAAAAATCTGTTTGCCCGCTTGCTTCTCCTGAAGCAGAAAGGCGCGCAACGTCAGCATGTAATCCTGTTCGAACTCCTGCCGCAGGCGCTCCTTCCAGGACTCTTCCAGCTTCAGTCGATCCACAAGGCACCTCCCGCCCGGGCAGGGACGCCCTTATTTGTCGTGGTGAGGACGCATGTGCGGGAACAGCAGCACATCCTTGATGGAGGGCGCGTCCGTAAACAACATCACCAGCCGGTCAACACCGATGCCTTCGCCCGCTGTGGGCGGCAGGCCATACTCCAGTGCCGTGACATAGTCGGCGTCATAGTGCATGGCCTCGTCATCGCCGGACTCCTTCTGCGCGACCTGGTCGTGGAAGCGGCGAGCCTGGTCTTCCGCATCATTGAGCTCGGAGAAGCCATTGGCAATCTCGCGACCACCGATGAACAGTTCGAAGCGGTCGGTGACGTCAGGATTGTCGTCGTTGGCGCGCGCCAGCGGCGACACCTCCGTCGGGTACTCCGTGATGAAAGTCGGCTGCAGCAGCTGGTGTTCGACCTTTTCGTCGAAGATGGCCATGCAGACGCGGCCATGACCCCAGATCTTCTCGATGTGCACGCCCATCTGCGCCGCCAGTGCGGCCGCCGCATCGCGTGTGGCCAGTTGCGCCATCGAGACACCTTCGCAGTAACGCACGATGGACTCGCGGACACTCAGCCGGCTGAACGGATTCCCGAACTCAATCGCCAGACCCTGATAGGTGACCAGCGTAGTGCCCTGCACCTCCTTCGCAATCTTGCGGAACAGCTCCTCGGTCAGGTCCATCAGGTCATGGTAGTCCGCATAAGCCTGATAGAACTCGATCATCGTGAATTCAGGATTGTGCCGTGTCGACAGACCTTCATTGCGGAAGTTGCGATTGATCTCGAAGACCCGCTCGAACCCGCCTACCACCAGCCGCTTCAGGTACAACTCTGGCGCGATGCGCAGATACATCTGCTGATCCAGCGCATTGTGGTGCGTGATGAAGGGCTTCGCCGAGGCGCCGCCGGGGATGACCTGCATCATCGGCGTTTCCACTTCCATGAAGCCGTGTGACTCGAAGAAATGCCGCAGGCAGCTGATGATTCTGGAACGCGTGACGAAAGTAGCACGCGAGCTCTCATTGGCAATCAGGTCGATATAACGCTGACGATAACGAACTTCGGTATCGGCAAGTCCTCTGTACTTGTCAGGCAACGGACGCAGTGATTTGGTCAGCAGGCGCAGCGAGGCAATCCACACTGTGAGCTCGCCCTTGCCCGTCTTGAACACGCGCCCTTCCACGCCAACGATGTCGCCAAGATCCAGTCCCTTGATTTCCGCGAGCAAACTTTCGTCGAGTTCTTTTGGATTGAAGTACAGTTGCATCTGTTCGGTCACGTCCTGAATGACCAGAAACGGCCCGCGCATGCGAATGACGCGACCAGCCACTTTCACTTGCGGGGCACTGGCTTCGAGAGATTCCTTGTCTGCATCACCATGGGCGGCAATCAGATCGCCGGCATAATGGGTACGGCGAAAATCGTTGGGGAAGGCATTGCGACGCGCACGGATGCCATCAAGCTTCTCGCGGCGCAATGCAATCAGCTTGTTCTCGTCGTGATGCGCCTCTTCGGTGCCCGGTGTGCCTGTCTGTTGATTGTGTTCTGTCACGTGATTCATAGCCCCATTTTCAAACTTGCTTCGATGAACTTGTCCAGATCGCCGTCCAGAACCGCCCCTGTGCTGCTGACTTCGACGCCCGTGCGCAGATCCTTGATGCGCGACTGGTCGAGCACGTACGAGCGAATCTGACTGCCCCAGCCGATGTCGGCCTTTTCTTCTTCAATGGCCTGTGCGGCCTGGCGACGTTTCAATTCTTCCATTTCGTAAAGACGGGCCTTCAGCATCTTGATGGCCTCGTCCTTGTTCTTGTGCTGCGAACGCTGATTCTGGCACTGCACGACGATGCCGCTGGGCTCGTGTGTCAGGCGCACGGCAGAGTCAGTTTTGTTGATATGCTGACCGCCCGCGCCGCTGGCGCGATAGGTGTCCACGCGCACATCGCCCATGTTCAGTTCAATGTCGATGTCGTCGTCCACTTCGGGCGACACGAACACGGAAGAAAACGAAGTGTGGCGACGATTGCCCGAGTCAAACGGCGATTTGCGAACCAGGCGATGCACACCTGTTTCGGTGCGCAGCCAACCGAAAGCATACTCGCCAGAGATGTGAATCGTGGCACTCTTGATGCCAGCAACTTCGCCGGCAGACACTTCTGCCACTTCCACTGCAAAGCCCTTGGATTCTCCCCAGCGCAGGTACATGCGCAGCAACATCTCCGCCCAGTCCTGCGCCTCTGTGCCACCCGAGCCGGCCTGAATGTCGAGGTAGGCATTGTTGATATCCATCTTGCCCGAAAACATGCGGCGGAATTCCAGAGTTTCCAGCTTGCTGCCCAGTTTCTCGAGTTCGGCATTGACCTCATCGAACAGCGCGACGTCCTGTTCCTCCTGAGCCAGCTCGAGCAGTTCCGTACAGTCCGCCAGTCCGCTGAACATGGTGTCGATGGTGTTCACCACCATCTCCAGCTCGGAACGTTCCTTGCCGAGTGCCTGTGCAACCTCGGGCTTGTCCCAGACATTGGACTCACCCAGCTCGAGTTCTACTTCCCGCAGACGATCCTTCTTCTCGTCGTAGTCAAAGATACCCCCGAAGGATATCGGTGCGGGCGGTGAAGTCCTTGATTTTCAGATGGGTCAGATTGGCTTCGATCATGCGGGTCTCTGCGTGCGGTCGGATTTTGAAAGTCGCGCATTTTACCCTATTCCGCCGCAGATGCCACGACTGGCACGCGGGCGGGACGCCCCGCATGCCACTCTGCTAGACTCAGCCGATGCAGAAACAATCCCCCAATCTCAACAATGCCGACCTGGAATGGCAGGACTCGGGAGCCCCTTTCTCGAGCCAGTTTCAAGACATCTACTTTTCCCGACAGGGAGGACTCGACGAAACCGAGCACGTCTTCATTGCGGCGAACCATTTGCGCGAACGCTGGAGTGAATGGGAGAACCGGCTTGCAACTCAACACGACGGCATGCAATCACACTTCACCATCGCCGAGTTGGGCTTTGGTACGGGTCTGAATTTTCTGTGCTGCTGCCTTGCATGGCAGACACTTGCGCCCAAGCACCTGCGCCTTCACTACATTGCCTGCGAAAAGTATCCGCTGCAGCATGCAGCGCTTGCCCGCGCGCTTTCACAATGGACGGAACTGGAACACTGGAGCGTGCAACTGCTTGCGCAATACCCCGACCACTCCCCCGGCTATCACCGCTTGATTTTCCACAATGACGCCGACTGCGCCGACGTGACGCTGGACCTGCATTTTGGCGATGCCTTGCAGTCGCTGGCCGCTCTTGCAGCCCCACAGGAAGGCGTGGTGGATGCCTGGTTCCTCGATGGCTTTGCCCCACGCACAAACCCGGATCTATGGAATGCAGAGCTGTTCAGCCAGTTGAATGTGCTGAGCCGGTCGGGTGCCACTCTGAGCACCTACAGCGTGGCAGGGGTCGTGGTGAAAGCCCTTCAGGAAACCGGCTTTGCAACGGAAAAAACCGCAGGCTTCGGCAAGAAACGACACATGCTGCAAGGGCGGTTCCTGCATCGCATTGCGCGCGAGACCAATTCGCTCCCACGTCCAGGCAGCTGGCTGCAAGTGCACTGGCCAGAGCGTCCACCTGCGCACGTCATCGTCATTGGCGCGGGCATGGCAGGATGCAGCACGGCGTGGAGTTTGGCCCGGCGCGGCTGGCGCGTCACCGTTCTGGAAAGCAGTGACGACATCGCCCAAGGTGCGTCTGGCAATCGACAGGCCGTGCTGCAATGTCGATTGAACAATGCGGTCAACGCGGCATGGCAGTTCAATCTGCAGGCATTCCTGCATGCTGCCCGTCACTTTGCGTGGATGCAGGAGATTGACCCCGCGATCAGCTGGGACGCCTGCGGCGTCCTGAATCTGGATACCGCATTCCAGTCACGCAGAGAAAACTGTCCGGATGTGCGGCTTGACCTCTACTCGCCTTCCGTTGTGCGGCGATTCTCTCAAGCCGAAGCCAGCGCTCTGGCTGGAATAGACCTTGATGGCGGTGGCAACTTCATTCCCCTCGGTGGCTGGCTAAACCCTGCAGCAATGTGTCGCGCGTGGCTACGTCATCCACTGATAAGCACGTGCCTTGGCGCGCAGGCAGAGCAGCTGATTCGGAGAGACGGACAGTGGGTTGTTTTGGGACCGGATGGCGAACTGCTCAGCAGTTCCACTGTAGTAGTGATGGCCAACAGCAGCGCAGCTACCCGGTTGGTGCAAACTGCCGATTATGTGATGACGCCACTGCGCGGACAGGTGAGTTATGTGCAGGAAAGTGCGGAGAGTGCCGGATTGCGCACAGTGGTCTGCGGCCGCAGCTACATCACCCCGCCCCACAGTGGCGCACACAGCACCGGCGCCAGTTATTCGAAGAATGTCAGCGACCTGACACTGTCCGCAAAGGACGACGCCGACAATATTGCAGGCATCGCGGCGCATCTGCCTCAGGGAGTATTGTTGAACGCAGCTCTCACAGGGGGGCGGGTATCGGTGCGGGCTGCCACCGGAGACCGCATGCCCATGGTGGGACCGGTGGCCGATATTGCGGCGCTGCAATCGCTGTATCGCTCGCTCCCGCAACGCGAGCGCAAGTCACCTACTGTGGCAATGCCCTGTCACGAAGGCCTGTATCTCAATGTGGGACATGGCTCCCACGGACTGTCGAATACGCCGCTGGCTGCAGAATATCTTGCCAGCCTGTTGTCCGGGGAAGCGCTGCCGCTGCAGCGCGAGATGATCGAGTGCCTGCACCCTGCCCGCTTTGTGCTGCGGATACTCAGACGCGAACCGGCGCCGAATTGAAAAAGACGCGCACTGCCTTGCAGAGATTGAAGGCATCTTCGCTGCCTGCCAGTTCGCGAATGGAGTGCATGGCAAATGTCGGCACTCCAACATCGACCGTTTCTATGCCGATGCCTGCTGCAGTGATGGGGCCTATGGTACTGCCACAGGCCATGTCGCTGCGCACGACGAAGCTTTGCACTGGCACGTCCGCCTGCAGGCAAAGCGATTTGAAGTACGCGATGGACCGGCTGTTGCTCGCATAGCGCTGATTGGCGTTGATCTTGATGACGGGCCCCTGATTCAACAAGGGACCATGATTGCCATCGTGCTTTTCCATGAAATTCGGATGCACGCCGTGCGCATTGTCGATGGACAACAGAATGGAACTGCGAATCACGCGCTCGAGATCTTCAGCGCGACTGTGCGACGTCTCAGCGCCACTGGCAATGATACGTTCCAGAACAGAGCGCAGAAACGGACCCTGTGCACCGGAAGAAGAGGTGCTGCCCACTTCTTCGTGATCGGAACAGATCAGCATGTTGCAAGTGTCTCCGCCAGCCTCGACCAAGGCCTCGACTCCCACGTGGCAACTCAGCAGGTTGTCCAGTCGTGCAGACGCAATGAATTCGCCATGCAGCCCGATGATGGCGGGCAACTGCGTATCGTAAAAACTCAATTCATGGCTGAGAACACGTACCGCATCGGCGGCGCCAGCGTGTTCCCGCAGATGTGTCAGGAGCAGATCGTCGAAAGACCCGTCTCGCACACCGGCGATGGAAAGCACGGGTGGCAGATCCTTCTGGGCGTTGATCGACTTGCTCTGATTGGCCTCGCGATCGAGATGAATGGCAAGGCTGGGGATGATGGCTACCGGACGGCGCAGATCGATGAGGCAGGATTTCAGCGACTGATCTTCGCACTGGTAGTCCACGCGGCCAGCCAGGGAAAGATCCCGGTCAAACCACGGATTGAGCAGCACGCCACCATACACTTCGACGCCCAGCTGCACATAGTTGTTCTTGCGCAGATCAGGCAGAGGCTTCACGCGCAGACAAGGGCTGTCGGTATGCGCCCCTACCAGCCGAACGGCCAGAGGATTGTTCTTTGCAGGCGCTTGCTCGGGCAGGGTGAAGGCAATCAGGGACGATCCATTGCGGGTCACGAAATAGCGCTTGCCGGGCTCCAGCTGCCAGGACTGCACCTCGTCGAGCTGCTCGAAGCCAGCGGCCTGGAGTCGTTCCCCCAGGCTGAGCACCGCATGAAAAGGCGTGGGAGAGGCTGCGATGAATTTCAACAAACCCGCATTGAAATCGTGGATACCCATCGCGTCTCTCCCAGCTTTGCGGTTATTGACCGTTGATCTGCAACAGCTCGACCTCAAACACCAGCGCCGAGTGCGGTCCGATGGGGCCGGAACCGGTCTCGCCATAGGCAAGTGCAGAGGGGATGAACAGTTTCCACTTGTCGCCTTTCTTCATCAGCTGGAGTGCTTCAGTCCAGCCAGCAATTACCTGACTGACACCGAACTCTGCGGGCTCGCCACGCTCTACGGAACTGTCGAACACGGTGCCGTCAATGAACGTGCCGTGGTAATGCGCAAGGACGGAGTCTTCCAGCGTGGGAGAAGTGCCTGCAGTGTCGCCGGAAGCCAGTACCTGATACTGCAAGCCAGAGGCTGTTGTGATCACACCATCCACCTGTGCGTTTGCCGCAAGGAATGCTTCGCTTTCCGCCTGGGCTGCAGTATCCGCCGCCGCTTGCTCTTCGGCGAGTTGCGCCTGGAACGACTGCAGCGCGGCCATCATCTGTTCCATTGTGAGCTTCGGTTCCCCGGCGATGACATCGGTGATGCCTTCGAAAAAAGCCTCAAGATTGACAGAGTCCATGATGCCCTGCCCTTGCAGGTTCTGGCCGATGTTCACGCCAATGCTGTAACTGATCTGGTTCTGCTCGGAGGTGAGATCAACACCACCGTCTGCAGCCTGCACCTGAAATGCAGAAAGGGAGAGAGCCACAATTGCGCTGCGCAGGCTCAGTGTGCGGTTGAATGTCATGGTGCGATCCTTGAATGGGAATGGGAATTGACGGAGTGGCATACTAACTGGACTCGCGCTTGAATTCCACAGCGTGCGGCCGATCAGGTATGCTGGCATCTCGCGGCTCAATGCATGGCAAACCAGTCATGCGACCGCACGCGCCAACGGGCGCAAGGAAGCGAGAGTGGGAATTTCCAGATGGATCAGTGTCACAGGCATGCTCACGATGGCTGCCTGTTCACAACAGTTTGCCGTGAGCATCAACGATCAAACGGTATTCGATCCACGGCCGGGTGCGGCCCAATATCGGTTTGCCGATGCGGGCCTTCAGGCCTGCGTGAATTTCGCGCTGCAGCAGCCGGGTGCGACATTTGAAACACTGGCAATATTGTCCTGCCCGGGGTGGGAAATTGAAGACATCGAAGGCATCGGCACATTGACCACACTGCAGTTTCTGGATGTCAGCAACAACAGCATCAGCAGCCTGGCGCCATTGAGCGCCCTGCCCCGACTGGGCGGACTGAATGCAGGTGACAATCAGATTACCGACATAGCTCCGCTGTTCTCCCTCAACTCGCTGGCGTCGGCAGTCCTGACCGGTAATGACGGCATTCTGTGCCGGCAGCTCGACACATTGCAGGAGCGGCTCCAACTTAATCTGGGCAGACCCGCGACCTGTCGCCGCTAGAGCGAGCGTCAGCTCTGAGGAGGCACTCCGCTGTGAAATCGGAACACGGGGTCATCTGAGCTGATCAACAACCGCTCAACGTCCCGTATGCGCTGCACATGGGGCGCAATGTCTTCCTCGCTGTACAGCGCCGCAAGCGCCAGATAGTCCTGGAAGTGGCGCGCTTCAGAGCGCAGCAGGCTGCGGTAGAACTTCGCCAGAACTGGGTCAAGCAAAGGCGCAAGGCGTGCGAAACGCTCACAGGAACGCGCCTCTACAAAGGCCCCTACAATCAAGGTATCGATCATCTGGCCCTTCGCATCTTTGCGAAGCTGGTCGCGCAGGCCGCCGGCATAACGCGAAGCGCCAAGATGGATGTAGCGAATTCCGCGTTCCGCCAGCAGATTGACTACCTGTTCGAAATGCAGCAACTCTTCACGGGCAAGATGAGACATCTTGCGCAGCAACTCCGTGTGTTCCGAGAATTTGTACAGCAGGCTCATTGCCGTGGCCGCCGCCTTTTTTTCGCAATTGGCATGATCTATAAGCAGAATGTCCTGCTGACGAAGTGCTTCGTCCAGCCAGGCGTCCGGTGTCGGGCAGGGAAGAAATGCGAGAATCTCGTCCAGCATGGCGGCGGAGCTGCTCATTCAGATTCCTGCTCACGCCGGTCCTCAAGCAGCTCAACGTGGTCTGAATCTGCCTTGGCCAAAAGTTGATTGGAATGCTTCTTGCTAGCGCGTGCCCCAAGCTTCTTCAGATTCTCAATGCGCGTCACCAGATTGCCCTTTCCTGAAGCAAGCTTGTTGTGTGCCTTGTCGTAACTCTTTTGAGTCGCCTCGATGCGATGCCCGATTTCTTCCAGATCCCCCGCAAAGGCCACGAACTTGTCATAAAGCGCTCCGGCGGAACTGGCAATCTCGAGGGCATTCTGATTCTGGTGTTCGTAGCGCCAGATGTTCTGGATCGTGCGCAGCGTGGCAAGCAGCGTCGAGGGCCCGACCAGAATGATGTTTTTGTCGAAGGCTCTGGTAAAAAGTTCACCGTCCTGTTGAACAGCCACTGAGAAGGCCGCTTCAACGGGCATGAAGAGCAGCACGAAATCGAGAGAGTTGAGTGACAGCAGGTTCTGGTAGTCCTTGCTGCTCAAGGCTTTGACGTGGTTGCGAACGGATTGGACGTGCTGGCGCAGGCATTCGGCGCGCCTGTCCGGGTCGTGCTCCGAGCAGAAGGACTCGTAAGCTTTCAGGGACACTTTGGCATCGATGATGATCTGTTTGTTTTCAGGCATGTGCACGATGACATCCGGCTGCAAACGCGAACCGTCTTCGGATTTCAGGCTGACCTGGGTCTGGTACTCCCGCCCCTTCACCAATCCGGATTTCTCGAGGATGGTCTCGAGAATGACTTCACCCCAGGTGCCTTGTGTCTTGCTCTCACCCTTCAAGGCGTTGGTCAGATTGACTGCGTCTTCGCTGATGCGCGCATTGAGAGCCTGCAGATTGCGGATTTCACTGGCCAGTGAGAAGCGTTCCTTGGCCTCCTTGTCGTAGGTTTGCTCCACTTTTTTCTCAAAGTGCAGAATTTTCTCGCTCAGCGGGCGGAGAATCTCGCCAATGCTTTCCTTGTTGCTGGCCGCAAATCGGCGGCTTTTGTCTTCCAGAATGTCCGCAGCAATTGCCTTGAATTGCAGAGTCATCTGTTCACGCGAGTCACTGAGCAAAGCGAGTTTTTCGCTGCCTTGCCGACGCTCCTGCTCCAGTGTGGTCTGCAACTGCGCGATCTGCTCTCGGTACCTGGAAGCAATTTCCTGAAGTGCAGCCATGTCTGCTTCAACAGCAGCAAGTCGAGTGCTCTTGCGGTCAAGCTCAGACTGGCGAGAATTGACGCGCTCTTCCAATGTGGCCACGGCTCCCGAAAGATCCGGCGGCCGACGCAGCAAGAGCACCGTACAAACGACGCCAAGCACCAAAGCGATCGCACCCACAGCCAGCAGCTCAGGAGTCAATGTCATCGGGATTACCTCCGGCTGTGCGAACCCAATGAAGGGTCGCCACAAAGACTCAGATCAGATTGGTGTGGACAGCGCGGATCAGCGCATCACGCACCTCAACGCTGACAGACTCGTCAGATTCCGGTACCAGCCGGATCGCGCCTTCTTCATTGACCAGTCGCAGCGTGATGGCAACAGGTTCGAAATCCTCGTCATCGCCTCCTCCGAACAGCCTTCCGAAGAATCCAGGCTGGTCTTCTTCGGCAACCGGCGCATAGTTCACCGTGAACAGGGCAGCGGCACGCTCGTTGGTAGTGATCTCGATATCGGCGTTGCCCAGTGCCTGCGACACCTGGGACCACGCGCGAGCAAAGTCGATGCGAAGCTGCAAGGTATCGCCAGCTGCAGTGCGGATTATCCCAGCCTTGCTCTCGGCTTCGATGCTGCCGGCCAGCAGCGACACAGAGGACGCACGGTAAAGATCGGTACGATCGGCCAGGTACAGGGAAATGTCATCCAGCATGCGGGTTTCAACTTCAAGATCGGCCGACCGCTCGGGCCACACCACTGGCGCCGAGGAGTCTGCCACGAACGCTTCGCCCACCTGCACTACGTATATCTCGGAGTTTCCAGCATGCAGGCCAGGCTCTATTCGGACCTGGTACTTGTTCCGGCTGCCGGCTTCGCCCAGCCAGGCAGTCTCCATGACCGCAGTCACCGGATCTTCGAAGCTCAAAGGTGTTTGATTGGTGGACCAGTAGTCCCGCAGACGCGGCCAGACCTGACCGGGTTCAGCGCCAATCACTATCCAGCGACGATCGCCGAAGCGCTGCACCACGACGCCTTCTCGTACATTGGTATCCATGGCCCGCGGTGCCGGCGCAGCGATGAAGAATGGCTTGTCTGCCGGCACCTCCTCCGGCACGACATAAAGTGCATCGAGTGTGAAGCTGTCCAAAGTGTCTGGAATACTCATGGGTGGAATGACCGGCGACGCCAGATAGTCACCCTGACGATCACGAAATGCACCGTCATCCCCTGTCAGGTACGAACACCCCGCGAGCACCGTGCTGACTGCCGTGCTCAGTAGAATTGCTCTCAGTGCCTTCATCTTGTATCTCACGTCCGCTTGTTCGCTTTTGAAAATCCTGCACAAATGCTGCAGGAACAAATTGCCTTATTTCAGCAGGCCGGCCTTGCGCATTGCATCGGACAGTACCCCATGAAATCCCGCACTCAGCTCTACCAGTGGCAACCTGATGCCAGGCCCAATCATCCCCAATGTGGCCATTGCCCACTTGACAGGCACGGGATTGCCTTCCACAAAAAGCAGGTCATGCAGGCCGGCCAAGGTGGCGTCTATCGCCAGCGCGCCGTCGGCATGCCCCTGCATGGCCAGCGCACACATGCGGTGCATCTGATCTGGCACGAGATTGGCTGTCACAGAAATGTTGCCGTGACCTCCTTCGAGCAACAACTGCCTGGCCGTGGCATCGTCACCCCCATAAATGCGAATGCGATCACCACATAGTTTCAGCAATTCCCGGCACCGGACCATGTCACCACTGGCTTCCTTGATGCCAACGACATTTTCCATGTCCGCCAGCCTCGACACAGTACTGGGTAACAGGTCGCACCCGGTGCGCGAAGGAACATTATAAAGAATTTGTTTTATATCAACTTCTTCCGCAACTTTCTTGAAGTGCTGGAAGAGCCCTTCCTGACTGGGTTTGTTGTAATAGGGGGCAACCAGAAGACAGGCATCTGCACCATACTCCAACGCAGCGCGAGTGAAATAGATCGCTTCCCGGGTTGAATTCGAGCCTGTACCAGCTATGACAGGAAGGCGCCCTGCTACCTTGTCGACGCAATGGCGCATGAGGGAGCAATGCTCTTCTTCCGATAGCGTTGGTGACTCTCCCGTCGTGCCAGCAGCAACGATGGCATCGGTACCACTGGCGATATGCCATTCGATGAGTCGGTCGAAAGTCTCAAAATCGATCTCACCCTGTGGAAGCATCGGCGTGACGATGGCCACGATACTGCCTTGAATCATTGCATTTCCTCTACTCTGGAAGTCGGTCAGACACGGGCGGCGACTTTAACACATCCTCCAGCTGCCGCACAGAATGGAGGGCTCAGTGCGGATGCTCCAGAGGATGTTTGCGGATGGTGTCAGGCCATGCGTTGATGATTGCCTTGATCAGCGTTGCAAGTGGAATGGCAAAAAACACGCCTGGCAGCCCCCATAATCCGCCGAACACCAGCACAGCGCCGATGATTGCTACCGGATGCAGATTGACTGTCTCTGAGAAAATCACCGGAACCAGTACGTTCGCATCCAGCAACTGAATCAGACTGTACGCCAGCATGACCGCGATAAACTCATTGCCGAATCCCCACTGAACGTAAGCAACCAGCGCAACCGGCACGGCGACCACTGCAACACCGATAAACGGGACCACCGCCGAAAGCCCGACCAGTACAGACAACATAAGGGTGTAATTTACACCCAGAACCATGAAGGCGAGGTAAATGCAGCCGCCGACGATGAGTATCTCCAGCACCTTGCCGCGAATGTAATTCGCAAGCTGCATGTCCATCTCCAGCCACACCTGCAGCATGAGAGGACGATTGTGCGGCAGCAGGTTGCTGATCCATTGCACAAGCAAGGTCTTGTCCTTGAGTATGAAGAATACCAGCACGGGAACCAGTACCAGGAAAACAAGCCAGTCAAAGATACGTGGAATACTGGAAATGGAATATGACACTACTCGCTGCCCCAGCACAGCAAGATCGCCTCGCAAAGTGCCGATCAGCGCCTGTACTTGTTGTTCGCTGACAAGACCAGGGTAAGAGTCCGGCAGATGCAGCAGAACTTCCTGACCTTCACCAATCAGGCGCGGCAAGTCATTGATGAAGCGTCCAAGCTGACCCAACGCCTGAGGAAGAAGAAAAAACAGAATCGCGACGAAAAACCCTGCAAACAGAGAACACACTGCAAAAAAAGCCAGTCGGTGGCCAACGTTGTAGCGCAACAGGGAGTTGATGAGACTCTGCAGTAGATACGCGATGACAACAGAAGCAACCAAGGGAGCCAGAATGGAGCCCATTGTCACCAGTATCAGCAAAGCCACTCCCAATAGAATGACAAAAATGATTGCTTCTTCGTCGTGAAAGTACCGATCGAAAAAGCTTTGCAACAGTTTGCGCATGAGCTGTCAGCCCTTTCTGATCCAGTAGTAGTACGCAATGTCATCCTTGGAAAAGTCCAGAATGGTGTGCCGACTTTGCTGAACAAACACATGAAAGTCTCGCTCCGAACCAGGGTCCGTGGCGATGACCTTGAGAATCTGCTGGGGTTGTAGTGCATTCAATGCCAGCTTTGCTTTCAGCAAAGGCATGGGACACATCAGTCCGCTGGCATCAAGTTCCTGATCGGCTTGAATTTTCATGGCGCGCAGTTTACCAAGCATCTCTCCTGAATGCCTAGAAATGAAAACAACTGCCCCCATATCAAGACAGACAGTCTCGGAATTATTTGTACTGCCCCCGGTCTTAGGATTACAGTTGTTCAGGACTCGACAAATGGAAAACAAGTGCGACTCATGACGAAATTGACCCCTCTGTTGTGTGCCATCGCAGCCACTGTGTTGGTGTCGCACTCAAGCTCCGCGCAAGTGCAGATTCCCAGTCTGGGCGATCGCATTTCAGGTCTCATTTCACTTGATGGTGAATATGCTCTCGGTCGTGAATTCCTGCGCTCAATCCGGCGCAGCAGCAAGACCATAGCCGACCCTCTCCTCAACGATTACCTCATGAATGTTACGCACAATCTGGCCCTGCACAGCGAACTGCAGGACTACCGGATGTCCTTCATTATCGTGGATAGCCCGGAACTTAATGCCTTCGCAGCGCCGGGAGGCATCATCGGCGTGAACGGCGGGCTGTTTCTGAATGCACATACGGAGGGCGAATTCGCTTCGGTCATGGCGCACGAGATCGCGCACGTAAGCCAGCGTCATTTCGCACGCAGCGTGGAAGATGCACAGGAGCGACGCATTCCTGAACTGGCGACCCTGCTCGCAAGCATCATTGTAATGAGTACATCCAGCCCTGATACCGGCCAGGCCGCCATCATGGCCGCACAGGGCCGGTCGCTGGAAAACCAGCTGCGATTTTCCCGCAATAACGAAGCTGAAGCGGACAGGCTCGGCATCAAGACGCTCTACGACGCCGGTTATGACCCAGCCGAAATGCCTGCAATGTTTGAGCGCCTGATGGGCCTGAATCGCTTCGGATCACGTCCTCCGGAGTTCCTGTTGTCGCACCCGGTAACGGAGTCACGGGTTGCGGACACGCGTGGCCGAGCGAGTCGGTATCCTGCCAGACCTGCTGACCCGAAACTGGAATACCAGCTGATGCGCGCACGCATCCTGGTGCACTACGAAGTCAATCCCGCCAACGCCGTTACCATGTTCGAAACAGCACTGCGCGACAGCAAGGACGATACTTCACGCAGAGCTGCGCAATATGGCCTGGCCGTTGCTCATGGCAAGAACAATGATTTCTTGAAGGCCCAGGAAGCACTTGATCCTCTCTTGGCGGCGGAGCCCAATCGCATAGCGTTTGTGGTGACGCGTGCTGAGCTTTACACGCAGGGCAACGAAGCAGGAATGGCAAAGAACTTCCTGCAGCGTCACATGAGTATCAATCCTGACAACCATCCTTTGACGATGGCCTACGCCCAGGCCCTGACAGCGTCACGAGAATATGCAGAAGCAGCGCGTATTCTTGAAAATCACACTACGACCAGGCCCGAAGACCATGAACTCTGGTATGTCCTCGCGGAAACTCAGGGACTGGTCGGAGACGTAAGCAAAGTTCACCAGGCAAGAGCAGAATATTTCATCCTGGTCGGTGATTTTCGCAGTGCGTCGGAGCAACTTGAATATGCCTTGAGGATTGAAGCTGAGAAGCAGAACAATGCTCCGCTGCTGGCCCGTCTTCGTCAGAGGTCACAGGATGTCGAACAAATGGGGCGCTCAGCGAGGGACTTCTGACAAGCGCATGCCGAAACGCCTTCTCAGGCGCGCCCAGTCGCTTTCAGTTGCTTACTGGAAGCGAAGTCCAGCATTCGCTGCAATGGCACCATTGCCCGCTCCGAGAGCGCTCTTGGCACTGATACTCGGTTACTCCCGGTCTCGAGGGATTCCAGCAAGCGCTGAAGCGAGTTCATGGCCATCCAGGGGCAGTGTGCACAACTTCTGCAGGTCGCATCATGCCCGGCAGTGGGTGCGATGATGAAGGTCTTGTCCGGCGCCAGTTGCTGCAACTTGTAGAAAATGCCTTTGTCAGTCGCAACGATGAAATGAGTTTGCGGCAATTGCGTCGCGGCCCTGATGATTTGGGTCGTAGAGCCAATCACATCAGCAATTGCTAGAACCGATGCGGGCGATTCCGGATGTGCCAGAATTGCGGCATCAGGATAGACCGCCCGCAAATCCAGCAAGCCTTTGGCCTTGAACTCTTCGTGAACTATGCATGCCCCATTCCACAACAGCATGTCTGCGCCTGTACGGGACTGAATGTAGCTGCCCAGATGTCTGTCCGGAGCCCAGATGATTTTCTTGCCTTGTGCAGCCAGATGCTCAACCACATCCACCGCGATACTGGAAGTCACAACCCAATCTGCTCTCGCTTTGACGGCAGCAGAAGTGTTGGCATACACAACCACAAGGCGATCGGGATGAGCATCGCAAAATGCCCCAAATTCATCAGCAGGACAGGCCACATCAAGTGAGCATGTAGCGTCCAGCGTGGGAATCAGAACCGTTTTGTCCGGACTTAGTATGCACGCCGTTTCTCCCATGAAACGCACTCCTGCAACAACCAAAGTAGTCGCAGCGCTGTCGCGCCCAAAGCGGGCCATTTCAAGAGAGTCGGAAACCAGACCACCAGTTTCTTCCGCCAATGCCTGCAGAAGTGAATCAGTGTAGTAATGAGCCACCAGCACCGCGTTCTTCTCGGCAAGGAGCTGCTTTATACGGGCTTTGCAAACTTCCGCTTCCACGTCACTCAAAGGCTGAGACATCGTCACAGCCGCGAGATGTTTGCGCACAAGTTCAGTATCGGAAGCCAGGATTCCAGAGGTATCAGTCATCGCCGTCATAAGCAGGACTTCGCGAATATAGACACGGGAACAAATTGGAGCGGAGAAAAATGGTGGGCCGTGTGCGACTTGAACGCACGACCAATTGGTTAAAAGCCAACTGCTCTACCGACTGAGCTAACGACCCATGCAAGAAAGGCCGACATACTACTATCATGAGAAAAAAAGACAAGTACTTTGTCGAGAATTAAGCAGAATGGCTCAAGTACTCTGGTAACGGGTGGGGTCCGGCAATCCAGCCTCCAAAAAGCCCTTCCGACGAAACCGGCAACTGTCACAAAGACCACAGGCACGTCCATCCATGTCGGCCTGATAGCACGAGACAGTCGCCGTGTAATCGACTCCGAGTGCTGTACCTGTTTTTATGATTTCAGCTTTGCTCATCATGATCAGAGGCACTTCTATCTTGATAGGGCAACCTTCTACGGCTGATTTGGTCGCAAGGTTGGCCATCGTCTCGAATGCTGCGATGAACTCTGGACGGCAATCCGGATATCCCGAATAGTCCCGTGCGTTGACCCCAATGAATATGGCTTGCGCTTCAGAGACTTCTGCGAGCGCCAGGGCGTAAGACAGAAAGACCGTATTGCGTGCTGGAACGTAAGTTACAGGAATTCCAGAGGACTCCTGCTCTGGAACCGCTACTTGATGATCTGTCAATGCTGAGCCGCGCAACGCGCCAATACCCAGCGGTATTACAAGATGATTTTCAATCCCCGCCGCAAGCCCGATCGCGCGTGCCGCCAGCAACTCGCTTGACGAACGCTGGCCATAATCAAAACTCAACGCAAAAACATCGTAGCCACGAGACAGTGCTATCGCAAGACAAGTAGCCGAATCAAGACCACCGGAAAGCAAGACTACGGCTCTTTTTCTCATAGCAGTTCCAATCCAGTTCGCATGGTAGACCCTGGAGCCAGAGATCAATGCCCTGGCTCATCACCCCAGATATGCTTGTGCAGCTGAACCTGCATCCGCACTTTCAGGCGATCCGCCAGAATCCACTCAGCAAGCATTTTATAAGATAAAGTTCCAAAACTGGGTGAAAACAAAATCTCGCTTACTCGATGACGCAGGTCGTATTGATCGCACTTCGCCTTTGCCCACTCGTAATCTCGCCTGTCACAGACAACAAACTTCACTTGATCAGTCGACTTCAACAAACCGATGTTGGATTCCAGATTGCGATCACATTCAAGCGAACCAGGTGTCTTCAAATCCATAACTGTGACAACACGCGAATCAACATTGGCAATCGACATGGCTCCGCTGGTTTCAAGTGATACTTCAGCGCCGGTGTCGCAGAGCTGCTTCAGCAAGGAAAGGCATTCCGGCTGGGCGAGTGGCTCGCCCCCTGTCACTGTGACAAACTCAGCATCATAAGAAGATACAGTTTCCAGAATCGCGGAAATGGTCATCACATCTCCTTTATGGAAGGCGTATGCCGTATCGCAATACTGACATCGCAATGGGCAGCCTGTCAGACGAACAAAAACCGTCGGCAACCCAACAGTTCGAGTTTCACCTTGCAAGGAGTGAAAGATCTCATTGATGCGAAGCGTTGGCGATGTGTCCATCGATGTTGTGAGTTCATTCATGGAAAGCTCATATCAATTACCCGACCAGTACGTTTGGCATACACTGCCTTTGCACGCCGGAAATTCAATTCATTGAGCGCAGATAAATGTCGGCAAGATTTGCAGCAGAAGTATTTGGGAAGCGAGACTGTACTTGGCGAAGCAACTGCTGTGCACGCTCTGCATTCCCAAGTTTGTCATAGACTGTACCTAATGAGTACATTGCATCATCGACTTTGCGTCCATCGGGGTATTGCGTCACTATTGTTTCGAACGCAAGACGTGCTTCTTCCATCATGGCAAGATTGACGTATGCCTGTCCTTTCCAATAGTAGGCGTTGGTGATGAATCTTCCGCTGGGGTAAAGGCTGAGATACTTATCGAATTCTGTAACGGCGTTCTGGTATTGCTCGTCCTGCAGCAATGAATCCAGTGCAAGCTGATACTGCTGTTGCTCTGTCAATACTGTAGGCTGCACGGAAGGTGCCGAAACGGAAGGAGTATCATTCAAAGGAACAGCACTTGCAGGCTGATCAGGAGCAATTGGTGCGGTATTGACTGCCACTTGTGGCTGTGGCGCAGTTTGAACTGGTACAGAAACCGGTGCGGCAGCATTAATCGGAACAGTCGGACTCACTTGCGTCAATGCAGCGACCGGAGCCTGCACAGCTGCCGGAGCAACTGCAGGTGCACTGATAGCAGACTGACCGCTGGAGATCGAAGTCAAACGGGTATCAAGATCGGTATATCGATCCAGCGACTCGCGCTTGAGATTATTCAATTCGTAATTCTGCTCTTCGACCAGTCCACGGAGCGTTTCCAACTCCGCACGCATTTCGCGAAACTGATCCAGCAGCATGACTAGTGCATCATTCGAAGAACTGCCTGGTTGAACTCCAGAAGAGGTCTGGCCAGGCAGGTAAGGCTGAGCTTCCACTACTCCCGCCGCGCTCATTACGTTAGTACTGAGCAGTGAGGCTGGTACCGCTATAACAAGCGTTGCGAGAAAGTGTTTCATCAACTGTGCTGCCTTGTAGAGATTACTTGATTTCTACGCGACGGTTCAGACGGTAAGAGGCTTCAGTCTGACCTGTGTCAGAAGGACGCTCTTCGCCATAGCTTACTGTTTCGATCTGAGACAGCGACGCACCATTGACTACCAGGTAATCGCGGATGCTGTTCGCACGACGCTCGCCCAATGCCAGGTTGTACTCGCGCGTGCCGCGCTCGTCTGCGTGCCCTTCCAGACGAACTCGACGGCTGGAGTTTGCAGCCAGGTTGCGACCGTGAATTGCCAGTACATCGCGATCAGACGCCATGAACTCGGAAACGTCAAAGTCAAAGTAGAACACTGTTGTAGCCAGTGCTGCTGCTTCCATGCGCTGCTGAGCTTCACGCTCACGTGCAAGGCGCTCTGCTTCTGCACGCTGTGCAGCTGCAGTCGTAGCGTCGATACCAGAAGTATCTGCAGTAGAAGCCATAGCTTCTTCGTCGCCAGTCGAACTACAGGCCGCCAGGCCCATAATTGACAAAGCCAGAATTGTTGTCTTGAAAAATTTCATGCTGTGCGTACCCACTCTGCAAGTCCTCCAATAGGCTGATGCTATCAAAAACACAAGTTTATTTAGTTCAATTTAAGAACGGCGACCAAGATGGTTCCCGAACATCGCCCTGCGCGGATGGTAAACGGAACTTTACACGTCCGTCAATTGAAACGGCATCCAGGATGCCTCTTCCATTGACCTTCGTGGCGAACATGATCATGCTTCCGTTCGGCGCCACGCTGGGAGATTCGTCTAGTGAAGTGTCAGTCAATGTTATCAACCGCTGAGTCTCGATATTGAAGATCGCTATGCTATAGCTGTTATCTTCGCGGGTGTCACGCCTGACGTGGACAAGATTCTTGCCATCCGGCAGGAAACGTCCCTTTGCACAATAAAAACAGTCGAAGGTTAGCCGCTCGGGAAAACCTCCTGTAATTCCAACTTGATAGATCTGAGGCTGACCGGTTCGGTCTGAGGTGAAGACCACGGAGCGACTGTCAGCGGACCAGCTGGGTTCAGTCTCAGCTCGTGGATGATCAGTCAGACGCGTCAACTGATTGCTCATCAGATCCATCACGTACACATCTGGGCTTCCGTCCTTCGACAATACCATTGCCAGCTTCGTGCCATCTGGCGACCATACAGGAGAGCTGTTGATGCCCGGAAAATTGGTAATCTGGCGACGCTGCCCTGTCGCGATCTCCTGGATATAGATGCGTGGCAGATTGGTTTCAAATGACAAATAGGCCACCTGACTGCCGTCTGGAGACCATGTAGGGGACATCAGGGGCTCTTGTGACTCCACTAGAACCTGTGACCTTCGACCATCATAGTCAGACTTCTCAATACGATAGTAAGTAAGCTCTGGCGAAACGAATTGTGCCGAGACGTAAAGAATTTCTGTCGAAAACGCCCCCCGAACCCCAGTGACCTGCTCATAAACTACATTACTTATCTCGTGACCGATGTCGCGCAACTGCGACATGGAACCAGTCAGCACTTCGCCAACGAGCTTTTGCTCACGTGCCACATCGAAAAACTCGTATTGCACCTGGACAAGCTGACTTCCCGGTGAGTTGGTAATCTTTCCTACCAGCAGATAATCCTGAGCCAGAATGCGCCAGTCGCGAAAAAACACTTCGGCCGCTTCATCTGGCGTGCTGAGCATGTTGCCCGCGGGCAAAGCCCGGAATTCGCCTACCTGCTGAAGATCTGCCGCCACAATTCCGGCTACATCCTCACTCAAAGCACTTGAGCCTTCCCATGAAAACGGCACTACAGCGATAGGGATGGGGTTGTCGACACCCTGAGTGATCTCGATATTCAGCTCAGCTGCCATGAGCCCCTCTGCAAACAGAGAGGCAACAATAATCAGATTTCGCAAAGTCTTGATCAATTCAATAAATCCTGAGGTCTGAATGTTAACAGGAATGTTCTGAAATTTCGGTCAAAAAGCCGAGGGTCCATGCCCTGCAACTCCGTAAATCTATTTACTTTCAGCACAGCGGACTCGGCAGCCCTGTCAAACGCAAAATCGCCGCTTGATTGGACTATGGCGACATCCAGGATGTCTCCTGTCGGTACCATGCGTATTCGCAACACTACTACCATTCCATTTCGGGCGCTTGGCGGTCGCGACCAGTACTGCTGTACAAGATCATGAATCACCGCTGAGTACGCCATTACCAGTTCCGCGTCTGTTTCAGCGAGCTCCCGTGAGTCTGCTTCCTGCTGCGCCAGAGCCTGGGCCTGAGCCTGCTCTTGTCGCTGACGCTCCTGTTCTGCCGCCACTTCCTGCTGTCGACGCTGTTCTGCCTCGCGCTGCCTCTGCTCTTCCGCTACCCGCTGCTGCTCAGCCTGGCGCTGCTCAGTCTGACGCCGCTCCAGATCCTGTTGCCGCCGCTCCGCAACTCGCTGCTCTTCCGCCTGGCGCTCTGCCTGTTCGCGCCTCTGCTCCGCCTGGGCGGATTCCTGCCGCTGCTGCTCCTGGCGTTCTCTCTCGGCACGCTGATCACGCTCCTGCTGAGCCTGCCGCTGCTGCACCTGTTCATTGCGCGCTTGCGGATTCTCGTTTACCAGCAGCGCCTTGACTGAAGGCGGACGGACAATATCGATCACTTCCGTGTCTGCCCGCTGAAAGTACAGGAGCGCCCCAACCACCGACACATGCAGCAATACTGCCAGCATGACCGAAAGTGGATATCCGTTGAAAACCGTCACAGTACGAATGAACTATTCCAGTGGTTTCGTAATCAAATTGGGACTTGCCACACCCGCTGCCTGCAAAACCGTCATAAGACTAATGAACGAGCTGTAACTGCTCTGTCCGTCGCCTTCCACAAAAACCTGAATCTGTGGATTCGCGCCAACTATTCTGCCCACCTGATCACCAATCACTTCGATGGCTACAGCAGTTCTTTCTTCTTCCTGCGTACTGCCAAGGCTGATGTAGTACTGCTCATCTGCAGTAATCGAAATCACCAGTGTTTCCGCATTTTCATCTACTTGAAGCGGCTCTGAGGACGCTTCTGGCAACTCGACAATCAGGCCCTGCGTCAAGAGCGGCGCGGTCACCATGAACACGATCAGCAACACCAGCATCACATCAATGTAGGGGACAACATTGATCTCTGCCATGGGTCTGCGACGTTTTCTGACCGTTTCCATTTAACCTCTATTTGCCCGGGGTGCTGTAAACCTGCCTGTGCAGGATGCTTGCGAATTCTTCAATAAACGTCAGGTAGTTGTTTGTCAGGGACTCTACTCTTGAAGAATAGCGATTGTAGGCAACAACAGCAGGGATAGCTGCGAACAATCCCATGGCGGTGGCAATCAGCGCCTCTGCGATGCCCGGAGCAACTACCTGCAGACTTGCCTGACTCTGGCTGGCAAGACTGATGAACGAGTTCATGATCCCGATAACTGTTCCGAACAATCCGATGTATGGAGAAACAGATCCCACAGTTGCGAGGAACGTCAAATTCTTTTCCAGCTTCTCTTCTTCGCGGGAGTAAGCAACCCGCATCGCTCTCTGCGCGCCCCCCATGACGGCGTCAGACTCAATGCCACCCTGCTGCCGCAGTCGCATGAACTCCTTGAAGCCCGCACGAAAAATATTTTCCATGCCGCCAACCTGGACACTCTCCTTCTGCTGGGAACTGCCCTCACGGAACAGCTGACTCAGGTCCATTCCAGACCAGAAGCGCTTCTCGAATCCCTCCATGCCGCGCACTGCCGCTGTAAGAACAAGCCAGCGCTGGATGATCATTACCCACGATACTACCGAGGCCATCAGGAGGATGAGCATGACCAACTGAACGGGCAGGGTTGCCGCTACTATCAATCCCCACACGTTTATCGATTCGCTCACTGCTAAACCTCCGGGCTCCAAAAACTGGCAGCATTATAAGGTATGTTTTGTGCTTCTCATACACAATCCGGTGTTTTATAAAGAGTTTTTGTCGATTAATGTGATTCCTGACTCACTCATGCATTAAACCTTTTCAATCTAACTTAGCCTCAGGAACATTCAGGCCGGGAGCTGACGAAATATGGCACAAAGAAGGCGCACATTCTGAGGGAATAGAGTTGGAATCACTCTCCGGCGAGAGGCGTGGTCGAGCCAGGCACTGGCAATCCGAAGTGAAGATAAGCATGCGGTGTAACCACACGCCCACGTGTCGTGCGCATCATGAATCCTTGCTGAATCAAATAAGGCTCAAGCACATCTTCAATAGTGTCACGCTCTTCGCTGATGGCTGCGGCAAGACTGTCAACACCGACAGGCCCTCCCCCAAACTTCTCGATCATGGTGATCAGAAGCCGGCGATCCATGTGATCAAATCCATTACTGTCGATGCTCAGCATATCCAGAGCCAGACTGGCTGCCCGCTTGTCCATTACGCCTCCGCATTTCATCTGGGCATAGTCGCGTACCCGGCGCAAAAGTCGATTGGCGATACGAGGCGTGCCCCTTGCGCGGCGCGCAATTTCTTCAGCGCCATCTGCATCGATCTCGCAGCCAAGGATTGCTGCCGAGCGACGCACGATGCTGCAAAGCTCCGACGGAGAGTAAAACTCCAGTCGCTGGATGATTCCGAAGCGGTCACGCAGAGGCGATGTCAGCAGACCTGCCCGAGTCGTCGCTCCCACCAATGTAAAAGGCGGCAAATCCAGCTTGATTGACCGGGCAGAGGGCCCTTCTCCGATCATGATGTCCAGCTGGTAATCTTCCATGGCGGGGTAAAGTATTTCTTCAATGGCCGGGCTCAGTCGATGAATCTCGTCGATGAACAGGACGTCCCCAGCCTCGAGATTGGTCAGCATGGCCGCCAGGTCACCTGCTTTTTCCAATACCGGTCCCGACGTGGTCTTGATCGACACCTGCAATTCATTGGCGATGATGTTGGCTAGCGTTGTCTTGCCCAGTCCGGGAGGCCCGAAGATCAGCACATGGTCCATGGCTTCCTTCCGATCGCGAGCGGCGCCGATGAAAATCTCCATCTGCCTTTTCACGTCACTCTGTCCAATATAGTCCTGCAATGACAGCGGGCGAATGGCTCGGTCCAGGGACTGGTCGTTAGGGCTGATGCCGGGAGATATCAAGCGATCTTCTTCATTGATCATGACGTGGTAGTATTCCTGAGCGCTTGCCGGATGAGATCTTCGCTTTTCGAGATCGCAGCGTCAGCTTTGAGTACCTGAGCTATCATGCGAGCGGCTTCCTGGGGTTTGTAGCCAAGCGAGATCAAGGCTGTTTCAGCTTCCTGAGCGATTGCACGTTCGCCTGCCCCTGCGACCACTGGAGCATCAGGAAAACTGACCTGCAGCTCACTGCCCCACTCGGAAAGACGATCTTTCATTTCTACAATCAGGCGCTCAGCAGTCTTGCGTCCAATGCCTGGCATGCGAGTCAGACCAGCGATGTCATTGACTCGAATGGTTCGGACAAACTCGTCTACAGCCATGCCCGACAGTATTGTCAGCGCCATTTTGGGACCAACACCAGACACCTTGATCAAACTGCGAAACATCTGACGCTCCTGCAGTGTGAAGAAGCCATAAAGCAAATGGGCATCTTCGCGCACGACCAGATGCGTGTGCAGACTGACTTCACGGCCCACTGCCGGTAGTTGGTAAACGGTGCTCATGGGGACATGAACCTCATAGAACACGCCAGCGACATCCACAAGGATCTCTGGAGCCAGTCTTTCTGAGAGTATCCCTCTGATTCGTCCTATCACGGCACTCGCCCCTTACTCTGCAGCCTGCTGTTGCGAAATGACGTTGCTCCGCTTATTCGCTGAAGATTCGCGCTGGTATTGGCATGGCAGATCGCGATGGCGAGCGCATCTGCTGCATCTGCCTGCACATTGCCGGTCACCCCAAGCAACACTTTGACCATATGCTGAACCTGTTCCTTTTCTGCATTGCCGTTTCCGACCAATGCCTGTTTGACCTTGCGAGGAGAATATTCGGAGAGCGCGAGATTGTGATGCAGACAGGCCACCATCGCACTGCCTCGCGCCTGCCCCAGCTTGAGCGCCGAGGAGACACTCTTGCCCAGAAACACCTCCTCGATGGCACATTCCTGAGGGGCGTACTGCTCGATGATCTGGCAGAGATTGTCAAATATCAGCTTCAATCGCGCAGGATGATCGATATCAGGAAGCCGTATGCAGCCGCAGGCTACGTACCCCAGCTTGTTACCGGTGGCATTGATGATCCCGTAACCGGTCAATCTCGAACCTGGGTCGATTCCCAGAATCAAAGTCATCAGTGTTCACTCCCGGAATTAGTCCAATCAGCTCACGCGCGCCGTCAGAGTCTGCTCATGACATCGTCGGAAATGCTCGCGTTGCTGTAAACATTCTGCACGTCATCCAGATCTTCGAGGTGATCCACCAGCTTCAGCAGCTTTTCGGCAGTGTCAAAATCGAGCGCCGCTTCCGTAGAGGCGATCATACTCACTTCCGAGGCATCGGCGTGCAATCCGGCAGCAGTCAGCGCGTCCTTGACTGCGCCAAACTGTTCCGGCGAAGTCACCACTTCCAGGCTGCCATCGGACATGAGACTGACATCATCGGCGCCGGCATCCAGCGCCACCTCCAGAATTCTGTCTTCCTCTATACCGGGCGCGAAGCTGATGGTGCCCTTTTTCTGAAACAGATAGGCAACCGAACCGCTGGTACCGAGATTGCCGCCATACTTGGAAAACCCATGTCTGACATCAGCCACGGTGCGATTCTTGTTGTCAGTCAACGTCTCGACAAGAATCGCCACGCCGCCCGGGCCATAGCCCTCGTAGACCAGCTCCTCAAGGTTTTCTGCTTCTGTCGTACCTGCACCACGCGCGATGGCCCGATCAATGGTGTCGCGTGCCATGTTGGCACCCAGCGCCTTGTCAACCGCCGCGCGCAGCCTGGGGTTGTCAGCGACGTGCTCGCCTCCAAGCCTCGCCGCGACTGTCAGCTCGCGGATCCACTTCGTAAACACCTTGCCGCGACTGAAGTCCAGACGCGCCTTCTTGTGCTTGATATTGGACCATTTGCTGTGTCCCGCCACCATTCACCTCCGGGTTGTCAGAAAGCCTATGCGCTCTTGTCGCTGGCTGCCTGACGAACCTGGATGTTCAGCTCACGCAGCTGCTTGGCTGATACCTGGCCCGGAGCATCCGTCAGCGGACATGCTGCCGACTGTGTCTTCGGGAAGGCAATGACCTCTCGAATGGACGAAGCTCCGGTCATCAGCATGATCAGTCGGTCCAGACCGAAGGCAAGACCGCCGTGGGGCGGAGCACCATAGGAGAGCGCATCCAGCAGGAAGCCGAACTTCTCCTGCGCTTCCTCGTCGCCGATACCCAGAATCTTGAACACTGACTGCTGCATGGAAGGCTGGTTGATTCGAATGGAACCACCGCCCAGCTCCGTACCGTTGAGCACCATGTCATAAGCGCGCGACAGGGCCTTCAAGGGATCTGCCTGCACTTCTTCGACGCTGCAGGACGGCGCAGTAAAGGGGTGATGCAAGGCAGTCAGACTGCCATCACTTGCTTCTTCAAACATCGGGAAATCCACTACCCAGAGCGGCGCCCAGTCGCCCTTCACCAGCCCCATGTCTGCGCCGACTTTCAGCCGCAGCGCCCCGATGGACTCGTTGACGATTTTTGCCTTGTCAGCCCCGAAGAACACCAGATCGCCGTTCTGCACGCCCAGGCGAGCAAGGACATCATGCACAACCTGCTCAGGCATGAACTTGAGAATGGGAGACTGCAGACCATCTATGCCGGCTGCCAGGTCATTGATCTTGATCCACGCCAAACCTTTAGCGCCGTAGATGGATACAAACTTCGTGTAGTCGTCGATTTCCTTGCGGCTCAGTCGACCACCATCGGGCACCCGCAGCGCAACAACACGTGACGCCGGGTCGTTGGCCGGACCATTGAATACTTTGAAATCCACGCTCTTCATGAGGTCTGCTATGTCCACCAGCTCCATGGCAATGCGCAGGTCCGGCTTGTCGGAACCGAAGCGGCGCATGGCTTCGCCGAAGGTCATGCGGGGAAACTGAGCGAATTCGACATTCAGGTGCTTCTTGAATACCTGGCGAATCATCTCCTCAGTAATGCTCATGATCTGCTCTTCATTCATGAATGAAGTTTCAATATCAATCTGCGTGAACTCTGGCTGACGATCTGCGCGAAGGTCTTCGTCACGGAAGCACTTGGCAATCTGATAGTAGCGATCCATACCAGCGACCATCAGAATCTGCTTGAAAAGCTGCGGAGACTGCGGGAGCGCAAAGAACTGGCCATGATGGGTGCGACTGGGCACCAGATAGTCACGGGCGCCCTCGGGTGTGGCACGCGTAAGAATGGGTGTCTCGATATCAAGGAAGCCATTTTCATCAAGATAGTTGCGGATGGTGTTGCTGACCTTGGAGCGAAAACGCAGGCGATCCGCCATTTCGGGCCGACGCAAATCAATGTAACGATGACGCAAACGGATGTCTTCCCCAACCTCGGCATGTTCATCCAGCATGAATGGCGGTGTTCTGGACGCATTCAGAATCTCTAGCTGCTTGCCCAGTACTTCAATGCGACCAGTACCCATCACTGCGTTGCTGGTGCCTTCGGGACGCAACCGCACGATGCCGGTAATCTTGAGCACAAATTCGCTGCGCACAGTTTCAGCCAGCGCGAAGCTCTCTTTGGCATCCGGATCAAACACGATCTGTGCAATCCCCTCGCGATCACGCAGATCGACGAATATCACGCCACCATGGTCGCGACGACGGTGGGCCCAGCCGCACAGAACCACTTCCTGTCCGACATGCTGTTCGTTCAATAGTCCGCAATAATGGCTGCGCATAACTTGTTCCTGTGTTTAATCTGTAAATTGCATCATTCAGGCTTGTTGACCAGCGCCTTGTGGCGTGGTCAGGAGCCTGTGGCTGCCGGCGCCGCACCGCCTGACCCGGAACTGTTGTCCTGGGTGCCGTGCTTGCGCTTGCCTGTCTTGAAATCTGTTTCGTACCAACCGCCGCCTTTCAGACGAAAACTGCTGGCTGATACCTGTTTTGTCAGACCATCCTTGTTGCATGCGGGACACAATGTCAGAGGGGCATCACTGATTTTCTGAAGCGCCTCCAGTTGATTGCCACACTGACTGCACCGATATTCATATATTGGCATTGGCGACAATTTCCTCCATCCAGTTCTTCGATCCCGGGACGACCCTTTGCGATTGTCGCTGGGTCGTGCGAAAACGGCGCAGTATACCTTACCTTGGATTCATCTGGCATCCCCGAACGAGGTCAGCAAACACTATAATTCCGCGTTCTTTTCAAAGACTTCACCGGATGCTCTCACCACAGTCGCAAGCACTTGTCAGGGCGGATTAGTGCTTGCGGCTATCAGGCAAAAACTATATAAATAAGGCCCCACTGAGGCGTGAATGGAATGCAAAACGCCTAAGATCAAAGTGCAGGAAAACATCCTGGGGTTCTCCCATCAGCATGGGAGCAACACAAGAATCAACCTTCATCATTACTATAAGAGAACGGGCATGGCTGTAGAAAAAACTGTAACCGCAAAACCCAGAAGAGCAACGTCGACTGCGGCCAAGACTGCAGCCATTCAGGAAAAATACACCAAAACAGCGATTCTCAATGAGATCTCTGTGAATACAGAGCTGACCAGAAAGCAGGTCTCTGCAGTACTGGACGAGCTGACCAGCATCATAGAAAGACACTTGAAGAAGCGTGGCGCTGGCGAGTTCACCCTGCCCGGCCTGCTGAAAATCAAGTCCGTAAAGCGACCTGCTCGACCTGCCCGCAAGAATGTCCCGAATCCGTTCAAGCCGGGCGAGTTCATGGACATTGCGAAAAAGCCGGCAACAACGCGCTTGAAGATTCTGCCGTTGAAGAAGCTGAAGGATTTCGCAGAGTAATCCACTCTCGCGCCAGCCTGAAGTCAATGCGACGGCGAGCGCGAACGCCATAGCCTACGACGCAGAAAGGCAGCCTCCGGGCTGCTTTTCGCATTTTACGACCCCTACAGCAGCCACATTACGAGATCCAGGAATCATGCGCGCCAGTCAGTATCTCATCGCTACTCTCAAGGAAACTCCGGCCGATGCCGAAGTTGTCAGCCACCAGCTCATGGTCCGTGCCGGCCTGATTCGCAAACTGGCTACCGGCATGTATACCTGGTTGCCTGCCGGTCTTCGTGTGCTTCAGAAAGTCACCGGCATTATTCGCGACGAGATGAATCGTGCAGGCGCCATGGAAGTGTCGATGCCAGTGGTGCAGTCCGCCGATCTGTGGATAGAGTCAGGCCGCTGGGACAAGATGGGGCCTGAGCTGTTGCGCTTTGTCGACCGCCACGACCGCGACTTCTGCCTCGGACCAACCCATGAGGAGGTCATCACCGACCTCATACGCAATGAATTCAACAGTTACCGTCAGCTGCCTGCCAACTTCTACCAGATTCAAACCAAATTCCGGGATGAACGCCGACCTCGCTTCGGCGTGATGCGAGCCCGCGAATTTCTCATGAAGGACGCCTATTCATTTCACAGCAGCGAAGCGTCTCTGCAGGAAACCTATGATCTGATGCACCGGACCTACTGCCGCATCTTCGAGCGCCTGGGCCTGGAATACCGTCCTGTACTGGCAGACTCCGGCAATATCGGTGGCAGCATGTCCCATGAATTCCATGTGCTGGCTGACTCCGGCGAAGATGAAATTGTTTTCAGCTCGGCAAGCCCGTATGCCGCCAACATCGAGATGGCAACCGGCCAGGTGCCGGATGCAGGCTATGCGATTGGCGAGACGCCGGGCGCCAGCCGGGTCGTTCCCACGCCCTCAGCACACTCCATCGAGGAAGTTTGTGCCCTGCTCGGCAAGGACGCGCGTCGCCTGGTCAAGACGCTGATCGTCAAAGGCATTGCCGATGAGCAGAATCCCAGCGGCCTGGTGGCCTTGCTGATTCGCGGCGATCAGGACATCAATCCCGTCAAGGCCGAAAAACTGGCCCAGGTTGCCTCTCCTTTCACCATGGCGGAAGACGCGCAGATTCAGGCAGTGCTTGGATGTCTCCCGGGGAGCATTGGTCCGGTCGACCTGAAGATTCCGGCAATTGCAGACCACAGCGTCGTGGATCTGGTGAACTTCGTCTGCGGCGCCAACAGCGACGGCAAGCACCTCGTGGATGCCAACTGGGGAGAGCTCTGCCGCTTCGACAGTACTGCTGATATCCGCAAGGTGCGCGAAGGGGACATCAGCCCGGACGGCAAAGGCACGCTTTCCATCAAGCGCGGCATCGAAGTGGGCCACATCTTCCAGCTCGGCACCAAATACAGCCAGGCCATGCACGCTACTTTTCTGGATGAAAACGGCAAGTCACAGGTGATGATCATGGGCTGCTACGGCATCGGCGTCAGCCGCATCGTGGCCGCCTGCATCGAGCAGAGTCATGACGCCCAGGGCATCATCTGGCCCGACAATATCGCTCCGTTTCAGGTGGCGATCATTCCGCTGAACGCGCACAAGTCGGATGCCGTGCGCGTACTCAGCGAGCAACTTGCGGCACAGCTGGAAGACGCTGGCTTCGAAGTGCTGCTGGACGATCGTGACAAGAAAACCAGTGCCGGCGTGAAATTTGCGGATATGGAGCTGATGGGGATGCCCCATCGCATCGTCGTCTCCGAGCGCGGCATTGAGCAGAATGTTCTTGAGTACAAGTCGCGCCGCGCGCAAGACAACGAGATGGTGCCCGCCGACGAGATAGTGGCATTTCTGAAAACGCGCATTCGTCGCGACTGACCGCCCCCAGGCAGAGACCAAGACCATGTCAGCCGTAACGCAAGCCCCCTACATTCTCGTGCTCTACTACAGCCGCACGGGCGCCACCGAGACCATGGCCAGACTGATCGCACGTGGCGTGGAGCAGGCCGGAGGCATCGAAGCGCGCATCCGGACGGTGCCCGCCGTGTCACCAGTGACAGAGGCAACCGCGTCAACAGTGCCCTCGAGCGGTGCGGTGTACTGCACGGAGGACGACTTGCGACATTGCTCGGGCCTGATTCTTGGCAGTCCGACGCGCTTCGGCAACATGGCTGCGCCTTTGAAGCATTTTATCGACAATACCGGCGCGCTTTGGCTGTCCGGGGCACTGATCAACAAGCCTGCCGCCGTATTTACGTCCACCTCCAGTCTGCATGGAGGCCAGGAATCGACTCTTTTGAGCATGTTCATGCCGCTCATGCACCACGGCATGCTGCTGTGCGGACTGCCCTACAGCGAACCGCAATTGATGGCGACGCAGTCGGGCGGCACACCTTACGGAGCGAGTCATCATGCGGGAGTTGACGGCAAACGGCGCCTGGACGACGACGAAAGTGCGTTGTGCCTGGCGCTGGGCAAACGCGTGGCCAGCATCGCATTGACCCTGAATTCCTGAATCCCGCCCCATGACTCGCGCTAGCGCCGAGTCTGCAGAGACCTCGACCCATGAGTACAGAAGAACATCCCTTCGACGCCAGCCCGGAACCCGCCATCATCGCGAAGTCCAATAGAGTCGTGGTACTTGCCTATACAGCCCTGCTCACTGTTTTTGTCCTTTACGCACTGTGGCAGCTGGCAGCTGGCGGCAATGCCGTGGTGATCGTCGTACTACTGCTGATCAAAATCGTGCCTCTGGCGATCTTCATTCCCGGGCTGCGCGCCCGCAATTTGCGCACCTACGCGTGGCTGTCTTTCGTGTGTTTACTTTATTTCGTGCAATCGGTGCAGACTGCCTTCACTGTCGACGCACGGGTGTATGGCGTGCTTGTCACTCTGCTCGTCTCCACTCTGTTCTGTGCGCTGGTGGTCTATATCCGCAGCTATCGGGGACACTACAAAGTGTCGTTCTGAAACACTTCGCGAACCAGCGGGATGGTGATTCTGCGCTGGGTCCGAAGGCAATGTTCGTCCAGCCGCTCCAGCAGTGAGAACAAGCCTTTGCTGCTGCGTTCGGTGCGCTGCAGAACGTAGTGCGCCACCTCCTCCGACAAGTCCATGCCACGCAGGCGCGCACGTTTCAGCAGCGCCTGAATCTTGTCTTCATCAGTCAGCTCATGCACTTGAAACACCAGCCCCAGCTGCAGACGCGACAACAGATCCGGCAATTGCACCTGCAGCTGTCGTGGCGCACTTCTGCCGGCAATCAACAGCCGGGTGCCCGAATCCCGCAGGCGATTGAACAGGGAGAACAGCGCCAGCTCCCAGTCAGCATTGCCTGCGATTTGCTCGACGTCATCCAGGCAGACCATATCCAGCGCCTCCAGCCCCTCGAGCATCTCCGGATGAAACTGCGCGTGCATCTGCAATGGCATATATAGGGTGCCACCGGCGTGTCCCTCCTGCTGACAGAGCGCCTGCAGCAGATGGCTGCATCCGGCCCCCGGGACTCCCCACAACCAGGTGAACTGTGCAAGGTGCGTGGCGTCACGAAGGTAGTCCAGCGCCTGGGCATTGGCAGCGGTAACATGGAAATTGTCGAAGGTCGCAGCGTCATCCAGCATGATCTGCAGCGAAAGTTGCCGCGGGCGGAGCATGTCAGCGCACCCAGCGAAAGTGCAGAACGCTTTGCTCGGTACTCTGGCCTGGCACGTCAAGGGGCTGGAGATCGCGTCCAAGGGAAATGAACTCTGTGAACAGGAATGCCGAGCTTGAAAGCCACACATCCAGTTCTATGCCAGAGCCATCCAGCAGTGCAGCGGCAACTGTGTCCACCACGGCAAGATTATCCATGTAAGCCATAAGATTGACGTAATCAGTGGCACTGTCCATACCCTCCACGCGCACCGTCACCCTTGAATTGGCAGGCGCTTCAAGGCTGTTGAAAGCGAAGTGGCTGGCAAGCTGCGCCGTGACCTGGTTCAGAGTGCCCAGGGTGTAGACAGACAAATCCCGTTCGAAGGCATCGAACGTCTCCGCACTGCCCCTGAACAAGAACTGCCACAATCCCACCAGATCCCCATTGGGAGACTCCAGCAGCCGACCACTCAGAATGGCGTCTGCGCCATAACGTGCACTGGCATTGCGAATGGCTGCCTCGTCCAGACTCCAGGCCACATCGGCAGGCAGATTGCGGCGGTCTTCGAGGTCCATGACCGGTATCAGCACCGGCAGGCCGCGGACTCGAGAGAACTCTCGCACTATCTCCAGCATGGGGTGTTCAGAGTCGGCACTCAGGAGTTCACGTTGTCCCGTGGCATTCTGCACCGAAAGCCATAACAGCACTGCAGGACGGTCGCGATCCCAGACTGGCACGCCAGAAGACATCAACATCTGGTTTACCAGGGCGCTGTCGAAACTCACACTGATGAGGGTGCGCGGTTCCGGCCCGGTGGAGTCCGTTCTATAGCTCACTTCCTGCACATAGCTCTGGGCATCGCGAACCGCACGCTCCACAGCTGCATTGCCAAGGTGACGCTCTACGCCGGTAATCTTCAGAATGACGGCGGTCAACCCCTCGCGGTAGGCACGGATGCGTTCTGCATCGCCCTGATCCTGCACCGCGATTTCCTGTTCATAGAGACCTTGTACCAGCAATGCGTGGACAGGAGCACTGCTGAACAGCCCCGACAAGAGAGTCACAAAGAGCAGAAGTGAGGGCAAGGAAAGGAGTTTTTTCATGTACGGCATGATACCTGATCCTCCCCGCCATGACACGCCAGCCTCCCAGCTGATAGAATTCGCGCACTTCCTGACCTGCTTACGGACCCTCTTCATGACCCAGCACACGAATGCCCCCTCTACCCCCTCTCTCAGTTACAAGGATGCAGGCGTTGATATCGACGCAGGCGATGCCCTTGTCGAGAAGATCAAGTCCGTAACCCAGCGCACGCGTCGCCCGGAAGTGCTGTCCGGCCTCGGCGGTTTTGGTGCACTGTGTGAAATTCCCGCGGGCTACAGGCACCCGGTGCTGGTATCTGCCACTGACGGCGTAGGCACCAAGCTCAAGCTGGCAATCGACATGCGCAAGCATGACACCATCGGCATTGATCTGGTGGCCATGTGCGTGAACGACCTGATTGTGTGCGGTGCGGAACCTTTGTTTTTTCTGGACTACTACGCCACTGGCGGCCTGAATGTCGATGAAGCGGCGCAAGTGGTCACCGGCATTGGTGAAGGCTGTGTGCAGGCCGGTTGTTCCCTGATCGGCGGTGAAACTGCCGAGATGCCGGGCATGTACAAGAAGGAAGACTACGACCTGGCGGGCTTTGCCGTCGGCATCGTCGAGAAGAGTGAAATCATCGAGAACGACTTCGTGAAGCCGGGCGATGTGCTGATCGGCATGTATTCCGCCGGGCCGCATTCCAATGGCTACTCGCTGGTACGCAAAGTGCTGGAAGTCAGTGGCACTCGCCTTGACATGCCCTTTGGTGGCAGCACCATCGGAGAAGTTCTGCTGACTCCCACCGAGATCTACGTGAAGGCCATCCAGGCACTGGCAGGCCATGTCGCCGTGCATGGGCTGGCGCACATCACCGGCGGCGGGATCGTCGAGAACCTGCCCCGCGTGTTGCCGGAAGGCGTGCAGGCCGTGATTGATCTGGCCAGCTGGCAGCGCCCGGAAATCTTCCACTGGCTGCAGGCCAAGGGCAATATTCTGGATGCCGAAATGCTGCGCACATTCAATTGCGGTATCGGCATGATTGTCTGTGTGTCCGCCAGTGACAGCGCGAAGGCCCTGGAGATTCTCGGCAGGCACAACAAGGGCGCCACGGTCATCGGCAGCATTCGCGCCTGCGCGGCAGATGCCAGGCCGGTAGTGCTCGAAGGCAGCCCGCGATGAGCCATGCGCCCTGCCCGATCGTGGTCCTGATCTCTGGCAACGGCAGCAATCTGCAGGCATTGATTGACCAGAGTTCGCCCGGCGGCTATGCCATCTGCGGCGTCATCAGCAACAAAGCGGACGCCTTCGGACTGGAACGTGCGACCAGGGCGGGCATTCCCACCCGTGTCATTCGTCATCAGGATTTCCCCGACCGCGAATCCTTCGATCGCCGTCTGATGGCCGAGATCGACAGCTTCGCACCCGCACTGGTGGTGCTGGCCGGGTTCATGCGCATTCTCAGCGCGGCATTCGTCAGCCACTTTGCAGGTCGCGTGTTGAATATTCACCCTTCGCTGTTGCCTCTCTACCGCGGCACCCATACCCACGAACGCGTCCTGGAAGCGGGCGAGATGGAGCATGGCGTGAGCGTGCATTTTGTCACTGAAGAACTGGATGGCGGACCGGTGGTGCTGCAGGCTGTCGTACCGGTGCTTGCCGGCGACACGCGTGACGTGCTCGCGGCACGTGTGTCGCAGCAGGAACACCGTATTTATCCACGTGCTGTCAGCCTGTTCGCGGCAGGCAGGTTGCGCATGCAGGACAATGACGCATGGCTTGACGGCGAGCGCCTGGCTGCCAACGGCCTGCGCGAGTACGCGACATGAACCGCGCTTTGGGCCGCCTGTCCCGGCACCTTGGCCTTGTCGCCCTGCTTGCCGGCAGTGTGTCAGGCGCGCTGGCGCAGGACGTGCCCGCCGCCACGCTCGACAATCCTTCATTGTTCGAAGCGACTTACCTCGCCCGAGCGCTTGGCATGAGCGCGACGGCTTATCGGGCTCAGTCCAGCATCGGAGAAAACACGTATCGCATCGAGAATCGCCTGACGCTGGAGCTTCTGGGAGCCACCGTCGGCACGGTCAGCGAGTCCAGCGAGTTCCGCTGGAACGGAACCCACGTTGTGCCGCTTCAGTACTGCTACTCCCAGACGGGGCTGAGCAGCCGCGAAGAGGCCGTCAGCTTCGACTGGGATGCCATGACAGCGCAAAGCACGCTGGACGACGAAAGCTGGACGTTGCCCTTGCAGACCGGGGTGCAGGACAAGCTGAGTTACAGCCAGAGCATCCGCTACGACATCGGAGCACGGGCTCTGACGGAAATAGCCTATGCGGTGGCCGATAGCGACGAGATCGACGAGCAGGTCTATCGCGTCAGTGCCCGGGAAGTCATCGATACGCCACTCGGGCCGCTGAACACTGTCAGAATAGACCGCGTGCGCAGTGACGACAGCCGCCGTCGCACAACCGTCTGGCTGGCCACCGACTGGCACTATCTGCTGGTGAAGTTGGAACAAGTGAGTGGGTCGGGGACTGAAACCAGCCTCTCGCTGGAAGCAGCCACCGTCAATGGCGAGACCCTGCGCGGCTTCTGAGCACTCTCAGGCGTCGAAGTCCTCCAGACCCAGACCTTCAGTGCGCCGGTGCATGTCATACTTGCGCATTTTCTCGACCAGCGTTGTGCGCCGGATATTCAAGCGGTCGGCAGCACGCGCCACCACCCCGCCTGCATCGTTGAGGGCCTGATCGATCAGGTCACGTTCCAGCGTCGCCAGGTACTTTTTCAAATCCAGGCCATTGAGTGGCAACAATGCCTGCGCTGTGCCGTTGGAGGCGGTGGCCGCTGCGCCATTGCCGGCAATCGCGGAGGCGCCATTGGCCTGCGCTGCTCCGGAGAGGCTCTGCTCGGGCAGGTTCTCCATCTCCAGCAGCTCTTCGTCGGTAAGGTGGCGGAACTTCGCCGGCAGATCGCCGACCCCAACAATGCTGTTGGGATGCAGAATCGCCATGCGCTCCACCAGATTCGCAAGTTCCCGGACGTTGCCCGGCCAGGAATGCCTGCACAGCGACTCGATGGCGGCCTTGCTGAAACGCACCGAGCCGCGCTTCTCGCCTTCAAGTCTGGTGATCAGTTCATTCAGCAGATGGGGGATGTCCTCTGCGCGCTCTCGCAACGAAGGCATTTCGATTGGGAACACATTGCCTATTTCAAGTTTCTCGAAGGGCGGCAGCGCAATCGGGCCGGCGTTGCCCAGCACGGCCAGACCGCTGACAGTGCGCACTTCACCCAGCGGGCTGATCGTGAGTTCACCGGCTCGCGAGAAGGCTTCGCTGCCATCAGGTGCCAGCACTGCAATCCAGCCATCTCCCTGCAACGCGATATCCATGTCGTTGCCGGTCTGACGCAGAGGGCCCTGCGCAAAATCGGACGTGGGCATCTCTGTCTGCGTGTAGGCACGGGACGCGTAGCCATCACCTGCCACCTGCAGTGCACGTGCCTGCGCCAGGTCGGCACGAAAGCCCGTGGTGCTGGCGTTGGCCAGGTTGTTCGCATTGATGGCCTGCGCCAGCATGTTCTGCGTGGCGGCGCTCATGCCTACGTAAAGAGCCTTGTCCATGTCAGTGTCCCCTGCCCGCTGTCATTACAGATTGATGATGGTCTGTGTGGCGGTGTCGGCCGATTCGATGATCTGTGCGGCCGCCTGGAAGTTGCGCTGCGACACGATCAACTGCACCAGCTGCTCGGACAGATCCACGTTGGAATCCTCGAGCGCGCCAGACTGGATCACCCCCAGCCCTGCGGTGCCGGCACCAGAAGCTGCGGGGCTGCCAGAAGCCGCCGTCTCGCTGAAACGTGAGCCGCCAGCGTTGGCCAGTTTGGACTGGTCCGCAAAGTCCGCCAGCGCCACCTCGCCCAGAATCTTGGACTGGCCGTTGGAGAAGCGCGCGAAGATCGCGCCACGGTCATTCACGTCCAGGCCTGTCAGCTGCCCTTTCGCGAACCCGTTCTGGGTGTTGGACTGCACAGAGAAGTCGCCGCCGAACTGGGTCAGGCCGGTCATGTCGATGCGGAAGTTGGAGTTGGTGGTCAGCTCCGCCGCGGCCGTGTTGCCCGGCAGCGGACCGGCACCGGAAGGCTTGCCGGCGGAATCCAGCGGTGTCCAGTTGGTGATGAAGATCGGGTCTTGCGCCGGATCGAACAGCCCGTCCGAGGTGAAGCGCAAGGACGACTTGGCCATCACCGGCGTGGGGTCGATCGCGCCTTCGTCGTAGCCGATGTTCTTGCCATCGATCTGGAAGTACACGCTCCAGCGGCTGCCACTGGGGTTGTCTGCCGTGGGTCGCTCTTTCACGAAATACTGCGTCAAGGTGTGCTGAATACCCACGGTATCAAACATGGCCACGGCCGTGGAGCGGTAGTAAGTCTCCGGGTTGGTCGGATCAAAAGTATTCAACTCAAACTGCGTGCCTTCCAGCGTCGCTGCGTCATCAATATTGCCGAAGATGCTGGTGGTGGTGATCGGCAGGTCTTGCCCTGCCGCATTCTTGGCAGCGTCCTTCATGCTGATGTTTTCTTCCAGCGTGACATCGACGATGCCGCCTATGACAATCGCGTTGTTCGACTTGTTGGCCAGGTTGGCCAGCTGCTGGGTGGGCTGTGTAGTGGAGACGATAGTGGCGCCTGTCAGATCATCATCAATCGCTTTGTGACCTTCCTGCAGCGCGAAGAACTGGTCTGAGACTCCATTGCGGGAGCGAGCTCGGTGTGGGAGCGGGCTTGCGTGGGAGCGAGCTGGTGTGGGAGCGGGCTTGCCCGCGAACTGCCTATCATAGCCACCAATGCCTGAACCACGCGCTCACCCCACGGCAACGCCCCCCGCCCTCCCGTTCTGCGGCTGACCTGCGCCCGTCCCGGGTGCCCTCTCTCCACAAAATGCCTCAGGTCATTTTGTTTCGTTCGCGAGCAGGGCTCGCTCCCACACTGGGCTCGCTCCCACACCAGGGCCCGCTCCCACACCAGGGCTCGCTCCCACTTCTACTTCAAGGCAGACCGCCTCAGCGCCTCCCAGCGCGGCAGATCTTCCGGACGGTCGACATCCCAGCGCGGTTCCAGCTCCACCCACCCCAGCCCTTGCGCCAGCAGCCTCGCGCGCGTCGTCTCCATCACATCAGCAGTACCCCAGGGCATGTCGATGAACAGGCGATCCGGCACAGCTCGAAGGCCCAGCAGCACATAGCCGCCGTCTTCGGCCGGACCAATCACAATGTCGGCGCCTGCGTCCAGATGCCCCAACGCACGCCGCAGATAGTCGGCGTCCACCGAAGGGCAGTCTGCCCCCACCAGCACCACATAGT
>Ga0255096_1000014_pt1 | contig 180888 bp, 169 predicted proteins | sample Colum_Atlam_RepA_2_FD_188563 | JGI IMG/M metagenome (GOLD analysis project Ga0255096, IMG submission 188563) | Freshwater microbial communities from Columbia River, Oregon, United States - Colum_Atlam_RepA_8d | ecosystem: Environmental > Aquatic > Freshwater > River | place: USA: Oregon... | reverse complement strand
CGAGAGGTTGCAGGATCTGGTGGATCTCTATGCGCGGTATCATAACGAAGTAATTGACGGGAATCTGAGGCCTATGAAGATCTGAAAAAATCGCTGTTTCAGATCCACGAGAAAGGACCAGTTCTTGCTATGAAGGCTTCATGACTGCGAGAACCGCCGCCGTGATCGCACATACGATCAGCAGCGATTGCAGGTAGATTCTCCACTGTGGTCGAAACTTGGTAATGGTCGGAATGGCAACGGCGAGAATCAGCCAAATGTAGAATTTGTTCATCACCCACGACTCATGCGTGAGCCCGAGGTTTAACATCAGCGTGATGCCGAACGCGGGCACCAAAATCACCGACACTGCCCAGAGCAGCCTTTGCCAGAGTCGCACGCGCTCGGACGACAAATAAACGGAGCTAGTGATCAAAAGCACCAACACCGATGCTACGTGAGCTGATTTGGCAACGAAATAGTCCAACGACTGGTTACATCCCGTTTGGATAAGTTTTGTAATCGATACGACCGCTATCGCGTACCGACTTTAATGCCGTTGCATAACTTTCCAACAACGTAAGACCATACTGCATGCGTTTACGCAAATACGTATCGTGCTCACCCTCTTCTTTATTCACATCGTTCATGATCTTTTCACAGTAACGAATGATCAAGTGCTCGGGCATGTAACAAAGCCCGTTATTCTTGAAGCTGCTCATGCGCAACTCTGCGATCGGATAGGAACCGGCGATTCCCGAAGTGACTGCCACCAGATAACCGGGCTTGTGACCGAGCTCACGCGATGAGCAAAGCAAGAAAAAATTCTTTAGAGCAGCTGGAACCATGCCACCCCACTCAGGGGCAACTACGATCAACGCATCGCTGCTACGAATTTCTTGCGCATGCGTTTCGAATACTTTCTTGGCGCTGCCGTTTTCGTCCCAATGGGGCAGTTGCACAGTTCCCAGATCGAGCAAATAGGAAGAATGCGAGGGACCCATTTTTTCGATCAGATGCTGCGCAAACTTTCCAATTTTCAACGATTGGGAGTTTGGTCGGTGACTGCCACAAACGATGGAAAACTTCATAGTTCAGTCCTTACGTTGCCGAAGTCGTCGAACCGCCGTCGATATTTTCGGCGGTGGACGTATAGGTGATTTTGGGAAAACGCTCGTTCAGATATTTCATGCGCCAAATGTTTTCGAGCAAAATGGCTGGCTGTTCGTGCTGATCCAAGCAAACATGCTGTGACTGTGCTTGCTTGAATTCATTCATGGCTTTTTCGTCAGTGCTGTGAACCCAACGAGCGCAGGAATAAGGCAGCGGCACCATCTTCACCTTCACGCCGTATTCATGTTCAATGCGGTATTTAACAACGTCAAACTGCAGGATACCGACAACACCAAGAATTTGATCGTTGGATACGATCGGTCTGAATACCTGAACCGCGCCTTCTTCCGAAAGTTGGTTCAATGCTTTGTTCAACTGTTTGGACTTTAGCGGATCGACCAAATCAACGCGCATGAAATGTTCGGGCGCAAAAACAGGGATGCCGGTATAAAATACTTTTTCGCCTTCAGTGAGCGTGTCGCCGATCTTGAAAATTCCGGGATCGTGGATACCCACGATGTCGCCTGCGTAAGCTTCGTCAACCAAGCTGCGATCTTGCGCCATGAACTGCGTTGGCCTTGCTAATCGGAAAAGTCTGTCGTGGCGAACGTGATACGCCTTCATGCTACGCTCAAATCTTCCGCTACAAATACGCAAGAACGCCACGCGGTCGCGATGAGCAGGGTCCATGTTTGCTTGGATTTTAAAGATAAACGCCGTGAACGTATCTTCGTGTGGATCGATCATTCGTGAACGCGTCTCACGTGGCCTTGGCCCCGGAGCGAGTTCAATGATCGCTTGCAAAGCTTTTTCAACACCAAAGTTTTTCAAAGCACTACCGAAGAATACGGGAGCAACTTCACCTCTAAGATACGCAGCTTTATCAAAAGCTGTTCCCGCGCCATCCAGAAGTTCCAGTTCTTCACGAAGTTTCGCCGCGGGTTCACTACCAATCTTGGCGTCAAGTTCGGGGCTGTTTAGCTCGACTTTGATAACGGGCAACGGTTTGGACTGATCGGCGTCTTTGTCGTAGATGATGAGTTCGTGCTTGATGCGATCGTAGATGCCGCGAAACTCGGCGCCCATGCCGATCGGCCATGTCATCGGAAAGCATTGAATGCCGAGAACCTTTTCAATTTCGTCCATCAGCGAGAACGGGTCTTTGCCATCGCGGTCCATCTTGTTGACGAAAGCAATGACCGGCGTCTTGCGCATGCGGCAAACTTCGAACAATTTGATCGTCTGTGCTTCAACACCGTTCGCACAGTCCACGAGCATCATGGCGCTGTCTACGGCCGTGAGCGTTCGGTACGTATCTTCCGAAAAGTCTTGGTGTCCAGGGGTGTCGATCAGATTGATCTCGTGACCGGCATAAGGAAAGTTCATGACGGAACTGGTGACGGAGATACCGCGCTGCTTTTCGATCTCCATCCAATCGGATGTCGCGAACTTTTTGTTCTTCTTCGCCTTGACCATTCCAGCCATCTGGATCGCACCACCGTAAAGGAGGAGCTTTTCGGTGATCGTTGTTTTGCCGGCATCGGGGTGAGAAATGATGGCAAAGGTGCGACGCTTATCGATCTCTTTTTGGATTTGAACGGTCACTTTTTAAGGTCCTGATTAGTCGTGAACGGGCATGATGTCGGCGACTACGTCTTCGCCAAATTTTTCCTGCAGCTGAGTCTTCACGCCGTTAGAAAGAGTGAACAACGAAGACGGACATCCTTGGCAGCCGCCACCCAGCCGAATGTGCGCGATAGCATCTTCATAACTCACCAGACGGGCAAAGCCTGAGTGAAATTTGAGCATCTCGGAAACTTGCCCTTCCAAAAACTCTGCAATTTCCTTAGCGACGCCCGTAAACTCAGTGCTGCTTAAAGGAGCATCAAATTTCCCCGTAGTGTCCATACCTAGAGTTTTCTTCATTTCTTCCTGAGCTTCTGCCGCACTTTCTCCAAAAGCGTACTTTCCTGACGGAACATGGTGTGCTTGCCAGCTACCATCAACCTTCTTGCTGATGACAACAGAATTGAGATCACTCATAAAATCGCTCACTTAGAATAAAATAAAACCCAATGGTTAAGGGCAGGTAGGACTATCAGTTCGATGGTAAAAACTCAATGATTGATCGTGTCGGCTGCGTCAAAATCGACGTGTGCCAAACGGGCACTATTGTGACGAAAAAAATGGGCGTTTCAATTTTCTCAAACACCTTGAACATCAGCTCGTTCGAGCACTTTCATAAAGTGGTGACATTGCTATCAATTACTGATAATTAGCCCGAGTTAATCTTTGGGTTTTGGTGGCGTTCGATCCGCGTAAATTACGCAAATGTCGCCACTTTATTGGAGTTTGAATGTCAGATAAACAAGTCATCTTTTCGATGGTTCGCGTTAACCGCACTTTGCCAACCGGTCGCCAAATCATCAAAGACATCAGCCTTTCCTTCTACTACGGCGCGAAAATTGGTGTCCTCGGTTTGAACGGTTCAGGTAAATCGACCTTGTTGAAAATCATGGCAGGCACCGAGCAGAACTTTAACGGCGAAGTGCACCTTTCCGATGGCTATACACGTGGAATGCTCGAACAAGAGCCGCAACTCGACCCAACCAAGACCGTCAAAGAAATCGTGCAAGAAGGCGCAGCCGCTACGGTTGCGTTGCTGAAGGAATTCGAAGACATCAACGCCAAGTTTGCGGAAGCCACCCCCGAACAAATGGAAAAATTGATCGACCGCCAAGCGAAGGTGCAAGATCTTTTGGACAAGATGGATGCGTGGAATCTAGACGATCGTTTGAACTTCGCCATGGAAGCATTGCGTTGTCCTGAACCAGATCAAAAGGTCGAGTTTCTCTCCGGTGGTGAACGTCGCCGCGTGGCACTTTGCCGCCTTTTAATCCAAGAACCAGACATCCTCTTGCTTGACGAACCAACGAACCACCTCGATGCCGAGTCAGTTCACTGGCTCGAACGCCACCTCCAAGCATACAAAGGCACCGTTATCGCGGTAACACACGATCGTTACTTCCTCGACAACGTTGCAGGCTGGATTCTCGAACTCGACCGCGGTCACGGCATTCCTTGGAAAGGTAATTACTCGTCTTGGCTAGAACAAAAGGACAAGCGACTCGCCCAAGAATCCAAAGGCGAAGACAAACGTCGCAAGACAATGGAACGCGAATTGGAATGGATTCGCATGTCTCCCAAAGCTCGCCAAGCAAAGAGCAAGGCTCGTATTACCGCCTACGAAAACATGCTCAGTCAAGAGCATGAAAAAGTTTCTGAAGACCTCACGCTGTATATTCCAGCGGGTCCACGTTTGGGTGATGTAGTTGTTGATTTCGAAAACGTGAAAATGGGTTATGAAAACAAACTCCTTTACGAAAACCTCAACTTCAAACTTCCTCGCGGCGGAATCGTCGGCATCATCGGACCGAACGGCGCCGGTAAGACAACCTTGTTCAAACTCATCACGCAGCAGATTCAGCCGTTGGAAGGCACCATCAAGGTCGGCTCGACCGTAAAAGTCGCCTACATGGATCAGATGCGCAGCGAACTCCAAAACGACAAGTCCGTCTGGGAAGCCGTCTCTGGCGGCGCGGACACCATCAAGGTTGGCAAGCGCGAAGTTAACTCGCGCGCATACCTCGGCGGTTTTAACATCACTGGTAACGATCAACAGAAGAAAGTTAAGGAACTGTCTGGCGGTGAACGTAACCGCATCCAGATGGCGATGATGTTCAAAGAAGGTGGCAACTTGCTACTTCTCGATGAACCTACCAATGACCTCGACGTTAACACTATGCGCGCTTTGGAAGAAGCGCTTAGCAGCTTTGCCGGCTGCGCCGTTATCATTAGCCACGATCGCTGGTTCTTGGACCGCATCGCGACCCATATCATGGCTTTTGAAGGCGACAGTAAGATTTATATGTTCGAAGGAAACTACACGGAATATGAAGAGGACCGCCGCCGCCGTCTTGGCCGAGATGCCGACACGCCGAAGCGCATCCACTACAAAGGTATTACGCGTAGCTAGTTGATTACAAATTCGATTGTATTCGTTTTTTGGGAAATGAAACCAATCGAAGTTTTAGAAGACTAGCATAGAGCTAGTTTTGGTTTTATGTGCCGTGCGGAAATTATGCCGCATTCAATTTAATGAGGGGGGAACTGTCATGGATAGACATGAGAGACATACGTCTCTACCGCCGATTGCACTACTGAAGGGATTTTCTGAAAGACACAAACTGACTGCGCGAGAGGAAGAAATCCTTGCCTGCTTGGTCAATTCCGTTGTCGCCAACGAAGAAATCGCCGAACGACTTTCTCTTAGTCCGTTCACCGTAAGCAATCACATCAAGAACATTCTCGAAAAAACCGATGCCGCCAACAAGACCGAAGTCTTGTCGCAGTTCATCAACTTCCTGATCTCATCCCACGAAGAACATCTGCTGGTTCGTCGTCCACCCCGCATTTTGATTGTGGACGACGTTTCTGAATTCGCCGATTTGCTCCGTGAAAAACTCTCCGATCGCAAGATCGATGTCGCTGTCGAAACGAATCCGCTGATGGCATCGCGACGAATCAAAGAATTCGGTGCTGATGTTATCTTGTGTGACTTAAACATGCCCAATGTTTCGGGTGTTGAAGTTTTGCGATCGCTTCGCGCACCAAACAGCAAGTCACCGGCAATGTTCCTCATGACTGGCCAGCCCGATCCTCACATCGAGGGTTTGGATACGCTCGGCAATATCGAAGTGTTTCGCAAGCCGATCCACTTCCCGTCCCTGTATTTCAAGATCATCGAATCCATGATTTCGGATGAACGCGAGCTCAGCCGTTTCCGCCGCATGAACTGCCAAATTTCTGCGACTTCGGATAATGGCCGTGCCGGCATCATTCGCAATCTTTGTGACCGCGGTTGCTTCCTATCGCTAATTGGTGATGATCTTCCGAAGCCGGGTACAATCATCGCTATCGATTTTGTATTGCCAGAGCGCGGTCTCGCGATTCACGCCGAAGGACGCGTCGCATGGACGAGAATCAAAGATCAGCAGCACCTACCCGCCGGGGTCGGTGTAGAATTCGTTGATCTTTCGCAACCTATGCGTCAGTCGATTCACGACTACATCAAGCGGCACAAATTGGCAGATTGGGAAGAGTGACGGCTCGCTATGCACCCTCTGCCAGAGCTTTTTTGAGCAACTTTCATAGTCATTTCAGCCGTTTGCACGCGCATTCGGCAATATGACGTTATACACGAGTATTCCTTCAGTGTTTTCGAGTGTTTGCCTCCTCAAAGTGCACCCAAAGGATACGTACACAAACTTTTCAAGATTTGTCTGTGTTTTACGGCTCAGTACTAAATTAGATTCTGCGTCTAAAACTTTTCAACTTTCTGAGGGGATAGTTATGAAAACTTTTTTGATCGCATTGGCTTCCATGATGATGACCCAAAATGCAATCGCAGCAACTTGTGACTTCAAATTTGACGGCTGCAAAACAGGAGCACTTCAAATCGTCGTTGACGGAAATGAAGTAACAGAATGTGAATGGCTCAACGATGTTCCCGCTGTAGTTGCACAATTAGCAGAAACCGGTGTTTGCCGTCCTAGTCCAGCCGCTTGCAATATCAAGTCGTCTAACTGTAAAGACGGAGCCGCTTGGCTCGAGCTCAACGGGGAAAAACTGACCGAGTGTCTGTGGATGGCAGAATTCAAGACGGCGCACAGAGCGGCACTAAAGGCCGGAGTCTGCAAACTCGCAGCCACCAAGTGCGAATACAAATTTGATTCCGCACAAAATTGTAAGACCGGTGCTGGCAAGATCTACATCGGCCAAGAAAAGATGTCTGAATGTATGTGGTTGGCAGACGCTTCGAGCGAGATCGTATCACTTCGCCGTCACGGCATTTGCCAATAAGAATTAAGATACCGCTGCGAGTTTGGGGCTAGGAACCAAACTCAGCGGCGAACTTGGAAGAATCGCGACCCGATCACCGTAGTTCAAGTTGACGATGCCGTGCTGCCCATCCAATGCCAACACGGCTTTATCTGACCAACTTTCAAACACGAGCGATGTTTTGGCCGGATCAAAAATTTCGCAGGCAAGCGTAGCTGGACCCACGCCTTCGGCACGAAACAGTTCACGCACAGCAAATTGCGCCAAAGATGCGTGAAATGGAATGCGCTTGCCGCCTGCGGCACTAATGGCAGCAGAGCTACCGATGGCTGTCGAAATCCACACGCCACTGCTGCGATGCGTCTCACGACGATCGCCAAACTCAATGGCATAACGAGTCGTCTGGGCGGGATTGGCATTGCTGAACAAAAAATCATTCATGACCGGTAACGTGATCAAATCCGGGCGACTGTCGATAAATTTGATCTTCGCACACAGACGATGCACGGGAGTGTGCGTCAATTGCTCTTTCGCCGCTTGCTCCACTAATTCCAAATAATTGTGGCGATCAAATGCACACAGAAAACCAACGCTATCGTCTGACGAACGAATGCCCACGACCTTGGTAGATGAAATGTGCGTGTGCTGGCTTGCGTGCAGCACGGTCCCGTCACCGCCAACTGTGATGATTAGATCCAGCAATTCTGTTGGCCATGGCTCGCGTCTAGAAACTTCCAAGAAGGAAAGTCCGCGCTGTTTCAGCGCATTTCGCACACCATCAAGGGTTTCATAATGTTGGGAATGTGCTTTTTGCAAGTGCTCTAGGGTAGATTTGGGAACCAAACCTTTTGCGACGAGACGTTCGACGCGGCTACCATGAATTTCGAGGTTACTTTCTTTTGCAACAACCAAGATTTTCACGGCAACCGCCCGTAGAGAAAATTATTCCGCAGATGCCTGATCTTCAGTGCCACGCTTGCTGTCAAATTCCGCAAACTCGGCATTGGTCCAAACACGTTTTTTGTCTTGCAGCATCTTCAGCGCGTTGGACTTAAGATTTGTGACGCTCGCGCGCGCAAGCATATAACCTTCGCTTTGCGCTAACTCTTCACGCTTCTTCGTGTCTAACTTTGCCATGTCTGCATCTTTGCGCGACTTCAGCTTGAGGATGTACCAGTTTTGGCCGGATACGATTGGCTCAGATGAAAGCTGGCCCACTTTGGCGAGCTTCAACACACTGTCGCGGAAGATTTGATCAGAACCAAGTCCGGGGATGCCCTTTGCATTGGCAGCAAATTCGCCGGTCGCCTTCCATGAATACTTGGAAGAGAGCGACTTGTTCGCGCTTACATCAGCAAAAACGGCTGCTGCTTCGGCTTTCACAAGCTCAGGCTTCTTTTGCTTTTCGATAAGCTTGCGCGCGATGTCGTTGGTTGCAGCCGCAAGTTCAACTTTCTTCTCTTCTTTCTTGTCTTCCACCTTGATGATGTGGAAACCGAAGGGAGATTCGACGAGTCCGCTAATTTCGCCCGCCTTGAGGCCGAATGCGGCGCTGGAGAATTCTTTGACCATGCTCTCGGACTTAAACCAACCTAGATCGCCACCTTTTTTCTTCCCGGACTCTTCGTCCGTTTTTTCAGAGGCAATTTTCGCAAAATCGGCGCCGGACGCCTTTACGCTGGCGAGGATTTCTTCTGCGCGCTTCTTGGCTTCATCCTTCTTGCGTTTAGCAGCTTCGCCAGCAGCATTTCGTGAACCTTCAAATTGCACGAGGATGTGGCGCGCTTTAACTTCGGCAGGAGAATTGAATTCACGCTGGTTGCCGTCGAAGTATTTTTTAACTTCTTCTTTACCTTTGTCGTCGAGGAACTTTGTAACTTCTTCGTCAGACACGGTGACAGAAACGTCTTTCTGTTCGATCTTCACAAATTCGACATCCAACTTTGTCTCGGTCTGGCGATACTGAAACTCGGTCGACTTAGGAGAAATGTAAGACATTTCTTCCACAAACTGCTCGAGCTTTTGCATCGTCATGGAACGCTGCTGCTCCTCAATGAACGACGCTTCGGTATAACCATTGCGCTTCAAGTAATTAGAAAAAAGCTCCGCAGAAAATTTGCCGTTTTCATCGCGAAAACGATCCGTTTGCTCCAAAATTACCTGCTCGACTTCAACCTTGCTGGCAACAACCCCAATGTTCTTGGCTCGCTCAAAGGCGGCTCGTTCGCCAATCAAGTAGTCCATGACGCGCATCGATAGGTTATAAGAACCTGGGTCAAAATTGGCATCAGAGGCGCGGAAACGCTCAAGCGTTGAACCATAAAATCTCTTGAATTCTGAGGCGGTTACGGTCTGAGAACCCACGACAGCAGCGGTACCGCCGGGAGCGACGTTATCGTTACTTTTGGGGTCACAAACGCCAAAGAAAACCATGGCGCCAAAAGCAGCAAAAAGCAGCGAATAACTAGCAAAATTGCGGGCTGTGTGGGCGCGACTCAACTTATCGATTCTATCACCTTTCCATTCGAACATCTGAAAGCCCTTCCGTGGCAAGAAAAAAGTTTAAAATCTCTTGTTAGATAATGTGGCAGAGGATACAAAGTCGTGATAAATGACTTTAGAAGCGAATTTTAATTTAAGCAATGGCGTTTGTTAAAAAGATGAGCGCAATTCGGTTCTTATCCCTGATCGATAAAGCCCCGAACTGAGGAGTACAGGATGTTTTTTGATTGGCTAGCGGGAATGTTTTCGAATGATTTGGCGATCGACCTAGGTACAGCGAATACCTTAGTTTACGTCAAAGGCAAAGGGATTGTAACCAATGAGCCGTCTGTAGTTGCGGTTCAGCGCGACAGCCGCGGCGGCAAGAAAATCCTCGCCGTTGGTAAGGACGCAAAAGAGATGTTGGGTCGTACGCCGGGATCCATCGACGCAGTTCGCCCCATGAAAGATGGCGTTATCGCCGACTTCGAAATTACCGAAGCGATGCTTCGTTACTTCATCGAACGCGCGCACAACCGTCGCACGATGGTTAAGCCACGCGTTATTATCTGCGTACCTTACGGTATTACAGAAGTTGAGAAGCGTGCCGTTCGCGAATCAGCAGAATCCGCAGGCGCACGTGAAGTTCATTTGATCGAAGAACCAATGGCAGCAGCTATCGGTGCAGGTCTTCCGATCACCGAACCAAGCGGCAGCATGATTGTCGATATCGGCGGCGGTACAACCGAAGTTGCGGTTATCTCCCTCGCAGGTATCGTTTATTCGCAATCTGTGCGCGTTGGTGGCGACAAGATGGATGACGCTATCGTCAGCTACTTGAAGCGTAAGTACAACATGCTCATCGGCGACCGTACCGCTGAACAAATCAAGATCCAAATCGGCACGGCGTATCCGGATGATGATGTCCGCACAATGAACGTCAAAGGCCGCGATCTCGTCGCCGGTATTCCAAAAACGATCGAAGTTTCGTCCGAAGAAGTTCGCGAAGCGATCTTTGAACCAATCAATACCATCGTTGAAACCGTTCGTGTTGCGTTGGAACAGACGCCTCCAGAACTTGCTGCTGACATCGTTGACAAGGGCATCGTCCTTGCCGGTGGTGGCGCATTGATTCGCAACCTCGACATCTTGCTGCGTGAAGAAACCGGCCTTCCAATCATGATCGCCGACGATCCATTGACGGCTGTAGTGTTGGGCAGCGGTAAGGCACTCGACCAGCTAGACATACTGAGTGGTGTTACACTGAAGTAATTCGCTTTTATTAGAGAACGAGCCGCCCTCTGGCGGCTTTGTTCATTTGTGGACTCCGACTGAATTAACGCGGAGAAGATAATGTCAAAAAAAGCACCAAATCAGCTCAAACTGATTTCCATGATTGGAGCCACTGTTTTGGCTCCTTTTGTGTTTTTCTCTGCCGACCTTACTCCATGGCAAGGGAAGTTTTCGCCGCAATTGCTCTTCCAAGAAATGTCGGAACCAATCGAAGTTCTGTGGGACGAGAGCGTGAATCTTATCTCAGGATCATGGACAAGGTACTTTGCTAATCAGAATGCCATCAGCGAAAACGAGCGTCTGCAATCGGAGCTCAATGTCATCAAAACAAAAATTCTTGATTACGAAGAGCAAGGACGTGAGATTGCGCGCTTGCGTAAACTACTCTCTTTCGCTGAACAGACCGAAAAAGAAGTTATTGCAGCCGAAGTTGTCGGCGCACCGCGCACACAATCGTTTTTGTCCATGCGCATCGATCGCGGCGATTTGGATGGTGTTCAACCCGGCATGCCCGTACTCACTCCCGACGGAATCGCGGGGCGCACAGTGCGCACCGGTTTAAACTATTCTGATGTCCAACTCATCACCGATCCTAGCTTCAACCTCGACGTGATCTTGCAGCGAACGCGTGTACGCGGTGTACTACAAGGCATTGGTGGCGATAAATGTTTGCTTCGTCTTAGTCGCCGCGCAGACATCCGCATCGGAGATACGGTTGTTACTTCGGGAATAGTTGGAGGCATGCCGAAGGGAATTCCTGTGGGCCGCGTCATGCGCATTAGCTACGAATCGGACAACATCACGCAAAAGATTACAGTCGAACCGTGGGTGGACTATCGCACAATTGAAGAAGTTGTCATTTTGAAGCGCGTGGACGCAACACTGCTAAAGATCGTTGAAACCGCCGGACCGGATTGGCTCAATCATTCACTCGAAGGTGTTTCTGGTGGTTGAACCATTAGAAAAAGATTGGATCGACTGGCGCGAAAAAATTCGCACGGTAGCTCCGTATTTCGTCCCACGACCTTCGTGCGGAATTCGCTGGGTTGACTTCGCCCATGTGCTTGTCATGGGCATCGTGCAATACGCCATTTTGCCGCGAATCGTTCCCAATTGGCTGGTGATCGACATCCTCACCCCATGGTTCGCGGTCATTGCCGTGATTCATCCCTATCCCGTTGCTCTAGCAATGGGAGCTCTGTCTGCGTTGATGGTCGAAGGCCATTCGATGCTGCCTGCGGGCACTTATCTTTGTATCAACTTTATCATTTTGCAAGTCGTTTACTTGGTGCGCGAATTAATCTCTTGGCGCAAGCGCGAACCATGGTTGGTGTTATTGGTTTCGAGCTGTGTTGGTGCCGCGCTCTTTGAATTGTGCGTAGATTTGATTCGCAATCCTAATACGAGCTTGGATTTATTTTACTTCTCGACATGGGTTGGGCGCGTGGCTTTTAGCGCCGTATTCGCAGCTACCTTGCAAGTTTGGGCTCTTGGCTGGGCCACCAAGGAGCCGATCGAATGAAGACTCGTATCCGACGCGAAGACGTCATCGTTGATAGCCGGTATAAACTTTTCAACATCATGTTGTTGGCATTCACCGGATTAGTGTTGTTTCGTCTCTGGTACGTGCAAATCTTTCGCGGCGATTACTACGCTGAAGTTTCGCAACGAAACCGCATGCGAAAAATCGAAATCCCCGCCCCTCGCGGCATGATTTTCGATCGCCATGGCAAACTCATCCTCGGAAATCGCCCGTTCTTTGACTTGGTGTATATTCCACAGTACGTCGAGAACAAAGAAGTCACGCTGAACATTCTCTCTCGTATTTTGCATGCGCCAGTCAGTTCTTTTGAACGCCGTCTGAAGCTCGCATCGAGCGGACCGAAGTACGCCCCAATCATTTTAAAGCGCAACCTCAGCCTCAACGAAGTTTCCGTCATCGAATCGAATAAGATTTTCATTCCGGGCATCGACGTCGCCATCGCGCCGCGTCGCGACTATCGTCCAGAAATCTCTCCGCATCTCACCGGATACCTCGCTGAAATTGACGAAGCGCAGCTTGCCGAATTGAACACCGACGAACCGGAAAACCCTTATTTCGCTGGCGATTTGGTTGGCAAGCAGGGCCTAGAACGTCGTTTTGAGAAACACTTGCGCGGCAAACGTGGATACCGCTTCATCCAAGTTGACGCTTTTGGCCGTCAGACAAAGCAGCAGGACTTGGTTGATTGGGAATTGCCCATTCAACCGGCAATCCCCGGTGACGATATCGAGTTGACCATTGACTTGGATTTGCAGCTCGCATCTCGTGAAGCCTTTAAAGGAAAATACGGCGCCGTCGTCGTCATGAATCCAAAGACGGGCGAAGTATACTCGCTCATCAGCTCGCCGGGCTTTGATCCCAACATGTACCAAGAAGGCCTTTCTCAGGAAGAGTGGAAAGCTTTGATCAGCAATCCGTTCAATCCTTTGTACGACAAGACTACCGGCGGTGAATACCCTCCAGGATCGGTTTATAAGGCTGTAGTTGCGATTGCGGCATTGAACGAAGGTGTCGTCAATCAGGACACTTCTTTTTTCTGTCCAGGTCACTATCAGCTAGGTGATCAAACGTTTCACTGTTGGGAACGAAAAGGTCACGGACGAGTTTCGCTTGAACGCGCGTTGTATCGTTCTTGCGACGTGTACTTCTTTGAAGTTGGTGTGCAGCTTGGCGTAGATAAAATTGCAGAATACGCTTTCAAACTAGGCCTCGGTCGCCAACTGGGCCTCGGTCTTAATACTGAAAAGCTTGGTTTGATTCCGACGTCCGCGTGGAAACAACTGACCGCGCGCTTGCCGTGGGCCAAAGGTGACACCCCCAACGTCGCGATTGGTCAGGGTTACGACTTGGTTACGCCCATGCAGATTGCCAATTTGTATTCGACCATTGCTAATGGTGGCACAGTGTTGCGTCCGTATCTATTGCGACGCATTGCGAATCAAGCAGGCCAAACCATCGGCGAACAAAAACCTGAAGCGGCTTGGACACTTACTGATATTCGCCCAGAAGTTTTCAAAATCGTTCAATCAGCTCTCAAAGAAGTTGTCATGAACGCGGAGGGCACTGGTAAGAACGCACGCGTTGAAGGCATCGAGGTTGCGGGTAAAACTGGTTCCGCTCAGGTCGTAAGTTTGAAGAAGAACCGCAACTCGGTGGACGTCAGTATGAAGTGGAAGGAGCACGCACTTTTTGCAGCGTTCGCTCCCGTACAAGATCCCGAAGTTGTGGTTTCCGTCGTTTCTGAAAATGATCTGATCGGGGGCGGCGGCGCAGCTGCAGCACCAGTCGCGGGCAAGATATTACAGACCTATTTCAAGCTCAAAGCTCAGCGTACGGGGCAGTCGCCTTTGACCATTGGCACCAGCGAAGAAAACGGGGTACCACAAAATGTTCGGCAGTAAAGCAAAGCGAATGCCTAAGGGACCTTTCCGCGAGCCGCATGGTGATCTTAGCCCACGCTCGGGCGGCGAAGTTAAGGTAATTCTCGCGATCTACGCCATCTTGCTTGCAACCGGTCTTGCAAATTTGTATTCGGCAAGTTTGGGCGGAGCATTCTTCTTTTCACAGTTTCAAAATGCAATTGTCGGCATGGTTCTATTCGTGTTGTTTGGCTGGTTTATCCCACTGCGCGCCATCAACGACTATGCATACATTGTCTATGGCATCGCCGTGGCCATGCTCGTGGTCGTATTTTTTACCGGACATATCTCAGGAGGTTCGCAGCGCTGGATCAAGCTCGGACCGATTACAGGGCAGCCTTCGGAGTTTGCAAAGATCGCGGTAGCGATCGTTGTCGCTCGCTACTTCCACTTTCAAACGCAAAGCATGGACTTTCGGTTGCGTGATTTGTGGGTTATCGGGACGCTTTTATTGGTAGTCTTCCTTTTAGTATTCGAGCAACCTGATTTGGGTACCGCGGGCGTTTGCCTGATGATCGGCGTCGCTCAGATACTCGCATTGCGACTGGACAAGCGGAGTGTCATGCTCGCTGCTGGCAGCGCTCTGTCAGTGGCCATTGCTGCTTGGTTTTTCTTTCTGCATGACTACCAAAAGAATCGCGTTTTGATGCTGTTTAACGCTAACCTCGACCCACACGGTAAGGGATATAACTCATTGCAATCGCTCGTTGCTGTCGGATCCGGTCAGGCACTCGGCAAAGGGTTTATGCAAGGTACACAGACGCAGCTTCAGTTTTTACCTGCTCGACACACCGATTTCGTGTTTTCAGTATTCGCTGAAGAGCACGGTTTTTGGGCTGCGGGCGGTGTCTTCGTGTTGTTTGCCATTTTGACACATCTTGCATTGAACATTGCCCGTTCAGGTCGAGATACATTCTCATCTATGCTCGGCATCGGTATCGCTGCATATATCTACATCCAATTTGTAATCAACGTCGCCATGGTTCTTGGAATCTTCCCGGTCGTCGGCATGCCACTACCATTTTTCTCCCACGGCGGTTCCGCACTACTGGTTATGAGTATGGCATTGGGCATGTTGATCTCGATTCATCGCAACAGCAACTCATTAAAGAGTGACCGGCTCTGATCTTTCGGGCAATATCGGCGCAACTGTTCTTGTTAGGGGTTTGCGCATGCTAATCCGAGACGTTTTAGAATCAGTTCGATCTGGACAAGTCGTATATCGCCCTTTTGATTTTGTGGGCGTTTCTGACCGTTGGCAACCTCCCTTAAACGCAACCATCTATCGTGGCAAAGTTCGTGACGTGATTTTTTGCGGCGATCGCGCATTCCTTGTACAGACTGATCGCCTTTCAGCATTCGATCGCGCTATTGGCGTTGCGCCGCTGCGTGGATGCATCCTCGCATCGCTGTCTAACTTTTGGTTCAAAGAACTCAGCCACGTCATTCGAACGGCACCATGTGAACAAATTCACTCCCGCATCTTGCAAACAGCAAATTTACAACCTGTTCGCGCCGAAATCGTCGTACGTGGCTACCTCGCTGGAAGCATGACACGTGCATATTTGTCTGGAGAAAGAAATTTTTGCGGCCATCGCCTCCCCGAAGGTCTCCAAGCATCAGGTCAGTTACCGAAAGCGATCATCACCCCTACAAGCAAAGCCGCTGCGTATCAACATGACGAACCGACCACTGCCAAGGAATTGGTAGAACAGGGAGTTGTGACTGATGCTGAATGGCAAGAGATTGAAAGCATGGCTTTAGCAGCTTTTGCATTGGGCACAAAAATTTGTGCAGAAGCTGGTCTAATATTGGTCGATACCAAGTACGAGTTCGGTCGTGATCGGGACGGTAAGATCGCGTTGATCGATGAAGCACATACGCCAGATTCATCGCGATTTTGGCGGCTTTCATCCTACGAAGATCGTCTGCAGAAATCCCAAGATCCGGAAATGTTTGATAAGGAAAACGTGCGAAAGTGGCTATTGAATCACGGATTTTCCGGTCACGGTGACGTTCCCCATGTCCCAGCATCTATATTTGCAGACCTGTCACTGACGTACCTTGCAGTTGCTGAAATGATCATCAAACATCCATTGTCCATCGTCGAAAATGAATCTTCCGTCGAAGACGTTTTGCGCAAATACCTGTAGGAGAACTTTCCATGAAACACCTAGTTATCACTGGCGCCAATCGTGGCATCGGCCTCGGCTTGACCAAGGAGTTTTTGAAACTTGGCTGGTCAGTTACGGCCATCGTTCGCAAACAATCCGCGGAATTGAAGGAAGCCGCACTGGAATTCAAGCAACGCTTCAACCTGGTTTTGGGCGATGTCTCTGATGACAACAGCATTTCGCAGGCCGCGCAATCTCTGTCCGGCAAGACGATCGACGTATTAGTAAACAACGCGGGAGTACTCGAAGGTTCTGACCAGCAGGGGCTTCAGGCTGCGAACACTCAGGACTTGCTCCATTCATTCAACGTCAATGCGATTGGACCTCTGCGAGTGACACGGGCACTGTTGCCACATCTGCAAAAATCTTCATCGCCTGTTGTGGCCAATATCACCTCAAAGATGGGATCCATACAGGACAACACTTCGGGTGGCTACTATGGCTACAGAATGTCTAAGGCCGCATTGAACATGTTTCACCGTTCTTTCAGTCACGACTTTCCGAAGGTGATCACACTTACTTTGCACCCTGGTTGGGTCCAAACTGATATGGGCGGCAAGCAGGCACCTCTCACCGTTCAAGAGAGCGTGCAGGGACTTACAAGAATTTTGACGACGGCGTCACTAGCGGTCCGAGGAAAGTTTCTCAATTACGACGGGAGCGAATTGCCTTGGTAAAAAAAAGGAGAAACGATTTCGTTTCTCCTAATGATGATTGCACTAGCGTGGAATCGATTTCAGCCATTGCACAACTGCGGCTCGTTCTTCATCGTTCCAAAGAGCAGATCCGTGTGCAATCCGATACATGAAGGGCGGCATTTCTCGCTCTTCGATGGTTTCAACGATCTCATCAATTTCGTCCATGGGCTTATTGTGCTCCGTGAACGGCCAGCCTTTGCTCATGTCCAAGTGCTCGCGTGCCTCTTTGATATCGTAGTCGATAAGCTGCTTTACGAGAGGAATCGCGTAGTACCAAGGATAGACAGTCTTGTCGGAGTGACAATCATAGCAAGCTCGACGAAACAACGACTCAACCTGCTGATACGATGCTACCACAGCAGGGCTCTCCACCTTTGCGACACCATCACCGGATGGGCGTTCCTGTTCGTGAGCGTCTTCTTCCAAGGTCTCATGGTCATCAGATGACTCTTCGTGCTTCTTGTCACCGTGACCCATTGAAATTGCACTGACCACCATCAACGATATCAACTTCGAAACTGAACGACGCTTAACCATGACGCACCTCCTAGTGATCGCTGTTTATCAAACTTCGACGCTTCTTTGCTTCGAGGTAACGAAGATTATGAGCCGTTACAAACTCAGGCAGAGGAATCTGTTCCACTGACTTCAGCCCGAGCCGCTTCATCGATTCGACTTTGACCGGATTATTAGTGAGAAGTTGAATGGCATGAATGCCGAGGAACTGGCACATCAGTGCCGCCGCATCGTAGGTTCGCAAATCATCCCCAAAACCAAGATTGCGATTGGCTTCGAATGTGTCAGCTCCGTCCTTGTCTTGGATGGCGTATGCCTGGAGTTTTGCAGTCAAACCGATGCCGCGTCCTTCTTGTCGAAGATACAGCACGACGCCTTCATTTTGGTCGGCCATGCGAGTCATGGCGTGGTCGAGCTGCGCCCCACAATCGCAACGCTCAGAGCCAAAGACATCGCCTGTCAAGCACTCCGAGTGGATGCGTACCAAAGTCGAACCATTCGGCTTGCCAAACACGATGGCGATTTGTTCGTCGTGGTTTTCACCAACGCTGAAGACGATCATGCGAGCCTGCCTGCCCCGAATGGGGACAATGGCTTCGCCGCGTATTTTCAGTTGGTTAAGATCGAAACCCATGGGTCGCAAATCACTCCAATATTCAGGTGCAGATATATGCCCGATGGCACGTCCGGGTCAAGCTGGCCGAGAGGGCTAACTATGGGCATTCAAAGAATAAATTCGGATGGGCGAAAGGCAAGACGGCTGGTGTAAAAATTTGCGACCTTTTGAGAATTAGCCTGCATAATCGGTGACATACCAACAAAACGCTAAAGTATTCCGCGAGTTAGCCGATAAGGACTCCGTTGTTTTTGCAATGATTGTGGGGGTCAAAATGACTAGATTGAATCGGGCGATGAGTGTTGGCGGCATTCTTTTGTTGGGACTGACTGTTACCTGCAAAGAATCAAAAAAGAGCTCTCCTGCTCCAGCTCAGCAACAATCACCTGCACCTTGCACACCGACGACCCAAACCCAGAATCCATACGGTACCTCACAAGGCGGTACGAACCAAGGCTATGGAACCTCGGCATACGGCAGCACTGGCAATAACACCATGTTGTTACAAAACGGCACCGCCACTGGCTCGGTTGTTTCTTGGTTGCAGATTGAACCGATTATCCAGCGTTCTTGCGCATCTTGTCACGGTCCGGGGGCACGCAATGGGCAATACTCAACTTACGAGACAGCTTCCAAGCCTAACGTGGTTGCAAGCGTTGCGGTAAAGAAAAACATGCCCACCAGTGGCCCACTGACGGCACAGGAACAGCAGTTGTTCACCCAATGGCAAGCTGGCGGTTTCCAGCGCAGTACGTCAGTAACCGCCGTGAATGGAACTGGATCGACTGTTAATGGTGGAACCGTTGGCGGTGGAACCGTTGTTGGTGGCAGTACGACCAACAGCCAATACGGCTATTCGAACAACTCCACTTACGGAAACACAGCTACTTCGTCAAACTGCTATCCATCAAGCACCACGCCACAAACATACGGCACCCAACAGTCTGGGTATCAGACGTCACCAAATGGGACCCAGCTGCCGACACAACAGCAGCAGGGTAGTAGCACGCAGACAGGTTTTTAGGATTTAGCCGCTACGCGAGGGCCGTCTTTGACGGCTCTCCTGCCAATTCTCTCACAAACCGAGGGACCAAATATCCCGGAAGAATTTGTCGAAGGCCTTCAATGAGCTTAATGCCGCGGGCGTCGTCGACAAAGTACTCGTGCGCGCCGCGAACGCGGTCCAAAGCGTGCAGGTAATAAGGCAATGCGCCGAGATCGTGCAATGCCTCACTAAGATTCGCCAGCGCCTCAACGGAATCGTTAACTCCACGCAATAGAACCGACTGATTAAGCAGGGCGACGCCAGACTTATGAAGTTGTCGAATTGCTTCCGCGCAATCTTGTTCAAGTTCATTGGCATGATTTGCGTGCAAGACAATGGTCAGTCGTTTGCTCACATTCGCAAAAGTTGTCAAAAGATCTTTATCAACACGAGCAGGCAAAACGATGGGAAAACGAGTGTGAATACGCACACGTTTCACATGTCCAATATCTTCGATGCGACCGAGCAATGACCGCAAAGCTGGTGTCGCCAAACTCAGAGGATCTCCACCGCTTAAGATCACTTCGGTGATCGACGGATCCGCATCAATCGACGTCAATGCAGCATCCATCTCCGCGCCCTTGGCAACGCCACCTTCGTAAGGATACTCTCGCCGAAAGCAGTAACGACAGTGCACGGCACAGGATGATGTCGTCATTAACAAGACACGGCTCGCATACTTTTGCAAGATACCGCACTGCTTCGTGGCCGGCAGGTCGCCCACCGGATCTGCAGTGAACAGCGTCTGCTCTTGGGACTCAGATTTTCGTGGCAAAACCTGCAAGAGCAAGGGATCATTTGCGTCTTGAGGTCGCATGCGAGCGACATAACTACGAGGGACGCGCAGGCTAAAACGATCGGCGTGCTCTACTTCAAACGGTAAATCATTTGCAGCAAGTGACAAAAGCTCAAGCAACTCGTCCACCGAATGAATGCAGTCAGCGAATTCCTGCAGCCACCGCGGACTCTTATGAGCGGGCGGAACTTCGGAGATGGGATTGCTGTGGATGCGTGGAGTCATGTCTCCTGTGTTTCCCCGTTCTTGCTAGAAGTCAGCTTCAACGCGCAAAGAATCCACGCAATGGAGAACACCGCGCTCCACACACCGTAGGTCACTGCCGTCATCGCTACGCCCAATCGCTGAATCACGTCGAACAATGCACCGCTCAGGCCCTTGCCTGTGCGATATCCCAAAATGTCGATGACCTCCTTCGCGCGGAAGCGAGCATCAAATGACATAGGAACGTAAAAGACTTCTTTAGCGGCGCGGAATACCGAATAATCGAGAGCTTTGAAGAGCAGCAGTGCCAGCCCCGCAGACTCTAAACCGGGAAACATCACCGCATAGACCGAGCATGAGAATACCACTGTCGGCATCGAAACTTGCACGAATCGCATGCTGAAACGCGACAAAAGAATCGGAGTTAACACAAACTGCCCCACGCCGGCCAGCGCGTTCACCCATGTATAGAAACGAAAACCGTATGATGTCTGAGCGTCAGCGTTGGGCATCGCATCTTGAAGAAATGATTGGAATGTGATGCCAAGGGCTGTGACAATAGATTGCGTCATCAAAACTAAAATCAGGATGTAAACCAGCGTTGGTTGTTTGGCGAAGAGCTCCCATGCTAGATGAGTGCCTTTGGGTTTACTTGCGTTCACCAACTCTTCTGCGCGATTCGATTTGGCAGCGACAACCGAAGCTTTGCTATAGGCCCATAGCGATAAGAGGCCTGCTGGAGCCGTTAGGATCGCCGCAACCGCGACCATATCAACGGTTCCGTAAATCATGGTCAACCGCTCGCCAAACATTCCGCCAAGTACTGCGCCGATCGACGCGATACCGCAAATTAGTCCATTGAAACGCTTCGCATCACTCTGTGTCAAAGATGTATTAATCAGAGACCAGTACTGCTCAATCAGCAACACCACATACGCCGATCTGAATACATAGAGAAAACCAGCCGCCGGCGCCCACCCCCATTGCAATGCTTTCCAGCCAGACAAGATCGCTGAAAGGCAGATCACTGTTGACCAAATCAGCGTATGTTTGGGGCCAAGCACAGACAGCAAGCGCGAATATAAATACAGCAAAATAAAAACACCGACAGGCACCAAACCCATGATGAACGCGAGTCGCTCTTTGCCGTACATTTGCACGTAGAGTGTGTTGGAAGGATTTCGAATGAATTCGTAGCCAGCCAAAACAAAGCCCGCAGCCATGCCCACGGCCAGGGCCATCCATAAACTATCGCGATGTTCTTTTAACCATTGCATGAAAATCACCAGTGATGCCGAGGCTGTACATACGATTGACACCCGCCATATTCTGCGGCACATGCCTATCAGAAAACTCCCCAAATGATTAGCACTTTTGGCGATTTTTCTTGGCTAAAACTTTGCTTAGAAACCGACGAGTTCGTTGCCCCGCTGGAGTTCCCATGCGCTTGCTGATTGTTGGATTGATGGGTTTTGCTGTGGTTTGCTGGTCCCTAGCCGTATGGATTGGGCTGAGAAACTCATCCATGAGCAGCCTTAACTCCATGAATGTCCCAGAAATATCCATTGAAGAGGAGCTAGCTCGCTTGCCAAGCAAGCCTGCCATGAACCAAGCAAGCATCGACCGCGCCATTGCGATGTACCAAATTTTAATTCCCCAGGGCGTAAAACGTCCCGTTTTCGAAAAAGACCTCGACGATCGGGGCGTTACAATTAAACGCGATTGGTTTTCGCCGCTAGAAGTTCAAGTGGGCCCAAATGCCTTCATGAGTTGGCCGCTGTTGGGCTCAACTCTGGCACACGAACTCGAAGTTCATTGCCGACAAAGTTTTGCGTGGATCAAAATGTCCGATACACTCGGACTTGACGGAACTTCAAAAGCCGAGCGAGAGGCATACAAATATGAACTCGCACATGCCAAACGATTCGGACTGAGCCAAGTTGATCAAGATTTGATTCAAATCACCGTGGATTACTTTTACCCTGCCAATGTCGTTACGCCATTCAAAATCTTGAATCGCATCAGCCTGATGGTAAATCAGGGACAGTAACCGCGCTTGTATTCGAGATAGTTTTGAATGGAATCGTCCAGCATACGGATCTCAACGTCGCGCAACGTCCTCACTGGCTTACCCGGATTCCCTAAGATCAACGATCCTGCTGGAAAGTCTTTTCCTGGCGGGACAACCGTACCGGCGGCGACGACTGAACCCGTTCGTATAATCGCGCCGTCAAGTAAGACCGCTCCCATGCCGATTAAACAACGATCCTCAATGGTGCAACCGTGAATCACAGCGCTGTGACCAATGGTAACGTTTTTGCCGATGATGGTCGGTGCCGTCGTGTGAGTCACGTGGATTACCGTACCGTCTTGGATGTTGGTACGATCGCCGATGCGGATATAATTGCAGTCACCGCGAACAACCGTGTTGAACCAGAAACTAACGTCGACTCCGGCGATAACGTCCCCGATGACGTGGGCTCCTGATGCGACTAACGAGCCGGCACCGATTTGCGGCATAACACCGTGATAGGGGATTACGCTGCCACCGTTCATCACGTGAAAGGGTTTCATTTTATCCTCGCTACGAAATTAACTTCATTCTCTGATACCAATTTTGCTGGGCAATGATAAGGTTAAATCTGCATGAACATCAAACCAGAAACTCGCATCATCGACCTGCAACTTGCCTCACCGGAAACGGTTCTGGCCGAAGCATTTTACATTCTAGACGCTGAAGCCGTTTGGCGCGACCAATGTTCTAGCCTTACAGTTTCGCAACTCACCGAATTATCATCACTGACGCATGAGCGCGTCGTGAAGCGATTGGAGCGGATATCCAGACTGAGTCGTGGTGTGAGCATTGAAAATTCACTGATAGAAAAGTGGATTACTTCGCATGTCGCATTTACCGTCGTGAGCGTGGATGGAATGTTTCCACCATACGCCCAGTCTGCATCCGAGCAAATCAATAAGTGGGATAACAGTTTCGCAAGTTTTGTTGAGAAGCATCTAGAAAGTCAGAGCAACGTGATTTGTTGTGCCAAGACGTTTAGCCCCGCTTTCAGCGCGGCCATGTTCTTACGTGGGGCAGGATTCAAAAACGCGTTTGCTGCGAAACTGACGTAGTCTAGTTTGTCGTGTTGTTACGATCGGAACACTCGCGAAACTCTACACCAATTTTAGGTACAATCTGGACCGATACTGCGGACATCGGTTCTTCGAACGAATATTTTATAGCGAACAATTTGAAATCAGCGGAATTGACGACACTTCCCGCTATTGTGTCGAGTTTTACTAATGAATTTTCCGATACTTTCGCCGCTGTTATCTGTATCTCCCAGTCTTCGGTCGAAGCTAGCAATCCGCGATTGGTGACAACCACTAGCCCATCGACACTCTTTCCGGCTGTATCCAACAAAGGCGCAAATGACGATTGCATGACGAGATCTGGCGCGGAAACTTTTGGCGGCAATTTCAGGGAATCTTGCGTGTTCACTCTGAAGCCCGAGGCAGTACTCGGTACGTCCTTTGGACTTTTGAGATCCTCTGTCACAATGGACGGATAGTAGCTATATTGATTCCAAACCTTCCGCGAGGATGCCCACTTGTTGGAAGGATCTCTGAAAACTTTTACACCACCCTGCTGTGCGTCGTTGGCCCCACTGCCAGGTGCGCTAACAATTATCTCAACCGAATCGGTTTCGTCAATGTTCGCAACAACGGGATACTCCCACAGGGTTCCAGAGTAATTTGGAACTTCAAAGAGAATAGTTCCTGTGCCGCCGTCATAGATACGAAGTTGCTCTTCATCGTTATACGCAACTTCCACCTTGCCATCACCGTTGAAATCAAAAACCGTAGATCCTGTACTGTGTGAAGAACGATCCTTGGTTGCTGTCTGCCAGACAATCGAACCATCGTGATTGTAGACTACATAAAAGTCACCACCCGCAGTACCGATCTCGAGCGCGTCGTCATTGTCGAAATTGCCGAGATTGGGTGCGCCGCCGCGAAACCTGCTTGGGTCGATGGGGTTGCGAGTTTTGTCTTGCGGCAAATCGTTAACCCACATCAACTGGCCGTCGGATTCGTAGCGATAGACTTTACCGCCACCGATACAAACCAACTCGGGCTGGGAGTCCTTATCAAGATCTGCAACGGCGCTAAAGCCCTTACATTCGCCCTTCCACAAAAGCGTTCCTTTTGCGGAAAAAACTTGCGAACCGTTTGCGACGATTTCTAATCCCTCGGATTGCGCGACGAGTTCCGCAATCGACGCGGTGTTGCGATTGGGGATAGTTTCGTATGCGCTATTTGTGGAAAGTGTCGCCACAACTTTGCCTTCATGACTCACAATCATGTTGCCGATGACAATCTCAAACTTTCCGTCTTGATCAAGGTCGGCGACTGCTGGCATGCAATCGGGGCCGCAAAGAAAACCCGGAACGTTAGGATATTTCGGTGCCTTCGTTTTGTAGTCAATGATCATTAGTTCTCGTGAAATCGTGCGCGGAGTGACCGCTGTGTTGATGTTTAGCTTGTTGGTAATAATCTCGGCATAGCCGTCTCCGTCCAAATCGGCGATCGCAGGAGTGGTGCTTGACTCGACAAACATGCCCGCGTCTTTGTGCGAATTCCACAATACGCTTCCGTCTTTTGCACTAAGCACCACCAACACTGCGTTTTCTTGTGAATAGCGATAGAGTGGGAAGATTTGTGACGCAATCGAGACAATTTCAATTTCACCATTGCCGTCTAAGTCACCCACTACCGGTGAGCTGTAGGTCGTGGCAAAGCGCATCAGCTTGTCATCAGTCTCGTAGCCCTTCCAATGCCACATCAACTCTGGCTTTACATCCCCGACGACGGGCAACGGCTGAAAGTCACAGGACTGTGCCAGCACGTTTGGACCCTTCACGGAAACTTCGACGTTAATTTTGTAATCAACGAATTCTTGGCCGAAAATTTCGAATTCGACCATTGCCTTAGTTCCTATGACATTTAAGTCCGGCTTCACCAACACTGAAAATGGAGCGTCGTCTGAGAATTTGATCCAATCAACCGAAGCGTTGCGAGTCTTGACGGAGGCGAACTTGAATTGAGGAAATACCTTTGTCAAATCGACGCTGGTTTCCTCAAGCGATGATACCTGCACGCTCCGCTTCTCTTCACGTACGGGAGTCTCAGGACTGCTGATGTCACTGCTGGCTTTTTCTTTCTTAACCTGATGATTTGAAGTGAATCCAGCCTTATTGGAGCAACTTGAAAGCACTACGGCAAATAAAACCATCAATGGCTTCAAACTCATAATTGGTCTCCGAAATGCTATGATGTTTATCGGAGATTAGGCTCTGAAACTAATGGTTCAAGGCATTTTGCCAAAGGATTTGGCTAGATAGCGCGATATTTTCTGGCGCTGCTTACACGCTCCAGCGAACGTGCAAGCAGCAGAATTCTCATTCGTAAATAATCATTTCAGTCGAGTTATAGACTGATTCGATGAAATCCGCCTTTTGCTTCACAGCCACCGATCTTTTCAGTTTAAGGGTGGGAGTGAGCATGCCGTTTTCGACTGAAAAGGGATGATTCATCACGCCAATTTTCTTGATCGATTCATAGCTGGCAAGGTTTTGATTTACGCGATTGAGAACGTCGAGCAAATGGTCCTTTTTGGACTTTGGATCGATGGTGCCCATCGTTTCGGGATCAAAAGATACAAGCGCGATGCAATACTTGCGATCATCTCCGACCACCATCGCATCACCAATGAATGGATCCGCTTTGAAGAGATCTTCGATCGGAACTGGCGCAACGAACTTACCACCAGATGTTTTGAGTAGTTCTTTTTTGCGTCCGACAATTCGCAAGTAGCCCTTATCGTCCATACTACCGAGATCGCCGGTAGCAAACCAGCCGCCGTCAACAATGGCTTCAGCAGTGGCGGCTTCGTTCTTGTAGTAGCCGATGAAGTTCCATGGAGCTTTGAATTGGATTTCTCCGTCAGCAGCAATGCGTGTTTGGCCACCGATGAAGTTCTTGCCACAACTACCGATGACCATGTGGTTGGCATCGTTGAGGGTACCCAAGCAGAGGTTTTCTGTGAGGCCATAAACTTCGCGGATACAAAGACCGAAGCTCGCAAAAAACTTCATGACATCAGCCCGCGTCGGAGCGGAACCTGTGAGCGCCATGCGGCAACGATCCATGCCTAATTTTGTCCGGATCTTCTTACCGACAAGAGCATTTCCGATCTTTGCCGACAGTGAATTACCACGATCTGCGAATACTTCGTTACCAGTCATGCGAACCGCACCAAGTTTTTCACTTACAGAGAAGAGTGTCTTTTTGACCGGCGAAGCTGTTGATAGACCCAACTTAACTTTCTCGTAAATCTTTTCCCAAAGACGCGGTACGCACAGCAAGATGGTCGGACGAATCTTGCCCATATCTTCCATCACTGTTTTGATGCTGTTGGCGAAGCCGACTTCGCAACCACAGTAAAGGGAACCCATTTCTACAAGCATGCGTTCCGCAACGTGTGATAGCGGCAGAAATGAGAACATGATGTCGGGGACGTTTGGATCGGGCGTCTCAATGATGTCTACGATCGCTCCCATGGCGTGACGAAATGTGCCGTGCGTGTGCACGACACCTTTGGGAGTACCTGTCGTTCCGGATGTGTAAATGATCGATGCCATGTCAGAGTCGGAGACCACTTCAAAGGTCGTGATCGGGCTAGAATTGCCGTCGAGAATGCTCTTAAAAGTAACGAAGCGATTGTCCTTGTTACTGGGCTGATCAAACAAGATAATGGTTTTGGCCTGTGCCGTCTTAACAACCGCAGCACGATCTTGGTCGTCACAGAAGACAAATGAACATTGTGCATGTTCAAGGATGAATGTCACATCACGTTCTGCCAACGTCGAATAGATGGGAACAGAAACCGCACCGATACTCAAAATTGCCATGTCGGCAACGAACCAATCTGGTCTATTTCCGGAGATAAGTGCAACGCGATCCCCTTTCTTGATGCCTTGTGCCTTCAGCCATCCTGCAACTTTACAGACTCTCTCGAGGTACTGAGCCCATGTCATTTCAAACCAAAGTCCAGTCTTGTGCTGCGGATATGTAAACGCCCGGCGCGACGAAAATTTTTTGCATTGGGAGAATAGTGTTTCTGGGATGTGCTGAACCACGGACATGCGAACTCCTTCGTAATCACTTCAGACGACAAATATGCTAATGATTGTAGCAGATTCGGACCTAAATTCCGATCACGACGGTTTCTTCAGTGTAATCCGATGCTTTGAAATGCCTGAGCTGTCTTAGAATGCTTATTGCTTAGAATTTTGTTCGGTACTCCAGAAAATACCAACTGCCCACCAGCATCAGATGAGCCGGGTCCCAGTTCGACAAGCCAATCAGCTTGGGCAATGACGTCAAGGTTATGTTCAATAAGAACGACAGTTGCACCTTGAGCGACCAACATGCGCAAACTGGCCAATAACTTTTCAACATCTGAAAAGTGCAATCCCGTTGTCGGCTCGTCGACGATGATGAGCGACTTTTCACCATGCCGCTGACCGAAAAGCGGCGCAAGTTTGAGGCGCTGGGCTTCCCCGCCGGACAAACTCACGGTCGGCTGCCCCATCTTCAAATATCCTAAACCCAGCTGGAGCGCGGGTTCCAGACGTCGCTTGATCTGCGGATTATTCTTGAATGCGTCAGCCGCTTCTTTTAGCGTCATGTTAAGAACTTCAGAAATGTTGTAGCCGTTGTATTGAATGTCGAGAACGTGTCGGCGAAAACGCTTGCCCTTACACACGTCACAGGTGACACGAGCATCTGGCAAAAAGCGCATGGACATGACGATCTCACCGCGACCTTTGCACTCTTCACAGCGGCCGTCATCGACATGAAGCGAAAACGAACGTGCCGTACAACCTGCGACTTGCGCGTCAGGCAAAGAAGCGAAAAGGTCACGAATGTGGGTAAATACTTCAAGATAGGTCGCAGGCATGCTCACAGAGCTTTTCGCAACAGGCTTGCGATCGACGAGTTCGATTCGCTCCAGATCATCGATGCCGATGATGTCCGAACAGAATCTCCATTTGGTTGCGCGTTTGGCTTGGAGTTTGCGCACAAGATTTTCATACAAAACGCCGCACACAAGACTGGTCTTGCCACTGCCCGAAACACCACACACAACATTGAATTGATGCTTGTGAATTTGAATCGATTCAGATTTCAAATTGTTTAAAGTCGGGCGTTTGATTTCGATGGCTTGCGCGGGTGAACGCACGCTATTGGCATTGAGTTTCAAGCGGTGCTTCTCAGACAAGCTGCGCGCGGTCGCAGACTGGCTAGCGAATTGCGCCGCTGAATTTGGCTCAAATTTCGCCATGAGGTTGCCACCGTCGGTGCCTCCACCAGGCCCTAAATCGACGATGAAATCAGCGTGACGCATGAGCATTTCGTCGTGATCAACGACGATCAGTGTATTGCCACCATCACGAAGCTCGGTCAAAACTTTGCACAAATCGGCTAGTTCGGACGGATGCAGACCTTGGCTTGGTTCATCCAACACATACAACACGCCGCGTAGATGCTCGCCCAATACTCCGGCAAGTTTTAATCTCTGTGCCTCGCCGCCGGACAATGAACGCGCACGCCTCGACAACGTAACATAGCCAAGTCCCACATCCTGTAACCGTCGTAGCTGATCCGACGCCTGTACCGCCACCCTTTTCATGGCGGGATTTTTGACAGCGCTTGCGGAAACTTTGCTCATCCAAGCTTGAATATCATCGATGCGAGAGGTCTGAACGTCGATGACGTTTTTTCCCGCCATCGTTATCGATCGCAACTCGGTTTTTAAACCAGTACCGGAGCACGATTCACAAAACTTTGCGGCTTCGTCCAACACCTCGGCCGCTTCCCCTTCATCGTCGCTGGACTCTCCCTTTGCTTTCCACCCGCGATTCCCGTAACCGTCACAATCTGCGCACTTGCCGAGCGAGTTTGCGGAAAAATAGCGGGAGTCCAATTTAGGCCATGCATAACCGCATGCGGGACATCCGCCCGACGTTGAAAATCTCTGCTCCGAATCCAAATCAAGATCCGCTTTGTTCTTTACAAGAAAGACCTCAATGAATCCTTCTGATTCTTTCAGTGCCGAATCGACACTTCGCTGCAACCTTTGCAGGTTGGCATCCGTGACTTTGACGTAATCTATGATCAGTTTGATCGAGTGCTTAGTTTCTTTGTTCAATTCGGGCGTCGGCAGAAGTGATATTACTTCGCCATCAATCCAGATGCGCGCAAATCCTCGCTCTGCCATTTGTTTCATTTGCGTGCGAAAGTTGCCTTTTTTGTTGTCTGCTAACGGAGCGCAAATGGCGAGCGTCGCACCAGCGTGCAATTCGCTGATGCGCATAGTAATGTCTGCTGGTTCAAGTTTTTGGGTCGGATGACCGTGCTCCGGACAGTGCGTCTGACCAAATCGCCCGTATAGTACACCCAACAATTCCGAAACGTCGCTAAGACTGCCAATAGTCGCACGACGACTCGGACTCGTTTCGTTCTGCGCTAATGCAATTGCAGGTGACAGTCCGCTAATTTTTTTCACTGCGGGTCGCGCACTCACGTCAAGAAACTGGCGTGTATAATGTGAGAGTGTGTAGAAAAAGCGACGCTGCGCTTCAGCTAGGACCGTGTCAAAAGCCAATGAGGATTTACCCGAACCGCTGACGCCAGTGACGACCGTGATCTTGCCGCGCGGAATGGAGAGATCCACACCCTTCAGGTTGTGCTCGCTTGCTCCCTTGATTTCTATATGGCCTGACATCATTGACATGGACTACTCGTTCGCTTACGCGTTCGTTGCTTACTTACTTCAAACGAGCCAACAGATACTCATCTGCCAATCGCCAAGCGGAGGCAACGCTGAGATGCGATGCTTTACCCTTCAGGAACAAGTCGCGCGCTGTGCCGTGATCGGGGGAAACTCGGAGATGTGGCAATCCACCCGAAACGTTTACCGCATCGTAAAAATGCACGGTCTTTAGAGGAGCCAATCCTTGGTCATGATACATCGCCAAAACGGCATCGTATTTACCTTGGTACGCAAAATGGAAAACCGAATCAGCAGGCAATGGACCAGCAGCGATTTTTCCACCGATGACTTCGTTGAAATCTCTTACCGCAGGCACAATGACGTCCATATCGTCATCACCAAACATGCCTTGCTCACCGCAGTGCGGATTGATGCCGCAAACAGCGATACGCGGCTTGTTAACCCCGAAAACATCACGCAACGTTCTGGCCAATAACGCCAACTTGCGCACAACTTGGTCGCGAGTGACTGCCGATGTGACGTTACTGATCGGCAGATGGTTTGTAACCAATCCGACACGCAATTTTGGACCTGCTAAAGTCATGATGGCAGGAGCGCGCCAAAGTGCCTCGAAAAATTCTGTCTGCCCGGACCAAGTAAAGCCCGCCTGAAACAATGCCGACTTATCGGTCGGTGCAGTCAAGACCGCCACGTGACCTGACTTCGGTTGAAAACCCGCAAGCTGTGATAAGCTCATTGCCGCCAATCGGCCGCGCTGCCCAGGTTCTAGGGTTTCTGCGGGTGCCATCACATCTTCAAGATTTAGATCAAGAAAGTTGGCAATACCTGCTTCGGCTTCAAATAAATTGGAAATGAAACGGAAATCTTTTGGCGCACGGCCAAGACGATCAATCTGGTTACGCCACTGCCAACGGCTGCCGATGAGCACCACTGGATAACTGTCAACACGCGCGTGATCCAAGCACTTGTCGATGAGTTCGATATTTACAGAAGCCGGATCACCCAACGTTACAATCAGCATATTACCCCCCGGCTACTTGCATAAACTGTTTGGTCACTCGCACTCTCGCTGTCTTCATAATCGACTGAGGCAGGGAAGTCTTTTCAACCGTCACCGCGCACTCTTTGATTCGATAATGGGCGCGAATGATAGCTTCTCCTACCAGATTCACCGCCGTTTCAATCAAACGACATTCGCGTCCGTTCAACTGTTCGTCGATGATTCCTGCCAGCACACCGTAGTCCAATGCTCGACTAAGATCATCGGAAAGCGCTGGATCAGCATCATTATCAACCTTGACGTCCAAGGAAACCAGTACGTTTTGCGCTTCCAATCGCTCAACAGAGCGGTAGCCGATTTTCATATAAACGGGAAAGTCGATAACCTGGATAAGCATGCTTGGTTAATGTCCTATGAGCGCGAAATTATTTCCTTTTATGATGAAGGGAAAAATGTTGCAACGGAAAGGTGAGAGCGAAAAAGAAGCTCAAGATTCGCGCATCAAAGACGATCCAAGATCAAACAAAGTATTGGCGAGAACCGTTGCGTAACTTCCCGACGGCAAAGCGAAATTGAGCGTACACGACTGCTTGTCGGCCCCCCAATCCAGGCTGCAAAGTTGCGGAACGACTTTGAGCGGACGTCGGCTACCCGGAATCTCGCGGCCCCACGCCTTTATCAATTCTCTACTTAAATTGACTTCATCGAGCCGGCTTCGTTCAAGTTCGAACTGACGGCCCGAGCGCAGCTCAGCCCTGCCACCAAATATGATGCCCGTTGGGACTGATTCACCGGAAATGATCGGGACGAAGCGATCATTTGAACCTTGCATTGTGGCCACCGCACGGTGCGTCGGCATGCAGAGGTCACCTTCTTGAGGGAGCAGATGCGGATCTGCCGCCCACCGATCGAGCAATACATGGTTGAACACGGCAGATTGAGCGGCCGACACAAGGAATTGTCGATGCCTCGGTAGCCGCCCCCTCTTCGGTCCCTCCAGCAAAAATCTTAGACCTGCTTCAGCGTTATCGAGTCGTTCCCCAAACCTCTGCGGTCCGTAAAAGTTGGGCATTCCATGTTCGATCAATCGACTCCAGACTTCGCTAACCGAAGACTGCGCTGAGATACGAAAAGCCCCCCTCACAGTGACTGCGAAAAGATTGCCCCAAAGGTGGCCGATGCGAAGTTTACTCGTATGACGAGTCACATCCAAAATCCGCACTTCGGGATGATTGATGGCAGACAATTGTGCGGCGAACCGTTGGGGCAACGACAACCATTGCGAGGTTTTCGCTCGTTTGTCTTTTTTACCTGCATAGCCAATCTCGTTCGGATGAACGCCCAATGATTGCTGCACGATAGAAACTAAATCTGGCGTCGAAAGCATCGTTTTTTCGAATAGTACCAAAAGGTGCTCACCGCTACCGCTGAATGCACCATCGGGGATCTCATGTACGACGAAGTCTTCGGGCACATCCTTCAACTGAGCGGGAGGACGGTTGGAAGCCAACGACTTTGCCCATCGATCGGGAGCATAGGCCGCTTCGCGAGACCACTCGATGTAATCAGAGCCATGCACCATCAAAAATCCGTTTAATATTCATAAGATCAAGTGCTTTTATGATAGAATCTGATTTGCCGCAATTGGAGTTGAGATGGACACGAACGAACTGAAAAAATTCTTGGTTGAACTCATTCACGAGGAGTTCACTCCTAACCCATCCACCCTCGCCCCCAGATGGGACGGTGGCAAGATCATCTTGCAGCCTGCCAATGATTCGCAGGCAAAAGATATTCCAATCGATGTTTTTTTTCGCAAAATAGTTGGCATTCGCGACTCGCTGCGCGTACTCGAACAAAAGATCAATACCCATCCGCAAATGACCATGGAAGACAAGGCCAACTTTCAAGCGTACATCACTAAGTGTTACGGTAGCTTGACGACGTTTAATGTTCTGTTCCGAGACGATAAGGACAAGTTTGTCGGCACCGGCGGCTCTAGCTCCGGAGACAAAGACGCACCGCGCATGACTTTGGGCGAAGCGAAGAAGAAAATGGGTTTTAACGAAATCGGGTAAGGGAACTTCATGGATACCAAAGACCAAAAGATTACGACCATCGGGCAGGGGCAAACCATATTCCGCCAAGGTGAAAAATCCACAGACTTGTACTTCATACGTTCGGGAAAAATCGAACTGTCGGTGCGCGACAAGGATGGTAATGAGGCGATCATTGCCACACTTGGAGAAAAGAGCGTACTTGGCACGATGGCTTTTTTGGAAGGTGAACCTCGCAGTGCGACTGCTAAGGCGATCACGGAAGTTCAATCGATTGTGATTACCGGCGCGCAACGAGATAAACTTCTCGGTCAAATTCCTAATTGGTTCAAGATTCTCGTAAAAGACCTCAGTAGTAACCTGCGACGCACCAATGAAGAGTACACGAAGTTTAAACACAATTTCGAAGAGATGGAAAAAAAGTACAACGCTCTCAAGAAGAAGACTGACGCATCTGCATCAGCACCCGCCAAAAAGTGATGGCTAAAGACGATATTCCATGAAGATGGGCCCGTCGGCTGATTTTGGACTGATGCAATGATCTGCTCAGTGGCTCGATGTCTAGTAAGCGCTGCGGTTAACTAACTGTCTTTCTTGCAGCTACCGCGCGGACTGTGGATACATTACTGGCTGACCGGCTGTGTTTCGCAAGACTTTGGCGCATCATAACACTTCTGTAGATAGTCGAGCGCCTTCTTGGCGGCGTCATCGATTTGCCCCCCCGGCGGCATCCATGCACGAAATGAGGCGGGCGCATGCCCCGAGCTCATCAATCGCACGCCTGCCTGCAAACTAAACGAAATGTATGATCTGGCCCCCACTCGATGGCATGAAGTACATGCTTCAAGTTCGGATACTGGCTTCAAGATTTGGGGAGCCCAATTCAAATAACTGTCAAAGACGATCTTGTACGGTCCGTTTGGATTGGACGGAACGAGGCAATTAGACGCTCCTGAATCATTGATACATGTATTAGTCGCGAGTCCTGCCTTATTGTACCGATCAATGAACGGCGTATGAATGAACGGATCGTTGTTGTGACAGCGATGGGCGCAGCCAGCGCGCTGAACCTCAGACGGCGCCATCCAAAATGATGTTGCATCCGAATCATTTAGTTTTGGAATCCTCGTCGTGTCACGCCCGAGATCGTACCCAAGTTGGGGAGCAGATGGATTCAGTTTTGAATTGAAAAAGCAGGTCGCACCTGTTTGTGGGTTATGACCAATCATGTTGACATCATCGAAATGGGGATCAGCCTTCGGGCGGCCGTAATATCGGCGGCACACAAATGCCCACTGTCCCTTTCCTGAAACTCGCGGACTACTCACGCGAGAATAGGGCGCACATTGATTGTAGTTGCCGTAACCCAACATCGCCGGACTGTCACACTTTGATGATGCATCTGTTGCCCCAACAGGAGAGTTTTTGAAATAATCATTATCGACGATGTAACGAACGTAATTGTTCTGCAAACGACCGTAATTATCGTAGTAGCTGCCGTTAGCAACTGTCTCGTAGGTCTCAATCACACTTGCCTGCGAGCAATCCACCACTGGAATGGGGCCAATTTCCTTTTCGCACTGGGCGACGTATTCCGCCAATGTCGGCGCCTTACCGACGGCATCAGGAACGTACAAGACGTTGTTGGGGTCGCGTGTTCGCGGATCACCTTTGGGCTGCTCATCACCTTCGACTAACGCCAAAACCACATCGCGGCCGCCGTGATAGAACTGCGGATTGCCAGCAATTAGTTGGTCGAATTCTTGGGAACCATCGAAAGGAAGCGTCGTTGTTGCCGCAACACTGCCTTGGTTCCAAATACAGACATCGACCAGTGCGTCACCACCGTTTTTCAAGGCCTCAAAGCTCGACTTCGAGAACTTCGTCAGCGAGTTCGGATCGAACCCTTCATACGGCGACTTCAGCCACATGGTTGGAGGAATGGGTCCCTTTGCCGTTCTGCTTGCCGCATCAACCAGCAAGTTAATGAAAGTTGTGTCCTTCGGCGATTGCGGACACTGCCACTCTTGCTTATGAAACGCAGATCAACGTCTAAACCTGATGCTTATGCTATTTGCGCTAGAATACTTGTCCGACACGGCAATGACGACTGCGCCATCACTGTTTAGCTGCAGACTGATGCCGCGATCTGGACCAGCATCCTTGCTTTCGGACAGACTGGTTTGCTGTCGAGGTTTGCATGATTGCTCAAGCAGCAACATCGGCAGCAAAAGAATTGCGATCAAGATAAGTCGCATGGATATCTCGCATAACTAATTGATAATGTAATTATTATAGGACCACAAATTGAGAGTTCTTTGACAAAATGACGAAATAAATACCTAGGCAGAATGTGCATGGTGCCATCGAACAGGCAAAAAAAGAGGAGCCAATCGGCTCCTCTCTAATAAACACTGGATCAACTCTTAGAGTTGGTCTTTGAGCTGCTTCAAAGGACGCGCGCGAACGACGTTGGAAGCTGGCTTAGCTTTGAATGTCATTTCTTCGCCTGTGAAGGGATTCACACCCTTGCGTGCTTTTGTTGCTGGCTTCTTGCGGATAACCATCTTCATCAAACCTGGTAGTGTGAAAACACCAGTGTTGTTGGAGAGGTCATGACCAATTAGCGCTTGCAATGAATCAAGCAATTCATTGACTTCGCGCTTGGACAAGCCCGTAGATGTGGAAATAGCGGTAACGGTTTGGCCCTTTGAACGAACGCGGTTAACGTTGTCAAAGTTGATGCGAGCTGGGCCGATAACGCGCTTTTCGACCGTCTTGATCTTCTTCGCGATGATCTTAGCTGCTGTCTTCTTGGCAACCTTAGCTGTCGCTTTTTTGGCTGCTGGCTTCTTAGCTGCTGCCTTCTTGGTTGCTTTGCCTTTTGCCTTGGTTTTAGCCTTGGCTACCTTCTTCGCTGGTTTTTTGCTCTTCTTCGCCATTGACGAACGTCCTCCTTGAATCCATGGAACCTAAAAGTGAAGTATGCTTCTTGCAAACCATTTAGAACTATCGCGCATTATTTTGCAAGCAACTATTTACGATGAAACGTCTATTTTTATAGCGTTTCAGGCCGCTCAATTCCTCGGCGACAAAAACGAGTTCACATCGAAACATAGTCGCGTCTGCGCAAGTCTTGATGCTCAAGACTTTGCGGACAACAATGCATTTCTACGCGAATCCGTTTGGAAACGAGCGAGCAAGCGTTGAGTACTCGGCGAGGCAATCGGGATTGACGAGCGCACCGATATTTTGCGGTTCTCGACCTGCAAAAATGCCCGTTATCGCTAGTTCAACCTTTTTTCCGCTACGTGTGTAGGGAATGTCGGCAACCGCACAAAGGTGACTGGGAACATGACGCGGTGTCAGATTCTTGCGAATGAGGGAACGAAGATCTTTGGCTAGCTCGGACGTCAACTTTACTTGATTTTTTAACTTAACAAAGAGGAGGACTTGTACGTCACCGGCGCCATCATCTCGGCCGACCGCCAAAGCATCCGCGACGGCTTCATGCGATTCGACCACTCGATAGATTTCTGCGGTGCCAATACGAACGCCTCCGGGATTTAGCGTAGCGTCGCTGCGTCCAAACACCTTGATACCGCCCTCTTGTGTCACCTCAACATAGTCGCCGTGGTACCAAATTGATCGATCTGAATAATGACTGAAATACGCGGCTTGGTACTTTTCACCGTTTGGATCGTTCCAAAACCCGACGGGCATGGAGATGAAAGGTCGGTCGCAAACGAGTTCACCCTTTACGCCGATGACGGGATTCGCGCCCTCATCGAAGGCATAAATGGACATTCCGAGTCCTGGAGCCTGTATCTGGCCACGGCGGACCGGCAACAGTGGATTGCCCAGCATGAAACAAGCGATGATATCGGTTCCTCCTGATATCGACGCAAGTTGCACACTCGACCCCATGTTTTCGTAGATCCAATCAAAATGCTCGGGCAACAGCGGTGAGCCAGTTGAGAGAATCGTTCTTAAGTGTTCCAGTGAACATCCTAGTTTTGGTCGAACGTTCGCACCCATGCACGCCTGAATGAACTTGGGACTTGTACCAAAGACTTGAATCTTCAGTTCGTCCACAACTTGCCACAGGCGTTTCATGTCTGGATAACCGACGCTTCCTTCAAATAGGACAACCGTCGCATCGCAGGACAGCGCCGATATGAGCCAATTCCACATCATCCATCCGCAGGTGGTGAAATACATGATTCGCTCGCCCGCGCGCAGATCAGTGTGGAGCATCAGCTCCTTTTTGTGTTGGAGCAGGGTTCTACCGGCACCGTGGACTATCCCCTTTGGAACTCCGGTGGTCCCTGAAGAAAACATGACATAGAGAGGATGATCGAAAGGAAGATATTCAAATGATATGGGCTGGGCGCTGGAATCGGACTGTTGATAGCCATTATTCTTTAGCATCGAGCGAAAGGATTCGTCCGCCCCCGGCGACTCACTCAGGTGATCGACCACTACCCAGTTTTGGACCGCCGGAATGCGGACACGCAGTTCCGATAACATCAATTGTCCGTCAAACGATTTGCCACCGTATTGGTAGCGAGCACAGAAGAAAACTACCTTGGGAGCAACCTGCCCGAGGCGGTCCACCACACCATGCACCCCAAAATCAGGGGAGCACGATGACCAAACAGCACCAATAGCAGCAGAGGCTAGCATGGCAATCGCAGCTTCTGCAGTATTACCAACAACACCTGCGACTCGGTCACCTGCAACAACACCCTGCGCCCGCAGAAACTTGGTGGTCGCCGCGACAGCGTTCCACAGTTGCAATCGTGTCCATCTCTGATAGCCGTCTCGCCCTTCGGCAACTGAGATGATCGCTTCGCGTCCGTCCGGACGACCCAAAAGATTTTCAGCGAAGTTGAGCGTCGATCCTCGAAACCAAGCCACATCCTGCATACGATTGCCGGTACGAGTTAGAACTGCCGATTCTTTTGTCTGCCAACGGATCGAAACGAATTCCGCCAATTCGGACCAGAATTGCTCCGGTTGCTGCACAGACCACGAGTGCAACGCAGGGTAGCCTGAATGTACCAAACCATATTTGGCAGCAACGTTTTTGTAGAACTTCGCCATCTGCGACGCTGTCTTTAACTCTTCTGACGGTGACCACATGATTTTGTCGGCGGAATCGGAAGTCAGATGGGCGGCCATGACGTAGAATCTCCCTCAATCTGCAGATAGAAGGTGAACGCTAACCTCATCATTGGCTCATGGCAATAGGATACTGGCGGTAGAATTTGAGACTTTGGCTGAATGCGTGTAAAAAATGCGGCGGCCGACCGCCGCCGAAAATCTTACGACATGGTCGGATCGAGCTTGCGGGCCAGTTCGCGAATGCGCGCTAGGCCTTTGTCGGTGATCTTCGAGTTCTGCGACTCGTCGGTTCCGGAAGTCTTGGCCTTGTCGGCTGCAGGCATGACGCGGGCTCGCGGCCGCTGAGCGCTTGTCTGCTTGGGCGTCTGGGGAACAGCTTCGGCGGCGGCCTCTGGAGCCTTGCGCGTCGGTGCTGTACCGGTCGCCTGCGGCGGCTTTTTCGCAACTGCATAAGCTGTCGAACCGGTTCTACGCGCTGTCTGACCATAATTGGACACCGCGAACGACCTCGGAACTACTTTACGTTGATGATCAGGCTGCTTCTGCAACTCGGCAGCAAGTTCTTCGGGTGGCATGGCAATCTGTTCGACATTGGTCTCATTGGGCTTGCCCATGATGCGTTCCGCTTGTTGAAAGCTGACACCGCTGACCACGCTGGTTTCGCCAAGAGCCAGCAACCTTGCTTCCATCACGTAGACTGCCGCACAAAAGAAGTCCGCAACTGCCTGTGGCGATTTCATGCGCTCGTGGGCTCGCAAAACCATCCCTTTGGGAAACAAAAAGGACGCTGCGATCAGGTCTGCCTCTTGCTCCAACTTGGCTTGCTTGTCCGTTTCGATGCTGATTGCACCACCCATTGCATATCGCTCATGCGGGTACACCGACTCACGATATCCACTAACAGACCAGTCGCTCCGCGCAACGGCCGGTTGGATGTGTGCAAAGAAGTGACCTAAAAGGTGTGCCTGCAAGAATCGCTTAGCAATCGGATCGGTTACAGTATTATTGACGAGCATTGTCGCTGAAAACGTACCCTTTTGATCCTCAGTGATGATCGCACCCAGATCCTTCATTTGTATGGTCGCGGTGCGAATCCCAATCGAACGAATGACTTCATCCAGATCCGGAGCAGGTTGAAATTTTTCTGGCCCCGCAAAATACGATCGCATGAGAATTCCGAGCATCTCCCAATCTTTCGCAACAGCGCACGTCGCTAATTGTGGAAATATGGCGATCATTGTCGAACCTCCAGCATGCGTTTCACTGCTTTTATTATAGCGCGAATACGGCATTTCTCGTGAAATCCACTGCGATCTCATGCCGCTTTTGTTGTGTGTGGCCGCCGTCAGACTTCGGGCATGTCTGGGCAAGTATTTAAAATTACAGGACAAAAAACCACCATTCCACGTCGCATCAAAGCATCAACGAAATAGCGTTTTGCAGCTAAGGATTCTGCAAAAAACAGCCGAAGAGAATGAGACCGGTGGATCGGTCAGATGGATTGGGAGTGCTTATGGGTTTGCCACTGTTTAAAGAAAAACGATTCGGCGTACGTGAACAACTCACGGGTTTGATGCCCGGAAAACTTTCCGTACCGAAATCAAACAAGCAACTCACCGCCAAACCTGTCGATGTTTCTCCGAATGGACTCGGTTTGATTCTCGATGCAAAACTCACCGTCGGCTCACATCTCCACCTCAGCATCGGCAACCGCATCATCGAACTCGAAGTGGTGTGGGTTCAATCAGACTTTAGCAAGCGCGATCTCTTCCGCTATGGACTAACGTGCAAAGACAGCAGCGTTGACCTCGCACAAGAGTTTCGTAGCGCAGGTTGCTTGAAGTCGTAATTGCTCACTTGGGCATTTTCCACTCGCCAAAATTTTTCTGCGCTCGCATTCCTGATTTGATCAGACGAACACGACTTTAAATTTTTCTAGTAAAGTTATTGATCTAACACCCACCTTTCTGTAAAAATAGATTCTAGAAATACACTTCATCGTTTAATTAGTTTTTTGAAAACGATTTGAGCGTCGAGGGGTTGGGTTTAGTTTTTTATTGTACTCAGGAGGTTACTTTGGAAACGACAGCAGCAGCAGTTACCACGAAGAAGAAGACAGCAAAGAAAGCAACCAAGAAAGCGGCAAAGAAGGCGACCAAGAAGACCGCCAAGAAAGCCACAAAGAAAGTTGCTAAGAAAGCAACGAAGAAGAAAGCTACAAAGAAAGCAAAGAAGAAGTAGTCTTCTTTCTTCGACCGCTAAGCGGAAGAATTCCACCCGCGAGATTAAGTTCTCGCGGGTTTTTTCATGCATCCTGTTACCGATCTTTGTTTCTCGGTTTGGTGTACAATACATCTGTCCAAACTTGGGGGAACGCATGAAATTTTCGATTGTCTTTACATTGGTAGCGGGTTTGTTTAGTGCTTCATGCAGCATGAATGACGGGGGTTCTGTCGTTGACAACAATTCTCGACTCATGAGTTCAATGTTGGCAAATGTCTCGCTGCTCGCTGGTTGCAGCGCTACTTCCACCAGTTGTACGCCCACTAACCTCGAAGGGCGCATTTATTCAGGAAACATCATGCTAGGCGCACTGGGTTCGAGCGCCTATGGCATGACAGTCTTAGCTGCCAATGAAGACATCATAAACGAACCACACAAAGGCTCCGGCGGCGAAATCGAATTCAATCTCAAAGAGTCCACGTTGCACAGCGGCAAAGCCTCCATCCCCAGCAAAGACGGCATGCCGGACAACCCCATTATCGAACGAGTCGAACTCAATTTCGATTATCTTGACGCAACAATCACGCTGACAGGCACAGGTGGCATCGATGGCACTTACATCATCCGTACCGTTTTCGGAGAAACCGCCGAAAACGGCGATGTAACGGGCGAAATGGAACGCGGCGACAAGCTCGTGCGCGCAGAATCAGAGACTGCATTCAAATGGTGCAATGAGACTACTTGCAGCGCCTCTCGAGGGGATGTGACGTCGGGCATCCTGCAAGATAGTCGTCTTTCTACCTATGAGCATCCAGGCGAAGGCAACCCTTTCTATGCACCGTATGCGGTCGAACTGAAAGAGTCCGTGAAGGTCACACATGCAGAAATCTCGGACGAGTCCAAAGTGTGGGAAACAGATTTTGATTTGGACAGCGCCGTAGGCTTTGCGAAGGTGCCTTCTACATTTACAAGCGTTTCTGCGATGCTTAGCGCATTTAAACTCAAATACGCTCCCGGCAAAGGCAGCAATTCTGACGAAAAAGGGATCATGGCTACGTTTGACATTGTTGGGAAGTAATAGATTACTTCCATCGAATCGCCGCGAGCTGCACTCATTAGGCTCGCGGTTTGCATTTTCGGACAACTGGTAAGATTTTACGGTTCAGCGACAACTTGTTTATTGGCGTACGAGGCAGGACCAAAGAAGGGCCCTGAATTTGAAGGATGACCCCAACAACGCAGGGATGAATTCACAAGAACGGCGCATGTCGTATCTTCACCAGCTCCAAGCGAATTGATATCACCAATTCCAGAAACTTCGACGGGACTTGTGTGATACCCTACGATTGAACCTGCACCGATTTGCCCGCTGGAATTACTCCCCCAGCACTTTGCCGTTCCGTTCGACAACAAAGCGCAGCTATGCGTAGATCCTACCGCAATGGCGGTTGCCGACGTGATGCCCAATACGGGGGTCGCGACGTTTCTTGCAGAGACTGTACCGTCGCCAATCTGACCGGCGGCGTTGTGGCCCCAGCATTTTGCTGCTCCAGTGCTCAACAACGCACAGCTGTGACTGCTGCCTAAAGATATTTTCGAAACATCGCTCAAAGATTCAACTGTGACCGGGCTGCTGCTATTTGTAATACTTGCATTGCCCAATTGTCCAAGAGCGTTATACCCCCAACAATTCACGAAACCGTCGTCACGCACGGCGCAGCTATGCCATTCTCCTGCAGAAACTGACACGGCCACGTTACTTGAATTCCAACTTACTGGACTATTACTGCTTGTAGTAGAAGTTCCGTCTCCCAATTGACCAAAATTATTGTAGCCCCAACACTTTACTGCACCTAACTGATGCACGGCACAGCTGTGATACATGCCTGAAGCAAGTGATATTTGGCCGGTCAGGCCGCTTACCGCTATCGGGGAAGATTGATTTACATTTGTTCCATTCCCAAGTTGGCCATAATTATTTAAGCCCCAACATTTTACGTTGCCGGATGATTCTTCAAGTGCACATGTGTGATTGAGACCAAGTGTGACTTTTGATATTCCAGTCAATCCAGGAACCTGAACTGGCACCGAACTGTCGGTAGTCGATCCATTTCCCAATTGACCGAAAGTATTTTTACCCCAACACTTTACAGCCCCGCCCGTGACCACCACACATCGGTGATCTTGACCGATAACTACAGACGTCACTGATGTTACAGCATCTATTGATGTAGGCAGATTTCGATTAGATTTCGCCCCGTGTCCACGTTGGCCATAGGAATTGTCACCCCAACATTTGGAAGTACCGTTTGTAAGTCGAGCGCAGGAAAAGTTAGCTCCCAATGACACGGCGTCCGCACCCGTAATTTGGGTAACGGCGGTTGGAGTTGTTCGATCACTTGAAGTTCCGTCTCCGAGCTGACCAAAAAAGTTTTGACCCCAACACTTCACCGTACTGTCAGTCAAAACCGCGCAAACGTGATAGTTGCCAGCGCTGATGCTGCTTACTGATGCCATTCCAGACACACTCGTCGGTGACGTGCGTGTCAGATTTGTATTATCACCAATCTGTCCGTAACTGTTTCCACCCCAACATTTGACCGTGTTGCTCGCCAGTGAAGCACAGGTGTGCGACCCTCCTGCAGAAATTTTCGTCGCGTCTGTGATCGAATTCACTGCAACTGGATAATTGCTGGATGCCGTTGATCCGATCCCAAGCTGTCCTGAGGAGTTAAGCCCCCAGCATTTCATCGAACCACTTTGCAAAATCGCACAGGTATGATTGTGTCCTGTCGCAACTGCTACAGTGGTAGATAATACTGTTACCGGTGCATTGCGGTTGATATAACTGTTATCACCTAGCTAACCATTTACGTTCGCCCCCCAGCAAGATACTGAGTTATCAGTCAACAGAGCGCAGGTATGATTCATTCCGGCATCGATATTGCTCGCTGTCGAAATAAAACTAACGGGGACGGGGGTAGTTCTCGTAGTGATAGAACTATCTCCCAGCTGTCCAGATGAATTGAGCCCCCAGCACTTGATGCTCCCACTGGACATTAGAGCACAGCTATGGCCTGCCCCCAGCGCCAAATCAGTCACCCCCGTCAAACCGCTAACTGTCACTGGAATTGTCTTCGATACAAACGAACCGTCCCCAAGTTGAGCGTTTACATTTGATCCCCAACATTTGACCGCTCCACCTGATACAATTGCACATGCATGTTCGAATCCCGTTTCGATTTTAACAATGCCTTGCATCGTTTTTGTGCTTAGCATGATCGTATTGGTTGCGACATTGCTAGACTTTTGAAATTACTGCCTGCACTTAATTTGTGCCCACACGCGCAGATTTGAAACGAGCAAATCATAACGATTGCGATCGTCAGTTCGTTGAACGGGTTTTACAGATACCGGATTGGGAACGCCCGCCTGTTTCATCGTGCAGGTAGTGTTCTCGGCGGGACTAAAACCGAAAACATCTTGGAAGCGGACGTTCAGACGAGTGCTCCTCGGTTCCTCCTGCCAGTTAACAACGTGCATGATGCTGCGCTTCGTCGATCCATCGAGTTTTCGTCGAACCGATACCAACAAATTGAAATGTCTGTTTTGGAGACGCACGTTGTCAGCAGCTGAGTCCTGCACTAAGAAATTTACTTCAGTCTGGTTTGGCTTTTGATAGGACGACAGAGCTTGACCCGGAAAGACTTTACTAATCAAGTCACCATCAAAATATAGGTTTCCGACTCCGGTCGTAGAAATGTTGGTTGCAGCGTAATCAGTGTCTGCAAAAACAAACTTGGTACCTTTGGGAAATGATGTTTCATTTGATGTGAGTCGTACGGTTGTCTTTCCGGCTTTCGAAATGCCAAAATCTACGGACTTAACTCTTGGTGCCGTATCCAATGGCATCCCCAAAGACGTTAGCTCCTGAACGAGATTGTAATCCTGCGGACTTGCAACTGCAGGATTCAGCAAGATTTTTTCGATGGAGAGCTTATCCTCTTGAAATCGTGTCAACACGCTGCGGTGTGCATCGGACACGTAAATCACACCAATTCCCGAAGGGCTGACAATCGGATATTCGATGCCATTGATTACGACTACTGCACCCATTGGAATATTTTTGAAATCATCCATGCGGCTGTGCCTGATCGCTAAACGAGCAGGCTTAGTGACCGGTCTTGTACTCGGCGGTACGGTGTTTCCGTTTGCATCCCGTGCGGGTTCCCATTGCACGCTAGCAATGGCTTGCGGCATTTTTCCATAGGTCTCGATTCCAAACGAATCATTCAAGTCATCAGCCGTATCGCGGACGAAGTCAGCCATGTATCTGAATTCTTCAGTCGGAGCTGTGAAATGGGTAGGCGTCCCGCCTGTGTAAACATCGTAGGGCAAAAGCATGTGAATACCCAATGCGTACGATGACGCAAACATTGTTCGCAGCAGCGGTACACTATCGGTTGCCGGAGTTCCGACCAACTGCTTGCCCATTCGCTCCGAGAACTTCATCATCTCGACGAAGCCTTTCGGAGTTTTGCGATCGTTTACCCACTCAGAAGTGATGAAATCCAACACCTGATAGAGCGGGTAGTTTTCAGTATAAAAAGCCACGTTTCCGGAGAGAGGAACATATGTTCCTGCGGCTTCTTTGGCGGTTGATTTCATGATCTGCAGATATTCAAGTGTCTTGAGATTGGAAAACTCCCTGTACAAGTGGAGTAGTTCACTGTCTGGACGATCCGCCATCCACTTGACCAAATTTTTGTTGGGAGCAGACTTTGCGCCTTTTGCGATAAAGTAATTCTTGATGGAAAAAGTTTCGCTGGCGGCATTCATATTCGCAACTTCGCTCAGCGACTCAAGCTGGCTTGTCGTGTAGCGATCCCGAAGAAACTCAATAAATTTCCTATCCGCATCAGCACTGAAGCAGCCGCCCCATGCAAATGTTTCGTAGTTTTGTGAGATCGAATCCTGCTGTAACACTTTGCAGCCAGATCTCACTAGCCGTCCAACGGCTGCCTTTTGCAAGGTTATGTATGCGTCTTTTGTTACATCTGCACGGGACACGGTCCACTCAGTTTCCCAGTCAGCTTGCACGGGATTGCCCGAAAGATCCAAACAGCGCAAATCTACCGGTTCTGCGCTGCTATCTAACGGTACGAATAGAGGAATGGAACATTGCATCGCTGGGTCAATATCTTTGAAAAGAAGCATCGCCTCCGACGGAGTTTCTTGATTGTTAGTACTGCGGGTGAGGTTCTGAATAGGATAATGCCAAACCAAGCGATTGGGCTCCATCGCGTCCACGTACGGTTTCATGTTAGGTGCAGATTTATGACCAAGTCGCTTACTGAAGAGAAGGTCGCTGCCCTGATAAATTGTCACATTGGGACGAGCTAAGCTGATCCATCGATTGCCTTGAAATCGATCGGTGTTAAGAGCAAATGCAGCTTCTTCACTGATTTCCGCGTCTTCAACTTTAGACGAAGTATCACTTCCCTCGTGCTGATCGAGTACCACTCCTTCTTGTGATGACTGATCACACGACAGCAGCGTTGCAAGAGCCAGAAAAGAGATAGATCGCAAAGAGACTAAAGACATCACGCAAAGCCTCCACAAAAGCAAAATTGCATGTGTCTATATTGTAAATGTTCGGGATTGGTCACGGCTGTGGACAGCAGCGCACTTACTGCCCACTATGGAGGTTTCTTCTATTTATACCAAATACTAACGAAAGTTCGGAAACTTAGTCCCACGATGCCGTACAAAAGACAGCATCTTCATCGACTGATTCTGAACACATCTCGTCGCATCCGCTAATAGCGATTCCGACGCCGATGCACCATCCTGAATCGACTTTGCGGCCTTGGCGATCACGGGCTGTAAAATTCAGACGACCACTTTCAGAGGCTGAGCCGTTTTCAACGCAAAGAGAGATTTTTGCTTCTCCGTTTTCGATCCAGCATGCCACGTAACCTTCTTTGGCCATCGCTGACGAAGACAAAGCTAAAAGAGATACGACAACAACCATACGCGCCAACATGAAGACCTCCAGTAAGTGCATCGAGATGACTTACTGGATTCGTAACAAGACTAACCATAATTGTAAATAGCGCTATTTTGGCGGTGTGACCGATCCAACATCCACCACTAATCTAAGTTCAGCGCTTAGATCACGTTTCTTGATCTTAATTGGATATTGCTTTGATTGCGTTACAGTTTTTACCATGAACAATACCGGATGCGTTTTTAGGATGCCGCATTGCTCCGCCACATTTCGCGCGACGCCGTTGGACGGGACAACTGCTTTGACATTTGTGCAATCGGGCTTTACGCGCTGAAATCCATCATTTTCTTCGTAATCAAACGAATTCGAAACATCGACCGCTTCACCTTCAAACTGATAACCCAAGCGAACACGAACACCTATCGCCTCGCCTGCTAACAAACCGCGGTTCAGTTCAACTGCAACACTACCTTCAACTTGCAATGCGCGATCGCGCGTACCAGTTGAATCTTCAAAGAATTCATATCTGAATTGAGGCTTCGAAGAATTGAAGCTGCTGCAAATGTCACGTTCAGGTCCCGACGAGTTGCTTGCTTCCTTTACATTTGCTGGCTCCGAGCCGCAATCGACAACCTCATAATCCGACTTGCATTCATACCCTGATGGGAACGCAGAATCGGCGGTCCAAAACGGCGAATCAACCGGCTCGATTGCGCGATTCACTTCTGCCTGCGCAGCAGCGTAATCCTCGTCGCTGAGCAACGCCACGGACGTTTCGAAATCAAACTGGTCGGAAACAGATTGCCAGTCTTTCTTAAACTCGGTGTTAGTAGTCTCACGCATAAATTTGGTCGATACACCAAGGTTGGGAGTTACATGCGCACGCGATACGTATGCTCGTCCATCGGCTGAAACCTGCAATTGGTTCATAGATGCGTTGCCGTTAACGTCAAACTCCACTCTCGAAAAAGATTTTTGATCGGGGTCCACATTTACTGCAAAAATTTTATTGGGATCATCAACAAACTTTGAAAAGGAGGAATACCACCTAGTTTTATTGCCTTCGTCCAGACTCCAGTACTTCGTCCGAAACTTCGCATCACTGGCAAAATGATACGAATGAGCGTAGGTGGGTTTCAAACTGCGTTTGTCGCAATCAAAGAAAAATAGATCTGCGTTGGGCTCATGCTGAAAGCGAAACACACTTTCAATACGCCCACCGCGCTTCACCGCATAGGTCTTGCCGACTTCAATCTCTTCACCCGTGCACAGTTTTACATCTGGCTTTTCGTAGCTGCGCTTCAAGAACGCATCGAACTGATTCTTCAACGAAACGATTTCATTAGCGATGCGGCAACTCTTTTCGCCGGTCAACGCCAGAGCTGTCTGCTCTTGTTCACGCTTTGATTTTGGAATCTGCATGCCAGCAAATGATTGCCAAGGATAGGAAGACACAAATTTCCGAGGTCCCGAAGACTCTTGATCTACATCTTCATTTCTGATGTCTGAGGAATGATCGTGACCACTGTGATCGTGTCCGCCCTTGCCGTACCCGCCATCGACAGAACACGACGTTACCAACACCAATAGAGATATCGACCACGTTTTCGTATTGTGACTCATGTGTGCACCTATTCTCTAGAGATTGTGTAGATCGGTCTCATCGGCAGAAAAGGCGCGCGGCTTGATTGAAATTTCTGTTCTTTTCAGCAAATTGCGCTCAAACAATAATCCCCGCTTTGCGCGGGGATTTTCGACACCTAAAGAAATGACTACAGTCAACATTTCATTAGAGCTTGCGGAATAGAGCTGCACCCCACGTCAATCCAGAGCCAACGACCGCTGCAACAATGAGATCACCCGGCTTGAACAGATGCCAATGCATCGACAAAACTGCTGGAGCGCCGGCGGCACCTTGGTTGCCAAATCGGTCAACGTTGAACAAATGTTGCTGATCATTGAAACCAAGTTTGCTTGCTGCAGATGTGATCATGCGCAGATTGGCTTGGTGCCCGACAAAATAACGAATGTCGCTGGTTTTGACGTTATTGCGTTCCAAAATTTTCTGCGTGGTTTCCAACGTCCTAGTGATCGCGAATTTTTGCACGGCGGCACCGTTTTGGTAAAAGTGTCCACCGACGGGAATCTGAATCAAATCAAATTTGCTCGGCATCGATTCAACCAGAGTGTCAACGACTTCAAGTCCGGATGTCGCTCCACTTTCCAAATAAGCCGTCGCACAACCGTCACCGAACAACACGCACGATGCGCGGTCAGCGTAATTGAGTCGAACCGAGTAGCGCTCAGGATTAAAGATCGCAACCCTGCTCGATACACCAGTTTTAAGCAACGAGCTTGCAACCTGCAAGTTCACAACAAACGAAGAACACGCAGAGTTGACGTCAAAGGAAGTGGCTTCTACACCGATCGCCGCGCTGATGGTCGATGCATTCGAGGGAATGTCAAAGTCAGGAACGCTGGTTCCGCAAATGACCGTATCGGGAAGCGCATCTTTGCCTTCCTCAGAAGTCTTCAATTTTTCCCACGCATGACGCGCCATCGTGCCAATCGACATGATTTGTCCAGCACGTCGGATATCATCAATCGAACGCTCGCCCTTGCGCAGAGACATGAGCTGATCTTTGCTCAGAACTGAACGACGTGATTCGATGCCTACGCGTTCGATGATCCAAGACGCATCTGATCCGATGTCCAACTGATCGAAAAACGAATTCTCGATCACGTGCTCCGGATGGAAGTGACCGAATGATCGAATAACTACTTTAGGTGTGCCCATGAAACGTGTCTTTCAAAGATTAAGACGTGAACATGCCGCCATTCACGTGAATCGTCGTACCGGTGATGTATGCTGCCTTATCGGAAGCGAGGAATGCGACTGCTTCACCAACTTCCTCTGGCTTGCCAAGGCGTCGTGCGGGAATCTTCGCCAGCAACGCAGTCTTAACTTCATCTGACAACGTCGCCGTCATATCCGTTTCGATGAAACCGGGAGCGACGCAGTTAACGGTGATGCCAGCAGCCGCAAATTCCTGCGCAACTGATTTTGAAAATCCGGTGATCGCGGCTTTGGTTGCGGAGTACATGGATTGACCGGCATTACCTGAATATCCTACGACCGAAGAAATGTTGATGATGCGGCCCTTCTTTTGGCGAAGCATCATGCGCGTTGCGGCCTTAGTCAGTGCAAAAATGGGACGCAAGTTGGTTGAGATCAGCTTGTCAAAATCGTCGATCTTAGCCAGTGCCAAGATTTGATCGATGCAGATTCCCGCGTTGTTAACGAGAACATCCACCGAACCCATTTCCGTCTGAACTTTTTTCAAAAACTCGACGCACGCTTTGTCGTCGGAAAGATCACATTGATACACTTGCGCACCGGGAATCTCCGCGGCGACACGGTCGGCTCGTTCTTTTTCGCCGCGGTAATGCACGGCAACGCGAAAACCGGCGCGACCCAAAGCTAGCGCAGTGGCGGCTCCAATTCCTCTCGATGCACCTGTTACAACAGCAACGGGGGACGTCATATCTCTAAACTCCGTAAGGTTACCTTTTGTTTAAGAGGGCGAATCTATCACTTCTTGTGGGGAGTCACAAGGACAGTAATCGCGTACAAATCCGCGAAAAGGCGAGCTTTTTTCCCACAAATCAGGAGTTCAAGGTTGTAATAAACTGACTAAGCCACTTTGCGTGGCTTTTCCATATCTTTGCGTTCTTACAATGCTTTTGATTCAATTCGATTTCGATGCCGGCATAGCTACGATCTTTGAAGCATGTCCGCAGCCAAGTCGTCAGGCCGTCGCTCGTGCCTCGATAGGGATCGTTCCGCCTGATTATAAGTTGCGCATCACCCTCTTTGGACAGCTCAATCATCAGGCTGGCAGCATCCGACTCAAACGTTCGCGCGGGATCGAACAGCACCCCACGATCGCATCTTCGCACTTTGCCATTGAACACTGGCGTAAAGGAATGAATGCCCAAATGGATCACTGACAGACCGTTGTCGATCTTACTTTCAATCCAGTCGTGGACAGAATCACGGTGCTTTTGATGTTGGCGCAAATACCTTTCAGTATCCGCATCACTGATAACTGCTCGCACCATCGGATGAATCACTTTCGGGTGATCTGGGGAGCGATTCAGATCGAAAACCAATCGCGAAAATTCTCCCTGGAAGAGCTTTGACCCAAATGACTTACTTAGATGCTTCGCGACCTTCATTGCACCAAGATCGTAAGCAGCGTGCGTTTGTAGAATTTGAGGATGTGACTTGAAAAAGTAACGCAGTTCTTTCGGAACCGCGTTGCTGCTGTGCTCACAGGTGATTAAGAATACGACTTTTGGCTTCAAGGCAAGAAGACCTCGCCTCGTTCTAAACAACGACTAAGTTGACGATACACATCATGGATACGGACGCGATCTGCATCTGGCCCCAGAGCCTTGCGTAGTCTCTCCGCAAGCGTGCCGCTCGCCACAACCTTCATCGCGCGTTCTTTGAACGGCGCAACCTTTGAGTCTTTTCTTGCAGCCATTCGCTCGATCAATCCCGTCCATAGATCTTTGGCCGACATCTTGGCCTCAGAAAATCCCAGAATTTTGAGATAGTCTTTGTCTTGCACAACCGTCTGCCCGCCCGATGTTACTGCAGTTTGAAACACTGAGAACAACTTCTCAGTTTCCATGCTTTCTTGCTGTTCCAGCGAACACTTTGTCTGATCGACAAACTCGCGCACCAATTCTACAACCGAACCAATGACAGCGAAGTCGTTGGCCGGACACTCTTGGATATCGGTAACACGTATTTCGACCGCATGCCTTTGAAAACGTGCGATCGCGCCACGAGAGTTCAGCCACTCATCATTCAGCAGGCCATCTATGTCAAAACACGACACTTGGCTGTAAACATCAGCGAGGAGCTTTTGGTATTCCGTCTCTTTGCGAAAAACGTCTGGAATGACACGACCGGCGATCGCTGGGACTTGTTTTTGGTTTTGCTGATAGAAACGAAGGCGATTGTCACAGGCGTCCGTCAACTTACCCTCGACCATCGGTGAGCTCGCCGCCATGGCTGGAATGAGCGGCAACACCAGTCGAATCGCCGAGTGCAGCTTTCGAAACTCAGCATCATCCCAAAATGGCAAGTTGATGTGGATGCTCTGAAGATTGCTCCAACCGTGACCCTTACAATTGAATATCTGGTTGAAGGTCGAATAGATCTCCGCGTTGTCGTGCGGCCAAAGCTTCATTTCGGTACTTGGATCGAAGGTCGGATGCATCGCACTTGGCATGAGCATGACGCCGCGTTTGGCGAGTTTATGATTCACGAATCGTACGGTCTCTTGCATTTTCTGAGCGGCGCGAACCAAATCGGGAGCTGGCCCATTGGTTTTCATTTCGAGAACGTGCATCACGAGCTCGTTGGAAAGCTCGATCTCACCGAGATCTGCATCGCCCGAATAGTCCCCACTCAACTCATGCAAAAGTTCGTCCGACATCGGACGCGCACGCAAGGTAGAACAATCGACGAGCATGTACTCGAGTTCAATGCCGTACCCTTCAAACAGTCGCAAGTGCCCCGTTCGACTCATTAGGGTCTCCTCTCCGTTTTGGCGAGCATCCTCTCTAGGAAATGCCCCATTATGAAATCATATATTTGATCTTTTGCAACCAAGTCTTCCGCACCAGCATCGATGTTGGGATTGTCGTTTACTTCAATGACATAGAACTTTTTCCCAACTTGTTTGATATCGAGTCCGTAAAGACCGTCGCCAATGAGCTTTGCCGTACGCAGAGCGAGTTTAATGAGTTCGGGTGGCGCATCCTCGACTGCGAGTGTTTCGCAGTTGCCCGAAGCGACTTTGCCCGTCCCCGACCGTTTGTAGATCTGCCAATGTTTCTTCGCCATAAAGTAACGACACACCCAAAGCGCGCGTCCACCGATTACCCCAACTCGCCAATCAAAGTCGGTCGGAATGAATTCTTGGGCAATGACGAGCTCGGATTTTTCTAGGAGCTCACCCGCACGCTCGACAAACTCATCGGCGTTGTCCGCCTTAACCACGCCCTGAGAGAATGAGCTATCGGGTTGTTTCAAGATACACGGATATTCGAGCTTGTGTTCCAGAGAATGGAGATTTCCACGATGCAACAATGTGGTGCGCGGAGCTGGAATATTATGCGCGGCAAGTATCTCGTGAAGGTAAACCTTATTGGTGCAGCGCAAAATTGAAAGTGGATCGTCAATCGTAACCAAGTCGAGTGCCTGGGCCTTTTGTGCAAAACGATACGTGTGATGATTTACGTGGGTGGTTTCACGAATGAACAAACCGTCAAACTCGCCGATACGTGAATAATCATTCTTGGACACAAGTTCAGTGGATATCTGAAACTTGTGCGCCGCCGTTTCAAACTTTTTCAATGCGCGTTCATTTGATGGGGCAAACTCTTCGTCCGGGTTGGCAAGTATCGCCAGACTGAATCGACTCTTTCGCAAGCTGACTTTTGCATAGCGCTTGCGGAAATAGTCATCCGCAGAACCCACAATGAACGGTAAATGATTACTCGGTACGTCGCGCAAACCGATAGGCACAATGCGCTTGAGCGTCCATTTCCCGTTTTTGACAAAGTAGGCCTGCAGCAATGGCGCGTGATAGATTTTTTCGAGCTCGCGACAAAGCTTTTCGTATCGATTAGCCATGTTGCGACCAAAGTAGATGCTCAATCTGAACTCGTCAGAACGGATCTTTTCCAAGCTTTTTTGAATGAGTTCGTCGAGATTTTCAGACGCGATTTTCAAAATCGACTTTGATTTAAGGTCTTGGATAGTTGCCACAGATGGAACTGGCTTGTGACCGCGCGCCTCGGCGAGAAGAGAAACGTAGTATCCGATGGATTGGTACTTGTACGACTTACAAAGATTGTAGGTGCGAACACTTTCCAAATTGAAAAATTTTTCTTCGGTAAGATAGTCCTTCGCCAGTACGACCTCGACGCCGGGCAGCGAAATGTTCCAATCTTCCATGGTTTCAACAACAAATAAGTTTCTCATCTATTCCTTCACTACTTTTCAATTACCAATACGTTTGCGTCATACGTCACTACTCCGAGCAGCATTGAGCAGATCAAGTGGTCAGATGTCACATTGTATTCAGATTGGTCGCTTAGCCGGTTTGGAAAATAAGGATCCGCGAGGGTAACCATCCCGTTGCGCTCGTTAAATCGCTTACAGATCACAAAATGTCCGCTTGGTTCTCCACAGACATCATCTGAGGCGCACGTCAGTGGATTTTCTCTCGACGTCTTGTACAGATAGGTCGCGGACAATCCGACTATGATGGGATGCGCGCGCGACAGATATTGTTTGAGCAGGGCCGAGTTGAGATCTTCAAATTCGAGTCTTCCGCCCAGTTCCAAAAACTCCAGATATGCTTTGGACGCGATCGTAAATTTCGTGCCGCGCTTGCATTTGAGTTGCGCCAATAATTTTTCTTTGAGTTTGGGCGTGTCTAAGTCAAACCACGTCGGATCGAAAATCATCACATTAAATGAGTGAATCTTTGCTTTGTATCCGCGTCTCAACGCATGCGACGCCAAAAGCGGCGCAAGTGTTCCTCCGGTTTCAAGCATTTCCATTTCGGCGCGCACTTCCGTCAACGATATGTCGTCGCCAAACGCCTGATAGATCGCGTGCAAGCAAGTTGGCCCACAGCTCTCCTCGTCCGGCTGCCTTTTGATGTTCACTCGTTCTGAAGTCATGCATCCCCAAAGAATTGCGAATACAGCAACATTATCCGAATTCTTGACGGACAAGTCGATGCACGCAAATGGCTTTAGGCAGTCAGTAATTGCGCGGTTTGTATGGGGGAAAAAATTGCCCATTGCGACAGTCTTCATACCATGATCGCGTGTTACGATTGGCCTAATGGCTGCAATGAAACTTCGGAGCTGCATCTGTGAAAATCGTTATCCTATCGCGCGACAAAACTCTGTTTTCAACACAACGTCTGGTCGAAGCAGCCACGGAACGAGGGCACAGCGTACGCGTGATTGACTATCTGCGTTGCTACATGAACATCGCCTCGCATCGCCCGACCGTCGTGCATGCTGGTACCGAGCTCCTCGATGTGGATGCGATCATTCCTCGTATCGGTGCATCACATACGTTTTACGGTTGTGCCGTCGTGCGTCAGTTCGAAATGATGGGCGTGTTTACGTTAAACAAATCGCAAGCCATTACACGCTCGCGCGACAAATTGCGCAGCCTGCAGATCCTCGCGAAAAAAGGCATTGGCCTGCCCGTTACCGGTTGCGCGCACTCGACGAAAGACGTCCAAGGCGTTATCAAAGTTGCTGGAAATCCCCCGGTGATCGTCAAACTCCTCGAAGGAACACAGGGAATCGGCGTCATCCTCGCCGAAACGCAGAAGTCCGCCGAGTCTCTTATTGAAGCGTTTCGCGGCTTGAACGCCCACATCATCGTACAAGAGTTTATCAAAGAAGCCGGCGGCGCCGACTTGCGTTGCTTCGTTGTCGGTGGAAAAGTCGTTGCATCCATGATGCGCGTCGCCAAAGAGGGCGAGTTCCGTTCGAACATTCATCGCGGTGGCAAAGGTTTGCCCATTAAAATCACTCCCGAAGAACGCTCGACCGCTATCCGCGCAGCTGCCGCCATGGGTTTGAGCGTCGCTGGTGTGGACATCATGCGCGCAAACCACGGACCGGTTGTTCTTGAGGTAAACTCTTCTCCGGGTTTACAAGGGATTGAAACGACCACAGAAGTGAATGTTGCAGGAAAAATTATCGAGTATATAGAAAAGCATGCAACAAAAGGACACAAGCCTGATAGCATCGAGGCTTAGCCTGTCATCCCGAAGCGATGCGAGGGATCTCTCCCTGCGGTCGAGATGACGATGAGTAAAATGGAGCGCGCGCGACATGATTGAACCAATTCCAGTAGACGCATCGTTTTGGACCAAGGTCATTTGCACTTTGGGTTGCGGTCTTGCTCTAGGACTCGAACGGCAACTTCGCGGCAAACCATCAGGCATGAGAACCAGTACGCTGATCTGCATGGGTTCGATGCTCTTCATCCTCGTGACACAGTCGCCCGCCGTGCACGAACAAGAGGTCTACCGCGTCGTCGGTCAGGTCATCACCGGTATCGGTTTCTTTGGTGGTGGCATCATCTTTACCAATAACGGCTTGGTAAATGGGGTCACGTCGGCTGCAGTCATCTGGGTACTATCAGGCATCGGTATCGCCATCGGTCTCGGGCATTTGTCCCTAGCCATTGCGATCACTTTGATCTCACTTTTCATCCTCGTTGGGGTAGAAATCCTCGAAAACGGCTTCCGAGCGCTTCGGAGAGGGGTCCATTCACCCGGAAACAACACTTATACGGCGGAAGAGAACGAACAAGGTTGACTCAGGCTCTGCTTTGTTCTATTGAAACCATTGCGCTAAAGGCATTTCCTGTCGTTAATTCTGCTTCGCAGTAGTTTTTACCCGACAAAGAGATTTCGCTTGTTTGTGCAGACGACGTAAGAAAACTTCAATTATTTTAGGAATTTTGATTCATGCCAGGATTGAAAGCACGCGACGGCGAAAGCGTAGAAAAATTGATGAAGGCCTTCAAAAAGCAAGTTGAAAAGGCAGGCATCTTGTCTGACCTCAAAAAGCGCCAACATTATGAAAAGCCCTCTGTACGCCTGAAAAAGAAGTCGATTGCTGCACGAAAGCGCAAAATTAAACAAATGCGCAAATTCGGCGCATAATTGCCTTTTGTAATTGGACATCTAAAGCCCAGCTATCGCTGGGCTTTTTTGCGTCATGCCTCGCCCCAATCCCAAGTGCCCTAGGGCTTTCAGCATTTGTCTGCATAATCTAAGATCGAAAAAAGATATTGACCTTCAGCGGTAAAGCCGGATATATGGCCGAAGATTGGCCACCCGGCCAGTGAGTCACCCGCATAACATATTAGACATAAAAAGATTCTATGATTTTTATTTAAAATCATGGTCTGGTTATGGTATTTAATAACCATAATCGAAATATGAATCTGAATCTCTTTTGCGGATGGTATTGGTGATGCTCAAGCCTCTAACAAAACTAGCTTTTTGCGCGACCGTCGCGACCATGTCGTCCATCGCGTTTGGTCAAGAAGTCACTGCAACAAAGTCCGCCCCCGCCCCGAAAGTGACCGGTAAGGTCGAAATTACTGAGGGGCTGCGTCCCGAATATTACACGGAATCTGGGCGCTACACCGACGTTACCGCCAGAGTTTCGTACAAGTTATCAAGCAAGTATTCGCTAGGTCTGAAGCAAGGCATTCGCGAAGTCGAGACCGTCGAATTTCCAGACTCCAAGAATGTGCACTTGCTTGATCCTGAAGTCACCCTTTCCGCACCAGCAGCCTTCAAGCGCGGGAAATTGGTGATGACTCCCGTGGCTCGTGCTGTCGTTGCACCACTGCAAGAATCATCTCAGCGAGTAGGATTTCAAGGTTCGACCGCATTGAGACTGGTAACGCAATACAAGATCGACAGCATCTTTTCTTTGACCCATTTAATCGACGCCAACGAAAAATATTACTCAGAAACTTTGGACACCGAAGGCACCGCCAACCGCCCGCACGTTTTGACGAACGTGATTGCGGTTGAAGCCGCGGTAACTGAACAACTGTCGGCAGGTGTCACATACATGCACATCGATAGTTTGCCTTACAGCGGGCACGGTGGACACAAAGCCACATACGTCATCAACCCCGAACTCGGATACTCCGTCGATAAAGTCGGCGTATTTGTCGGTCTCGAGACATCCAATTCAGAATTGAAAAACGGTCAGATCCGGACCGTGTACTTGTACGAAGAAAATCTGTCAGAAGTCTATGGGCGCATTGAATACACCCTGTAATAGGAGCCAGCAGCACATGAAACGCACACACATCAACATGATCGCAATGATCGTCGCGGTAGCTACCGCGCTGAACGGCTGTTCGAAAGAGCCGAAAGTGCGCATTGCCCACGGAGAGGACAAGAATTTGATCCTCAAGTCTGATCTTCTGATTGGCGCAAGCGCCGTCGAAGCATTCAGCCCAGCCGCTGCAACCCTACTTGATCGCGCCAAGGCCGACGGCCTCAGCAAGGTCGAGATGGAATTGAGTGAATCGTTCGTCACCGTCTGGGAAGGCTCCAAAGCAGACGGCGTTGCGAAGTATCAGTTCCCCGTTAAGGGACACTATGACCTCGCGCGTGATAAAGACAAAGAAGGTCGCGAGAACCAATACTTGGTGAAAACGCAAGACCTCAACAAAGATTGGAAAGACCGTCTCTATGTGCAGGTCGATCCAGCCGAATTGAAACTCGTTAAGGCCGACGAAAAAGTTACGGCATTGCTCCATGACGTAAAAGAATTGTCTGGCAAGGCATACGTAGTCGGCAAAGATGCGATCCCGGGACTCAACGAGCGTTTGCTCAATGAACTCGCTCGTAAAGTTGGATTGGTTGACGGCGATGTCGTGAGTATCCAGCTTTCAAAGTCCTCTGCTCGTTACCTCAAAAAGAATGCCGATGGTACAACGACGCTCATCGCAACCGTTCCTGTTTCGTATTACGACCTCGTTCGTTCTAAGAACGAAAAAGAAGAACTAACCAGCTCTTTCGAGCGCAGTACCCAAGCGAATTCTTGGGACAAACGTTCGTTCGTCGAAATCTCACCAGATTCAGTAGAAGCGACCAGCAACGATGTAAGTTTGATAAAGAAAGATTCGCTCAACGGCTGTCAAAAAGTGAGTGAAGTTTCCGTACCCGAACTCAAAGATTTCCTCGCCAGCCGTCGCGTGAACATCAGCGCTGACGATAAAGTTTGTTTCGAAGTTTCCCAGACGCAGCTTTCCATTTGCCGCGAATCGTGTGAACTCGACGCGAACCTCCTAGCCACGTTCGACATCATTGATCATTTGGACTTGAACGTCGCCAATGATTCCGGCGCCATTGCCACCAGCAAGAAAAACTTGTGGAATGACCGCGCGTGGATTCGCATCATTTCTTCCAACCCACAGCCTGTTGAAAACCACATCGGATCCAACGTCATGAAGCGTTCGGCGTTCGACGGTGAATTCGTTTATGTCGAAACCGTCGTTGCAAGTCACTCCGAAAATGGCGAAGCTTTCGAAGGTGCGACCATGAGCACCGACAACCGCCTGAAGTTTGAAATCAGCGAAGACGCCATTTCTGCCATCAAGTTGGATGAAGCATTGAACACCGCCGGAACGAAGACACCTGTCTTGCGTTTCGCCGCTGACCACTTCTCCGTAGAACGAGTGAAAAACAGCTACGGCGATGGAACTAACGCCATTGGTGAAGTTCGCGATCGTCCATGGGCTGATCGTAAGAACCTTCGTGTTGCATTCGGACGCAACCAGATTGAAGGGTTCTTTAACAGCACCCTCGGTCTGAACAACATGTACTTCCAAAACTATATCGTAACCGACAGTCGTCAAATTGGTGAAGTTCGCGTTCACAGCGACGGCATGATCTCCTACGATACAGAAACCGTTCTTACACCAAACGCTCACGCTGGAAACTTCGGCGCGGGTGAAACAGGCCTTGAGCCGGTAACCGTCGTTATCCGCCACGCTCTTGTGCGCGTTGATCAACGTCAAGCGAAGCCACGTTTGTATGATAACTACGACTTCCGTCGCTTCGGCTTGTTTCGCCAAGAAAAGCTCGGCCTCGACAAGTCGCAACGCCCAAAGGACGATGCGGTTGAGCAGTACGGTCGTATCTATGACCTTTCCAACGGCAAGAAGATTGAGTTCTTCCTCAATGCAGGTTTCCCCGAACAATATAAGGACGAAGCTCGCGCCGTGATCGCATCGTGGAACAAGGCATTCGAAGGCGCCACTGGCCGCAAAGATGTTGTTGTTTTGAATGAAGGAGTCAAAGATGCAGACTTCGGCGATCCACGCTTGAACATGATCGTTTACATCGACCACAGAAACGTTGGTGCACCATTGGGCTACGGTCCAGGCGTTTCCGATCCTAAGACTGGCGAAATCATCTCCGCAAAATCGTATTTGTACGGTGACGCGGTTCGCTGGGTACGTGAAGTTACCGGCGACTACTATGATTATTTGACCGGCGAAAAATCCGAAGAAGCATTCGAAGCCGAGGGTCGCATCTCGATCCCAGACGTTTCACCAGAATTGCTCGTCGGCAACACGTTGGTACAAAAGCCAAGCGGCAACAACTTGGTTGAACTCAAGTCCGTTGCGAAGCAAGGGCTGCAAACAAACTACGCGCAAGCGTTGACCAAGATAGACGCCATCTCCGCACCTGCGACCAAAGGCGCTGCCGCGAAAAACATCGGTAACGTGATGTCCAAGCTGCGTTTGGCACAACACGGTGCACCGCTTGCGAGCGCGATCAATCACCAACATCACAAGCACGATCCTCAAATGGGTTGCTTGATGCGTGCGGACGAGCACCTCGTCTCTGCGGGACGCTTTGTAGCTATGCAGAAGCAAGCGCAACTTTCGCGCGAAGAAATCTTGGAAAAGATGGAATCAAGCATCGTGTACACAACGCTCTTGCACGAAGTTGGTCACAACTTTGGCTTGCGTCACAACTTCCAAGGTTCTTTCGATGAAATGAACTTCCACCCAGAATATTTCGAAATCAAAGCGAAGCTTCAGGCTGAAAATGCTGAAGGTGTTGAATCCAAAGATTCGTACCTCGAAATGTACAAGACCTCATCGATCATGGACTACAATGACATGTTCGAAGCTACCGCGGAAGCGGCCGGTCCTTATGATATGGCTGCGATCAAGTACGCCTACGGTAACAAGATGGAAGTCATCGACGAAGCCGCTTCGCAAGCAGCGGGCAAGTTGATGACCATGGACATCGACGTCGATGTTCACAAAGCAGCTGTTGCCAAAGCCATGATCGAAAATCCAGGTGCGTCGCGACTCTCCGCAGAATTCTTTGTGGATCGCGAGTTGAAGGTTCGCCAGTACATGTTCTGTACAGATGACCACGTCGGCAATGACCCAACGTGTAACCGTTTTGACAGCGGTATCACAATGGAAGAAATCATCACCAACCTCGTTGACAGCTACGACTTGAGTTACACGCTGAACGCATTCCGTCGCGGCCGTCGTGATTTCACCGGCAACGCGGGTGGCGTAATCAGCCGCTACATCTTGCCAGTTCGTCAAATGTTGGATGAGTGGGTTTACGGCCTCGTAACGGGAAGTCAGCAAGAAGAAGGCCCAGCTGGCTCTAATGACTACTTGGCAGCCATCAACGTTGGTCTCCGTTTCTTCATGAAAGTATTGCAGACGGCAGAACCCGGTACCTATGTTCTTAACAAGGACAAAGGTATCTACGAAGTAGGCACTGCGAAAGAAGGTGAGACAGCCCTCAACGTTGGTTTGAACATCGGTAAATACCTCGAATCAACCAGCGAAACGATTGGTGACAAAGAACGCGTATTGCGTCGCGGCATCGAACTCGACAAAGCGGCAGTGATGATGGCACTTTCCATGCGTGGATTCCCAGCGGACAAGTACCAGCGCGCATCCATCAGCGTGAACTACTTCGACGTTGCCAAGAACTTGACGTTGGACATCTTCACTAAAGTGATGCTCGACGCGCAAGAAGCGCCGTTGAACGTTGCTGAATTTGAAGGTCAATTGATTGCGATCACTCCTCAACAAGCACAAGCGCTTGCAGGAAACGAAAAATTCAAGCTAAGCCAAGTGAAGATCAAGCCAAGCTCGAACTTGTTCATCGAAACGTACGCCATGATCTTTGCGATGTTGGATTTCAACAACGCCGGCAACAAGACCTTCGGTGACTACGTTGACTATCGTATCAAAGGCGACGACGACAAGACGATCCCAGCTGGCGTTGAACGCGTATCGTTCGTAGGCGCAAATGGCTTACAGACATACATCGTTCCACAAACACGTGATGGCAAGAGTATTTCGTTTGAAATCGCCAAGAACGCAGGCAAGATCTCCGAGGAACTCGAAGCCGCTTCGAAATTGTCCAAGAGCAAGGCCGTACAGGAAAGCATCAAGACACAAAGTGAAGCGTTATTCCCAGCATCTGTCAACGCGATGAAAGAAGTCTTGAAATCAATCGGTGCCGACGAACCATCTGCCGAACAAATCACCGCATGGGAAGCGGACAAGACCGCAGCGGTTGGTGAAATCTTGGAATCTATTAATGGCATCAAGGGTCAAGCGACTACCATTTTGGAGCAAGCAACCAAAGCGGGTAACAAAAGAACAAGCGAACGAATGACCAAGATTCTTGCAGTGATCGACGCACAATTGGCAGCAATGGTTTGCCCCGCACCAGCGGAAGGCGCACCAGCACAAGAGTGTTCACTTGCATCGCTCCAAAAACTTCAAGCTGACGTCAAGGCCGCGAATGACAAGGTAGAAGAGTTGAGCCGTGAAATTTCACAGATCGAATCGAAATTGATTCAGATCAAGTCGATGTACCGAGCTTTCAACTAATCGGTAAACAAACCGAGAGGGTGGGACTGGCCGTGTGCCATATCCCACCCTCTTGTGCGTTATGGGGAAAAAAACTCACCAAAACCCATTGCTGCCGCGTGATTTCTTACAATCTTACATAAAAAGATGCTGGCACGTACCTTGCTCATTCCGAGTTAGGAATTTGGCTCACATCATTGAATTGAAACAGGAGGTTTCCATGCGCTCACTACTTTTAACTGCTGCAATTGGTTTAATGGGAAGCATTACCACGCCAATCATGGCGGACACCTCACCCCTCGAAATCGTTGCACCGATTGATCGTATCTTCGTGCCAAACGGCTTTGACGACAACGACAACGTCGAAGTGATCTTACACGGTGAATTCCGCAACACATGCTACCGCGTGGGTCATGCGGGTGCGAAACAACTAGAGGGTACCAACGATATCATCGTATGGGCGACCGCATATCACTATCCGCAAGAAGACTGCGCACAGGTTATTACGCCGTTCATACAGACGGTCCGTTTGGGTGTGATGGCAGCCGGCACCTATCGCATTATTTTCGAAGAGCGTCCGGAAATTACTCAGTCTCTAAGAATTGAAGATGCAAGCACCTCTGCTCCAGACGATCACTTTTACGCACCCGTCGAATTCGCCGACGTGCAAATGAACCAACAGACTGGTCAGCATGAAATGGTCGTGTACGGATCTTTCCCGCGTATGTTCATTGGCTGCGCTCTCTTCCAAGAGATTCGCGTAATACAACAGGCTTCTGACATGATGGTTGTATTGCCAATCCTTCGCACCACAACAGGCGAGGAATGCGTAAATGCACCCGTGAGATTCAGAAGAGTTGTTCCGCTGGGGCGCACTTTACAAACCGATGGATTGTTGCACGTCCGCGTGTTGAGTGGAAACTCCATCAACAGATTCTTTCGCCTCAATGATGTCCAATAGCTTCAGATAGCATTCATCCCCCATTTAGCCGGTGGCTGCAAAGCCACCGGTTGTTTTTTGCAAATGCCCATAATCCCACCTCATTCATTCAAAAATTTTATATTCCACCAATTCGCTCCGATCACTCCCGTGTAAAGAATTTTGTCAGTAGTCCGAAAACAATGGTAAGAACTTCTGGAATATTCGCATGTCACACAAAACAGCATTGTTGTTAACAGGCGGCGGCGCGCGCGGCGCATTCCAAGCTGGAGCCCTTCAAGCAATTTACGAAATTGCCGCCTCCGTCGGCGACAAACGACCATTCAATTTTATCTGTGGAACAAGTGCTGGGGCCATCAACGCTTCATTCGTCGCATCCAATGCGCACGCGGCTCCCGATTGTATGCAAAATTTAGTAAAAATGTGGGGTGACCTACATACTGACGACATCTTTCGCTCGGACATCGGCTCTCTTGGCAAAATCGCCATACAGCTCGTTTCCGACATGATCCTCAGCGGTTTCAAAAAAGGAGGGCGCGTCAAAGCACTGCTCGACACCAGCCCTCTGCGCAAACTAATTATGGAACGTTGTGACTTCCACCAGATCGACAGAAATATTCGCGATGGTGTCTTTGACGCTTTGGAGTTAACGGCGACAAGTTACCTTACATCGACTTGCACATCTTTCGTCCAATCGGAAAAGCAATTCAAACACTGGAATCGAATCAGTCGAAGTTCCGAGGCGACACGCATTTCCATCGAACACATCCTCGCTTCATCAGCCATTCCGCTGTTCTTTCCACCGGTAAAAATCGACGGCATATTTTTCGGTGATGGATCGCTGCGAAACTCAACGCCATTGAGCCCGACCATTCGGCTCGGTGCCGATTCGATTTTGGTCATCGGCGTCCGCAAAGAAAAAACTTCCGGACCTGATACAGAATCCGTTGAGCATGTCGTCCCGTCGATCGGCCGTGTATTGTCTGTCATTTTGAATGCTCTGTTCATGGATGCTGTCGATATCGACATTGACCGTTTGCATCGCATCAATGAAGTCATCCGTAAAATTCCAGAAGCGGAGCGTCATGATGCAAAGATGCGCCCCATCGACTGCCTATACATTCGTCCGAGTAGAGATCTCGGCCAAATGGCCTCTAGCTATTTCGGTGAGTTACCTGACTCCATGCAGTACTTGATCCAAGGTCTGGGTTCTAAGGAAGAAGCGTCAGAACTATTAAGTTATCTGCTGTTCGAACAAGGCTATACGCAGGAGCTCGCCAAACTAGGCTACATCGACGCGATGGCTGCAAGAGATGAAATCATCGAATTCGTGCGTCGACGCATGAGTAAGACTGACCGGGCCGCGTCATGACTGTTAGTTCGTCTTCGATCACTCCCATCGCCCTACTCTTTGCCTCAAACATCTTCATGACATTTGCGTGGTACGGCCATCTTAAAAATTTGCGCACTGCAAGTTTGCTCACCGCCATCGCCGTGAGCTGGGGCATTGCATTCTTTGAGTATTGCTTGCAGGTTCCGGCGAATCGCATGGGTTCTGAGCACTACGATCTTGCTCAACTCAAAGTCATCCAAGAAGTCATTACGATGGTCGTGTTTGCGGGATTCTCAGTGCTGTACATGGGAGTACCCATACAAAAGAACTTTCTATGGGCATCCCTATGTCTGGTCGGTGCTGTCTACTTCATCTTCAAAGAGTAATTAGCTATTCTTCTTACCCTTCGTTTGTGCGACCAACTTTTTCGCCCATTCCGCTTTGTATTTCTTTTTGTCGTACACCACACCGACACGCATGTTCACCAGAAGTTCGTTAGCCAATCGTTTGACGTCATCTGCGGTGACCTGATCCAACGTGCGTGGCATTTCGAACAAGGGGTTTAAATCCTTCTTGTAGAAATACGCTGAAGAAATCGCACCGGCTAGTGCTTCATGCGTCTCTTGCGTTAGAAAGTAGTTCGTCGCATACACGGTCTTATGTTCTTCCAGTTCTGTCGGTGTATATATTTTTGCCTTCATCTTTTGGATGACTTGTTGGATCGCTTCGAGCGTCTCTTTGGGCTTAGACGTTGAGGCAGAGATCACACCGATGCCCTGCTCATACTGCAACATCATCGAAAATACCGAATACGACAACGAGCGTTTGGTGCGAATTTCTTCGCTCAATTCTTCGTCGAAAACTTTGATCATAAAATTGGTTGCTACTTCATCTTTATGATTAGCAGGCAGACCGTTAAACTTGATTTTGATGTAAGCCGTCGGAATTTCGCGTCCTTCAAACGATACGGACTTCTTTTCGTCGAATTGCGGACGCGGCACGGGAGCCATGGTCGAAGTTCCGACTGCCAACGAGCCGAACACAGTTTCCAAATCCTTAATCACTTTCTCATTCGGCATCGATGTTACGATGGTAATCACCATGTTGCTTGCAACCACCACTTTCGCGTGCAATGCCACCAATTGTTCACGAGTAGCAGCCTTCATTTCGTCAATACTTGCAGCAACAGACTGGCGATACGGATGATCATCCGCATAGAAAACCCGGTTGACCACCTCGTTCGAAAATTTGCCTGGATCTTCCAAACCCGACTTCAATTCAAACACTTGGCGATCGGCCACACGCTTAACATCATCTGCAACCAGAGCAGGTCTTAAAATAACATCTTGAAACAAATCTAGTGAATCGCCCCAGTACTCATTCAACGTACCCAGCGCGCAGTCTGAAGTTTCGATGCCGCCGCTACAGCCAAGTTCCAATGCATACTTCTCGGTCGTCTCAAAAACCTTTGCCTTAGGATACTTTTGCGAGCCTTCAGTCATCGATGCGAACAATAGCTGTACATGCGTCTTAGTCCCCTTTGGCTGGATTCTGATTCCACCACCAAACGACACATGAAGTTGTGTGATCTCCGAATTTCCCTGCATGCGATGAATAACAGGGATTCCGTTCTTGAGTTTGCTGATCGTCACCAAATCTTTTTGTTGTTTGATTTGGGCGTCGCTGATCAACGAGCCTGCGAACGCACTACCCGACAACAACGAGAGAACCAACGACGTCGATGCTAAAATTTTGTTTTTCATGGTTCCTCCTTAGATGCCCAAATGCTTTTTCATCAAGGCCGCCGAATCATCTGTCATACCGATCGCTTTCGCACCTTCAGGCGAAAGAAGAACTGAATCAACATGCGGCAGTTTTGGGTCGAGCCACGTTTTGGCAAACGAGTTCAAATCCTTCAATGAATTAGACTTTAGCTTGGAGAAGTAGGCGTTGTAATAATCTAGTCCTGCAACTGCCCACCAAAACGCTAACGTCTTCACAAACTCCGAAGGTTGATTCAATTCGCGCTTGTGCTCGATGGTCATGGCACGCTTAATATCTGTGAGCTGCTGTTCAGTGAAGTAATCACCTTTTTGCATGGCGATTAACTCTTCTTTCAACAATGCACGAACCTTTGGGACATTCTCGGCAGTCGTAACCGCATACGCCATGAGCTCACTAGTTTCGTACTGCGTCGGATAGTAAACGCCGGCACCGGCGCACAACCCCGAGTCGATCAGATTCTTGTAAAAGCGACCGGATCTCGCGCTGAGCATAGTAATGAACAAATCAGCCGTAAACGTATCTTTTTCATGATCACGTACGTTCGGTCCATTGAAGCGCAGCGAAACTTGCGCATTCTGCACGTTAGGTCGAGTCATGTTAAAGGTAACGGTATCAGCAAACTTCGGATACGGACCGTAGTTAGGACGCTTCCAATCTTTCGGAGTGCGCCAGTCTTTGAAAACTTTCTGCACTTCTGTTTCGACGGCCTTGGGGTTGACATCACCGCTGATCATCAGTGCCGCATTGGATGGTTGAAACACTTCCGCCTTGATGCGGATGAGTTGTTCGCGCGTTGCTGTTTCGATAACTTTGCGATCACCCAATGGATCTCGCAAATGTTGCTTATCACCGTAAATCAAATAGCGCGTGAGTCTCTGTAAATCGAAGCTCGGTTGCGCCGCGTTTCGATCGAATTCGTTCAACACTACCACACGCTCGCGCTCCAATTCTTTCTCATCGAGTTTGGGCGTTGCGATGGCATCATACATGAACTTGATGCCTTCGTTGAGATTTGCCGAAGGCAGCGTGAAGTAATAGCGAACCTTTTCCGCCGATGTGTCGCCGTTGAAAACGATGCCAAGCTGGCGGATGCGTCGGTCGAATGCCTCTTGATCTGGCAGAGTGGCGTTACCCTTAAAAAACATGTGTTCCCACAAGTGCGTGAGTCCGTTGATGTCCTTTGTTTCTGTCATCGCACCGGCTTTGAATACCAACACAATGGTCGCCAATGGAACTTTGTGGTCTTCCACCACAATCAATTCCATGTCGTTGTCCATTTTTTTAGAAGTAAAAGGCGCGCTGTCTTTTGCGCTCGCGACAAGTGAAGAACCAAATATGAGGCCGGCGACAACCGTCAGCCGAGCGCAATTTGCGAACATATTCCCTCCATTGGAATAGGTGATTCGTATTTCCTGTAAAACGTCCTAGCTGGGCAACGAGTCCGCAACCACTTCCGCGATGTCACGAACTTGAACTTCGTCGCCCTTGCCCTTTGCTTTCACACCATCGGTCATCATCGTCATGCAGAACGGACATGCCGTGGCAACCGTCTTGGCTCCGGTTCCCAATGCTTCTTCCGCACGATTGACGTTAACGCGTGTTCCAAGGTGTTCTTCCAACCACATGCGTCCACCGCCTGCACCGCAACAGAAGCCCTTTTCTTTATTGCGCGGCATTTCTGTTAACTTGACGTTGGGTATCGCCTTCAGCGCTTCACGCGGTCGCTCGTACACATCGTTATGACGCCCGAGGTAGCATGAGTCGTGATAGGTAACTTCGGTCGCTGGAGCAGGAACATCTTTGGGTTTGATCTTGCCGTTCTTCACCAAATCCGAAATTAGTTCGGAGTGGTGAATGACTTCTGGCTGGAAACCAAAATCAGGATACTCATTCTTGATGGTGTTGAAGCAGTGCGGACATCCGGTGACGACTTTTTTAACGTTGTACTTTTGCATCGTCGAAACGTTTTCGTCGATGGCCATCTTCGCCAAGTATTCGTTGCCCAAGCGACGAGCTGTGTCGCCGTTGCATTTCTCTTCTTTACCCAAGATCGAAAAGGAAATGTTAGCGTTTTGCATGATCTTAACGATGGACTTCGAAACTTTCTTGTAGCGGTCATCGTATGATCCCGCACATCCAACCCAGAACAAGTATTCGACGTCGCTCTTCTCCGCCATGGTCGTAACGCCGAGGCCCTGTGCCCAATCGGCTCGCGTGTCTGGATTGAACGCCCACGGACTTGCGTTGGTTTCGAGGTTGCGGAAGGTGTTGCCAAGTTCGGCCGGAAACTTACCTTCAGTCAGAGTCAAATAGCGACGCATATCAACGATGGCGGGGATATGCTCGATCGTTAGCGGACATGCTTCCATGCAAGCACCGCATGTCGTACACGACCACAATTCGTCTTCGGTCGTAATTCCGCCGATGAGAGGTTTGCGTTGATCTTCTGGGAGAGTTTCGTGTTCGATGCGAACTTGCTTTAGGTCGTGAATGATCTTGCGTGGATCAAGTGGCTTGCCAGTCGCATTAGCTGGACACTGCTCGGTGCAGCGACCGCACTCAACGCACGTCTGGCCGTCCAACAGTTGCTTCCACGTAAAGTCTTGTACCTTACTAACACCAAAGCTCTCCGCGTTCTCGTCGAACTCCATCGGACGAATGCGACCACGGCCTTTGTGACTACGAAAGAAAACGTTTGGCCAAACCCAGATCAAGTGCTGGTGCTTAGAAAACGGCAAGAACGCACTGAAACCAAACAAAGCCAAACAATGGAGCCAGAAAAATGTACCTTCCCATGCCGCTCCGACGATTCCGCCCAACATGTATGAAATCGGCACAGTCTCTGCGGGAATGACGCCAGCGTGTGCCTTCGTACCCATGTAAATCAATTCGGTGACAACTAGCGTCAAAATGAAAGACAACACGATGTATGCATCTTTTTTCGATGCTGCTGCCAAAGTTTGCAGTCTCTTCGGCGGGAAAAACAATCGTCGCAATATGGCAAAAGAAATTGCACTTGCCACCATCGCGTTACCGACGTCTTGCGAGCGAAGATACAAATTGTACAGCGCGCCATCACCGATGATCCAAGCGTATGAAAAGCCGTGAACAACGCCACTGACCAGTGTCTCCAAGGTGCCGATACTGACGGTGATAAATCCCCAAAAGATACCGGCGTGCATGATCCCCGGAATGGGGTCTTTGAACATTTTGTTTTGCAGAACTGCGTATTTTACAACTTCGCCCACGCGAACGCCGATGTTGTCGTGACGAACTTCTTCTTTACCGACACCGACCTGAAACGTTTTCCAAGTCTTTAAAATTTGCGTCGCCAAGAATCCAAACGATGCTGCCGCCAACGCCAAAAAAATTACGCTCGAAAGAATAGCCACGTCCATCCCCTACTTCAGAAATCGATTCGGACCCGATCAGCAAAATATTCAATAAAACCTGTGAATTAGAGCATAATTATAGCTCAAAGATGGGTCGTGAGACTACTGGAAACTACTTGCGAAACGCCCGCAGAGTGCGGCGTGCGTCAATCAACATCATGTGGGTTTCGTATTGAATACGAGCTTCGCGGGCTTGGGCGTTGGTATCGACCAACTCGCCCACCAAGTGTTCAAAATTTTGGCTGATAAATGCCCTTCGCTGCCTGCGAGCGACGGATTCTTTGCCTTCGCCGACAGGGGCTCTTGTTAGAGCCTGAAAACGGTCCGGCATAAGCTGGCGCAAACGTGCCGCAATTTGGCGAGCGTCCCTCGCCGCTTCCGCAAATGAACGGATACGCGCAGTGAGTTGGTCATGTGTCAAACGCAAATTCATTAACGAACAACACTTCTCAGATAGTTTTCCAACAACTTACGATCTTCACCATCAGATTCATCTTCGCTGTTGCTTAAAGTGTGACGAACATCGTTCAAAACATCTTCGCGGTAGCGTTGATCGACTTGATATTCTCGCCTTATTTCTATATCGCCACCCGCTATGGACTGTCCATAATAACCATCACCGGATACGCGTCGTCGACGACGACCTTCTTGTGGCTGTTGCTGGCTTTTTTGCGCAGCACTGTCAGCCTGACGCAACAATCTCACCGCCAAATCAGACCCTTGCTCCGCATCCGCGTACTTTTGTGCCGACCCAGATTCCAACGCGAGCTTCATGGCATCCACCGCAACTTTGAGACGTTCGCCGGCGGTCGGCGACAGACTGCGCATTTGGTTTTCGAGTTGTTCGGTGCCGTTGATATTTTCCTGTTGCTGCATCTTGGTTGCCGGCCATCCCGCTTCCATGTCTTGTAACTTCTTATCACTCGCGCGATCGAGATACTGAGAAATTTCCCCTTGTCGCTTTTGCAACTCCTTTAAAACATCACGCGCGTTCGCAATGCCTTGTTGTCGTTGCTGTTCGCGTTTCTCACGCGCTATATCTTCCATTTTTTCGAGTTCTTCAATCCACTCACGATACTCACTGTTGGCCTTGGTCAACTTCGAAAACGATTCCGTTCGTCCGCTGTCTTGGCTCGCAAGTCGCTCCACTTCATTGAGATAGCCGTGAAAGGGCTTCTGTGTCTTCACCCTTGACCAAAGCTTAGGTTCGTAATCAGCACCGATCCTCGCCACGCGTCGCTCCCACCTTTTGTAGCGATCGTCGAGAAATTGCTTGATACGGCCCGTAATCAATTTAACTTCTGCGGTGCGGGACTTGACGGGCTGTTCGACAACGCGCGAAAGTCCACGCATGGCCACGAAAAAATCTCGGTCACGCTCCTTATCGTCAATCGCTTCATGCTCAAACAAGAAATCGTTCAGTTCTCCAGACAGAGCCAACGCCTTGGATGCTTCTGGTTCGCGCAGTAAGCCCTCAACGCTTGAGTCAAACTGATCGAGCTGCATGCGATCGATGCCGTCAAAGAAAGGCGACTCGTCACTTTGCTTGAGTGCCTTTTTCATAAGGGTGCCGATCTTCTTGTCGGGATTACCCCCCTGTTCGCGCACAGCTTCATCCAGTATTTCCTTGAGCGACCGCATGGTCGTGAGCGTTTGCCGATAACGTCCATAAGCACTCACTGTTGAAACGCGCAGAGGATTGCTCTGCCCCGTAAGATTCATCGGCAGCGATCGATCCGTTGCTTCGGCGATGATTTCCACTTCCGAATAGTCACTCTCAAGATAAGGTTCAAGTGTCACCGCATAGGGAATGTCGATTTCTTTTTTCTCGTCCGCAACAACGTTGAGAACAAGTTCCTTATTCGTCTTGCCGCCTGAACGGATTACGAGATTAATGACCTTAAGAGCATTTTCCGCACGCACTTGTATGCTAAGAGGAATTGGTCGATCATCGGGCCAAGGATCTTCACCGAATTCAACCTGAGCTTTAAGAGACACACGCGGCACCGGCAAATTCTTAACGCGGATCTTTGCCAACGCCATTCCTGGTGCCAATGACGGGATGAATAGCAGCACTGTGTCCGTGGCGCTGAAGTTGATGGCAGACGTCGAAACACCATCGCGAACATCCGCCGATCCGTTTAAACGAAAACGCTGAAACACTGGATCTTCACCGTCTAAAACCTGCTCGCGCCGCAACTCAACGGTTACGCCATCAGCTTCGCCCAACGCTCCTCGCACCGCGACTTCCAACAAATTCTCCGAGAGAACTTCGATGTCCGCGGTTGTACCCGCTCGCAGCGTAATTTGTGTTGGTTTTTCCGCATCGGCAACACCTTCGACCACGGTTAGCGTCGCACCTTGTGCAAAACTCGCAACGATTCCTGCAACTTTTGCAAGCGAATCGGGCAAGCGAACGGGCGCGACAAACCATACACACACGTTAGCCAATACCAACCACAACAACGGTGAATATCTACGAAATACGTCGTTGCGTGCTTGTACTTTTAGATCGTTTGCCACTTGGATGATCTTGTCTTGCACGGGCAAAACACTCTGACCTTCTTGTTGGTTTGCCAAAAACGAAAACACCGGCACATCAGGGGCACGCGCCGCCATGTCGAGATCGACCAAGATCATTTCTGAAGTAACGAGCGAACGAGATACTTTTCTCTTTCCAAACCATGCTATGGCAAGCAGGCCAATGATCAGCGAAACTTCGCTGCCCAGTTCTTCGATGCCAATGATTTGCCAAAGTGAAAGAAACAGAAGCGCAAAGAATAATAGCTGCGTGACCGCCAATAACGATCCGATCAGACGCCAAAGTCTTCTGGATTGATTTATCGATTGAACTGCAGATTGCAGCGTTTCTTGCATGAATCTACTTCCTCGTTACTGCCTAACACCAGAACCAAATCGCATCTCAAGCCACTTTAGTATTTCTGCGAGAGCCGCGTCCATGTTCTCGCTTCCATTCCGCAAGAGATGATGTCCACTCACTTCCAGTTCGGATGTGACCAAAAGTTCTGGCGAGACCCCCGATGCAAACGATTCAAACAACCGCTGCTGCACCGAAGTATGTTCAAAAAGATTATCTGATTTTGGTACCAAAAGGAGCGTCGCCACGTCGTTTCGGAACTGTCCACGATCTACTTTTTGCATCACGGACAAAACTTCATGGACAAAACGAGCCGTCGGCCTAAAAGGTGCGGGACCACGTAGCGCGCCAATGATCGAGAACCGGTCAGAGACATTGTTTTGCTTCATGCCCTCGCACATCTTATGCTGCACACGCGTCGTCGGCACAATCTCCGCCATGCTCTTCAACAAAAAACGCTGCCAGACGCTTTCGGTTCTCTTCATTACAAAGCACGGTGAAACCAACGCAATGCCACGACAATATCGTGCGTGCTCGTCAGCAAATTGTTGTGCGATCAATCCACCCAGTCCGTGTCCGAGTATAACCGGGGCGCGGCCGTTTTCCTGATGTCTAATCCAAGCACACACTTGCAAAAGATCGTTAACAAAGTCTGCAAAATGATTGATGTGCCCCAACATTCGTCCTGATCGACCGTGTCCACGCAGATCAAATGCGTAGACGTTGTATCCGTGTTGGATCAATTTGCGCGCAAAATCTCGATAACTTCCGGCGTTTTCTCCAATATCATGTACCACCACGACGGACCCGCGCGAGGTTCCGTCCGTTGCCAGCCAACCTTTCACGTATGCCATCAGCCCCGAATGATCGACGGGAACCGCATGAATCACCGTCTGCCGGAGTGCTCCGGGAATTCCGCGCGCATCATCTTGCTTGGGTTGATCGACCCATTCATCGAGGTCGTGCTCGTGCAAGCTTGTGGGTTGCGATTCATTTGTAGAAGAAAAGTCGCTCACTCAAACTCCGCTAGAAAATTCCAATCATACTTTGTCCAATAATTATAGCACGATGGAAGCCTCCATCGCCCGACGATCTAGGCGAATTTGAAATTCAATTTTCGTTTTGGGAAAAAGCTACACGCAGGGAAATTCTGCTATGAATTTGCGAGGTAAGACCAAAATCAAAATGCTAGTCGTGGATACCAAGTCCCCGCAAGATTCGCTTACGGTGCTTTTCAATTCTTGCAACCCGCGTTTCCGACTGCTTTGCACTAGAAATAAAGATCGCATATGCGCGTTGCCGTCCCGGAGTAAGGGACTGAAACGCCTTCTTCAGAGCGATATCACTTTTGAACGCCTTCACCAGTTCGGCAGGCAATTTTTCTTTGGTTGCCGTGGGTTTGACCTTCGCACCCGCTTTTTCCAACTGTATGGCCTCTTTCACATATGCCTTAACAGCGGCTTTATTCTTCTTCACGTCAGCAACTGTCGCAAACTCAAATCGGCAGCCATGGCGGGAATGGGGTCCATTCTTTTTCAGAAGTTTCTTTGCATCCTTAAGCAAAGCTCCTTTGAAGAACATCAATCCGACAAATTTCTTAAACGGTTGAATGATCGCTACGTTTGCTGACTCAAACGTATAACAAGGCAGATTCCACTTTGATTCATTTACGAGTGTGGTTTCATCAAGAATAGAACAGATTTGATTGACGACATCACACCATTTTTGAAGCGCTTTTTCACGCGCCGACAAAGACGTCGCCTTCATATTTGCTCCGACAATTCCATTTGTTTGCCGTCAAATTGTAACATATCCGTTCGACGCAATTGGAGAATCAAAAAGTAAAAACGAACAAGAAAGAAAGGCAGAGGGCAGATTGAACTCCCGCCCTCGTATGCTTTCGTCACTTCGACGCTTCGCGATCCGAAAGAATGACACCGGTCTTTTGAAAAAAAACAAACTGCGTCTCTGCGATCTCGGCATCAAATCCTTTCACTTTGGGATCTGCCGCACCGTAGCGAAAACTGAAATGCTCAACGCCCGATTGCGCCAAAGCTTCATCAACACTCTTGGTATGCTTCGCTTTATCGTCAACGAACAACACGCGATCGTATTCTTGCGAAATCGTAGCGAGGATTTTCGTTATCGCCTCACCTTTACTCTGCTTCGGGCCAATGCTGACGATGCCTCGGTGAAAGTTCAAGTCCGCTGGGAGATCCATACCCTTTGCGATCGGGGCATCTTTCTCGAAGTCAACACCAACTGACCGCAGTTGGATCCGTGTGCGATACCGCATTTCGTAAGGACGTGCCGTCAGCGCCATTACATCGACATCACTACGTCGCTGCAATCGTTCAACGAGTCCGGGCGTGCTACTCTCAACCGGCACCATTGCCGAGGCGTGCTGCACTTCGCTCCAGTCTTCGATGGCGTGATCGGTGGCACGATCTGGGGTTTCGCCCGCTTTGCCATATTTGTCCACTAGATACCCGAACCACTGGTCGCTACCGAGTGTCTGCTTTGGTTCGATGATGGTGTTGTCGAGGTCAAAGACTACCAGCGTCTTGCCAGATACATAGGGCAGCACCGCACTCATTTTGTTGATTTCGACGATCTCTGCATTTGCCGCGTTGTTTGTCAGAACGAGCATCGCACTAAGAACTGATTGAATCACCGCTTTCATTAGAAACTCCCACTTGTTTGTTTGGACCCGCTTCATCGCGTGTCGTGTGAGTTGCTGTATAGGGTGTCGGCGTGTATATTAAAAATATATTGTTTCAATAATCTCTATATCAAATATGAATTTTAAGAATATTGATCTAAACCTGCTTGCTATCTTCGATGCCTTGTATCGTCATCGTAATGGTACGGTTGCGGCCAAGAGCCTAGGCATGGCTCAACCCAATCTCGTGCGCGCACTCGGTCAGTTGCGATCACAGTTTGACGATCAGCTGTTTGTACGCAGTTCAAGAGGCATGTCCCCCACTCCCGTTGCGGACGAAATCTCATCTTCTGTAAGGGATTTGCTTGAAGACGCCGGCGCCCTCTATGAGCGCAAGAAGTTTGATCTGAAGAATGTCCGTGCGCGCATCAATATCGGCAGCACCGACTACTTGGAAGTCATGCTCGCACGACCGCTGACAAAGATCATTCTTCGCGAGGCCCCTCAGCTAACACTGAATTTCCGTCCACTGATCGGCCAACTTCCCAAAGACGAGCTCGAACGAGGCGAACTCGACATTGCAATCGCGAGCTATTTTGAAGACATTCCGCTTGGGCATTTTCAGCAAAAAATCATGGTCGATCCGTTTGTTCTCGTAATGAGAAAAGGCCACCCATTGGCCAAATCCAAAGGGGATCCGACTCTGGATCAAATGATCGAATATCCGTTCTCGCTAATCTCCACACGAGGAGATCTGGTGGCACGATTTGACAGCGAGCTTGCAAAGAAAAAGAAGAAGGCTCGCCACATAGCCCTTGCCGTTCCCAACGCCATGTCCGCATTTTGGGCCGCTGCCGATTCAGATCTTCTTGTCATCTCAGCGCAAACATTTGCCAACTCTGTTGCCCCCACGCTTGGCTTAGTTACGAAGCGGCTGCCCGTTACCCTTGACTCCATTCAACTCATGCAGGTGTGGCATGAGCGGACGCACAAAGACCCATTGAGGCAGTGGCTGCGAACCGAAATTCACAGAGTCACCAGCAGCCTTCTTTAATGCTTGAAAGCAATCAGTGATGCCGAATGACCCTATAACGTCCAAAACTGAGATGAATGTTTTAGGTTGAATCAAACGTGTTCTGATCAAAACACCGGCGCGTCTTTCATGCCGACGCGACCGATGAGAGGAAGTTTCAACGCAGGTCGTAAAATATCGACTCCCATGTTGAGGCCAAGTAGATTGACTTCGATGCCCTCAGCGAGACCGAGGGTAAGACCCAGAAGCCCAAAGATTGATACCTGAATTCCCATGCCGGTTTCCGACAACCCCACAAGATCACCGTCATCGATCCAGTCTTTGCCAATCGCATTCGGCGGAAGTTCCACACCAATGCCGACGTTACGAATGATATGTGAGACAAAGCTATTGCTATTGGGTCCGGGCCACACAAGATAATGATCAGAATAGCGATAATTTTCTGCGAGTTGCTTAATCTGGGGGATCGCCAATTCTGCTCGCTCTCCTTTGAGTTCTGCGAGCAACTCCGGCTCAGCACCAAACCAGCGGCGATCAGGAATATCTGCCTGAATCTTTACGGTGCTCGCACCATTTCGCAATCCAAATCGCGACACATGGTAAGTCACGTAATGATCCGCACCCTTTTCCTTGGTCGCCACCCAACAATGCACAGCAAAATACTTTCGCCAACGAAACGCACGCGCTGCATACACATGCACCAATGCCTGCTCTTCTTGACTCGGATCAGGAGCAATACCGACACTGCTACGATCGGCTGTTCGCCAGTCTTGCGCGTGAGCGGTGACGAAGAAATCCTGACTCAGCATCACAAGAAAAATTGCAACCAAAGGCAGTTGTTTCATTTCACTTCCTATCCGCCGGATGATTGATGCCATCCATTACCGGAACATCTTTCAAATCAAATGGATTTACACCTTCAAGGCATGCGACATTGAAACCATACTGATTGGGATTTGATCGCCGCTGATGATGCGTGTAGATCCCGCAAACCGAGCAAAAAAAGTGCTTCGCCGTATTGGTGTTGAATTGATACAGCGTCAACTTTTCCTGACCCTGTAAAATCTTGATTCCGTCCAAAGTCGCCGACGCCACAATCGCTCCCCTCATCCGGCAAAACGAGCAATCACATCGTCTCGGACTATCAAGTCCGTTGGGCAGATGCACCTCAAATTTCACCGCTCCGCAGTGACATGAAGCTTTGTGGTATTTCTGAAGATTCATTTTTTATCCGAATGCTGTTCGAGAGAATATTCCATAGTTGTAGAGGCACCAAATCCAAAGAGCCATCGCAAATATTCAAAATTTCAGCCACCGCAATCATCCCGATGCAAAATTCGTGGTCATCCCGATGCGAAGCGAGGGATCCATCGCCTTCGGCTCTGGATGACGACACTCACCACGCCGCCTAGTTTTTTCAGAGACAAGGAAGACAAGTCACGACGGAGGGAGTGGACCTAAGGGTCCATGACCGACCGAGTGATGAAGTCTGACGATGTATCTGGAAAAAATAGGCAAGTGGGCACCACGAAGTTACGTTTTGTTGTAGGCAAGGAAAACAAGGTGCGAACGAGGGAGTGGACCACGCCGCCTAGTTTTTTCAGAGACAAGGAAGACAAGTCACGACGGAGGGAGTGGACCTAAGGGTCCATGACCGACCGAGTGATGAAGTCTGACGATGTATCTGGAAAAAATAGGCAAGTGGAGGTGGCGGGAATCGAATTTGAGCGCTAAACGCCTGAAAGTAAGTGAAAATTCTCTAACAGGCTTTGGAGTTACCCCCTACATTACCCCCGACTTTTTTTCATGCGAAATCATCTTGCATCTAGGGCCGGCGAAATTCTGCCTTCATCAGCCGGGGATAAACCATCAGCTTTCACGCGCATCCAATATCTAGGCATATGTCCAAGGAAACAGATCAAAGTTGAGCTGAAAGGCCTCTTCCTCGATCGAGTTGGCGCTGAGCTTTTCTACTTCACTTATAAACTCAAGAAACTTTGCCTGGATGGCCTTGCGCACGGTCTTAGTCGTCGAGAATACGACTGAGAACGAATAGAGATTTTCAGGCGAAACTTCACCCATTTGATGCATCCCAAGCAGCCGAATTTGATTGCGCCAAGCTGAATATAGATCTGAGTCTTTAGGGAGGTGAATCTTGCGTGCAAGAAGTTGAATTGATTCCTTGGATCGTTTGATCAATTGCAACCTTTCTAGCGTCAGAATGATGTTGTTAAGTTTTGATTGTGAAATCTTCAAGTCCGTAGCCAATTGATGGGGGTTCCTTGCGTAACGATTAATCGAAAGACAAACGTGAACAATCTGCATTAAAGGGCTCAGATAATAAGTGCCCAGCTCATTGCTCGTAGGAGCTGCCAACGAAGTCTCCAAGTGATGCTTAGTATCGAGCTTTTCTAGCTGTCTTGAAGATACGATTTCCACTAACTTGTTACGACGCTCTTTTAGCCCAGTCTTCTCCATCTCGAGCAGAAGTTGCATATACTCACTCTCATCATTATCAAAGTTGAGGAATTTGCAAATGAGGTACATTTGATCGGCATTGAGGTCAGCCTTCCCATGAATCACTCGTGACAAATAGGATTTAGGAATACGGGCGGCATCCGCCATTGAGTGAAAGCTGAGCTTCCTATCGAGGCTCTTCCGTTCAATAACCGTGCCTGCAATGATTTTTCGATAGTCATTTTGTGAATATATATTAATAACTTACATCCTTTTGTTGCCTGCTAGATAACTTTTTGTCGGAAGTTGTTTACATATAAATTTACAAAACGTCCAGTCTCGAGCACATTTCACTCGATCGCGCGGTCAAATTGATCTAACTAACCCCCGAGCTTAAGGATCTAGCATGAAGTTTTTACCAGTTATTGTTGGCGCGTTTGCGAGTGCGACGAGTTTTGCGATACCTAGTCTCGAACTCCTAAAGAAAGGGGTGGAGAAACCAGACGATCGTCCATTATCTCATCTGTCTTGCACGGACTTTTCTGGTGACTGGCGAGGAACTTGTATCGACGATGACGGCGCTACCAGCGACACCGAACTCAAAATTACGCAAATCCAGTGCGATAGTATTGTGATTGATGGTTTGCGTATGCCCATCGGTGGCTCTCGGACTCTTATTGTAGAAGGCAAGGGGGACTCAGAGGTTTTGATTCTCTACCCGAGCTGGGACACATCAAGGCGAGGGATTGATTTGACCGGTTCAGTCACGATGCGATACTCGACAGGCAGCACTGTCGTTGGAAAATACATCGGGACTCTAAGAATACAAGACTCGATGCTCGTTACGACAGACTCCCTTGAGTCCGAGGTCATTGGGGAACAAAAAACAACATCGACTAGTACTTGCAACTTGAACAAGTAAACATCATAGGAACAGACCATATGAAAATACAATCTTTGATTATCGCGTTGGCCTTTGCCCTGTTTTTAAACCCGCTGACCGCATTGGCGGCGTGGAGCAGCGGCGGCGGACATCTATTTACAGATGAGCAAAACCCTTGGTTTATCGAGAACACACCAACAGTTCGTTATTGCGTTCAGATTGACGAGAAAAACTTTGGAGTAGAGAAGGACGTTGCACTTGCCGCACTGAGCAAAGGATTGCACTTTTGGAAGACGCAGATTCGAAAAATCAAATATGAGGAACCGTCATTCAAAGCTCGAGTTGGCACGCAGCAGTTTCGTGAAGTTGATTGCGGACTTGAAGACATTACTTTCAAGTTTGGAGTCTTGTCTCCCGAAGAAGAGAAGCGCCTCAAATCCACGGACGATTTCGACTCGGTGATCGGTATAGCGATCCGCACTTCATATGATCGCGCCAATCTAAAAGCCAAAGGCTTCGTTTACATATCCCCGCAGACTGGGCCGCTTGCCCCGACTGGCGAAATTGATCGCAAACGCTGGGAATATAACGAAGGAGCCAATCTCGAGATCGCGCTCATCCACGAGCTCGGACATGTTTTCGGGATGCCTCACACGCGCCCAAATACCTACATGGCCGAAAACTACCTGTCTCGGGCGTTTAGGCCGAACCATGCTAGTTGGACTGCTGACCAGAGCCGTAGTGAATCGAATGAGATGTTCAGTCCACCGACGGAATCTGTGGTACTCGAATCGTGCAACGTCAATCCCGAAACCGCTACGCTGATCTTCGGATTGAAAAAGACAGATACCGTCCAATGCGTGCGAGTCGAATTGGATGACAGGTCTAATGCAAAGATTCTTCATGCTGATTCGAAGGATGATGCATACGAGCTAATTGGAACTATTACCAGTCCAATTACGTTGTCAACACAGCCCGAATTTGTGGTCACACTCGTGGTTCCTTCAGAGCAGAAGGTGTTTTGGTTTCCGGAACATATGGAGAAGTTGCGGCTGTTCTATTCAAGTGCGAACACGTTACTCGGGCTGTTTGAGCCGTCGAATCCTAACGTAGGTAGTTCACCTATTCAATTGGCGATGGCCTTTGGTGAAGGAAAATTGAAACTACGTAGAGCCGACCGTCATACAAATACGATGATGCACGAAGAGGTGATCTTTCATCGATGGAGTCGAGCTAGGTAGTTTGTGCGATGGATTGTTCAGGCAATTGCACAAACTCGAATGAGCATGATTTTCTAAAGACAACGCTTGTGTGACACATTCAGGGCACGCAGGCGTATCGTTGTTCCCAGCTTAATACCGCATGACTCGCGATCCGTATCCAAGCGTCGCTCACCATGAGGCGGAGCTTTGTTTCTGTTCGTATGAATGCGCGTAAGGAGAATCGGGGCGGAAGCGGTTGCAATTTTCGCGACTTCCGCGAATCGCTTGGCTGGGACACGACCCGTGGGACTGTTTGACAACGGCAAGTTGCAAAAACGATCGCTCCACGGAATGCAGAGATTCCCCAAAACGAAGCCAAATCCGAAAAGCTACCGTTCACCCAATTCTGCGTTGTCTGTTGAGAACTGAATATCAAGTGCCATCGGAACCGCTATCGATCGACCTTCTCTGATTGACTGCATTCGCTGCAATTCATGCTGAGCTTTGTAAGTGCTGTTTTCCAATTCCTTTTCGTACTTCATTACCAGACCAATTCGACCGCTTCCTCGCTCAAGTGCATCAAAGATATCTGATACATCTTTTTCTCGATGAATCTGCAATAGATCGCCTTTCAGAAATATTGAGTTACCGTTCAAATCCTTTTCAGCATTTGCGAACGCGTTGGTTTCAATTCTTATCAATCGTCTGAGCCGCCATTCTTTGATTGAAATTCGACGGACGACGTTGAGCTCTGCCTCGCCAATTGGCTTGTGGTATTCAAGCATAGCAGAGTAAAAGCTGTCGAATTCTGCGTGCGACTCAGACGGCAAAACGACGTCTTTACTGGTCAGCCCATGCTTGATCGCGTTTTTGGAAGACTTTGAGATTCCCATGGCTGTCCGCGGGCCGGTGCTGAGTTTTGAATTCTTACGATTTGACTCCAGTTTGTTCATATTGCTGCTCCTTCACGCTGCCGTACTTCATTACGCGTTTATTAATACATTGAACATGTCCAGCACAGCTTGCGCAATCTTTTCGATATACCCAACTCCATGCACGCGAGGTCTTTGGACATGGAATTAGATCAGAAAATTTCACAAGATTAGTGTTTAACGATTCGAGAGTATCGGGATACCCGATGGGTAACGATATTGATTCGCAATCGTCTCTCAAGCCAATGCTCAACCAACTTCTAATAGAAACACCCAGATCGACCATTTCTCCCGGATCTTTGCCAATTGGAGTCGGAAGGTAAGTGACGTTTGGCAATTGAGATTGAATTGTGAAGAAGGCCTCTTGCCCCGCCCCATTTGATCCGTTTGCAGTTTCATCAAAATCTGTAGCGACAAACACTGATGTGGATGAATGAATCAATTCCAGTGCACGCGCATCGAAGTTTTTTTTCGTGCCGCTCAAGGACATGACTGAAACTAGGTCACCAGCATCTTGCCAAATCAGGTACGCGTCGAGATGACTTTCGACGATCACTATGGGTTTTCCTGGTTCGCCGAGAACGAGGCAATCGTTGCGACTGCCTTTGACTAGCATGTATTTGGGAAACTTCGCACGATTGGCACACCTGACGGTCAGGGAAACTGTGGAATCATCGCGGATTACTGGAATGATCAACCCAGCAGGGATGCATACTTTCTTGTTGCTTTCTATGCCCCAGTGCCCAGCTTCATCAAATCGATCAAATGCATTCCAAGTGATCCCGTATTTCTCCGCTGTTTCTTCTGAAATATGTCGTTGATTCAAAATGCAGGATAGCTGTTTTGAATTTCGGCCCTTTAAACTTTCAACAAATAATCTTGCAGCATTGGCCCATTTCTTCAGATCTGGCTCTTTCGGGTCTAGACTTGACCGAGCTAGAGGATTTCTCAGATGCCTATGTCGTCTGTTTGAGGTTTCCGAAGATCCAGAGTATCCGTCGCGTCCTAGGTCGCAACCGTTTCCTTTCATTTGGCAGCGACGACAATAAAACCGACCGCTTGCGCCCTCATTCGGCCAGACGATGAAGCGATCGTTTCCTCCACACCAGGGACACGGGCCTGCATATTCATTTGCCGACTTCCTCGACAAATTAGGAACAAAATCCAATATTGAATGTCGCCGATTGTTTTCAGGCATCTTCTTGCCCCTCCAACAAGAGTGCCGGATTGATCGAAATTTTTTGACCATTTTCGTAAATACGAATTCGATGTTTTGATGCAAGGAATTCGAGCAGCGGCATAATTTTCTCAATTTTGCGAAATTTTTCAGGGCCGCGACTGAGCAGAAATGACCGATCTATGTGCTGGTGATCGCGCTCGCGACAGAGCTGGAGTAGCTTTCTATCCAACAATCCTGCATCGCTAGTTAAGCGCATCACTTTGGACGTTCCGGAACCGAAATAACGAACGACTTCGCCGAGATGCCAATGTACAATTTTGCAGGCTGCTTCCATGTTTAACGCACTGACCTCCTTAACAGGAAGTTCATTTGCGATTTGAAAAACAGCAGCGAGTCGGGCGGCATTTTCCGCTGCTTTTGATCCAAAATCTCGAATTCCTTCAAACGTCTTGCCGTTACCAAGGGATGTTTCAATGGAATCATGAAATTCCACCCATAGTTTGAAGGCAGCATCCGACAAAGGGATTAGCGTTGGTACTAATCTTCGTCCGGACATCACGGGCGGAATCCGCAATAGCTTAGTAACTCGACTGTTAAACGCCTCAAGCGCGCTTAGCGATTGCGGGATACTCTTATACATCCTTTTTCCCTGAGTGCTTTCGGGAAACGAAAAAAGACACCTTGGAAGAAACCCTACTGATCGGCACAGATCATTGTCCTCAATGAATGTGCCAAATACATGCGGTTGGATGAACAGCGAAATGCTGAAACGAGCTCCATTGATTTCAAACGAATCGCTGGTTTTGCGGCCTACCTTAAACGATTCTCCAGACCATAGCATGTTAAACGCCGCCAGAGTTGATAGCTGATTATCCCGTGCGAAGGAACGACCTCCAAGAACTGATCCACCTTCAGCAGATAGTAAAGTGCAAGACGGCCATTCCGTCGCAATCTGATGCTCCAATTTTTCAATTGTGATGTCATGAACAAGCAAATTCGGTATAAATGGCCGTTCTGGCTTCTGGTGATGAAGTTCCTCTAGTTGTTTTTCCAGTTCGTCGAAGCTAGGCTCTTTGTCACTTTTCTTGCTGTTTTTTCGGGCAGATGTAATGGCTCCCACAACGCCTGCACATTGAGCTTCCCACGCCTTTAGTTTTCCCACGTATGACATGATTTCTCTTTTGCTCGATTCAATTGATTCTTCGTGGAAGTCGTGAATCGCTCGAGAAAATAGACTGTCGACAGTGCTTTTTCTTTCGCCGGAGTCACCCAATGTTATAAAATACAGGCTGATTGGCCCGTGAAGGTGGTGGTCGCGCTTCACGTCATAGAGTGCTTGGCATGCGGTTGCCATTGCGCAAATCGCAGAGCTAGCGACCATTGCTATCGGAGCTTGCGTACATTCGCAAACTTCACTTGCAGCATCTCGAATTATCGCTGGCAGAGACTCCCATGGATAGGCTTGAGGCGATGGTTTGGCGAGAACAGGCATAGGCTCATGCCATGCCATTGAGGCAGTTTGCAGTGTCTTGTTAGAAGCAGAGCCTAAGGATGTCTTGTCCCGGCGCTCATTCGCGGATCTCGCGGAACTCGCAGATCCATGAAGTGTTTTCATCTGTCGGTCTTTGAGTCTCGACCGAATTTCGTCATCGCCTAATATTGTACCTACGCCTTTGGATTCATCGATTTCGGACTTCAGAGCAAATGTCGAAGGTGCAGAATCAAGATCTTGGCTCACTTGGACGCCCCCCGACTCTTTCTCATTTGCTCTTGCAGCCATGCTTCGATCTCGTGCTCCGGCCAGCATACAATCTTTGCACCTAGCTTAATCGATTTCGGGAATGTGCCATTGGACATGTTTTCGTAGATTGTGCTGCGTTTGAGGCCGGTACGGTGCTCGACCTCTTTGCGGCGAAGCATTTTTACGGGTGATATTGCGATCTGGTGATTCATGAATCTGCTCCAAGAAGTTGTCCGGAATATTCCGGAGTGATCCGATGGAAGCAGGTAATCTTGAGAATTGAAATGGACTAACAGGTCACTCCATTGGTTACCTAATGATGCAACAATGGTTAGATTGCGTCCGAATACAGTGAAAACACTGGTCTTTAGATGCTAAAATTTTTGGTGACCTATTTTGTCGGAATCTTACTTTCAGGTAGGCATCCGACAGATCGACTTTTTCGTTTCTGCGACGATCGTCCATGTCTTACAACAAGTGATTTTGGGCGGAAGACTGACGTAAATGAGCGCGCAATTGAGCCTGGAGAGCCATTTTTTTCGCGCGCGTAACCGAGTGTTTCACAAATTCGCGCTGCTACGTTAGATTGTTTTTCTGGATTGAGCGGATCGCTATAATAGCATTCTGTCCGAATCTTTACTAACTCCCTCAAGTCGTCGCTTGGGTCTTCAATCACAATCTTTTCAGATTTGAAACATTCTTGTCCACTAGGACTTGAAACAAGAGTTTGAGGCGCATGCGGATGATGGAGCGTCTGTCTCAATGTCGGTGGAACCTCAAATTCTAATTTCACTAACCATGAAACAAAAGAAGGTAGATCTACCATCCAATCTCCCTCGCTTTCATTCTCAAATGATTCAACAACAGTGAACGAATTAGGCATCCCAACATGCGTTAGAACTATCTCGTACCTTAACTGATGCTCGCGATCTTTGAATCTCTGGAACCGATAATTTGATTCCTCAGCCCAGAGCTCAGGATCATCTGATTTTGACGATTGTGAAACATGAACGTTGTGGGGCTCCCTATCGAAAGAAAGGCAAACTGCTTTCCAAATTTGTATCTTCCGAACCTTCAACCAAAAAGGCCAATTCGGAGTTTCAGAACGCCATTTCGTTGCTAATTTCTCAATGGGAGGGAGTTCCATTTGCGCCTTTCAATTCATCCAAATAATCCGCCCACCTCTGCATCATTTCCTTCCGCTCAGCTAAATGCGTCGTCCTGTTATACGCACGGCCAAGAGAATCTTTCACAGAGTGAGCAAGTTGATGTTCAATCAAATGTTGTGGAACCTTCAAAATTTCATCGAGCATGGTTCGAGCGGTCGCCCGGAATCCATGCCCACACATTTCTTCTTTCGGGATTCCGAGACTTCTTAGAGCCGCTAAGATTGCGTTCTCGCTCATTGGTCGAAGTCGCGTCCGAGGACTTGGGAAAACGTATTGGCCAGCGCCAGTCAATGGATGGATTTCTTTCAAAATACTCAAGGACTGGTTCGCAAGTGGAACGATATGTTCGGTATTTGTTTTGCTTGCGACGTACCGCCATTCCGCCTTGTCAAAATCAATTCCGGCCCATTCGGCCATTCTTAGTTCGCCGGGTCTGACAAAGACGAGTGGTGCGAGATTCAGTGCGGCTTTCACGATTGGCCCGCCGACATACCCGTCCATCATTCTAAGAACTTCACCCAATCGTTTGGGATCAGTGACGGCAGGCAAGTGTTGGACTTTGACTGGACGAAGTGCACCTCGCAAATCGCGAGAAGGATCAGATTCGATTCTGCCAGTAGAAATGGCATACCGAAAAATTTGGCCAAAATTGGTTCTGACGCGATGCGCAGTTTCGATAGCTTCACGTCCTTCGATGCGGCGAAGGACGGCAAGTAGATCCGGTGGAGTCAGGGCAGCTATTGGACGTTTGCCTACAAAAGGAAAGACATCGTTATTAAGACGTAATTCGATAGTTTTTGTGTGAGTGGGTTTCCATGTGCCGCGTGTTTGTTCTAGCCATTCGAGTGCCACCGCTTCAAAACTATTTCTGGCTTGCTCAGTTACCGTTGCCTTTTCCGCTTTCCGCTGCGCACTTGGATCAATTCCATTGGATAGTAGTCGTTTCGCGTCATCACGTTTTTGACGCGCATCCTTCAAACTAATCAACGGAAACAATCCGAGTGAAAGAAGTTTCTCTTTCCCCGCAAAACGGTATTTCAAGCGCCATCGGCGACTATTCGACGGAGTGATTTCTAAGAAGAGTCCTCCACCGTCAAACAACTTCAACGTTCTTTGCGCGTCTGCTTTCGCGTTCTTTAGTTGTTGTGCAGAGAGATTCAATTGGGGGTAACCTGCTCACAGATTATCGAATTACCCCCGCAAATACCCCACAGTTATCCCAGAAGTCAACGGAACTTCATGGATCACTCCGGACTGTAACCTGCGGTAACTCTTCTAAAATATTAGTTTAGATGGAACTCAGCGGAACTACTCGGAAAATCGAATGGTGGAGGTGGCGGGAATCGAACCCGCGTCCAAGAGTACGGCGGAAAAGGCGACTACATGCTTAGTCTAGTGATTTGTCCTCTTGCCTGATGCGCACACTGACATGCTCACCCGACCGCAGCCTGATTGTTGTCGTGATCCTTCCTCCAGACGTAAGGTCGGATCACCGAGCTGGGCTTAATGACTGATCCCCAAAGGTGCCAGCGTCCTATGGTTCTCAGGCAGCTAAATTAAGCTGCGAGTGCGTAATCGTTGCCGATTAAGCTTGGTACGCATTTTAACAGGGTCACGTACCCACCCCTGGCATGCTCCTTGACTCGTCAAATACACCTGTCGAAACCAGTGCACCCCCTCATGAGGAACTTGACGCATCTGGATGTGTACGTGCCTGCGCGCACACCCGTAGCGGTATCTATGCTATCGCCAATATATCTGAATGCCAAGGAATATAGGGAAAGAGACGTGAATCAATTCTGTTTGGAGAACTACGCACGCCTCTTTCGACATGCAAATGTTAGTTCACCAGCTAAAATCGATGGAAATATGGATTTTAGTCCCGACCATCGACCCACGCCAGCCATTGAAACCACTTCGAGACCAACGTGCTGACACAACTTTTGAATCATCGAAACTGAAAAATAGTGCAAATGGTTACCGTCCCAAGATTCGTCCTGAAACCATCGATCAGTCGGAACGCTCGTCGTTGGCAAATATCCTGCTGCTAGGCGAAACCTATTCCTTAGATTAGTCACCAAAGGCAGATTAACAAATGCTAAACCATCATGGTGCAGTACTCGAACAATTTCCTGAAAAGACTTAAAAGGGTCGAACAAGTGTTCATAAATCATCATAGCAACCAAACAATCAACCGAACTACTTTCAATTGGAAGCGGGCGATCTAGATCAACCGATGAAAACGTAAACTCAGTCTTACCGTGTGAAAAGCTAGTCGACTTCGAAAAACCAATGTCGAATCCCGTTGCCTTTCCAAATCCGTAGTTCATTGCCAAGTAGCCAAGACTTTCGCCCAATCCACAACCAAGTTCGATGATTGATTCACGTCGCTCGACTTTGGACATTAACTTAGTACAGAGATGATATCGCTTTCCTGTTTGAAAATAATGACTGAACTGCGACTTTATCGACTCCAATTGTTGGGCAGAAATGACATTTTCAATTTTGCCTCGTCGATAAAATTCTGCTTTGGGTTCAATGTCAGCCACATGCACTCCTCACAAGAGTTAAGCGCTATGTTAGCAAATCGATCTAAGAATATCACGATATATGCACATAGACTGCGCATTGTTCCCTTAACAATCAGAGCTCGCTTCACCTAACAATTCCATCCATGTAGAATCGTCTCAACTGATCTTTCAAGGAAGCTAAATTGAACACTCAATTTCTGATAAAAATGCTCATCACATCGCTAATTATCGTTTGTGCAACCGAACTTTCAAAACGCAGTTCATATATTGCCGCTGTACTCATTTCGCTTCCGACAATGTCGATCATCAGTTTGTCTTGGCTCTATGTGGAAACGAAAGACATCGCGCAGATAACAAAACTCTCCAACGAAATTTTGTGGCTGGTGGTGCCTTCGTTATTGTTCTTTGTCTTCTTGAGCCGCCTGCTGAACAGCGGCTTCAACTATTGGCTGGCGTTGGCGGCTTCAAGCGGCGGTACCGCCGCAGCATACTACTTCTATACATTGGTGCTTCGACGCTTTGGTATTGGCGTCTGAGCTCTTATTTCCCACACGCATAGCGACTCTTTTGCGCGAACCGTTCATACGAAATGTCCGATTGGCAGTGCAGGCTATAGAGTCCACGCAGAACTTGATCTTTGGTTAACTCGATTTCACATCCCATGAACTTTTTCTCTGGGTCGTTACGCATGGCAGTGTTGCCGATGGGAATCGATTTACCATCTTCACAGTCAGGTCTCATGCTTGTGGTGGGCATGCCGATGACCACTTTGATGACCTCACCGGCTTCACGCATCCATTTATTCAAACGCGCACTTTGAAAGGCAACTGACTTCGTACTGGTGCGTTGCAAAATGTGCATTCCTATCCATTCAGGTTCCGGCCTTTTGCTAACGCCAATTCGACTGCCGAAGTTTTCCTTCTGCACTAAGAAATGAACATACACGGGCACATCGTGCATGTGTGTTCCTTCTTTGGAGATAAGCGACAACTCGCCTTGGGCCAACGCCACGGACGCTTCTTCTGACAATCCCGAACTTTCGCCGTCTCCGCCGCGTTTGCAGCTCATCATCGAGAGAAACATCAAACCTGCCGCGCACCAGATAAATGAGTTTTGCATCGTTTTAACAAACATGGATCATCCCGCCGTTGATTCCATGATTGTGATGCAGCGAACGTGCCATCAGTGCGTGCGGATAAATTTCGATAAGCCTTGTTTTCTAGAAATGAAGCATCGAAGCATGTCGAATCAATCGACAAAAGATGTATATCTTTGTGATATTTTCGAGGCTATTCCCACTCGGCGCGTTTCAATTGCGCGGCCTTGCCGCTGTCGGGCAAAAATCCTGGGGCCGGATTTTCTTGCAACTTTTCATAGGCGGTACGCACAGCAAAGTAAGTGGGATTTTCATCGCGAACACGACCTGGGTCGGATAGGAAGTCCCCATTCACGACTAAGTCTGATTTCATCTCAACCACCATGACCCCTTTCGGACCATCTGGATAATTATGCGTAACCGTCGCATCCACAAGCGCGCTCGGCGTCGACTGCGCCGAAACGTCTTCACGAATATTAACCGCTTGATCAAAAGTAATTTGTACTTTGTGACTCTTACCAGTTTTGGTATTAAAAGTTTCCACAACCCATGCATCGCGATTGTACTCAATAAGATCCGCAACAAAGGGTTCATTCAACTTTGCCGACACGCGGTAAAACTCTGCAAGTGTGTCCAATGCTTCCCGAACTACAGCAGGATCATTGCCGGAAATCTGCCCCGCCTCAGACTCGATCTTTTCTCTCGATGCCCGTAATGATTCGATACCTCCAAACAGCTCTTCGAGCCACTCTTTACGAATCTTGAGGATCGGTTTTACCACCACGCCTTCTTGATCTGTGCGTGCCTTAACTTCAAAACTAACATACTCGCCTGTGGTCGATTGCCACGGCTCCGTTGATCCCTTCTTTCGCACTCCGTATTCGCGGATGCGGATTCGCGCACTCATCGCTGATTGAACTTTGCGCGAAAACGGATACACGGTCGCGGTTACGAGTTCTTGGGCCGCAGGATTAGGCGGCAAGTCTCTCGGACTAGCGCTCTCACCTAAATCTTTACGAACGACCTCCGAAAGCAAATTGCGAAATGCAATCGCATCGGGGATCGAATTGGTGGATTTGCGTTCGACGCGCAGACGCGTATCAAAATTACCCTCGATGCCAAGCAATATCTTGAATCGCTCAGCGAGCGAGGGGCAGCGTTCCGTCGCGCGGGAGTTTCCTCCCGTCGTCCAGGCAGACGCCAACAACAATATCGTAGTTATGCGATCAAGCCGAATTTGCAGCATGCCCGTTTGCAACAAAAAAGATTGAGTTATTCTCTAACCATTCTACCGAAAGTCTCTACACAACAACAACAGAATACCCAACGGCCTCCCCTTTGCCCGCATTGACATACGAGTGCTTTTGGTCCCCTCTAAAGACGACCACGTCCCCTTCTTCAAGCCGCACCTCTTCACCGTTAACAAAGAGGGTGATCTCACCAGTTTCGCAACATAGGTATTCGCGCGTGCCCGCCCGATGGGGCGAACCTTGCATGCGTCCCCCTGCTGTAATACGCATCCGCTCAAACTCAATCCCCGGAATTTTGTCAGGAATTAAAACACTGACCGAAGCGGCACCACGACTCTTAGTTGCGAGGCTTCCCGCCGCATAGCGTGTCCACTCAGCCTTTGGTTTGTTGATGAGTTCTTCGATAGGAACCTGCAACGCCGCCGCAATCTTTGACAAAACTTTAATCGTGGGGTTAGCTCCGCCCGATTCAAGATTGGCAATGGTCGGCCTCGGCAACGCACAGTGCTTGGCCAATTGAACCTGCGTCAGGCTGCGGCGTTCGCGCAGCGAACGTAAATTGGTTGCGATGTATTGAGCCAGTTCCGACATGAATCGCCCATTAGCAGATTGCTAATATATTATCATTTTTGACTATATTGCGTCTATCATGAGCGATAACTCCTATAACAAGGAGGAACGAAATATGAAAATCAAGCACATCGACCACATCAATATGAACGTCAATAATTTAGACGAATCCGTAAACTGGTATCAAAACATGTTTGGATTTGAGGTTGTGGAAACTGGAACTTATGACGGACGCCCATGGGCCATCATCCAGTCGGGAGGATCACAACTATGCATGTACCAACGAAAGGCAAATGCGACAGGCAAGGTGTCCATTGCAGACATCAATCATTTTGCCTTTAGCATCGAATCGCGAGAAGACTGGTTGAAAAAACTCGAAGAGACCCAGACACCCGTGCATTACGGTGGCGAAGTCAAATATCCGCACTCATCTAGCTGGTACATTGACGATCCATCGGGATTCGAAATTGAAGTCGTTCATTGGAAGGAAGGGCACGCGCGGTTTTCACCCACAAAACACATCTAGCCGCTAACTACTCAGCTCGGAGCGCCTCGATGATTTGCAGGCGCTCCGCTTTTAGTGCAGGAGCCAACCCACTCAAAACGCCAACGGCGATAATACTCACACACGATACCGTTAGCGCCATCGGATCCAACACCACTTCGAACTTGAGATTTTCCATTAGCTTCGAGGCAACAAACAACATGCCCGTACAACCGGCAACCCCGATCAGCAATCCGATCACACCTGCAATGCCACAAAGCAACGATGACTCCGTCAAAATCTGCCAGCGAATACTTCTACGCGTCGCACCCACAGCTTTACGCAGTCCGATTTCCTTCAGCCGATCGGTGATGGAGACCAGCATCATGTTCTGAATGCCGATACCGCCTACGATGAGAGCCAAGATAGCAATGCCAGCCAGAAGCAATGAAAAAATTTCTAAAAATCGACGCATCTGCACAACCAGCGATACGTTCGAATCGACGCGGAAGTCGCCGGTTCCTTCGTACTTGAGATCGAAGTAACCTTTGATCTTCTGCCCCACTTGCTCAATATCCGTACCTGATTTCACCGTCAGCGTGATGGTCTGCACACGCCCTTGCCAGACGTCGCTGTAGGCTTGCAGATATGTGTATGGCATCAGAATCTGCTTATCGGGCTGAAACCATTCGATGGCACTCTTTTGCGGTTCTTGTACGCCAATGATTTGACAAGCCATTGGCGCTGAATTGCTCTTAGTGATGTTAATGGTTTTGCCGACCACTTCACCTTCGATGCTCAACATAGCCGGCACATCCGCTCCGACGACGCATACCCCACTTCGCATTTCAACGTGGTGAGGAGAGAAGAACCCACCTTGCGCAATTTTACTATTCGAAATCGGGTAGTATTCGTGATTCACTCCCATGATCATAACGTTTTGATCGACGGACTTTCCGCCGTAGTAAATCTTGGCATTCCAACCATTCACTATCGGCGAGACGTACAAAATCTCCTCAAAAATTTCTCGCATCGGCTCCAAATCGCGCAGCGCGTCAAACTGAAAAAACTGCACCGCCGCTCGTTTCTGCGCGGATTGTCCCCAGTTAAAGTTGCCATAAACAACCAAGCGATTCACACCTAGCGATTCGTATCCTTCGAGAATGCGATTTCTCGTAAAATTTCCGATGGTAATCATAGAGACAACTGCCGCGACACCGATCACAACCCCAAGCATCGTCAACAGCGAGCGCAATCTGTTTCTCATGACATTTTCGATCGCCAAGCGCATGAGTGGCATAATCGGTAATGTTCTGAATCGTCGAAACTCCCTTTGTGTCGAAGGCGCGGCCTTGCTGGAAGACTCGGCATTTACGTTTGTAGCCGAACCGTTCTCAAAGATTTTGCCATCACGCACTTCAAGCTTTCTCTGAAACCGCGATGCAACATTCGGGTCGTGAGTGATGACAATTACTGTCTTTCCTTGCTCATGCAGGCGTTCGAGTTCTTGCAGAGTTTTTTCGGCACTTTCGCGATCTAGATTTCCCGTCGGCTCATCCGCCAACACCACATCGACATCGTTCAACAGCGCACGAGCAATCGCCACACGCTGCTGTTGCCCTCCGGACAATTGATTGGGCCGACTTGTGAGACACCCCTCTAGTCCAAGCTCTGCCGCTAGAGTTCGTGCGCGCGACTCAGCTTCCCGTTGGCTCTTCTCCTGAACTTCGAGTGGATAGACGTGTGGTAACAGAATGTTTTTTAGAACATCCGTGCGCTGCAGTAAGTGAAACTGTTGAAAGACAAAACCGATACGGCGGTTGCGAAACAAACTTAATTCATCGTCACTCATGCTGGCGACGTCTGTCCCACAGTAACTAATCTTTCCCTGCTCCGGTCGAAGCATGCAGCCCAGTAGATAAAAAAGCGTCGATTTACCCGATCCGGAGGGACCTACGATAGCAACCGATTCTCCTGAGCGAATGCTGAATGAAACGTCATTAAGCACGATTCGACGCGCGGCTCCCTCTCCATACGAGGCGCTGACGCACTCGACGCGAAACAATTCTCTTTGCGTCTTCGTATTCAACGACATTTTTCCTAGTGCGGACTACGTCCGCCACGCCCACCGTTGCGAGGACGCTGTGCTTGCACGTCGCGCACAGCTCCCAAAAAATCTACCTGCTTTACCAAATCGCCTTCGCTAACACCGGTGCGGATTTCAAAAGCTTCGGCTGTACGCAATCCCACTTCGACGATGGATTCAGAGCCATCAGCCTTCACCACGAAAAAATCATTGTCACGGCGTCCAACATAATCGTGTCGCAGCTTCAGAACATCCTTCGCCTCTTCCGTAATGATGTCCACTGTTGCACTCATGCCTGATTTCATTCTTGCATCAGCTTCACTAACCTCAATGCGTACGGGGAATTCAACACGCGAACGATCCCACTTATCCTGCGACTTTGCTGCTATAAACATGCTGGACAGTTTCCCCACGTAAATCTTATCAGGCAACGATGAGACACGAATATCCGCACGCAAACCCTTCTTGAGTTTTGCGTAGTCAATCTCTGGAACGTCGCAATCCACATACAATTTGGAAGCATCATCGATCCGAACAATGCCGTTATCAGTGCCCCCCTTAGCAACGTTAGCTCCGTCCGTCTTGAGAATCTGCACTACCACACCGTTCATCGGTGATCGCAAAGGAAAGATTTCCTCACCTTCGCCGCTCGGTGTCTGACTGACGCTAACCACTGCTTGCCCCGCTTTCACCACGTCGCCCACATTCACATAAATCTTTTGCACGTAACCATCGTATGGGGCGGTGAGCAACGCCGTCTTGTGCGGGGTAACTGCACCTGACAAAGTAACTCGCTGCACAAGATTACCTCGCTCAACCTTGCCGAGTTTAACCTTGCCATCGGCTCGCGTGTTGCGTGATTTGAAGTAGTATGTTGTCGATGCAACTAGCACCAGCACCACAAATGACCACTTATTGAAGAACCACTTCATTTGAACCTCCGTTGAGGTAGATTATCTCAACCAACGCCTTTCTCACGGCAAATCCCGCGTCGATGGCACCCGTTTTTGCCGAACTCAAATTCTGAAAGCCCTGCATGTAGTCGATGTAGCTCAGACGACCCTGCTTGTATTCCGAATCCAAAATGGCAAAGCTCTCTTCTTCAAGCTTCAACAATTCGCGCGCAGATTGGTAATTTACCTTCGCTGCGATCCATTGTTCTTGCACTTTGCCTTCGTTGGCAGCACGGTCAAGTTTGGACTGATCAAGAATCGCTGACCCTTCGTCAAACTTCGCGACGGCAGCAGCGATGCGATGTCGCTTCATACCAAAATCTATCAAGTTGTAGTTGAATGTCAGCATAAGTGACCAATGATCACTGTCCACGTCGGACCAAGATTGGTCGCTGTTCAAAAATCCGTTTCCGCCATATGAGGCGTCTGCCGCCAATGCGAGTTCGAGTCCCTCCGCACGACGCGCTTCTGCCAATGTCGTCTGCTTCAATTCTCTCCCCAGCTCTTCGATCAGTGCCAGAATCTGATCATCTTTTTTCGTCACATCGTAGTTCAGCATTTCGGACGATACTTCCGCGTTCACATGCTTCCACCCATCCACCAGCCCACTTTCTAACTGTAAGTGATTCATCGATTCGCGCGTAAGTGCACCCGTACGCTGAACATCTCTTTGGATCCGCCGGTAATCGCCCATGAAGCGAAGATAGTCTTTGCGTGATTTCATGCCTGACCGGTATTGGCGCTCAACTAATCCGAACTGCCCTTTGAGTTTGCCTTCCAGGGTTTGGAGTACTTCGAGACTTTGTTGCAATCGCGATGATTCGAGTACCGATTTGGCAACTTCCCGCTGCACGTCCCTCTTGCTTAACTCTTGCTGTGCCTTCGCTTCTCTAAACGCAATGGACGATCGCTCATGTGCAAGCGACGTTTTACCAAAATCATAGAGCGACTGTGAAAATCTCACACCGACGGCACTGGTTATGGGATCGCTTGATTTGGCGACGGCGGATGGATTCGTTTCACTTAACCCGACATTTCCGTACACATCAATCTTGGGACGCGGAAAGGAGGGATTTGCACCGAGATTTTCTTCGGCGGCACGAACAGAGGCTTCGGACGCACGCACCTTTGGCGATTTGGCTAGAATATTGCGATAGACTTCAACAGCAGTCGTCTCCGCATGACAGATGCCTGCGGTACCCAACCATAGAGTAGTAAACGCAAAAACAAATCGCATCCTGCACTCCATTGTCCAATCCTTGAGGAACAATGGTACAGGATGCGATTGTAATTCGTAAGTACCTTATTGAATTCTTACTTGATTCCACAGCACGGGATCTGCCATGATCGTTTGCAATTCAATCACCCCGTCGCGAATCACAAAGGTATCAGTTCCCAAAACCTTGCGATCATCGACAAGCGTCGCTCTCCACAGCAAGTACACGGAGTTTCGTTCAATGATGATGCGATCAATGGCCGTGTCTTTGACTTTGGCGAAAGTAGCAAACAACAACTTAAAAGCTTTGCCAATTTCAGCCTCGCCCCTGTAAACAGAATCATTAATGATTACAACCGAGCGTTCATCATAGTCTGCAACAATTTCCACGACGCTGCTGCGTTTCCACGCGTCAATGTGCCGCTCCCAAGTCGCTCGCACACTTGCTTCTTCGCTTGTTTGTCGGACCGGAAAAATAACTCCTTCGCCCAACGCAGAAATATGGTCTGCGACTGATAGTTCGCGGCTATGAGAGGCGCGAAATGGTTGTTCTTCTGCCACCCCTCTCCCAAACGTGTAAACTAGAGCGTAGCTGTCAGTCACCAAAATGGTCCATGGTTGTTCGTGCTGAACGGACTGCAACCACTCTTCGATGGTGAGTAACCATGCATCAACGGACATGTGATCGGGTTTGTTCAAAACGTTGAGCTGCCCTTCTTCCTTTTTGACCGCATGAGCGAGAGATCCGTTAGTGTAGGCGTGTTCAGATGCGACCGTGCCAGCAAATGACTCAACCACCAAGCTCTTGCTCGCTTGCATATCGAACATCTCACCGTGAAGATCGCCGTATCGTTTGCCAACGGAAGTCGCTCGATAGTCTTTGTATGATTTTTCCGATTCGTAGCTAAGCAGAGCGACTTCATCGGGCAGCACTGTAACGTCACTTGACTTCAAAATGGTTACGGGCACGTATGCCAAAAGCTTTGCTTCAGTACGAGCGAGCTCACCTGTCGCAGGAAACAACTTGCGGTTCAGGTCATCGACCAGACTTGCCTCAGAGATATCAGCGCGCTTAAAACCTCGCCAAAATCGGGTATATTCACCCTCTGCCAGCGCGACATTTGCACTCAATAAACCAGCGATAACGACTAATTTTCCAATGTTCTTCATAAAAAACCCTCCGTTTGTGAAGGATTGTTTTATAAGTAGATTTCCTTCATAAAAATACTGAATTGATATAATATTTATCATTACTTTTATTTATAAAGGTATTGTCCGATGGAATCGCTGCACCAAAAGAATCTCAACTTGCTTCCGACCCTGATCGCTATTGCAGATGATCTCAATCTTTCACGCACTGCCGAACGGCTGCGCGTGACTCAACCCGCTCTGTCACATGCTTTGCAAAAGTTACGCATTGAATTCGGTGACCCACTCTTCGTCCGATCGTCCACAGGTCTCATCGCAACGTCCCGCTGCGTCGAACTCATCAAGCGTACTCGCAACGTGTTGGAGAATGCGTCAGGACTCTATCGCATCTTAACGCCAGACATTGCCAAGATTGAACGCACCCTCACCATCGCATCGACCACCTATTTTGAACAAAGAGCGATAACACAGTTGCTCAGAAGAGCCGCGAAAGAAGCGCCGCTGATCAAATTTGATTTCCGCCCACTCTCAGGCGAGTTGCCGAAGAAAGAACTAGAAAGCGGAGAGTACGACATCGCTATCGCTGCATATTTTCGTCAGCTTCCCGACGGAATGCGGCAACGTATCATTGCGACAGATGACTTTTCTTGCGTCACCAGAAAAAAACATCCTTATCTCAGTAGCAAACGAAAATTGGAGAGCTATCTTTCGTTTCAACACCTCGCGATTGCAGTACCACCGGGCAGCGAGCAGCCAGTGGACCTCGCACTTCGCCAAAAGGAAAAGAGGCGAGACATTGGTCTTTCGATCAGCAATTTCTTAACGCCTCCATTGGCACTTTTATGTTCCGATTTGATTCTCACCTGCCCAACCGCGTTGGCTGAGTCGTATGCATCACAACATGCGTTGGCCATTGCTCCTTGCCCAATCGAGTTGGCGCCTTTGCAAGTTCAGGCGATTTGGCATGAAAGATTTCACCACGATGCGTTGCATCATTGGCTGCGAGAGACTTTGCACTCGACCTCTACAATTCCATGATATTATTAATGAATTCAGACATCTCGGCTTGATGACCACGAACTGCCGCCACCCCGACTTGAGTACTTACAGCGGAAATGAATTCAAACTCTTTTACGTTATGATTTCTCGTGTTGGAGCGCCGCAGACGTTGGATCGGCAAGTAGGCTAAGAAGAGGTGCATGTAGTTCCTGAACACCGTCGTCGCAAGCAACCGAGAAATTCGCCATGACCCCCGAAATTCTATCCGGCGTATTGATTTTCTAGATGCATGGTCTTAAAATGGTCAAATTGACACACTTATTTTTGGGAGTTCCAAATGATCGTACGTGGATTTATCGTTGCATCGGTAGCGGCTCTATCAATGAATGCATTTGCAAGTGACGCGACGCACGTTTGCATCGTCGGCAAGAAAGACGAAACCAAGAAGCACGCCACACAAAAGGCCTGCGAAGCGGCAAAAGGCAAGTGGGAATTGGCAACTGAACATACTACTCACGGTGAAGCAGGTCATGCAGACACAGCGCACGGCGACGCAGCACACGGTGATGCGCACAAGAAGTAATAAATTTACTTCAATTGCCGAAGAGGCTGACGTCGGTCAGCCTATTTTTTTGCGCTACTGCACGTTAATTTTGACTATCGCATAACCAAAGGCACGCGACGATCGCCCTCGTACAGTAAATATTACCGTCTGTTCACCCTCGTCAAAACCCGTCCACGTCGCAGTTTTCGCGCGACGATTGTCAACTTCACCTGAACTCACAAACCAACCGTACTTTAGCAACTCGCCGTTCTTACTTTCCACCGCACCTTCTAAAGTTACCTCCGCACCCCTTGCGACTGTTTCGCCAGCCGCAGGCAACGAAATGGATGCCACTGGATTCTCAAAGACGAGCTGCTTCGCACCTTCCGGTGCCATGACGATATCGCCAATCATCACTTCTTCGTCTTCGCCAATCGCGGCTTCAAATGCGTAGCGCAATCGCACGCCGTTTTGAAATCCAGGTTGGGAAAACAGTTCCGAACTTGGCGCCGAAAAGTTCGCATCAAACGAATAGAGCGTCAACGCCCCCTCATCGGCTAGTTTTCTTGTGGAATCATCCACAACAACGTTGTCCAATACCTTTAACTGCGCCTGTGCCTTGTCAACAAATGAGCTAGCCTCGATTGCACTTCCCTTGGGGGCAGCAAATAACACCGTCAATTTCACATCGGAAATTGCATCACCGACTGTAGCAGGTGTAACTGGCGGAGTTGCCGTAACACCGATTCCACGCAACTTATCAATTCGCTCGTGTCTGTCTTCATTTTGACGACAACTCACACTGATCAACATAAAAACTAAAAGTGTTAATTGACGCATTAGAAAATCCCCCTCAGTTCAAGATACGGGATGGGCGGAAGTGACCGGAAGTATTCTTCTTTCGAATAGTCATAATTGTACTGCACGGACAGCGCTTGTTGTTCAAGCGCAAGGTATTGGACGCCAAATCTGAATCTCAACTTCCACAAGTCGTACAAAAAGTCATACGCCCCATACAGATCAACCTCATGATAGTCAGGCATGCGCGCAGAATATTGCGAATCCGTTGCAAACCTTGGCTGATACTTATCCAATCCGGAATTGTACACCGCACTGTCAACCGGCGTTCTCGTATCTCCCGTGTGATATGAAAGAGTTCCGCCTGTTTCCCATTGCCCCGTAATGCGATAATTCCCTGCTAAATGCAGAACATGCGTCTGGTTGTATTGTCCTGGGTGGTACTCCTGCTCTTTCGTAGCTCGCTCTTTCGATTGAAAATAGGTGTAAGAAAGCCAACCAAAAGCTCGGTCAGTTGGGTTGCGCCGCAAAAACAATTCAAAACCTTTGGAGATCCGTTCGCCAGAATTGAGGAAGTTGTCGCCACCACCTGCGGGCTGAATCAAATTTGGAAACACTTTCTGGAACACTTGCACATCCGATTCCCATCGCTCAGAAATCTTCCACTCGTGCCCCAAGATATAGTGATTACATCGCTCAAATTCTAGGTCAGGGTTTCCAAACTCGCTCTTCTTGGTTCCTTCACTGAACTCCGGCTTTTCCGAATACTGCCCGACCGCCCCTTTCAGCAAATGTTCATCACTCAAAAACATCCTCATGGACAGTCGAGGGTCAAATCCTGCTTCATCAATTTGCCCATTATGAAATGCACGCACCCCGGGCGATAGTACCGTATTGGCTAACTTGAAATCGTGCGCAACCCACATTGCCACATCGTTGTGACTCGACTCTCTGGAAATTGACCGCTTTTCCGCATCTTCAAAATCATAGAACGGATCATCTTGTCTTGGTTGCGGGGCAAAGACGTCGATCTTTGCATTGATGTTGGTAAACTCAAATCCCACAAAAGTCGATTCATCCTTGCTTCGTCGCTTTCTTGCCTCGGAACGTAGGCGCATTGCCGTCACGTTGGCGTAACCATGATTATCTAACACATCTGTTTTTTCGATGTCTCGAAATATGTATGGAGTCGTGCTCAGCGTCCAGCCAGACCCCAAACTGCTCAAATTTTCATAAGAGAGAATGCCTACGTCTTGCCTCGTCGAAAATCGGCCACGCCCATCATCGCTTGCGGCAGCATTCAGCGGCGCAGCCACTTTCAATTGATCATACGATCCAAGCACCAACAATTTGTGATGACCAGTTTCAGTCTTTTTCAAGTAGCGAAAGTGACCGTCACCGAACGAAGGCAGCAATGTCAGTCCGTTGCCTTGCTTCTCAACAATCTCTTTCACAAAGACGTCAACATAACTTCTTCGCAAACTGATAGCAAACGACTGATCGTTGCCAACGGGCTGTTCATGATAGATCGTGGACAGGATAGGGATGTTGACGCGAAATTCACTGATCGAGTGCTCCGGAATTTCATTCCGCGTCTTCAGCGCAACAATCCCGCCGTGTTTGTCACCGTACTGCGGCCCAAATCCACCCGAAGAAAATTCAACGTCTGAAATCAATAAATCAGGAAGTATGCTGATGCTGCCAATGCGGTGATAAAGTTCGGGAACTTCTACATCATCGATGTAATATCCCGAATCATTTGGACCGGATCCACGTACAACGATTTTTGGATTGATGGGCCTGGATTGCACACCCGGGAGCAGCTTCGTAACTTGTGCAGGATCACCGCTTGCGGCTACTCGTGCAGCTTCAGTAACAGAAATCGATTTTCTCGAAACTTCGGGTCGGCGGCTTCCTTGGACCAATACCTCGTTATCGCTCGGTTGCGCAGGATAAAGAAAAACTTCGACCAAACTTCCGGACGAGATTCCATCTGGCTTGAATGTTTCCGTCAAGTATCCCGTTCTTGCAATTTGCACCGGGGAATCATCTAACAAAATGTCTGCCGTAACTTCACCTCGATCATCCGAATAGAAAATTTTGTCGCCTTGCTTAACTTCTGCTTTTCGCAGTGCACGACCAGCACCCTTTGTTCGTATGCGGAAGAGCAGTGTGACGGACTTAGTCAGCAGCGGGCTGTTTAGTTGTTCGGTTGGATTCGCAGCGGGCTCGCTTGACTCAAGGACGACAGGAGAAGGACTTGGAGCCGGCGAAGAGTCCTCAGCCAAAACTGTCCCGCTAAAAATCAAAACAGACCATGCAGATGCGATATATCGATGACCATGCAAAAAAATGCATTTCGACATTTTGCCGTCCTTACTCGAGAGAAAAGAGTTCGGACATTTCAATGTAAATACTCAAAAAGGTCAATGATATCATTGAAAAATAACACTTTTCTCACTTCTGCTATCATTTCGCCGATCTGCCCATGGAGTCGACTCGCCCGCAACAATGCGTGAGAACAGATTCAGGGGTGGAAATGGTTGCTGTCTCAAAAATGGCATTGCGAATTTCGCTCTCGCTCGCACTTGCGTCATGCAACCAAGTGCAAGACAATTCTGCATCCAGATCCACACAGAAATCACAAAACGTGCAGACCTCCGAAACTGTCACCGAAGACGGAACGTACATCGAGTCCAACGCCGACGACGAAACGAACGGCGTGATGATATACGTACCCAAAGACTCCACTGTTGATAGTAAAGAAATTCAAGTGCAAAAGGGCGCCTCAGTTGCCAACAATACTACGGCGTCCTATTTGAACTACCCCGGTGATGTCCAAGAGGCGCGTGTCTCGGTAACAGTGGTTTCACAGAATAGATTCTACGATCAAACCGTCGGCACTCTGCAGATTACTATTCCCGACAAAAACATTGATGCTCAGCGAGCGGACGAAGACGATGAGATGCAACTTTCTGGTAGGCGCAAGATCGCACTCTTTTACCACGCATACACTAGTAAAGAGGGGGCTCGCGTTTACGGTGTCGTTCCCGCAAAAGATCTGCAATTTACGGAAAAAGGCATCGTTTTCAATCTGCGTGGTTTTGGCAACTACCAGCTGGGCTATGTGACTGAAGAGATTGGTTGGTCAAAGAGAGTCGGCACCCCAAATGAAATCGAAACTGCCGACGGGCAGAAGACCTCTGATAAAATTCTCAGTAATTTTTCGGGCGGTGAGCGTGCCGCCGCGGAGCAAGATTATGTCGAAGCCAGCAATTCTTCCGATGACTATGCCTCAGACACAGGATTGCAGGTTGCGTGGTCTGAGTTCTCGTTTGACCTGAACGCAGCTCCCAACCCTTCAATCTTCTACCGGACAAAAGTTACAGTACCAACCGCTGCCTTTGGGCACAGCAACTGGACGACGCTTTGGGTTCCGAGCGCACCGAACAAGTGATTCTGTGCTGTTTGCGTGGGGTGCCGAAGGCGGAAATTTTGGCCCGGGACCGCTTGACGAAGATAATAATAAGGGCAACGACCTGCCCAATTGTGGACAAGCGCAAACCAGTACAGCTAACACTCAATTGGCCGTTGGATTGGCCGTGTATCGACATGACTTTGCTAATGCCGCCAATTCTTCGAGACTTTGGAGTGGAAGAATTTACTCACAGTCACCCGATCTTTCATTTACGGCGCAATCTGAAAAGGATTGGTCTATTTCTTGGATGCACTTCGAAGTGTCAACGCCTGACTCAGGCCAGATTAAGTCCATTCATTCTAGCGGCGGAAAAATTTTCGGTTGCACCAGTATTCCAAGTAAATCATTAGCTGCAGGCGCATTTTGGATGGCGCGCATGGACGACGGCTGGATGGGCGTAACATCGATTTCAAGCCCGACCAGTGCAGGCGCGCTTGTTTCAAATCATCACCTTCAGCGAATCTCGGAAGATCTCAACTCATTCTCCATTACCGGTAAAAATCCGATCGCAGAAGTCAGTGAGGACAAGAACATGCTCATTTCGGATGGAGGAAAGTTTGTCGCGCTGGTGACCACATCAAACAAAATGACAGCGGACGGAATGAACAGAAACTATCTCAACACGTATTTGATCGATCCAACCAGTTCGACTTTTACCAAACAATCTCAGTCCGTCGATCGCTTTTGCGGAAATTTGCCGAATCCCATTTCAGTTTCAACTGGAATTTCATGCAGCAATCCTAATGCCGACATCATCCGACTTGGCAATCAACCGAGTCTTTTCTTGTTAACTTGGCCAACTTCCCGCCAAGTGAAGATCCTCCGCCTCAACTAACAACTCAAAATCACAGCCAAAATATGTCTTTGACCGGCCGCTCTGGATCATGCTAAACCGCCCCGTCTGTAATCATTGCTAGGGGAATGGGCATGAGCCACTCTGAACACGACGAACTAAGCACCTCATCCTGCACAAACGAATCACCGATTTCGTCAGGATGTTCGCGGCATAGCGACGTCGATCACGATCACGATAACGTCCATGACCATGATCATGCAGATGAAGATCCTGAATACGTTCTGCATAGGCGCTTTGACCGCATGGGCCGTTTGGTTGGCGACCGGGCCATGGCCAGACTGATGTCATCACACGTCATGGTGATTGGGTTGGGCGGCGTAGGCTCTTGGGCCGCAGAAAGTTTAGCTCGTTCAGGTGTGGGACGCATCTCGTTGGTCGATTTTGACAAGGTCTGCATCACCAACAGCAACAGACAGCTGCACGCGGTTCACGGAGCGGTAGGAAAGTACAAATCTGATTTAATGGCCGAGCGTCTGAGCAAAGTTAATCCCGCAGCTCGTTTCGACTCCGTGCAGAAATTCTACAACGAAGAAACATCCGAATCATTATTTGCTTTGGAACCTGACCTCATCATCGACGCGATCGACAACATCACCGCAAAATGTCACTTGCTCGCGACAGCAAAAGCAAAGGGCATCTCGGTCATTTGCAGCGGTGGCGCATCCGCTCGCTTGGACCCCACACAGATCAAGAGCTCCGATCTTTCCGAAACTTACAAAGATCCATTCTTAGGTTCAGTTCGTCGATTCTTGCGTCAAAAGTACGGCTTCGCAGAGAGCGGATCACTCGGCATTCCGACCGTATTTTCGTCTGAAGAGACCAATGCTCCACATGATTTGCATTATGACGGCGGCAAGGGTTTTCGCTGCGTCTGTCCAATGGGCAAGAACAATCTACACACATGTGACAAGCGTCGCATCATCTACGGGACATCTAGTTTTGTAACGGGTTCGTTCGGCTTCGCGCTTGCTTCATTAGCAGTGAAGCAAATCATTGCAACAGACGCCTGATTAGAATTCGGTATATTTTTTCGCATTACCCTTGGCCAACGCCACAGGGTATTTTTTTTCGCTCTTGGCGATTTTTTGCCAGAACGCTTTTTCAATATCGACGTTTAGAACGTCTGCCATTCGCAATACATAATATAGAACATCAGCGAGTTCATCTTTGATGTTCTCAGCTCGTTTTTCGTCCTTCATTACATTGCGCGAATCTTCTTCACTGAGCCATTGAAAGATTTCACACAACTCGCCCGATTCGCCCGCCAACGCCATGGCGAGATTCTTGGGCGTGTGAAACTGGTTCCAGTCTCGCTCCGCCACAAACTTTCGAACATGTTGCCGAATCTTTTCGATGTCCATATTACTTGCCGCAGCACTTCTTGAATTTTTTGCCGCTGCCACAAGAACAAACATCATTACGCCCCAGTTTCGGTGTCGTTCTCACGAATGGAAGAACCTGATGATGATGGTGGTGGCTGCAACCGGGTCCGTGAACATGTCCATCACCGTGGTCATGTGCGTGGCTATGCGCAGGTTGAGCTGGTTTTGTTTCTGGCTGAGTTGTGTTGGTCGTATCCATGGTTACCTCTATTGAACCGTTTTCTGGGACGCGTCACGCTGAGCTACGCTCTTTTCTCGCAACAACGTCCCGACGTTTTTTACAATCTGTTGAGTATCTACCTCTGATTCACTTTCATAATATCCGCGAATCGCCCCCTCACCATCAATGAGGGCGAATTTGTCAGAATGCAGTATCGGCATCTCTTTATTGGACGGGTCAGCAACTACCGGCAGTTTGAAGCCATCACGGCAGAGATCAAACACCGCTTGTCGCGTTCCTGTCAAAAAGGACCACGAAGACGCGCTGATCTGATTTCGCTCGCGATAAGCTCCCAAAACTTCAGGCGAATCCTTCTCGGGATCCACGCTGATGCTCAATGCCCCGATGCCACTCATGTCGTACGTCTCCGCCAGCTTCGCCATGATGCGTTTTTGCTTGTGCATCAACATGGGGCACATGGTTTTACACGATGTAAAAATAAAACCTGCAACCCAGATTTTTCCCTGCAATGATTGACGGTTGAAAGCCTTCCCATATTGATCGACGAGAGAAAAATCAGGCAATGTCGTGATTGTTTGCACTTCGGATCTTGCCGCGACCACGATGCGCTCTGATGATTGAGACTGCTCAACGGTGACAGCAACTTTGGATCTTTCCGACAAATGAAACGACTTCATTGCGATCAAACCGACGAGACTCGAGCCGATTAAAAAGGCCACTACAGTAAAAACCCACGAGCCAGACCCGCTCTTATCGGACATCTTCGAAACCTCCAAACCTCTATGAATGCGTGATATGGCAAAGGGGCGTCGAGAACAAGCGAAAAATTGCCCTACGCCACAAGATGCTTGCAATAATTTCAGGAAGTTACGCTTTAATATCTTGCCAGTTGATCGATCGCAGTCGCTGAACAGCAGTTTCGACCGTCTTGTCAGTCTTGCAGAAAGCAAATCTAAGCCAATGCTGCGGGGCAGGTTGACCATGATAAAACGTACTCATGGGGATCGTCGCGATGCCAGATCGGCGACAAAGTCGCGCCGCCACTTCGTTATCAGGCAACGAGCAGTGCTTGGCATAGTTTGCACTTAGAAAGTAAGTGCCCGCAGGCTCAGCGACGTCCCATCCCAAACTCATCAATTCTTTTGCCAGTCGCAGCCGCTGGGAATTCATCTGCTGCTTTAACTCAGTATAGTATCCATCGTCGATGGTGAGCGCTTCTGCCGCCGCCATCTGCAGCGGCCCAGGAACACAGAAGACCGTAAACTGATGCACGTTGCGAATGGACGAACTCAATTCAACATTCGCCATGACATAACCGACTTTCCAGCCCGTGTAAGAATACGTTTTCGAAATGGATGAAATGATGACGCAACGCTCACGCATCCGAGGAATGGTCGAGATGCTGACATGCTTATGGCCATCGAAAACAATTTCTTCGTAAACTTCGTCCGCTACCACGACTAGGTTAAACTCTTCCGCGATGTCGCGAATCCACTCTAGCTCATTCTTCGTGTAGACTTTGCCGCATGGATTCTGTGGCGTATTCAGTAAAATCACTTTGGTGTTTTTGTTCACAAAATTGCGGATGACATCTTTGGACAACGAAAAATCAGGCGGCATGAGTGGCACATACCTTGTAGTCGCAACACGGGCAAACGCGGCCGGCTCGTAACTATCGTATGCCGGCGCAAAACAAAGAAGTTCGTCACCCGGACTAAGCAACGCAGTTAACGCGCACCACAATCCCTCGGTAGCTCCGCAGGTGATTGTAATTTCCGTTTGTGGATTCCAATCCACTCCTGTCGTGGTCGATCTTCGACGCGCGACGGCCTCTCTCAAGGGCAACAAGCCGACAGATGCAACGTATTGATTCGATCCCGTATCGATGTATCGTTTAGCAACTTCTTTGAGAACATTTGGTCCATCGAAGTCCGGAAATCCTTGCGCTAGATTGACAGCTCCTACTTCATTCGCCGTGGCGGTCATTTGCGAAAAAATCGAAGTGCCGAACTTTTGCCATGATTTGAGCGAAGGGTGACTGAGCATCTTATTTCTCGCTTTTCGGGGATGGCTGATAATCAGCAAGTACCGCCGACTTTACCATTTCGAAATTTGCAGTCTGGATCGGGCCTCGCAAGTGATAGCGAATCTGCCCCACCTGATCGACAATTATGAATTGTGGAACCGCACGCACATCCACACTCGTGGCAAATGCTCCGGAATGATCCATCGTAATGTGAAACTGATGCTGATGCTTCAGAGAAAATCCTAGCGCATCTCCCTCGGTATCATCCAGATGCACGGCATAAAACGGTACGCCCTTGCTGCGCGTTTCCTGAAACATGCGGTTGAGTTGCGGTGCCTCTGCTTTGCAGGTCGAACACCAACTCGCAGTAAACACAAACACGGTGGCCATGTTGTTCTTAAGCAGATCAGCAATCACGAGGCTGGGCTTAGCGACGTTGGCAGCGCCGTCGTTAGCTATTTCAACTATGGTTTTTGATTGATCAACCGATTTGCCAACGAGGTTTGGACCTTGTCGCCTCGAGATATAGCGATAAGCGACTACGAGAAATACAATCAGGAGGATTTGTTCAAGTCGGCGTCTGCTCAGCTTCGGAATTTGCATCTTTGCTCGTCGCTCCCGCTAACTTTGTTCGTCGCCAAACGTACCAAACTGTGGCTCCCAGCATGATTAACGGCACAAACGTCATGATGCCCGTCGTCGCCAAGAACGCACCCTTTGCTGGGTCATTACCAAATCCACATACCGTGCATGCAAGGGCATCAATCGATTGATACCACAGTACAAGCAAGATGAAGGAATCGAAGAACATGGAAAGCCCCAATAGCCCCGACTAACGAAGGTACACAAGGGTGTACAGCACCGGCCAGACGGCGACGACAAAAACCCAAAAGATCATCATTGCCTGAAACGAATGCAGATCCAAACGGTTCGCGGTCATCTTCCGATACATTATGAAAAGGGCAATGAGAGCACCCACAGCGTGCAATGCGTGACTGCCGACAATTAGGTAAAAGCAGCCGCCGTAAACGCCGCTAGTCATCGTCAAACCGTAAGAAATTAAGTTAAGCCATTCGTAGCCTTGGAAGCCAACAAACGTTGTACCGAGCAACAGCGACCATTGAACCATGGATTTTCCAGCGGCCGACTTCATGTCCGTGCGCAATTTGAAGTTAGCCAAGACCATCAGTACACCGGAGGCTAAAAGCACCAAAGTGTTCAATGCAGTTGACTGAACGGGAAGCATGACTTGAGTAGGAGGTGCCCAATTTGGCGACACAGCACTGATAACCATGTACGAAGAAATCAGAGCCGTAAAATACATAACCTCGGTGCCGATAAACATCAGCATGCCGAGGATAGGTGTGGGCACCGCTACTGGTGCCTTCTTTGGAATAGGACTTGAAAACTCGCTTGTCGCGACCTGCACGTTGCTCATGAACGACTCCAGCGGATCAATGTGGTGCGCTAGAGTTATGCCCTTCTGCTGCGTGCTTATCAATAAGTGATTGTGCGGCTTGGTTCTTCCAGTTTTCACCGGCCGTACGACCAACATCCGCATAAATGCCCGCGACAAACATACCCATTGCGATCAAGGACGTCGCCAGTGCGTAATGTACAACGCGACGTTCGTTCTTCAAGTGCATGAATTCTTGGACAACAATGTATGCCTTTACGAAAGCGATGCCAAATGCGGATACGATGGTGATCCATTTCACGCCAATTTCCGGACCGAGAATACTGAGAACTAAAAGTACCAACAAAATAGCCCAGATTTTCACGTAGTGGCCCGGACCGTGGTGCGAACCTGACGAATGATTACCTGCATGTGAATGACTTGCGCCCATTTAATACCTCTTTACTTTGCAATGTAGAGCAGCGGGAACAGAAAAATCCACACGATATCCACAAAGTGCCAGTAGATACCAATGTTCTCAACTCTGTGTAAAAACTTACCTTTTTTCACGTCAAACGAAATGATCCCCATGATGATCATACCGGCGATTACGTGCAAACCGTGGATACCGGCTGCTGTGTAATAGAACGACCAGAAGCGGCTGCTGGTGATCGTCATGCCGTGATGGATCTCGTAAGACCATTCAAAGGACTTGATGACCAAGAAGATCAAACCGCCCAAGATGGTCAGCCAAATGTATCTGAAGGCCTTATCCGTCTCTTTGTTCTCAGCAGCTTGGTGCGCCAAGACCACAAACAAGCTGGAGGTCAGAAGGACAAAGGTGTTCACGCTACCGGCGAGAACGTTAGTGTTAGCTGCGTCAGCACCCCAGTAGTCGTTCATCAAACGACCGAGGATGTATGCGACTAAGATACCACCGAAGATAACGATTTCTGATGCGATAACCCACCATACCGCCAAGCGACCTGTTGGAACGCCTGTGGCACTTCGGGTAGTTGCTATTGGAATTTGTGCACCCACGTTTTTCTCCTCAGCTCAGTTATGTACGTTCGTTTTGCGGCCAGAAATCGGTCGAACGACCTGGCACGCTGTATTCATACGGACCACGATAAACTTCTGGCATCTTTGCAAAGTTGCCGTGCGGAGGTGGCGATGGACATTGCCACTCAAGGCTTGCTGCTTTCCATGGATTGTCGCCAGCCTTCTGCCCCTTGAACATTGACGTGAAGAAGTTGATCAAGAATGGCACTTGGAATGCCAACAAGGTCACTAAGTTCACGGTTGCGAAAACGCGGATCCCTTGGAACTTCGTCAAGTCGTTGAAGTGTTCATAACTGAAGATACGGCGGTGCTGACCTGCAAGTCCGTTGATGAAGAGTGGCAAGAAAATACCGTTGAAGGTGATGATCGTTCCCCAGAAGTGGATCTTGCCCCATGTCTCGTTCATCATGCGACCGAACATTTTCGGGAACCAGTGGTAGATTGCAGCGAACGTCGCTATGATCGCAATCGGGAAGAACGTGTAATGGAAGTGCGCGACCACGAAATAGGTATCGTGGAAGTGAACGTCCGAACCGCTGGCTCCCAAAAAGATCCCCGTTACACCACCGATCAAGAACTCCACCAAGAATGCGACAGCGAACAACATCGCCGTTGTGTAGCGAATCGATGCGCCGTAAAGCGTCGCAATGTAAACGAAGCACATTTCACCGACGGGAATCGAAATCAAAAGTGTGGTAATCGTGAACAAGTTCGCCATGCGTGGATCAATACCGGCAACGAATTGGTGGTGAGCCCAAACGAAGAAGCTGAGGATTCCGGTTCCGATCGCGGTACCGAGAACCATCTTGTATCCGAATACCTTCTTACGACCGTGAACCGCCATAACGTCAGCAACGATTCCCATCGCTGGCAACAAAACGACGTAAACTTCGGGGTGACCAAAGAACCAGAACATGTGCTGCCACAAGATCGGGTCACCGCCACGCGCTGGTTCGAAGAATGCCGTACCGATTAACTGGTCAAACACCAGCATCACCGCACCCGCGATCAGCGGACCAACGGAGAGCATGAAAAGAATACTTGCGATGACGATCATCCAAACGACGATCGGAATGTCCATCCACTTCATGCCGGGGGCGCGAGAGTTCATCACGGTCGTGATGAAGTTGATACCTCCGAGAAGGAACGCGACGAATTCAAGTGCAACAGCAATAACCCAAAGTGTCGAACCCCATGGTGTGAGGTTGTATTCCGCTTTAGCTGAAAGAGGTGGATATGCTGTCCACGCACCTCCGAAACCACCACCTTTTACAAAGAATGAGGCGATGAGCACGATCGCGCTGATTAAGAAGATCTGGTACGAAAGTCGATTCAATCGTGGAAACACCATGTCGTCGCAACCGATCATCAATGGGATCAGGAAGTTTCCAAGTGCGGCGATTAAAACCGGCATGGCTACCCAGAAAATCATGATGGTTCCATGATTTGTGACCATCGTATTATATGCGGCCGATGTCAGCAGGCCGTATCCGGGAATATCTTGACCTGGGAAAGCTAACTGCATCCGGAACACGTATGCGAAGTAGCCACCGATCAGCGCCATGAACATGCCGGTAAACATGTACTGCATGCCGATAATCTTGTGATCGGTAGAAAATAGATATTTGGAAAAGAAACTTTCGTGATGATCGTGATGTGCCGAAGACATAGTTATAAAGTTCTCCTGATCGTTCTTCCGTTAAAACCGCTTAGATCTGCTGCTGTGGCATTTGCTTCTTTAGCCACTCATCGTGCTGCTCGTCCGTCTCAACATACAATTTGCTTTGCATGATCCCGTGACCGATGCCGCACATCTCCGCGCACTGTAAATCATATTCTCCCGTCTTCGTTGGCTTGAACCATCCGGTGATTACACGTCCGGGAATGGCGTCTTGCTTCAAACGAAAGGCCGGAATGGAGAAGCAGTGTAGTACGTCCGCAGCTTCGAGTTTGAAATGGTATGTCTTGTCAACGCGAACGTGAAGCTCATCAACCACTTCAACATCATCTGCCGTTCCAAGTTGGTGATCCAGACCTGGATGAATGAATCGCCATGACCACTGGTGGCCAACAACTTGGATGGTTTCATCAGCTGGTGGCAGCTGTTGCTTGATGTTGTACCAAACTTGGATCGCCATGAAGACAATGACCAAGTCACAAATCAGAATCGCGTGGTGCGGACGCGTAATCCACTTGAGTTCTTCTTTGCTTTCACCCACCAAGTACTGCGCCTTCTGACCTTCTTTGTGGCGAAACTTTATGAGGAAATAAAACAACACGCCTTCAGCCAAGAAAAACCAAAAACCACCGAGGATAGCGACTATCCAGATTAGATTATCGATATCTTTGGCGTAACTAGATGCCGCTACAACTAAATTTTCCATTCACATCATCCTTTGTGATCAAAGAACGTAAATCATGACAAACGTTGCATACGCTACAAAACCTACGAATGTGTAGATAAGGAGCTTTTTCATGTAAACATAAGGATCATTACTACCGCCTGCGCCCATGTCAGACTCCTTAGTTCAAAGTTTGAATGTAGGCGATGACATCCTTCATCGCTTGTTCATCTACCAACGTGGCAGCAATGCTGCTCATCTGCGAACCGACGGGATCCGCCGCTGCATCAGCCGCACGAACATGTCCCTTGAAGTTCTTCAACTGCTGAAACAAATACCAGTCGTTCTGGATTTGCAGCGTCGGAGCGGAAACTTCCTTGATGCCTTGCGCTTTGTCGGCATGACAGCCCATACAAACCGCGTAAGTACCTTGTCCATTTGCTGCAACACCGTCCAACGTTGACGTCGGCTTCTTCGCTGGCATGGTCTCAATGTGCGCGGCGATGTTCTTGATATCTTCATCAAGCTTCAACGTCTTTGCCATCGGACGCATTCTCATTCCTGCGATGTCCCTTGGATGCTTACCGCGAACACCCGTGCGAAACTTGATCAATTGCGCCTCAACATACCAAGCAGGCAAACCTGCAATTGCGGGGGCTGCGAGTTTTTGATCGCCTTCAAGATTTTGGCCGTGGCAATGCGCACACAATCCATAAACCTGTGACGTACGCTTATCCAACGCTTGGAGATTTTGGGAGACACACAAAAGGGACAGGACAAATAAAAAGGCGAGCACTGAACGCTTCAAAATCATTCCTCCTACGCCAGCTTCCAATCAATAAACCCGTGCAAATGAAGCACGAAGTCGTAGCAACATCGACCCAAATGGAATTTGAATTTTTACAAATTCGACAACATTCTAACCGAATCAGTAAGCGTAACCAAGTGAAAACGTGTTGAGTTTTCGGTCGATTGGGTGCAGTTGTCTAGTTCCATGCTCAAGATTTCTACTTTTATTTTACAAAACTTTCGCGGGATGCTTGCTTATGAGCCTCGGTGTACTTGGTCTACTCTTCTTTTCCGTACTAACATTGGCCTACCGCTTTTACGGAAAATTTGTTGCTGAAAAAATAATCATCTCGGATTCTGCCGTTACTCCTGCTCATCAAAAGTGCGACGGCGTAGATTTCGTACCGACCAAACCTGGCTACTTGTTTGCGCAACACTTCTCCGCTATCGCAGCCGCCGGCCCCATCGCCGGACCTATTCTTGCCTGCATGAGTTGGGGTTGGGGTCCCAGTTTGATCTGGATCGCGCTCGGCGTGGTACTGATCGGCGCTGTCCACGACTTCACCTCGTTGACACTTTCCGTGCGACACGGCGCTTCGTCCATCGCAGAGATTACTAGAGAACGTCTCGGCACCAAGGCAGGCCGCGCCATGATGATTTTTATCTGGTTGGCATTGGTTTACGTCGTCGTTGCCTTCACCGACATAACTTCAGCTAGTTTCGTTGGCGTAACGGAAGAACTCGCTGCTACAGGCGTATGGTTTAATCCGGGCGGTGCCGTTGCCGCCGGTGCCGTGATGTATCTTTCATTGTCTGTTGTCATGGGTCTTTTCGAGCGATATCTGAAATTCCCCCTTTGGCTCAGCACCGTCGTCTTTGTCCCTCTAGCTTTTGCAGCCGTCTGGGCTGGGACTCATCTCTCGACATTGCTCGTGATGGACGCAAAGACTTGGTGCGTAATCATCTTGCTCTATTGCTTCGTTGCATCTCTGAGTCCCATGTGGCTACTGCTCCAGCCGCGCGGCTATTTGGGTGGCTTCTTCCTATATTCCGTTCTTGCACTCGGCGTCATCGGCGTATTCTTCGGAAATTTTGAAATTAAGCAACAAGCGTTCAAGACATGGGATACCGGTAAGGGCGCAGGCATGCTCATGCCGTTTCTTTTCGTCACCATCGCATGTGGCGCATGCTCTGGCTTTCATGGACTCGTATGTTCAGGCACAACGTCCAAACAAATTGCACACGAGTCTCACATGCGACCCATAGGCTACGGCGCTATGTTATGCGAAGCGTTTGTCGCCCTGATTGCGTTGGTCACCATTATGATCTGGAGCCCCGATGAGATCGCAGGCATGAAGCCCGGCACGATCTACGGAAAAGGTATTGGCGAATTCTTGTCATTAATCATTGGACGAGAACATCTACAATTTGCCACCACGTTTGGAGCTATGGCTTTTTCTACTTTTGTGTTTGATACGCTCGACGTCACCACCAGACTCGGTCGCTACCTAATCCAGGAACTTTTTCAGTGGCGCTCACGCATGTCAGCGATTCTAGCAACGGCCATCACTTGCCTAATTCCTTTGTTTTTCCTGTTAACCAATTCTGAAGGAAGCTACCTCCAATTTTGGACGCTCTTTGGTGCTTCTAACCAATTACTTGCAGCGCTGACACTCATGACCATTTCCGTTTGGCTCTTTCAGACAAAACGCCCGTTTTGGTTTACACTAGGACCTACGGCATTTGTGTTTTTCATCACGATTTGGGCGCTATCGCAGCTCGCCAAAACTAGCTTTACAAACACAAGTGGCTTCGACGTTTCTTTGATCAACGGATTGATCGCTTGCAGCCTCATTGGTCTCGCGTTCTACTTGATCTCTGAAGCGTGGCGCACCATCAAACAAACAGGAATCGAACGTGGCACCGAGAGGAAAACCTAAGAAACCAGAGATCATGCTAAGCGACTTTCGCAAAGTAAAGAATTTTGAAGACGCTATGGTGCTCTTCGCCAGAGCACTGACCACCTACTTCAGGCTATCAACCAAGGGCATTAAGAATATCCCACGCAAAGGTCCCGCACTATTCGTTCCCAACCATTCCGGATTTGCAGGATTTGATGTAATTGTGTTGGCGCATCACCTACACAAAATTCTCAAACGCCGCCCCCGCATCCTCGCTCACCGAGGCTACTTCGATTTGTTCGCGCCCATAAGGCAATTGTCGGAGGACATGGGTTTACGTTCCGCCCAAGTAAAGACCGGCATCGCCGAACTCGAAGCGAAAGAACACTTGATCGTTTTCCCCGAAGGCGAAAAAGGAAACTTTAAAGCAAGTCGCGATATGTACGATTTACAAAAGTTTCATTCAGGTTTTCTGCGAATGGCCGTTACGACAGGCACTAAGATTACACCGGTTCTCATCATCGGCGCTGAAGAAAGCAATCTCAATCTTGGCAACATTGATCTGGGCAAATACATCAAGCATCTCGTCATTCCCATGCCGTTGAATGTGATCCCCCTGCCCGCAAAGTGGACGATTGAATATCTACCAGCAATAGATGTGTCGGATTTCAAAATCGAAGACTTGGAAAACAAAGAGCTCGTCGCTCAACGTTGCGAACAGATTCGCACCTACATGCAAGACGAAATGAAAGCTCGATTGAAGAAACGAAAGACTATTTTCGTGTGATGAGTCCTTGGCAAACATCGGGAAATTGTTGCCCCAAGACATCGAAAAACTGACGCACTAACCTGGGGCTTGATTCATGCCACGCCGCTAGCGACTTAATAAGTTCAAGTCCCCTCCACTCGCTTCGCAAGATGGTTTCACTAGTGTCTAACCCTGCAAACAATATTTCGACGATGCCTGACTTTTCGCCCCACCTCTTCATCAAATTTCGACTCGAATCCGCAAGCACATCGTCTCGAACACTTTTGGTTTGTATCAAACTCACTAATGATCGAAAGTAATCAGTGTTTGCCTGTTGAATCCTAGCTGCGCTTTCTGGAGAGACAAAGGGGGAAAACTCAAATCCAGCTAGAGGTAATATTGCTCGCTCGTCGATCACGCTGTTTTGAACAATCGCAAGACGTCTCAAATTGTATTCATTCATTTCCAGACCATATTCTGAAGACAGAAACTTTCCTAATTCTCGTCTCGGACTGGTTACCAGTGATTGCCATTCAGATGTACCCTCGGGAAAACGATCATGTCCAATCGCATCCATTAATGGCAGCAAATACGACTTCATTTCCGAAATGCGATTCATAAAACCGCGAAGTTCCAAATCGTATCCTTCGAGAAACTGCAAACGGACAGCGCCGCGTGAAAATATTTGTTCTCTGCCATTTCGGCGAACCGTGTCACTCCTAAGTGCGATGCTAGTCGATCGCGCGTTTTGCAAACGAAACACAGATATCGCATCAGCCATCTGCGAGACGTAGCCCTCAAACTGTCGCGTATTGCGAATGGCTTTCATCGGAAACCGAATATGAAGATGTACCGATCGAATTATCTCCGGAAACTTCTTTTCGACGGCATCCAATTGAGCAAATCCTCCAATCCACCGACAGGAACAGAACGAATTTCGCGATTGCCAGTTTTTTCAGTATCAAGCTCATTGGTAAAAAATCCGAAAGCATCGCGAATCTCCTCGAGCTCGCGGTCAGATCTCTCGCTTGTAAACTCAATTTCAAAACCGAAAGTAAAGTTCTTGAGAACTGCAGAAAGCTGTTCGAGAGTCGGGACGGCACCGTATGCTGGCATCCCCATCAGAAAGACAACGACAAACCCGACAGTGCGATTCACAGTAAGCCCTGTGCTAGAGAAACTTCCGAATCAATTCGATGAGGTCTTGTCCCCGAAACGGCTTCGGTAACATCGCATCCCCGTTGGCCGCAGCAAGTTTAGCATGCTCGTGTGGATGATTCCCAGAAATGACAATAAACTTCGTAGAAGGGTAACGTTTTCGCACTTCAACCATCAGTTCCCAACCATCCATATTGGGCATCATCACGTCAGAGACGACGAGTCTGACTGGATTCTTGCCAAGAATTTCCAAAGCTTCTCGTCCGTCCGACGCCCTATGCAGAGTGACTTCGGGGAATGCGATCTCGATCTGCATCTGCAGCAAATCGCGTAAATCAATTTCGTCATCTACCAAGAGAATTGCCACACGAGTTCCTTAGATTGCATTTCAAACTAACTATATTAACAAGTTCTTGACCGATTGGAATGCGCGCTCAAAAGTCCAAGTCTGTTTCGCATGATTATAACCTGCCAAGCGTCGTTCTTGAAAGTCATCCCATTGCGAAACCACGCGGTTCAATAGTTGCACAGTGTCGTCGATTTTTGTGACATCACAAAAATACGCAAAGGCGTTTAGGTTCTGAATCATTTCTTTTTCAGAAGTCGCAACTAGAGGAACGAGTCCGTACGCCAAGTACTGCGTGACTTTATTTGACGCGCCCCACATCGAAGACATATTCTTTTCGACATCCTTGTGGTCGTCAAAAATAGCGACTCCCAAGTCGTATCGGCAAGCAAGAGCCGGCAACTTTGCCGGTTCACGACAGTCATGAAAGTAGAGTCGCGACGAAACCCCTACATGCTCTGCGTGCTGGCAGAATTCCTTAAAATATCTGTCACCACCTACATAATCAGGAAGTATTGGTACAATGTGAAATTCCACATTTTGAAGCCGAACAAGTACTTCTATCAGATTCAATGGCACCCGATTCTCAACAAATGTTCCATGAAAGTACAATTTCAACCGACCGTCAAATGCCCGCTTACTGGGAGAGTGTACGAATTCATATTCTCGCGGAAAGTTCGGTAGCGCCACCTTGTTTAATTTGTATCCGCAGTATTGCTCCAGCAAGTTGAGACGCATATCATTCGGAGCGATAACAGCGAATCCGCGGTTCAACAACCGGCTTAGCAAAATAGGATCCATAAGGCGCGCAAGGCTCCTTCGCGGTATGGAACGGTCATATTCGACAAAAGCGCGCTTCGTGATCCCCCTTGTGATTGCTGCCAAAAGAATTGCGTATACACTCGTTCCGCTGACAAACAGATGAGAATAGTTCCCAAACAAAATTTGCCAGATTGCAACAAGGCTGAATCGCAATGAATTGATGACTCGGCGTATTGCCGAATTGCCTATGGGTAAAGAGATTTGATGAACGCCCTCTGGAAGGTTCATGTCGAATCTTTTGATCGTAACAGTGTGGTTACTAACTAGAGTGACTTGAGCATGTTCGTTAGAAGTGAGCTCGATGAGATTTTGCATGGGTGGAAAAAAAACAATGTCATATCGACATACAAACAGTATCCGTGGTCGCGAAACTGAACTCTCAGAGCGAAACATCACGTCTCCAAACGTCCGCATGAGGAATTTTACCTAGACATTCAGTGTATCATCGTAAGTGATTTGTGTTTAAACGGGAGGTCGTTGGAAAATATTTGCATAAGCAGCCCCCACATTTGCACTCACGATTCGCTGATTCTCAATCGCCTCACGGACTCACGAGTTTCCAAAGCACGTACGGACATAATATGTATCAGTATTTTCTGCACTTTTGCTTTCTCAACAACATGAGTGCGACCTTTTGCGGCAATCGCTAACCCGCAATCGAGCCTCGAGGCTCCCATTTTGACTAAATTTGAGAATGCTTGTACCGAAACAACAACGAGAAACAGCGGGAATGGACAACATGATTCGACAAATCTCATCGCGAATACTCTGCTGCGCGCTTTTTGTTGCGGTGCCAGCGTGCGACGAGACCCTCGACAAGAGCGCCGCGCTCAAAAAGAACAACACCGACATTTCAACTTCATTTTCTGTTGTCGAAGAAACTTCGCAAGAAGGTAATGGCGAAGAAGGATTCCAAGTAATCTTGGGAAAATCGATGCTCACCATCCCTGCAGGCTCCGTGTCGCCGCAAGTCAAACTGAAGGCAACGATCAAACGAATCTCGAGCGACGATTCCGTAATCCTGTCAGGTACTCAAGATGCGTATGCCGTAGAAATCACCGACCTAGACACGCATGAGCCATTTGCGGTTTCATCCATCCTGAAACCCTTCACTATCACCACAGAAATGGATGGGACTTCATCTGATAAAAATGACTTGATGATTCGTAACTATGACGGCAGCGGCAGTTACTATTCCGCAGAAGACGTCAATTCCGCTCAGTTTTCTTTAACAGATTCTTCCGTAATTCAGTTTCAGATTCCCGTACATGCACCAACATCATTCGCATTTTGGTTTGGCGACGCTGCGTCTCAATCAACTGGAATGGAAAAATCCGTCTTTGCATCACTTGAGTCCGATGATGACGAATCGTCGATCCTCAAGAAGGCTCGACAATCTCTTGCTACCGCAACGTTAGCCTCGACCACCGCCACAACGGTCAAAAGTCAAGACAGCGGAGCTCCCGTCGACGGTCTGCAGTTACATCTAAAGTTTGAAGAGACACAATCAGGCACAGTCAATAGCAGCAGCGATTTTGCGGACAGCAGCCCCAAAGGCTTTCACGCATCTGTTTTCACGCAATCATCAGGCGCGGTTCAATTTGGGCGCTTGGGAAAAAAGGGGCGAGGCGTAGAAATGGTTGATTACGCGATGCAAAGAAGTAAGCGCATCCAGATTCCTGATAACAATGCTCTATCAATGGCAGGAGAGGGGCAATCGCTTACCGTGCTTTTGTGGCTAAAATTGCCCATGGGATTTGCCGGACAATCGGTCGTGATGGACAAACGTTTGCCCAATGATCCGTACCGAGGCTTTCACATGTTTATTGATGACGGTAGCCTCTACTTTCAAGTTAATGACTCCTCTTGGCTAAACCGCGGTCCATATTCGTCACAGCTCAATGACGGCAACTGGCACCACGTCTCTCTTGTATGGAACGCTACTAACAAGGTTGCTCGCATCGAAGTTGATGGAAATTGGGTGACTCCCTCTGAAGGTGTAAGCATCCAAGGCATCAGCACTCTTGATAACACCAGCCCGCTTGAGATCGGTGGGCGATGTCATCTCGAATTCGGTGCATTCGTTGGTACGATGGATGAATTTGCCATATTCAATCGCGCACTGGCGCTGGACGAGATCAACGCATTCGCGAACTAGCACGAACTTCCTTCTAAACATTGCTTCGGGAAAATGGTGGAGGTAAGCGGAGTCGAACCGCTGGCCTTCTGAATGCAAATCAGACGCTCTACCAACTGAGCTATACCCCCAAATCGGGAAGGCCACGGAGTTTGCTACAACTAAACGCGAGTTTCAAGCCCATTGTTTGAACGATTTTACTTTGTTAACCTCAGAATCACTGCAAATCGGGTAAAGGGGCGAAAAATGGGCGGGTTTTTACCAAATAGTCGCGGATCATTCATGCTGGATCTCGTGGTCGTCGCCATGGCGTTAGTCATTCCTGTTATGGCCTTCAGCATCAAGCTGGTCAAAGAGAAGTATGCCTACGAAATCCACAAGAAAATTCAACTGTTGCTTGGAATTGTCCTCCTGATCGCCGTGATCGCCTTCGAAGTCGAAATGCGCATGGTTGGCTGGACACACCTCGCCGAGACGTCACCATACTATCCATCCCCTTTGTTTCCCCTGCTATACGGACACATTCTAATAGCAACGTCGACCACCGTTCTATGGATACTCACGATTTTTGGCGCCTTGAAGAATTTTTCAAATCCGCCGCGTCCCAATGCGTACTCGGCTAAACACAAGAAACTCGGAAAGTCCGCCGCGGTCGGTATGACGCTTACGGCCATTACGGGATGGATTTTCTATTACATGGCGTTTATCGCTTAGTTTGATGCGATAAACTTTCGCCACGCTTCAACAACATCTTTAGGTTTGGATACGGTGATCTCGTGCCCGCCTTTTGCAAACGGAATCCATTCAGCTTCATGCAGTTCTCCGTGAAGGAACTCACTGTTTCTCATGGGCACAAACATATCATCCAACGAAACCATGACAGCAACGGGCATGCATAATTCTTTGAGACGCGAACGCACATCAAATCGCGCAGCAGCGAGCATCTGGAATGCTGCTAATTTGTAGCTCGTCGGTTCCGTCTGTTCGGTTTCAAGCCATTGATCAACCAGTTGGTTGAAGCGCTCTGGCGAAACATCCGCAATAAGATAATGAGCCGCTGCTTCAATGGCGCGGCGAGCATTCGCGCCTGCGCTGAACGATCCCAACATCGCCCTAGGTGATATTCTGGGGTACAGAAAGCCGCCCGAACTAGAATTTAGTAATGTGAGCGAACGAACCAATTGCGGCGACTTCAAAGCAAGCGCCATGCCGATCATTCCACCCATGGAAAGTCCGAAAACGTGCGCGCTCTCGCATTCGATATGCTCCAGCACCGCTTCCACATCATTTGCCATTTGTTGGATGGAGAGCGACCAATCGGCACGCAGAGCATTTGACCGACCGGTTCCGCGATTATCTACTAGAACGATTCGAGCGTTTTTACTCATCTCGTCCGCAAACTGATACCAATGCGATGACGATCTCGTGAGTCCATTGATGAGCACAACGGTCGCACCTTCGCCGCGCAACTCGTAATACAGTCCGGACTTTTCGCCCTTTAAAGTAATGTATGGCAAGATGTCCTCCCACGAAGTCCGCAATACGATAGCGGAAAAACCACCAGATTTGCCAAGAAATTAAATGTGTCCAATTTTGCACACGCTGTATTGCACCGCAACGCGGGTTATAATCATTGCAGACTATTGCCACCATAAAGGGAGAGAACGCCATGAACAGAACCTTTGCGATCCGCCTCTTGGCAGCGATCACAACCTGCGTAGCACTAACGGCAGCATTGCATGCCTGTGGAGCGCGCAAAGGCGACACTTCAGCAAGTGCTCCAAGCATGAATGAATTTGAACGCGCGATGGCCAAGCAAGCAGATGCTCACGGCATTCCGCTTCGTTTCATGCTGGCGGTCGCCATGTATGAATCCAACATCACTTCTCAACCATCACGCATCCCGTATGTTGGACAAGATCGCAAGAGCCTTGGCTTCACGGTTGCTGAAACTGCCTTCGGCGTTAGCCGCGCCACGCTTGGTTTGACAGATGCTGATACGGGTGATGACTTTATGGTTCAGGCTTCCGCTTACGCAGCTTGGATTGGCGGACAAGTAAAGGACCTCAAACTAAATGCCAATCCACAAACAGCTGAAGAAAAGTACAACTGGCTGTGGCAACTCGCCAACTTGCATCGCTTGGGTGACGAATACACGCGCGAAAATCGCGTGATCTGGGCCACTGGCCTGATGAACCTCATGAACAATGGTCACGTCTGGCAGGACGCTTCAGGTAAAAATAGAGTTGTCCTTGCAAAAGAAAATCCTCCGATGGACGTCATGAACTTTCCCAATGAAGGTCAAAAGTGGATGACGCTCAACTTGGAGCAGGGTGAATTGCGCAACACCAAGCAACTAGAACTAATCACTCATCCGGGCAATCAAGTTAACACTCCGACACATATCGAAGTCATTCATTGTCCGCTGAACTTGTCCGCATGCATCGAAATCCAGAATGCAACTGACGGACAAGATGATGCTCGCTTGCGTACTCACTACATCATTCCGCAAGACGACACCATCGTCAGTCGTCCCTTGCAAACCTCACCGCACGAGTTTGCCGTCGAACACACCAATAATGACGGAAGTTCACGTTTGATTGACGACGCCATTGTCATTATGCTCGTCGGTAACTCCGGTCGCTACGACCGCAACGGCGTGCGCGTCAACGCAAATCCAACATGGTTTACACCTTGGCAACTCAAAGAAATGGGCAAACTTGCTCATCGCATTTGCCAAGTCATTACCCAAAGCAGCGAAGCGACCAGCGTCAGCGACTGCCTAAACTCACGACACGAAAACGGCATCCGCTTTCACTTCCAACATCCCCAAGCAGAATCATACAAGTGGGGTGAGATTCCGGACTTCGACGAAATCATTTTCAATCAATACGTCAAAGACACCAATACGGACGGCGAAGCCGTCTTCGAGTTTCCAAACGCAGCAAAGCGCGTTGATGCCGGTGACGAGTTTGAATTCAGCGTGCGCTTTCCGGTGACAAGCCGTCGCGTCGTTATCGAACGCGCGGTTCGTTGCCCCAACCAAAAGATCGTATGGGCCACAACCCAAAGCATTGCGGTGAATGCAAAATCCAAGAAGACGTTCAACTACGAGATATACGATGGCGGACCGAATGGCGATGGTCACTACTTCTTGCGCGCACTCGCGTACGACAACGACGAAAACCTTGTCGGCTGGGCAGTCGATGATCTATTTGTCGAAAATTTCGATACGTCGACCAAGGCCGGCGATGCAAAGGCTTGCTTGCGGAATGGTACGTAAAATCTAGTCATCTCGACCAGAGGGAGAGATCCCTGACGGTGTTCGGGATGACGCTGGTTTTTTTATGGCCACAATAGGTATTCGTTGGAGATAGGGTTATCGTACGACTCGACTTGCGGTTCTCCCGGCCGTTCTTTCAGGACCTTCTTGGTAAGTTCCATGTCTCGATAAGAAATGAAGGTAGTTTTGCCGTCATCGTCTATCACCTGAAGGGTGTTGGGATGACGAGGATTGACGTTTTTCACAGTGAGCTTATCCCCACTGTCAAAGTCATCGCTGTACTTGCGTGTCAAACGCACTTCGTCGGTAGGAAGTGCTTCATGTAGTTTTGGGGGTGGCATCCGTCGAATAACCTTTTTCACGCCACCCTGATAGTAGGTGACATTGTATGGTTTTCGATCGAACTTGATGGATTCGGCCAAAACAAAACTCCCCAAAGGACGCGGTTTGCAAAAACCACATAAACCTTTGGGGATATTCGGAATCAAAATTAGAAACTTGAGCTTAAATCACAAAATAATCAGTAATTTAAGGTTATTAGATGATTTCACGGCCCGCAATATAGCCCGTGCTGCGGGTGTTGCAGCCACAAGTACGGTTTCCGGCGGACTCGAACATTGAGTTGCAGGAAATGCAGCGGCGAATTTTGATCTTGATGGGTGACAGATTTGCTAAACGACGCGCATGATTTTTCAGTTCGATATCTTTAACAACCGATGGTGGCAGACGCTTCACCTTGTTGGACGAAAATGGGACTTGGGAATTTTCTCCGAGAATTGGCATAATGCCCCCTTACCGACGTAATTGAATCGTTCTTTGAGTCAAAAAGCTCAAAAATTATACAGAGATTTTGGGGTAATTCAATGAACTTCTCGATTTCACAGTCATTACCGACCTTTGTGACTGTTATTGCTTCACTTTTTCTCACCATGTCAGGCTGCCAAACAACCAAACCCGGAAGGTCGGTGGCCGCTAAAGTGGTACCGACGGAAAAATCAGCCAAGCCAGAGCTACTGACCGACCTCCTAGGAGAGTTTGACGCCGATGAGGGCGACGACTCACGTGACAAGTCGATGTGGGTCGGAGTATCGACCCCTGCCATTTCCCAAATCTATCCGCATTTACAAAAGTTTGGTGGCAACCTCGTGTTGGCAAATCGCCGCCTCCAGCTCGTTTTCTCAGGGCGCGGACACAAAATGCAAAAGTCTGGCCTTCAGCCTCTTTTGCTTGCCACATTCATTTACCAGAACGATGCGTGGGTCGAATCGAAGGCGTTGGGACGAATGTTTGTTCGCGCAAAGGAGTTCAGCAATAATCTCTTGTTTCACAGTTTGGACGTCGAACAAAATGGCAACTCCGTTGTCGTGCAGATGTCGTTCGGCCCTTCTCAGTCTTCGCCGCCAGTTGCGGCCGTTGCCGTTTCGCTGCGCAAGGATCATCGCATGGTCACTGCCGGTTTGATTGAAACAAAAGCAATGGGGGGCGCGAAACGTCAGATCAATATCGATCTGTTCACTGAAGTCCCGTCCGAGATGGGAGATGCCGATAAGCTGTACGAACCAAACGTCACCACCTCACAGCCGTTTGTGTGGAGTCAATGGAGTGCATCTGGCACAAGTGCAGCTGCATTAGGAACTCCTGTTACCACACGACAGACAGCCGATGCTCCTAATTTACTTCGATGGTCATTGAAGTCTTCGCCGATGATCCTATTCTTTGGACGAGAAGAGTCTGCACTATCCTCCGTAATGCGTCAGAGCACCAAGCAATGCTTACGCTATAACCAATCCACACCAACCGACCTTACTAAATGGTCTGCCGCCAACGCGGATACTGAACGTTGCTTGCTCGATCAAACACTGCAAAAGACTGTTCTCGCTGAGATTGAATCAAGCAATGACAACGAACAATCTGGCACAACAGTCCAATCTCGCAGACTTGCACTGACCAACACAGATGTTGCCAATCGGTTTGCGACCATTGAAATCCTCCCCGAAGAAACTTTGCGGGTTCGCGTGCCTTCTGGCAAAGACTTGTTTCTTGCTGATTTTGAGCAACCCAACCTGCCGGACCCGATCTCTGCACAGGATCTGGTTGATGACGGCGGCTCCTATTTTCCCGAAGATCGAAACTGGGGCGAGCTCGAGATCCAACCACTAAGCCAAGACGAAAAACAAGGGGTGAGCGGACCAAGTATTTTGAAGATCAGACGAGTTGACTCGCAGAATGCGGCCACGGAGTTTCACTTTGAAGATTTGCAGCGCATTGGCTTTAACACGTTTTCCGTTGAGTCTTGGCCTATTAGTTTGGAACTACCGCAAGGGCAGTACCATGTGGAGATCATCAATGGCGAAAACTTTGCTTCGTGCGCGACTCAGATCGGCGTCGTTGAAGACGAGAGCTCACTTTGCTTTTGCCGCATGGTTCAACAAGGATTTCGCGCCAAAAATCGACGTAGTTTGGCGTTTGCCAATGCCCATCCAGACCTCGATCCCACGGAATTGGCCGCATCGCTGGGAGCCAACGACCTCGCCGTAACGGTATCAGACTCTGAACTTGAAGAAAGCGATTTCGATCAAAAGACGATGTTGAACGTTTCCGTTTCCAACAAGAACGCAGACGTGTCCCTTTCTGCGTGGCCTTTGTCCCCTAAGATCAATCGCACATGGCAAGACTACATCAACCGCAATTCTGATCAGGATCGCCTGTTGGCGTTTTCTTCATTCATCAAGAAGTTTGCGCCGAAGGCCATGCTTGTGCTGGAATGCCCCTCACTAGCCATCGCCCTACCCCAATACATCGACTACTTGCAAAAGATTCGGCCTGATCAAGTTCGCATCTTCAATTGCCCCGCCTTTGAACATCAACCTGAGTCCACGGCCACGGTCATGACGAACATCGCGCGGATGAATCGTCCGGCTGCGCTGCTGCCCTTTGTCAATGATGAAGACCGCATGCCACTGATGAAGCTGCCCAATATTTTGATTGATAGCACGGTACCACGCACAGATGCAGCCTTGATCGAGTCCTTGAAGAGTGGCGCATATTCTATCCAATCATCAGGTTATCTGGGCGCCCCTGAGAAACAGCGAAGCGATATTCCTCGTTTTCAGACACGACGCGCCGCAAACAACTACGTGACCTCGGCGGAAATCACCTATGCCTTATCCCCACATTTAAAGGAGCAATACATCGAAGTGTGGACCGAACAAGGGCGTTCAGCAACCGTTAAACTACCTGAAATGACTAAGGATAATTCTGTTCGCGGGTTGTATGTCAGCTTTGAATCCGGCGAACGACCCAAGTGGGTCCGTATGGAATTGCGCGGAAAGTTGGAAACGGGAACCAATCAATCGCTCGACCGTCTGGCAGCCGCGACCAATTTTAGCCGTGTCGAATAGACAGATTTGATGCTAATTGTGAGTCCGCATAACAATTAGCAAATTTCGAATCAAAGGTTGCATCGAGTTATGTCAGCTAGCTTCATTCCTCAAGAAATCATCCGAGCCAAAAGAGATGGCCAGAAGCTGACCGCTGAGCAACTCAAAGGGTTCTTTGCGGGATACCTAGCAGGCGACATTCCAGACTATCAAGTTTCGGCCATGCTCATGGCAATGTTACTCAAGGGACTCGACCAATCTGAGACGGTCACCATGACCAAGATCAGCTGCGACAGTGGTAAGACTCTCTCGTGGCCCTATCCCAAAAACCTCGTTGTCGACAAACACAGCACCGGTGGCATTGGTGACAAGACTTCTTTGATCCTCATGCCTTTGTGTTTGCTAGAGGGTTTGAAAGTTCCGATGATTTCTGGGCGTGGTCTCGGCCACACCGGTGGCACACTCGATAAACTTGAATCCATTCCCGGCATGAATCCCAAGCCGAGTCTTTCACAAGCTGAAACCTTGATGCGTGAACTGGGCGGCGTCTTCATGGGACAAACAGAAGAAATCGCGGCTCTGGATCGACGGCTGTACGCATTGCGAGATGTAACCGCGACGGTCGAGTGTCGTCCGTTAATTGTGGCCTCCATCCTTTCCAAGAAACTCGCTGAGGGACTGGGAGGTCTAGTTCTTGATGTAAAGTTCGGCAGCGGTGCGTTCATTGCGGATCAACGGGAGTCAAGATTGCTCGCCGAGCAGTTGGTAAGCGTCGCCAAAGGTTGTGGCCTGAACACGCAAGCATTTCACACCTCTATGGACTCTCCTTTGGGAACCGAAGCAGGTAATTGGCTTGAGATTCGCGAGTGCATCGACGTGCTCCAAGGCAAAGGACCAAGCGACTGCCGCCATCTCTCACTCGAACTCGCGACCGCGATGGTGCGCATGGCATACCCCAATCGTGACGTGGAAGAAATCCGCAAAACACTCAACGGCCATCTACAAAGCGGCCGCGCTTTCGAAATCTTCTGCAAATTGATTCGCGCACAGGGAGGCGACGCAAATGTTTTGTCCTCTCCCGCGAAGATGCCAAATGCAAAACTAGTTCATCATCTGAAGAGTTCTACCTCTGGATACGTCAAGTCAATCCAAGTCCGAGAACTGGGCGTGGCAATTGTTGAACTTGGAGGAGGCCGCAAGAGTGCCTCCGATAAAATCGATCCACTTGTCGGATTGAGTAAGCTCTCGCCTGTTGGCACAAAAGTCAGCCAAGGCGATGTGCTTTGCGAAATTCATGCGAATGATGATGAATCTTTACGTCTTGCTACCGAACGCGTGCTTCGTGCGTATTCGATTGGCTCGACCAAACCAAAAACTCATCAACTCATCTCTGAGGTGATTCAATGAGTCTCACTCTTACTGGCCGAATTGATGCTGCCGCCAATTACATGCGAAAAAAACTCGACTGCGACTGGAAACACGCAACGATGGTCGTGCTTGGCTCTGGTTTCAAAGCGTTTGCTGACAGCGTAAAACCAAAAGGTTCTGTTGAGTTCGCCGACGTTCCTGGATTTTCCGCTCCGAAGGTACAAGGCCACGGCTCATCGCTGCTGGTCGCAGAATCTGACGGCAAGCCCATATTGTTGGCTACGGGACGTATCCACTTGTATGAAGGCCACACAGCACACGATATCGTTTTGCCCATCCGAGCTGCGGCAAAACTCGGCGTCAAGTCGGTGGTTCTCACCAATGCTTCGGGCAGCGTTAATCCAGCGATCAAGCCCGGAACGATTTTGGACATCCGTGATCACATCAACTTTACCGGTAAAAATTGTCTCGTCGGCGCGAACGAACTCGGCGCACAATTCGTCGATATGGTGAACGCCTATGATGCGGATTGGCGCGGACGCATCAATGCACAGCAAAAACTTACTTCGGGGGTTTACTGCGGACTTGTTGGCCCTACGTATGAAACACCAGCCGAAACCGCCGCATTTGGACGCATCGGTGCCGACGTCGTCGGCATGAGCACCGTGCAAGAAACCATTGCAGCTCGACAGTTAGGCATGAAAGTCGTTGGGCTATCTCTAGTTACGAACTTTGCAGGTGGCCTCGCCGCCTCCGTTAATCACGAGGAAGTTTTGCACGAAGGAAAATCCAGAGGCGCTGAACTCTCCAAGATATTAAACGTCGCCATTGCGACGCGACCATAGAGGATGCCACATGCTTGAAAAGCTAAAGACCCGCACATTGATTGACGAAGCCACACTGCAGGCACGCATCACCGAACTGGGTAAGAAGATCACCGCAGATTTTCGCGGCGAAACCGTAACGATCATTGGAGTGTTGAAAGGGTCATTTATCTTTTTGGCGGACCTCGTCCGTAAAATCGATCTATCGACTCGCATTGAATTCATCGGCGTATCTAGCTATCACGGAACAGAGTCAACCGGACATGTTCGCATCACGCAGGATTTGACCACAGAAGTCAAAGGCAAGAACATCATCGTTGTCGAAGATATTGTCGATACTGGGTTGACCATGGATTACTTGATCAACACTTTGCGCGTGCGCGAACCCAAAGCACTAAAAATCTGTACGCTATTGTCCAAACCAGAAGCGCACATGATGAAAACGCAACTGGACTATATCGGCTTTGAAATTTCTAACGAGTTCGTGATCGGCTACGGCCTTGATCTCGATGGCGAGTATCGAAACGTTCCTTACATAGCCCAAGTCATCAGCGATTAATTTTTCCCGCCCATTTCCGCGTGGCTATCAGCCACGCGTAGTTTGAACAATAGCGCGCACCCGATTTCTCCATACGTTGCCATTTCGCCATCACTCCAAGACGGTAACAAAATAAGATCGCCTGCATCAGCGAACACACGTTCAATCTCAGCTCCGATTAAAGCCTGCGTAGGGAACTGCCGCGTAGCTGGTAAATGAAGCCTTGTGACGGATAAACCATCCTCCGGAGCCTTGATAATCACCAGACCATGGTAGTCTTGAAATGATGAGCCGGCCGGATTCGATGAAACCAAAGGCGTGGGCTGCCCCCCAAACTTACAGTAGTCGAACAGTGGGAGGACTCCCCATTGCTGGTCATGTTTAAGGATTACAGGACGCTTGAGTACGCGCGCCATCCGTGCGCGCCATTCGGCTTGAAAGTCGTCCATGACTCGATGATTTAGCAAATGTCGCAGATAGTTGCTCCGCCTCATAGCTTCATATTCGTCTGAGTAATATTGATCCGATTGTCGGCTGAGCGACGTTGCCTCAAACTCCTCTAATGCTCGTTGTATCCGCATCAACATCGCACCATTGATCATGCGCGAAGCTTTAGCGATCACGCCATCACTATGATCTAGCGTAGCTCTTGGATGGGTGCGAGTCGATGCGTTCAGCAATAATTTAGAATGAATGGATGCGTGCATGAACATGAATTGAGCTCCTTTGCTTTTTCACTAGCAAAGCAGTTTGCATGCCAAAGATCTCGTGACGGAATGTTTGGAAATTATGCGATTAGAGAGTAAATTTTGGTTCAAACGACAGACCACGTGGCCGATCCTTGAACCAAATGATCGGCCTAGCGAACAATGTAATCCAAGTCAGACCAGTCATGAATGAAGGGGATTCCTTGGCAGCAACGAATCTGCAAACCGTCCCGCATGATGAAGCCATTCTGCGCAATCTTGGCGAGGGTAATCTGTTCAAATTTGTCCAAAGGCATCCAGTTCGGTTTCACCGCGCTGCTAGATGATTCCCCGTACGGGGTAACTAGTGCAACGCACTGATCATGCACCATCAATAGCTCATGAGGTGGCATCAGCTCCAGCCTTTGAGACTTGAGTGTTTTCATGGCCTGTCGCCACCTAGTAAGTCGATTGAGCCCACTACCGGTCAGAAAACTCGGCTTTGCGACTGATACGACAAGCCCGCGTCCGTCGCTACTGTGAGCCAGAACTAAAAACGCACGGAAGTGGGCACCCTCGCCAATCATCAGTACATTTTCCAGCGACGAGAACCGGCCTTCGCCCAGTCTGAGCATCGACTCAAACCTAGATCTATCAAATGACTGGTAAAAGGACTCCCGAAGCCAGTTTAAGTCCTGCGTAATGCTGAAATCACGCAGTTCTGACTCGGAAACATTGGATTCTTTTGATCGGTTCCACCACATTCCCCTATATTACCGTAACTTCAGGTATTTTTACCACCATCACACCAAGCTAGTGGCTTGGTTATGGTTTGTCGATTCATTTGACACGTGTACTAATTACGATGCCGACTTTGTCAGTTGACCCACGACCCTCGACAAGATTATTGAACAATTAGGCCAAAATCGATCAATTGGGGTCGATTGGTGGCTGGCACAACGATTGCTCAGAACAATGGTGAGAGGCTCCGTTGCCTCCGTTGCTGTTGAGCTGAGTGTTTAAAGTTGAAGAGGAGTCGGTATGAACGGTGAAAATCAAACAGAAGAAAAAGTCATCAACATGTTCGCCAAGCGCGATACACAAACCCAATCTTCCACCTCCAAGCCCAAGACGTCTGAAGCGGAAACCTCCTTTGCTGAGTTGATGAAGAAGAATGCAGAGAATTCCGAGCGGATGCGAAAGGAGCGCAACAAGGCCAATCGTTCCGTTTTGAAGTCGTATCGTATTAAGTAATTGAGTGTTAGTGCCCGCAGCGAAAGCTGTTATTCCTTCTGCCGTTGTAGTTGCTGTTGAGTGCCTAAGCTGTTGTCGAAACCTGAACTGATGTTGAAAGCGGGAAATTTTATGGAAAAGCATACTAGTGAAGTCGTTAGCCTCGTTGATTTTCGTCGTAAGAAAGAAACGAAAGAAGAATTAGGTCAGGGTCGCAACCCATTGTATGTAAGCCACATGCAGGGAAAGAGTGCTGGCAGCCCGCACCTACAAAACAATGAGTCTGAAGATTTCGGTGAGCGTCTCCGTCGCATTCGTGCAAGCCTTGAGAGAATCAATTCCATCATGAATGACCTCAAAGGCAAGAAAGACGGAGTCCAAACGTCCGTACATTAATAGGTGTCTGAAAACAAATTGAAGGGCCGGTCAAATAACCGGCCCTTTTCATTTTTGCGAAAAAATTTCTAACGCATTATTTCCATTACTCGCCAGCATCGGAACTAGACGGAGGAACCAAACAGCCGCCGACCACACCGTTGTACTCTCCCGCTTGATCGTCAGTAAACTGGAAGTCCATGACGACGGCCCCTCCCTTCTTTTCTGGGATGACCGGGAAGCGAATCTTTCCTTCCTTCACCGTAATATCACCGCAAACCGACAGTTTGTTTTCCGTGCGGCGAGGCTCAAAACAATCGTCCACGACTGGATAAACGAAGTCGGCTTTTGGCCATTCTTGCAGGCTAACAATAATGTTCGGACGAATGGAAAAAGCAGACTCCCCAGCAGGCACATCTTCGCTGGTGAGAACGAACCAGACGTACTCGCCATCGGCGTTCGCTTCACCCATGCCTGTGCCAAATTTCGTCTTACTATTTACTTCAAGGCCGTTTCGACTGCGGACCTTCGACGTGATTGACTCAGATCCACACTTTAAGGAAGCTGCCAACTCGTCGGCGGACATAGCACCTTCTTCGTCACCTTTGGTGAAGGCATCTGTCCGAATCTTGCAACTCACGAGCGCGCTTGAAATCGAAAGCAAAAAACTGCCGAGCACTAAACGATTGCACATGCGCTTCATAGTTGCTTCCCTCCGTGACTGACATCAAAGCCACTGACAATGTTTTCGCCCATGCGCGGCACAATCAGCGTTCCGTTGATAGGATCAAATCCGATATCTGCTGCACCTTTGAATCCACCAAAGATTTGTTTTGTTTCGCCTTTGGCGGAGACTGTAAACACTTTACCAGCTTTCCAGTCAGAAACGTAAAAACCGCCTTTGCCATCGGCTTCGAGCCCGTCAAGATTGCCGAGAGGCTTAGTCAAAAAAGGCGCTCTTTGTTTTGTTTTCAAGTCAAAGTAGTAAATGCGTCCCAGGGTCTTCGTGCTCCAGTCTGCAGCCAAGCCGCTACCCCACGATGCGACAAAAAGTTTCCCATCGTGAATGAGGAGACCGTTCGGCGATTCTAATTCTGCACCTTCGGCAAAGGTTTCAACTTTGCCATCGGCGATTCTGAAAATCTTTCCACCAACTGTGTCCGATACGTAAACAGTTCCTTCCGCATCAACAGCGACGTCATTAAGAAACTTTGCACCAGGGACTTGGATGGTGGACATAATGATGCCGGCTTTGGGATTGATCGAAACTACAGCATCGATATCCGAAACCCACAACATTCCTTTGCGAGAGCGCATACCCTTGGGAGCATTCAGACCGGAGATCCACGCAGATTCGAGAACTTTTCCTTCTCGGCTCAACTTGGTAATCGTGCCCTTACCGTCCTTTTGGTCGGGCTGACCGATGACGTTGGAAACATAGATGTAGCCGGTCTCGTCGTCAAAGTAGGCACTCTCAGGAGCAGAAATTCCATCCGTTGCTTCCCATCCATTTGCCGGAACAGTTTTGCCGGCGGGAGCCTTATCGGCTGCTATGGCAGCTGTCGACAAGAACAGCGCTAACAAAGATAAACTTGTGTGAACAACTTTCATGTCTGGTCTCCCGTAATTATGTTGTAACCGGCTCGCCAGTTTTCTTCCGACGCGGAGCCTTTGCAGCTTTCGCACCGTCGGCGGCAGCGTCGTCACCCGCAGGTGCCGCAGCATCACCTTCTTCACCTTTGGCTTTTGCACTCTTTCGCTCTGGAAACTCAAATGCGAATCGACCACCATCTTGCAGTGTTAACTTTGCAGCGAAGGGACGGCCTCGCTTAGAGATAAAGCGCTGCAGCACAGGCGTGGCTTTGGTCGTAATAAGTGCTACCACTTCTTCTCGTTTCATCTGTCGCTTGCAAAGCACGCGTGGAAACGAAAAACCTGGCGGCCGCGGTTCACCGGCGTCGCGCAATTTCTTCGCCGATTCACAGATGAAATCATTCTGGGTTTCAACCACCTGGCATGGCACATCGTGGTGAACCGGACACTTGCCTAGCGGTTCAGCGTTGATTGTAACTGGTTCGGCATTGCCTTCGGCAACAGATCCGGTATTGCGCTTGATCAGCGTGCTACCATCAAGTTTCAAAATGGCTTTGTACATTTGACCGTTAGGATCGCGGAACCCGTCGAGCTCGTGCGTCTCTTTCTTTGAGAGAAGCAGGCGAACCGTACCACGGTCCATGTAGCGACCGTAAAAATCTTTCCAAATCAAAAACTCACACGCCTTGGTGCCTTCACGCTTTGTACTCTCGGTACAACCGTAGAACCATGCGCGTTCGAAAACTTGTCTCTGGCAGCGAGGGCAGTTGCCTAAGGAATCGTCGTCAGGATAAATTTTTTCGTAATCAAACGTACGAGCAGCTTCGACGACTGCACGCGCAATGTCCGCAACTTCGGACATGAAACTTTCACTTGTCCTTTTACCCTTTTCGACTTCGTTCAAGTGCAACTCGAGACGGGCCGTAAGCTCTGCGGACGTCAGCCGTTCGGCATGGATGCGATGCAAAATGTCGATGAGACGAATGCCCTTGGCCGTTGGGCGAAGAGCTGAATCGACGTATTCTTTGTGCTTCAAGTTTTCAATGATGTCAGCACGAGTCGCAGCCGTTCCGAGACCTTCAGCCTTTTGTAATGCCGAAGCAAGTTCTTCGTCTTCGACTTGGCGTCCGGCATTTTCCATCATACTCAACAAACCCGCTTCACCAATACGAGGCGGCGGTTTGGTGTCGGCGGTTTCAAGATCGACCTTATTCGTGGTGATGGTAACGCCGCTTGCTTGATCTTGACCTTCGACAAGTGCCGGCATCTTGATGTCGGCCTCGTCTTTTTTGTCACGTTCAAAGACGGCCAAATATCCCGGTTCTTTCAAAATCGCAGGTGGACGCGTGCGGAAACTGTGCCCTGCGACGATCGTTTCGCGCTCGACTTCTTCAAAGATCGCTGGAGGAAAAAACGCTGCGAGAAATGTACGCGCGACCAAATCAAAGAAACGCGCGTCATCACCTTCAAGCTCCGCTACGACACCCGTTGGAATGATGGCAAAGTGGTCGCTGACTCCACTGTTGTCAAAAATCTTCTTTTCATTCAAGCGACCGTGTTTCTTCAGATAAGCTGTATGCGGTGCAAACGTTGCTGAATCACCGAGCGAGCCCATGATGCGGTCAACTTCTGGACGATAATCTTCCGGCAACACACGTGAGCTAGTACGCGGATAGGTCAATACCTTGTGACGTTCATAGCACCGCTGCGCCGCCGCAAGCGTGCGCTTTGCTGACCATCCAAACCGGCGGTTAGCTTCCTTTTGCGCAGACGTCAAATCAAACAGAAGCGGAGCACTACGCGTCTTCGGCTTACGTGATTCTGATGCCTTGCCTGACTTTCCGTCGATGTCAGAAACAATTTTATCGGCAAGATCTTTAGAAAAAATTCGATCTTCGCGAAACTCGGAAAACTCACCTGCCTTCTTGAAGTTCGGGTCAAACCATGTGCCTTCATACTCATGATTTGCAGCTTTGAACTTAGCATGAACTTTGAAATAGGGCTGTGGTTGATGTTCTAGAACCTTTAGTTCTCGCTCGACCAACAGAGCTAGTGTTGGGGTCTGAACGCGACCAGCCGACCATGATGATCCACGCTGCGATTTTGATTTCAAACGGACGGTCAACGCACGGGTGGAATTCATGCCGATGAGCCAATCTGAATACGCGCGACACTCTGCGGCTGCGGCAAGACCTTCGTAAAGTTTTCCTTCTTTAAGTTTTGAAAAACCATCAACGATCGCTTGCTTGGTCATCGATTGCATCCAAAGACGTTTCACTGTCTTTTTGGATCCAGCGAACTTGACGATCTCGCGAAAGATCAATTCACCTTCACGCGCGGCATCGCATGCGTTGATCAAAGTATCGACATCTGCTCTTTCCATTAATTTGAGAATTACTTTGATCCGTTCCTCTTGACCCTCAAGCGGCTTCATCTTGAAAGTTTCGGGAATGATGGGCAGATCTGCTAACTTCCATCTTTTGAAAGCAGGATCAATCTCCTCGGGCTCTAACAAACCAAGAATGTGACCAACAGCATAAGTGCATACGTAACGATCCGACTCGTAGTACGCGCCGTTGTTTTTAGAAACGAAACCACCGAGAGCTTCAGAGATATCTTTCGATACCGAAGGTTTCTCGGTTATGATCAGTGCTTTTGCCATCTAGTATTCGGCCTTTCAGGATTTTCTCAATCATTTCAGAGAACGCCACAGCTACGCCCAAAAAGCTAGTGACAACTGTTGGAGGCCCCGAAAATGATTGAATTTTGGGCAGTATACTACCCATCATTAAGATGGGAAAACGAAATCGTTCGCCAATTAACGGCTGCCCATCCATTTTTACTTCTTTTGATTATGCACCCTTTTTCTTGGTGCTCGCAGCGTTGGCTCCACTACGAGATTTTGTGTCAGGAAGTTCGCCGAATTGGGCAGGTCTCTGCACCTGCGCAACTTCCGAAACACGTTTCAATACTTCCAATGTCGATTCAACATCAACAACAGGCTCGCCCCTCATTACATCCGCCACAACGCCGATACCCCTAACACCGGATGGTTTCTGCCCCGAATCTGTTCGATCTCTACGAGCTAGCGTATCGTTGGAGTCCGCAAATGCCTCTTTGTAGAACGGCTGCGGAACTTCAGTGACAGATGTCGGAGATTCTGCCAACGACGAACTAAGCTGCATATTGTTTTGTGCATTTGCTTTCATGTTGGGCGACAATTTTTGTTGAATGCCGCTTGGAGCGACATCCTGATCAGCTGGGGCTTGACCGGAAAATTGACTTTGCAAGCGCTGCAACGCTCCGCCTTGCATCAGCGGTTCGTTCAGACGAAATGAACCCGCAATGCTACTGTTGGATGACTTGCGTCGGCGCAAAAGTGCCAAACCAATCGCAGCAACTCCCCCAAGCGCAATGAGAAACACGCTCCACACCATCCACGACATTGATTTTTTGGTAGCTTTCAATGCCGCCTTGGACTTACCAACTTTGGATTCCTGTTTACTTACGCCCGTAGAAGATTTTTTATTTGGTGGCGACTTGGGTGGAGATTTCTTCTTTGCTTTAGTGCCGGTCTGCACAGCGAGAATCATCGGCTTGGATTCTTCACCTTTACGCGGAAAATTGGACTGACCAAATGCCATGGTCGCTGTAACTACAGCAGCAATGAGCAATATATTCTGTCTAAATGCACGTAACAACATACTACACCGATAATCTGGGTGATGAATTGACTTCCTGATCCTCTGGCATCACGTTTTCGCCAAAGTCATGCAACTTGATCTGCGAAAGATTCAACTTGTTGGCCAACAATGCATAACTCAAATACGCGGCCAATCGATTTCGATTTACAACCCATTCGGGCATATACGTCGGCTGTGTCAAAAAACCTGACTGGATCCAAGGCTCGAGATGCAAGACGTCGCCAAGCGTTACTCGACCGATAAAAAGATAAAGTGGGTACTCAACCTTCCGCGCTTCGATTGCCTTACGTAAGAACGTATGTACAGAAAAGAGTCCCTTTAGATAGACAATGTCTTTGGTGAAATACACGCCACCTGAAACCTTGCCTCCGCGAAAGATACGCGCAGCCGATTGAAACGACTCCTCTTCTGATTGTCCGCTGTTGAGGAAGAATTCAAATACATCGATGAAATCTGCGCCTCCGGCCGCTAGACCTACACCTTTGATCCGCAGGGCCAAACGTCGCAAGCGACTGAGATCCATCGACGCCGTAATCAATTCCGCGAACGTTGCCAACCCCTCTTGCGTACAAGTAGTGCGCGGCGAACCAAGACCCAAAGACTTCAATCGCGGCTGCAACCGACCGTTGATGGTTGTCGCCGTGTGAACAAACAGTTCGTGTTGAAGCAGTTGATCAACATCATGCTGCGCAAACGGCGTCTCGCCGCGAATGCGCACACGCTGTGCACCTGCGGCAGCTTTGGCCGCAAGATGATTATCGATGACAACATCGATCTTGCCTGCTCCAAAAAACTTATCGGCCTCTTTTTTCAAGACGTCAGCTACATGAAAGGGCGTCAGACAATGATCGTCGGCTTTGTCGGGCAAACTGTTATGCAAGTCTCCCGTCAAAGATATAAAATCTTCGGCAAGTTGGTAGTTGAGCACACCACCACTGACGACTGGAGAATCGTGATCGCCATAGATCTGACGTGAGAGTTCGAGGAACGTGGGATGCCCGCAGTTTTGCAGCATGACGGCTGCGTCGCGATAGCTGGCTGCAGTTGCATGCAAGAATTTTGCGATGGGATGATCAAAGTTGGTCATCGACATCACAGAGTTCAATTCATCGATGACTTGCTGCGATGCATATTTGCGTTGCTCAACAATGGGCAGATGGCGAGACTTGCGGCGCCAGTTCAACATGAAGTCTTGCATCACTTCCGCAGACCACGCCACGGAGCTAAGCACTTTGACGCTCGATGCGGCTTTCACCAGCCGAGTGTCTGCTTGCTGCAAGAGCTCCAATGTTTTTTCTGTTTCCTTCATATGCACCGGCTCCTTCCGCCCGTTGCATGCTTCGGAGCAATCAACAGTTTCATTAGAATTTTGGCGCAACTACCCCATAAGACTATGAAATCACGGGAATTTAATATTTTTCCTAAACTTTATCACGACATTGCCGAACGACTCCTGTGAGGGCGGTCGTCCTCGATCCATTTCTGTTGACTTATAGAGAGGTAAAAATGAAGATGACAAAAGTAACTCTCGCATCGCTGTCGTTGTTTGCTTTGGGTTGCGGGCAATTGCAGCTCGAAAACCTCAACAAGAAAAATGAAGATGATGGACTCACTGACGTAGTCCTAGATGAAGACACGCCCGAAGATTCCGACAATTCTACCGCAGAAGTGAAAATGACGTTTGCCAGCAATAGCGACGCTTCATTGGCATTGGTTGAGTCGGTCAGTCCAGACCCTTCGTCGTCTCCAAGCACATCACCATCTGCTTCGCCGTCAGCAGTTCCTGAGCCGACAGAAATCAAGGTTGGTGACGTCACCATCACCAAAGCCATGCTGAACATCGCCGCCATCAAAGTTAAGTCGATGAAAGATCGCTCGGACAAAGAAAAGTCCGCGGAACAGCAAGAGCTTACAAGCGACAAGTCCCTTGAAGACAAGCTAGATACGCTCGCAGGTGAACAAGTGTCCGATGACACCAAGTCCATCGAAGAAAGTTCCGCATCATTGCGTCAATCAGGCAAGCCCAGCAATTCAGGTTCAGGTTCGTCTTCTGCGAACTCCGGTCCTCGCAGCAAAGACGAAGCACTGGAACAACGCAAGTTGGCTGAAGACAAGCGCAAGGAAGAGATTCACGAAAACAAAGAAAAGTTGAAAGAAGCTATCAAGGAAGCAGAAGAACGTTTGAAAAAGAACGATCGCACCACCCGCTACGTTGGACCGGCATTGTTTGACATGATCGCAGGAAAGTTTGAAGACGACTCGGCACCGCAGTTTGATGCCATTTCTGGCACCTACCGCCGCATCGAATTCAAAGTACGCCGCACGTTCAACATCACCGACACAGAAGATCCAATGTACGGTAACTCTATGCACATCTCCGGCATGGTCAAAGTTGGAGAGAGCGACATTCCCTTCGTATTGGAATGGCACCGTGCTATGAACTTCCGCATCCGCGGCGCTGACGGCATCAAAGTCTCCGACGTAGATGCGCAAATGATGGTTGTTTTCGACGTAGCTAAGTGGTTTGAAGGCGTCGACTTTTCCAAGGCCAGCGTTGGCAGTGACGGCGTCATACGCATCGATAAACGAGATAACCATGCGATCCGTCACCAGATCCGCAAGAACATGAAGAAGTACATTCGCATGGGCCGCGACTCTTCAGGTGATGGCAAGTTGCAGACTTCTGAAACTGCGGCAAAGGGTGACGACAGCGTGGAAGATCCGGAGGAGCCAGAAGAAATCAAAGAAACAGAATCTTCTAGCTCAAGCTCCAACTAAACATTTGTTGAGTGATCACAGGAAGTCCGATCAGCAATGATCGGACTTTTTTTGCGTCCGCATATTCGAACAATTACGGAGCGTAGTATATTCCCTCAACCATGTTCCCCTTCTTCAGCAAAGCATCCGATAGCGGCGCACCCACGGTGGTTACACCGTCGATCTCGATGTCCGAGCTGTAGCTCGTATCCACGAGATATGGAACCACTCCAGTGGCTAGGCCGGTAAAATCGGACTTGATCCCAAAGCCAACAGTCGAAGAAGTCCAATGCAATGCGAACGTTAAAGGCGTCTTGGTGGTATTCAGTCCATTGATGCCGTTGGCGTTGGCGTACTTTGAATTGATGGTAGAAATAATATCAACCCCCGCGCCGCTGCCATCAACCGTGATATTCGAAAACGCGTTGTAATATAATCCCGCGCCGGGCTTGCCCTCTGCGTGAACAGCTGCCCCGTTTGCGTTCGTGACCCTAATGTTTCTGATGTAGACAAACATTCCGCCAGCCATCCATATGCCACTGTTTGCCAGCTTGCCAACATTGATGGACAAGTCCTTGATAGCAAAACGATCTCGTCCAACCCAGTTGGTGGGATTGATCACCTTGATCGCCCCTTCCGGAGCAGCAATGGTTGGATCTTGCATTAAGTTGATCGTGGCGTTACGGCCGTCGATGTATGCCGGTGTGTCCGCATTTCCAGCCATCGTAATCATTGGCCAGTTATAAACGCCATTGTTCACCAGCCTCACACCGAGACGCTTTTGCGCTGCTTCTTTGAATTTGTTCTTTACGTCCAAGATGGCATCCGTTGGCAGCACCTCGATTTCTGTTTGATTATTCGGATGCTGATACTCCGTCAGATACTCAGTAACGATTTTGGTCGGTTTGGCGATCGGAGTCGTCGCAGTGGCACATGCCGAAGTTGCAAGCGTCTTGCCTTTGTTGGCGATCGCGTAGCAGTTGGATTGGGTTTGCGCCAACAATGGACCGGCATTGCCTCGGTCCGCTTCTGGCCCAATTCTTCCTCGGTAAAAGAAGTCCGATGACCGGTCGAGTCTAACCATTACAGATTGAGCATTTCGAGGACACCAGACCATTGCAGGGTTAGACGATGTATAGATCCATCCCCCGTAGTTTTCCGCGTAGGAATAAAAAGTAACCCGCTGGCTATCGGCCACATGAATCATGTCGCCAAGAGTTTTTTCCAGCGCGCCGCTACGCCACATAACGTCGGTCGCAAATGCGGATGAAAAAGCTCGGTCCTTCACCAAGTGAACCGCTGTCGCAAAGAACTCGACCTTCTTTATCGGATTCGTGGCCGAACCCAAAATCTTGATACCTTCTCCTGCATCCTTGACTTGCACTCGATCAAAACTGACATCGCTGATTTCTCCGGTTTTGGATTCCAAAAGAATTGCAGCTTGCGAGACGTTTCGTACGGAGATATTGCGAAAGTTAGTCCATCGCCCGCGATTGAGGATAACGCCGTTTGTTGCGAACATTTGCGGCCATTCAACTGCGCATGTTTGCAGGTTATCGACATGACCGGTCGCGGCTCCAAGAATCTTTAGATCTTCTAGAGTGAATCCGTCTTGCACACTTTCCAAGATGATGGCCGGTTCTTCGCCTTGTACTTTGTTTATGATGGCGTTAGCGCCGCTGATGTACAAAGGGCCTGGCTCAACAACGTTGAGCGACCGCGTGATGTCAAATTTTGCTCCGCGGCGCAAGTGAACACCAACTTGCCTTGAAGCTGCGCTGTTGATGGCCTCTTGTAACCGCGCGGTAGTTGCTTCAGCGGTTTCGTCAACCACCGTATCAACAAATACAGGGGTATTGTCACCAACGTAGGAAGTCATCTTGATGCTGCCAATTGAATTCCCTTGTGAGGCGATCGCAATCGCATCGTTGGCCGTCGCGTACTTGCTGACACTCACATTGGTCCATAGCCCTTGAAAAACGGTACGCGGAGGCGTGAACGCAATCTCAGAAAGTGGACTTTCACTCATCAAAATGTTGCTGCCTGTTTTGGAAATTCCGTACAATACACGGATGCTTCCTGTATCATTCGCATAGCTGACTACAGGATTGATGCCCTTAGCATCCACCTTGTAAAGCTTTGGATCCCAAACTCCTGTAGGACGCCGAACAAGAAGACCAATTTGGGTGTTGGGAAACGTTGCATACTTGGTTTTCACCGCTGCTAGAACGGTTCCGTCAATGGTGGTCGTCAGGTGAAACTGTGCGTCGGCCATTCCCTGACCGATGTTTTGCGCGTCTTCAGACGCTGGTACTTCGGCCACCTGCCATTTGCCAACAGGATCGATGTCGCGATGTACGCGAAATCCAAAACGTTTTTGCACCTGATTGGACCAGAACACGCCGATAGAATTATTGGGAAGTGACACGATACCCGAAATGTCTGTCGCGCCGACGCCAGAAGCAACAACGAACGGTGCAGACCACGTCGTATAAGGACTAACGGATGAACGAACAACGATGACGCTCGCAATGTCTGATGCAATCCAAAGTCTGTTGTTGCTGTCCTTCGCGATGGTCGCGGTTTCAATTCCACGATCCAGAAAGACACTTCGTTCAATCGCGTTTTTGGACCACATCTTGTAGCCGCTAGGCGCCGTTGGAGAGTATTCCAAGTGAACCATGTAGCTCACATTGCTTCCAAAGAGAATAGCGTGAACCAGATTTCCCGACACTGCCACGTCTGCGTAAACGACGGACCTATTTGAAACCTTAAGCACTGGTTTCCATGTGTTGTCTTCAAGTAGATAGACAAAGGTGCCATCTGACTTGGGCATGATCGTCCAAAATTTTTGGTCATGCTGCCATACTTTGGACTGAGGACGATCTGCTGTGGTTGCCGATGCAGTAAACGAACCCCTCGGCATGACGGCGGTCCACAATTTATTGGAACGCTCGATGGTTTGCCCAAGTGTCTGGAGCTCTGCCTCTGACTCGGGAACGGAAACTTCTTGGTCTTCGATAGTTTGCTTCTGCTTTTGCTCTTTGGTCGGGCCTGCTTGGGGACTCAGTGGACGACAACTGAGTGAAGAAAGGACGATAGCCAAGCCCACGCAAATCCGAACGAAGTTTCGCATGATTAGTTCCATTTTTGGTTGGACTTCATTTTATCATGCGTCGCGCTCGATTATTGTCTCGACCCTACTTATGTCAATGTTTTGCTTTCGCCCTTCTTCTTGGAGGCTCCGAAAACTGTCATCAAAGATGCGATCAAAATCGTGATGAGCATTTGTACCTCGCTAGGGATTTTCACGTTATAGATGCACAATTTATGCCCACCCCTTTCCCAGTTAACCCATTAATATTAAAGAGATTTTCAACGATGTCGTTGTCCAATAATTGGTCATCGTCGAACTTTCTCGCAGGGGAGCTATTGAATGTTAATTTTTCGTAAAGATTGACAAAATTTGGAAACCGCATCTTTAAGAACTTGCTGACTGCGCCATGATAGGGCAATTCCGTCCCCATTGATTTCTTGTTTCACGTTCGGGAGGACAAACCATGATCAGCAGATTCTTGCCCAAAGAAGAAGGCTTCTTCGAATTATTCAATGAGTCGGCAGCTTTGACCCTCGAAGCCGCCAAAAATTTCAAGAACTTGCTCAACTCCGGTGCAAATGCTGCCAACATCGCCCGAAGCATTAAAACGGCAGAAAACAAAGCCGATGAAATCACGCACAAAACTATGCTGATGCTGCACCGCACTTTCATCACGCCACTGGATCGCGAAGATATTCACGAATTGATCAAGCGCTTGGATGATATTTTGGATTTCTTGGATGCATCTGCGCAACGCTACGTATTGTATGAAGTCGATCATGCTCCACCCGAAATGGTGCAACTTGCAGAAATCACCATCGCGTCATGCGAGCTAGTGAAGAAGTGCATCGGCGGATTGAGCAACTTGAAAAACGCTCAAGATCTCTTTGAGACTTGCGTGCAGATCAACAAGCTCGAAAATGACGCAGACCATGTATTGCGTTCAGCCGTTGCTGGTCTCTTTAAAAACGAAAGCGACTTGCGTCGCCTGATCAAGTTGAAAGAAATCTATGAGCTACTAGAGACGGTCACCGACCGTTGCGAAGACGTTGCCAACGTCATCGAAGGAATCGTGCTGGAATACGCCTAATTGATCGACCACAAGGAGGTCCAGCATGGAACATAGCATTTACCTGATCGGCTTCATTGTCGCTCTGGCACTCGCATTCGACTTCATCAACGGGTTTCACGACGCGGCCAACTCTATCGCCACGATTGTTTCAACGCGCGTTTTGCGACCTAGTTATGCAGTTGTGTGGGCAGCATTCTTTAACTTCATCGCATTCACGGTATTTGGTGTTCACGTAGCAAGCACCATCGGTAAGGGTGTGATTGATCCAGGAATCATCGAGCCGCTGCTGATATTGTCAGCATTGGTCGGCGCCATCGTGTGGAACATCATTACTTGGTATTACGGACTTCCTTCTAGCTCGTCACACGCGCTAATCGGCGGACTCGTAGGTGCAGCTGTTGCAAAATCCGGTGTCGGCTCTTTGAATGTCGCGGGATTGACCAAGATTGGTTTTTCCATCGTCGGTTCGCCGCTGTTTGGCTTCATCATCGGCTATTTGCTGATGGTGATTGTGTGGATCATTTGCTTCCGCATCACAGCGACCAAGGTGAACCGGTCATTCCGCTTTTTACAGTTTATCTCCGCAAGTTTGTACAGCCTGGGACACGGTGGTAACGACGCGCAAAAGACGATGGGCATCATCGCAGTATTGTTGTTTTCTACGGGACATCTCGGGCCTGAGTTTCATGTACCAATGTGGATCGTTCTTGTCTGCCATGCCGCGATGGGTATTGGCACCCTTTTCGGCGGTTGGAGAATCGTCGAAACGATGGGCATGAAAATTACTAAGCTAAAGCCTTACGGTGGCTTCTGTGCCGAAACGGGCGGAGCTATCACATTGTTCCTCGCAACCGGACTGGGCATCCCAGTTTCGACCACACACACCATCACCACGGCCATCATGGGAGTCGGAGCGGTGAACGGTATTTCTGCGGTGCGTTGGGGCGTTGCTGAACGAATCGTCTGGGCGTGGATTTTGACAATTCCCGCAGCAGGATTTATCTCTGCACTTACTTGGACCATCCTCGGTCACAAGTGGTAACACTCTTGATACTGTTTAGAAATGGGGAGGCGTTAGCCTCCCTTTTTAGTTGTACAATCTTTGACTGAGCTTCAAGCCACGCGCGGATCTTTGCAGAGGCAAGCGATCGGGGCTTCCCATTGAGAATGGATCGCGTTGACGCGTAAGTGCGTTTTGTCGAACGGCACGTTCTACCGTGGCAGTAAACATCATATCTTGCTTTTGTAACCACGTAATCTCATCACCTACCAACGTGGCAATGACTTCACCATTTTTAATTACAACACGGTTGCGACGTAATGCCGGAACTGTTGTTGATGCAAAGAGGCATGGAACAAAACAAGGGTCCACCGCAGCAAGGATGCACCAATAGTCTTTGCTTTCATCGCGCAACGCTCGCAAGCGATCCACCACATGAGGAACGGCAAACTGCTCGCCGCTGACTCCTTCGACGAAGCAACCACCTCGGACTATGCCACGAGCTTCCATACGGCGAAGCTTTTGACTAATCTCCGACCATCTTGGTGCAAGTCTTTCTCGCTCGATGATATCTCTGAATACGACGCCATATCGTTTCAACAAAAGTTCTGCCCAGAAAGTTGCTCGTGCATCGGCGTCGATTTCTTCAGTTCGCTTTTGCACCAAATACCAGCGACCGGCAGGATCGAATCGACGCTGCATACGATCAACTTGGCGAGATCCTTGTACGAGGCTGCGTAAACCATCGTAGCCATCGCTGGTCACGAGGCCGCGAGACACTAATTCACGCATGGCCTCTTCGAGTTGTGAACGCAAAAGATTTGTCTGCCTTTGGATCTCTTCGAGGAACAAAGCCCCGCGTTGCAGCAAACAAGCAAACACACGCTCAGCGGGGCCTGAAAGATTCTCTTCATCAGCCTGAATGGAGCCGAACATTCCTTGGTCCCACGCGCTTCGCAAAAATAGAGAAACGGTCGTCGTTTTATGGAAGCTATGACCATGACCTTTGCGACCGTCTTCATCTTTATTCGCTCGCCCATGGGGAATACGCTGCCAGACTGCTGCCCCGCTTAGAAATGCTTGATCGAGTTGTTCTTCGCGATAACTCTTCATACGACTGGCAAAAAACTCTGCCTCCCAAGCTGACGACGGCAATTCATATCCTTGGAACATATCTACAAGGTCGATTGCACCAGCAGCGTCTTGCTTCTGATTTGCGACATGAACACATTGATGTTCGAGTAAGAAGGATGCGAACGTTTTTAGACTTACTGGCTTGATCTTTTGCCGCAATCCTTCGACTGTGAGTCGATGCATGCGCGACAGTAAGCGGCGATCACACCATTGCCGTTCGTCGGTGGTCGCGACGGTAAAGTGACCACCAACAATGATCCCCTGCGATTCGAGGACGGGCAACGACGCATCGATATCGGCTCGTCTCAGGCCCAAATCATACGTGAGTTGGGTGGTATTTTGCGGACTCAGAATCTCCAAGCGGCCGCGCAGTAAATCTTGTAGTGACTGCACCTGATCTGCGTCCGTATGCAAGTGTGCTGGCAGTTCAATGCTACGTACAACCGCAAGCGTCGCATACACCGCCAAGACCTTCGATTGATTTTCGGCCGCGTACCAAAGAACACGTCCGTCCGAGAGAGTCACGGTAGATGCTCGTCCGAGCTTTTGCAGTGACTCAAAGTTAAATTTTTGTGCATGTAACTCGTCTTGAGGAAACGCCACTGCCTGCATCAAAACATCATGAAGTTCATCTGCATCGCGAATGACAGGCCATGCCTCATCACGAACGAAAGCAATTGCTTGTTGATCCAGCGCTGCCAGATCTCTCATGTCGTCAACCTTGAAGCCGCGGCGCGTGTTTACCGCTCGCGCTCGACGCTCCTCAAGAGGGGCATCATCCAAGAATGCGTACGGATTGGCATGAATGAGTTCGTAACTGAAGGGAGATGGTTCGCGCAAATCAGTGGTGACAACTTCGATCTCACCCGACTGGACGCGTTGCAATACCTCGTTCCATCGCACAAAATCCAAAGCCTCGTGCAAACAGTCATGCATGGACTGTTGCACAATCGGATGACTCGGGATTTCGATGTCACCTGTTACATGTTCTAAGCACATCGTCTGCTGCGGAAAGACCGACGTCATCAGCTCTTCAGAACGAAATCTCTGCAAGTGTGGCGGAACCTTCTTACCACCGCTCATACGAGGTACGGCCAATGCTCGCGTAACGTTCCAACGAAAGCGAACGGGGAAAAGCGGCACTTGCAGCATTGCCTGCTCAAGCAATGCTCGCGAGTTACTTGGATTGACCATCCCCTTCAGCGTATCGAGCGGAAAACCATCGAGCGGTCCCATCGCCAATACAAAACCGTTGTCATCGGCTTGTGCCTGCAATTCGAAATCAAAAGTGCGGCAGTAACGCTTGCGCATGGCAAAACCCCATGCGCGGGTTACGCGGCTGCCGAACGGCGCATGAAACACCAACTGCATCCCGCCGGTTTCGTCCATGAATCGTTCGATGACCATGCGGTTACAAGTAGGAATGCACCCCGTGGCTGCGAGTTGTGCGGCGACATAATGCGAGAGTTGTTTGGCTTGAGGCTCGGACAGACCTGTTTCGTAAATTAGGAAATTTTTCGCACGAACCGTCATGCGAAACTCTTCTTCTGGTTGCAACGTACGACCGATTTCCCAAGCTTGATCGGCCGTACCTAGGTCAATGTGCTCAGCAATCAACTGCCGCATCTCACCAACGGCTTGTGAAAGTTCAAACGATCGTCCGGGAGCTTCACCCTGCCAAAAGGGAACTGACGCTGGCGCACCGCCGGCATCATGCACGATAACTTGTCCGCCCTTCACGCGGTGAATCATCCAAGACATATTACCAAGTAGAAATACGTCGCCGGGAGTCGACTCGATGGCAAACTCTTCATCAACACTACCAACAAAAGTACCGTCTTCAGTGACGACTCGATACTCAGCCAAATCAGGAATCGCGCCGCCACATGTGACCGCAGCAAGTCGTGCTCCGCGCCGACCTTTGACGGTGCCATTGATTTGATCCCAGTAAATGTGTTTTCCGTGTTTGCGGGTTTTGCTCATGCCTTCTGCTGCGATCGACAAAACCGATCGGAATGCTTCCACCGTCAAATTACGGAAAGGATACGCACTGCGGAGCACATCGAAGAGTTCCGTTTCATTCCAATCACGCGATGCCGCCGAAGCGACAATCTGTTGCGTTAAAATGTCTTTGGGGGCTTCGGGGATGACCGTCACATCCAACATGTCTTTGTGAACGGCCATGATCAATGCAGCGCATTCGAGAAGCTCATCGCGAGTCAGTGGAACTAAACGTCCCTTGGGTACTAAGCCCAAGCTGTGACCAGATCTTCCGACTCGTTGCAAGAATGCGGAAATACTTCTGGGCGAGCCAATTTGCACGACCAGGTCGATATAACCGACGTCGATGCCGAGTTCCAAAGATGCCGTGGCAATGACGGCCTTTAGTTGACCATTCTTTAATTTTTGCTCAGCTTGAAAGCGCTGCGTTTTGGACATACTGCCGTGATGGCACTCGATAGCGCCTTCGCCCATGAGTTCGCCCAAGCGATAAGCAAGACGTTCGGCCATGCGACGAGTGTTGACGAAAACAAGTGAGGCTCTGTGGCGATTGATGAGTTCGACCAGCGAGTGATGAATCTCATCCCATTGATCGTGCGAGCATATCGCCGACAACTCCGTTTCAGTAGTGTGCACGGCGAGATCAAGATCGCGCGTCATCTTGCACTCGACGATGGAACACGGTCGCTCTCGTCCGGTGGCCGCGTCGTTGCCCATCAAAAACTTTGCGACGGTCGTCATCGGACGTTGTGTCGCGCTAACACCGATGCGCTGGAGACTCCGTCCGGTGAGTTCTTGCAGTCGCTCGACCGTTAGCATCAAATGAGAACCACGTTTGTCGCGAGCGATGGCATGAATCTCATCGAGGATGATTGAGCGTACAGACTTGATGATTCCTCTGCCCTTTTCGGTCGTCACCAGCAAGAACAATGATTCGGGCGTTGTCACCAAAATGTGGGGGGGTCGCTTCAGTAGCGCGGCTCGTTCGCTTTGGGTTGTGTCACCCGTGCGAACCGCACTGCGAATCTCTGGCAAAACAAATCCACGTGCGCGCGCGAGTTCCAGAATTTCGCGCAATGGTTCTTCGAGGTTTCTTTGTACGTCGTTACTGAGTGCCCGCAACGGAGACACGTAAACGACCTCGACCTCATCTTGTAATTTGCCATCGATGGCCCGTCGCAGCAGTCGGTCGATGAGCACCAAGAACGCCGCCATCGTTTTACCGGCACCCGTGGGGGCTGCCACCAAAACGGATTCGTCCGCCGCAATCAGCGGCCACGCGCGCACCTGCGGTTCAGTCGGTTGACCGAATCGGTTTTGCAGCCATTCTTGGATTACTGGATGAAACAAATCATGCTCCTGAAAAATTCCGACACGATTGTTGATCATTATTTGAGCAAAAACTCCAGTTATTTTGGGGCGGTGACGACCATAACAATCCGAACTGACAAGTAAATTTGCCTTGCTCAGCGGCCCTCAAATTGACATAACACGCCTTCATAAAAATGGGTTCAAACCAACTTCCCGGAAGTCCTTGAAATGTCTAAAAATTTTAGAAACATCTGCATCATCGCACACGTTGACCACGGCAAAACTACGCTTGTTGACGCCATTCTCAAACAGGGCGGCACCTTTGATCGTGAAAACAACGACGTTTGTATTATGGACTCGGGAGACCTCGAACGAGAACGCGGCATTACCATTCTTGCCAAGAACACTTCGGTACGCTTGGGTGACGTAAAGGTAAACATCGTCGACACACCGGGACACGCCGACTTCGGAGCCGAAGTTGAACGCATCATGAGTATGGTAGACGGTGCGATCCTTCTTGTCGATGCTGCTGAAGGCCCATTGCCTCAAACCCGCTTCGTACTTGAAAAAGCAATCAAGCAGGGACTGAAGGTCGCGTTATTTATCAATAAGGTCGACCGTCCTGAAGTCCAAGACACCGGCCGCATCGAAGACGTCGTTAATCAAACGTTTGACCTCTTCATAGACCTTGGCGCGAGCGAAGAACAAGCCGACTTTCCCATCTTGTACGCTTGCGGCCGCCAAGGCTGGTGCACCCTCGACAAAGCGGAAATCCCCAAGCACTTGTCACGCGAGAAGACAGGCAGCCTAGCTGACTTGTTTAAGTTGTTTATCGACTTTATGCCGCCTCCACGAGTTTCAGACGCGCAAGATTTCCAAATGCTTGTCGCCAATCTGAGCTACTCCGGATTCGTCGGTCAGATGGGCGTTGGAAGAATTTTCTCAGGCAGAGTCAAGAAGAACGATCGTTTGTATCGTCACGGCGTTGATGCCAAAGGAAATCCGACCGTTGAATCTTTCATGGTGCAACAGATCTACGGCATCGAAGGTCTTCGCCAAGTTGAAGTCCCCTTCTTGGAAGCTGGCGATATCGGCCTCGTTGCGGGTTGTAACGATGTACAAATTGGCGACACGTTGAACAACTCAGAATCGTTGGCACCATTGCCACGCATCAAAGTTGAAGCGCCAACGCTTGCCATGGTTATCTCGATCAATACCTCACCAAACTCTGGCCGTGAAGGTGAAGCCCTGCAATCGCGTAAGTTGCGCGAGCGTCTTTTGAAGGAAGTTCGTCACAACGTCGCGATGCGTTTTGAAGAAACAGAATCCCCGGACCAATTTCGCATGCTCGGTCGCGGCGAACTCCAGTTTGCTGTTTTGATCGAAACGATGCGCCGCGAAGGTTCAGAATTTATGGTCGGCCGTCCACGAGTTCTGATGCGCACCACGGAAACTGGCGCCGTTGAAGAGCCGATTGAACGCGCGGTTCTTGACGTCCCAGAAGCATATGCCGGTGACGTGACAAGCTTGTTCCAACTTCGTAAAGGGCAATTGTCCAAGTACGAAACGATGGAAGGTAGTTCGTTGCAGGGCGGCAAACGCGTAAAATTGGAATTCAACATTCCAACGCGCGGACTCCTCGGCATTCGTTCAAAATTCATGACCATCACTCGCGGTGAAGGTCTGTTCAGTTCCGAACTCATCGGCTACGAGCCATCGCGAGGTGAATTGCCCGGTCGCATCAACGGCGCACTCATCAGTGACCGCGAAGGCGAAGCGGTCGAGTACGCGCTACTCAACCTCGAAGATCGCGGCGTTCTCTTCCTCGAGCCAGGAACCTTTGTTTACGAAGGCATGATCATCGGCGAACACAGTCGTGATAACGATCTCGACGTCAACGCATGCCGCGAAAAGAAGTTGTCCAACGTTCGTTCAGCAACAAAAGAAGCATTCGTTACACTCAAGGGAATTCGCAAGATGTCGCTTGAGCAGTACATCGAATGGATCGATGATGATGAATGGATTGAAGCGACGCCTAAAAATATCCGCGTACGTAAGAAGATTCTGCCGAAGAATATTCGTCAGTCCGGTCGCGGAGACCTCACTTGAGCGGGTTACCCGCTCATATTCCCCTTGGTTCTAATTCTCATGTTGTTCGATGCGGTCTCGCCCCAATGGAGGGCGTGACCGGTTTTTCTGCGCGCATTTGGTACTTTCTCACTTCATCGCCCTACTGGATGTCGACGCCATTTCTGCGGCTAACGCAAGACAGCGTGCGCATGAAAAAGTTTCACGAAGACTTCATTCCGGAACTGATGCACGCATTGCCTGCGCCGTATGGATTGACGCCACAGATGATGGCCGCGGACCCAGAAGTATTTTTGCACACCGCGCAGAATGTTTTGAAAGTTTCCAACTTCGTTGAAATCAACTGCGGTTGCCCATCACCTCGTGTCGTCGGACACGGTGCTGGAAGCAGTCTACTTGCAAACTCTTTTGAATTCGGGCGCATGATCGAACGACTTAGCACGGCGCTTGGCCCCAACAAACTCGCAGTCAAAATGAGACTTGGTTTCAACGTTGACGAAGAGTTTGATGAACTACTCGCGCCGATCAAGAGTTTGCCGCTCAAACATCTGACCGTTCACGCACGCACCAGAGCCGACCGTTACCAAGGCAAGGCCCGTTGGCAAAAGATCGCAGAGGCTCAAGCTGCTTGTTCATTCAATGTCATCGGATCGGGAGACATACTTTCCTATGACGACATCGCACGTATACAAGCCGATGCACCGTCCATTAATACTGCCATCATCGGACGGGGCGCTCTTCGCAACCCGTGGATCTTTTCAGAAGACTCTACTCGCAAAGTTGCGATTGTTACGAGGGGGGCGCTGAGCTACGCTCTTGGTTGCTTTGCTCTCTTGGAGCACGCCGAATGCAACCATCTGTCAGCGCTCATTGACTTTGCGCAACATGCCTTTAGAAGTGGATCATGCGGCGTTGATGAAATGCGATGGCATGATATGTTCCGCTCGCTTGCGCACGCACTCGGCATGTCTGATTCGATACAACCTCAAGATTTGAATTTGAGCCGTTCCGGCCTAGGGCGACTCAAAATGATGTGGAATTCGATGCGCAGTAGTTTGCCTGATGCTTTCTGGATCACTCCGATCCTTCGCGCAACGTCTGTTCGCGAATTTTTCGTTACCATCGACGAGATTGCGAAGATTCATCTTGAGCAAACAGGCTCCCTGGGGATCGAGGTTTGCCATCGCCCAGATCGCGACCGTTTTTACGCCGGCAGTGGCACCAACCAAGATACGAAACCAGAACTTCATGTGACTTCGCATTGACTTGTCGCTTCGCTGAATTCAAACTCACAATGTAAAAACCTGTTTGTCGGGAGATTTTCTATGTTGTTTGTCGCGCTAAATCGAATTGCATTGGTTGCCGCTGTTTCCCTTACATCATTGAGCCAAGTGGCTGCCGCCGCTACCCCGCTTGAACGTGTCAAGGAAGGCAAAGCCGTCGTCGTTGACGTGCGCGAAACCTCCGAGACACAGAAAGCTCCCGGAATGGTGCCGACATCGAAAATCAAACCGAATTCGCCCGAACTCAAAGACTTGCTGGCAAAGATTTCGAAGGACCAAATCGTTTATGCCTATTGCGCCGGTGGCGTTCGCTCCGGAAAGTTTGTCGAGATGCTTTTGCAGAAAGGCTACAAGGCGCAAAATCTCGGTGGTATCAGCGACGTGAGCCAAGCCGGCTTTACCATGGTTATTCCTAAATAGCTGCCCAAGCAGTCTTCGCGACGCCTTCTTCGAAGGCGTATCACCACAAAAACCCAATGTTTCCCTGACATTGCTAAACTCTGGCATTGAACTTGCTGCTATGAACGCAAATAGCTTATTTTGCGACCGCATTGGCAGGGGGAAATTATGGGAATTCGCTATAAATACAGTGTCTTAAGGTCTTTTTCGCCTATACCTGTGATACTCACAGGCCTGTCGAGCCTACTAACACCTGTAGCGTTTGCGAACATGAACGGCAACGCAACCCAGTCGTTCAATCCTGCTGTTGGCGGTCAAGAATTCGCAACCGTACATTCATCCAGCACAGTTCCCAAAGAAAACATCAATTTGGGTCTGTTTTCAGACGCCGCAAAAAACTCGCTTCCCTACCAAAATCAGGACGACGCCAAAGCCCCCAATTATGTGAGCGTTGTGCATTTAATTACTGGTTACGGCCTCACTTCATGGGCTGAGATTGGCTTGGCTGCTCCGTTTGTTGTCGGTCAAGATATTAGCGGCGACGAAACCCACAGCGAATTCTTTGCGCAAGGAAACACTGAAATTAAGCCGTGGATCAAAGCGGCTGTATTCCGCAATTCTACGTTCGGTCTCGCTTTGCAAGGAAACTTCAACATCAATCGCTTGCAAGATGATCCCTACGCCGGCGAAGGCTCGAATTCATCACAGTCACTTGAATCCGCGATGGACCTTACTTTTGGCGGAACCAAGGTTGCTGCGAATGTTGGTTATCTGAACCAGAAAAAAGGCTCAGCCATCGAGGGCTCACTGATTGAACCCATCGGTGGTCGCTTGATTTACAGTGCTGGATTGAGCCAAAAGATCGGCGCAAGCAAGGCTTACTTTATTGGCGAAGTTTTCGCCTCCACTCCACTCGACTCGATCCGCAACAATTCTACCGACCGCGACGTCAATCAGCTTGAGTCACTTTTGGGCTTTCAATATTTCAACGATGCTCGCACTCGCTACCAAGTGGGAGCGACCAAAGAACTCGAGCACGGACTAAACACACCTGACTTACGCATTTATGCGGGCATCAATCAACTGATTGGTCCGTCCAAGTCACCATCAACACCGAAGCGACGAACCGTTGTCGCTGAAAAGCCAATCGAAGATTTCAAGGGTTCTGCACAAGATGAGCCAGTCGTTTACAAAGAGCCGACTCCTCTCGTGACAGAGCCAGAGCAAATTTCACCAACGCAGGTACCGACAAAAAAGCCGGCGGCTGTCTTTGTCTTGAAAGACGTAAATTTCCGTTTCGATTCGGACTTTTCTATTTTGCCTGGTGGATTGAAGGAGTTACGCAAGGTGTCGCATCATCTATCAAATAATGATTATGATCTCGTTGTGATTGAAGGCCATTGCGATTATTATGGTACGGATCAATACAATGACGAACTGAGCATGCGCCGCGCCAAAAACGTTGCGCGACACTTTGTGAAGTACGAAGGTATTCCCGTTGAACGAATCAAGTTTGTCGGATTCGGCGAAAGACGGCCCAAGTCCACAGACTCTGGTGATTTGGGACGGCAAGTGAATCGCCGAGTTGAGATCAAGGTTTATCGGAGAGGCAGTCTAGAGATCCGTTCGACTCATTGATGAGTCAGAATAGTTGCAAGGGGAATTGAGATGAAAATCACGCACATCACGACACTTTTGCTCGCATTGTCTGTTGGCGTAACTAGCATCTCTTGCCGCGCTCGTTACGGCACTGTCCGCAAAAACGGTGGCCAAGGCGCTGAGGACAAGGGCTCAGAAACACCGCCCATTATCGAACCCAACAAACCAAGCGCAAGTCCCTCTCCCGTAAAACCCGCCTCGCAGCTGCCGACAGCAGGACTTGAGGCTTATGTGAACGGAAACATCGTTACATCTGTCGTCGTAGGTACGAATGTCGTTTTGCGTCCGACAGCAAGCACAATTGACCCAGACAATGCAGATGTCGCCGATTGCGACAACGACGGTATTGTTGAAGCAGCCTATTCGATTGAAGGCGGAAGCACTCCACTCGTAGTCAAGCGCAACGGCAGTTGCACACCACTTTCGACAAGCATGGTATTTGATTCCGTAGGGACCATTCGCATACAGTTAAAAGTGAAGAGCGATGAGGCGGAAGAAGCGACTGCGGAATTGACCCTCATTGTGGCTCACGCTGTTTCAGGACAAGATCAACTTCCTAACGAAGGATTTCGCATTGAAGCCGATCCTTTGCTGACCGATGTAAATTCACCGATCAAGTTCAAAGCATTTTGCGTGGATAACAACAATGTAAGAATAAGCTGGGACTTTGCTGATGGGAAAAGTGATTCGGGCCTGAGTCCATCGCATCCATTTGCAAGCGCCGGCCAGTTTGTCGTGAAGGCAACATGCACACGGGGTGAATCCACTTTCCGCGCATCGGTTAGTGTAAGTATTCGCGGTAGCTCTAACGAACCAAGCACGGGATCTGGTTCTGGTACCGGAGCAGGATCTGGTAGCGGAAAAGGATCTGGAAATGGAACTGGAAGCGGTTCGGGAACGGGTACCGGCTCAAAGTCGGGCAGCGGAACGGGCACCGGAACAGGATCGGTAGTTCCCAAAGAAGATCCGGGGCAGAGTGACCCTGGTCAGAGACCCAATCAAAATTAGAAACATCAAGCTTTGTCAGTCGCTCTGACAAAGCACATTATAAAAAACGCAGACATCACCAACAAGAGTATCGGCGACCAAAACGCTGTTGCGACGCCGATGTTCTTGATCAACTGACCCATCACATAGTGCGACACAACTAGCGTAAGCTGCATGACCATGACCGAAGTAATGGTAACTCGTCTCGCATTCACACTAAAGACGCGCGTCAGCCGACCCATTAACAGCGGATAAACGGGACCAACAAGTCCAAGTAACGCTAATCCCCAAGCCAACCCCATTAGGCCCAGCACCATCGCTGCGCTACCAATCAACAGCGACGAAACCATGATGAAAGGAGCGAGCGAAGCGCGTGCAAAGATAAAGGTCAACAACCTCGTGATCGCCATCGCAACGAAGAATCCACTAATGTAAGGTGCTGCTTGGGATACCGTCAGTCCCTTCGCTTCAACTAAATAGGTCGTCATCCACATCGAACCCAAGACTTCCCCTGCCACGTAGGTTGCAAAGGCAGATTGCACCAGTAGTTCCCACCAGATCAAAGTGCGTTTACTGGGTGAAGAATTGGACGCCACATTCGTTGATGGATCAGCCTTGGCGCGTTCCATCTTCGGCAATGTCAATGACCACAACATCAAAGCAGCCGTTGGCACAATGATGACGTTCATCAGGTCAATCCAAGTCCAGCCTCTTTCCATCAAGCCGCCAGCTAAGGCGGGCGCGATAAATGATCCGGCTCCATACATCACATGCAAAGCAGCAAACGCCCGATCTATGTTTTTAGGAGCGACAGCAAAGGTGAGCATCAAATTGCTCAACGTACCAAACGCCGTCAGCGTTCCGCCCCACAAAAATGCGAAAGCAAGGAATCGCTCAAGAGACACGATGTAAGGTGCAGCGAGCAAAAGTCCGGCCATCATGGCGATCGCCCAAAACAGCGCAGACCTGAGGGAAAACTTCTTCAAATAAACAATCAAGCTTAGCGCGATAAATGCTGCTGCCAAGTTGCCGAGAGAGAGCAGCCACGACGATTCCGAATAATTGATACCTAGAAAATTGGTGATTTCTGGAAGTACGACTCCACGAAGATTGTCGAGGTACGAGCCAACCAGCATCAAAGCAAATGAAATTACAACAATTTTCAAAGCTGTCCCAATCTCCTGTGGACTGCGAATTTTCCAAGCATTTCATCATAATAGCGGCCGCGAGATCATGCCACGCAAACAATGGCCGAAGGTCAGGAATTTACCCTTGTATTTTGCCCGCCTCCATGCAAAACGCTGCTTCTTATGACGGACGTTCAGACACAACACCCCGAAACTCTAACCATCGAGCAAGTCTCATTTGGTGGCGATGGCATCTCACGCCACAACGGCAAAGTCTTCTTCATCCAAGACACCGTTCCGGGCGATGTCATCACGGTCGAAATCGATGAAGACAAGGGACGATATGCCAAGGGACGCGTTAGCAGATTCGTGACACCGAGTCCACTTCGCACCCCCAGCCCGTGCCAATTTTCGGACGTATGTGGCGGTTGCCAGTGGCAAGGCATTTCCTATCAGCATCAGCTTGAGTGGAAGACAAACTTTGTTCGATCAAATTTGCAACGTATTGGCCGTCTCGGTGAAGTAGACGTTGGTATTACGCCGTCACCGATTGAATACGGTTATCGCAATCGCATTCACCTAAAGGGCCGCTGGCAAGAGTCCGTGCATCTTGGTTTTTTCAAACGACGTTCACGCGATTTTGTGCACATCCCCGAATGCAAAATAACGGATCCTAACATCAACCGCCTCATGGACCAAATCGAGCGATTGAAGATCGTCACTGATGAGGAACGCAAGTTCCGCGTCGAGCTGCAATACTTTGCGGGAAGAGCAGATGCGGGCGAACGATCTGGCTGCACCGCGGTTTTCTATCCAGAACGTCCTGAACAAACCCAGTTTCTGCGCCCGTTGGTCGAGGCTATTTCCCAATTCGATTCCGTACTCTGGGCAGGATTCATGTTCGAAACGGACCAATCTCCGTACTTCACTTTGGGAGTGTACGAGGGTTTGAACTATCTGTCTGCGCCCGGACTATTCCAGCAGGTCAATCAACCTGCCAACGATCTTATGAGATCGTATGTGCACGGACTGATCGAAAAGTGTCATCCAACTCGCATACTTGATCTGTATTGCGGCTCAGGCAATCTTTCACTCGAACTTGTACGAAGGGGCTACTTCGTCGAGGGGATTGAGTACAGCAAACCAGCGATAAAATGCGCCAATCACGCCCTCGCGACGATGGCCAATCCACATTCGAGTATTTTCCTCGCAGGCGATGCCGTCAAACACACTTGGAAAATTGCAAAAAAGAAAGAACCATTCGACCTCGTTATTTCTGATCCTCCACGCGAAGGTATGTATGAGGCGGTGAATCCGCTTCTTGAAATCGCTGCCGAAAACATCATCTACATTAGTTGTGACCCTTCCACTCTGGCGCGCGATCTCGGCAAACTCTGCCGTTTGCAATATGAAGTGGCTTCCGTACAGGCATTCGACTTTTTTCCACATACTTTTCACATTGAAACGGTTGTGCACTTACGCAAAACATCGGTATGATCCTTTATTCATTTTTTGAATATTGAATGGGTTTGGCTACGATACCGCAAAGTTTAGAGAGATAATCATGGATTTGCTAAATTGGGATCTTTCCGTACTTTCGAAAGCTGTTGCCTACAGCAACCTTTCGGGCGCTTCTGCCCACGTCGGCCTTTCACAGCCGCAACTTTCTCGCATCATCGCCAAGCTTGAAGACCAATTTGGCGTTCAACTTCTGGACCGCGACGCCAAACGCAAATCATCTTGGACGCCCGCAGCATTTCGCCTCGCAGAAATTTACGGTAAGACACTGCGACAATTTGAGGGCGACGTCCATCTGCTGATCGAAGGAAATCAAGTCCGGCACTTGCGCATTGGAACACTAGAGGGACTGGTCGAACTCGCCTCGAAAACGGTCAACCAGCTTATGGTCAAATCAGCGATTCGTCTTCTCGAGTTACACGTGTTTGATTTGAGCGAACTCGAAGAAAAGTTTTTCAAGGGCGAACTTGATTTTATTTTCACCTCGCGCGAACCCGGACGAAAGAAGTATTCCTATTCGAAGGTCCTTGGGTACCAGACTCTGGATCAGATCTCAGGAACTTCGAAGGGCAAGGTTGAATACCGCGTTTACAGTCCTTACCAATTCACGCCACATCAACACGATCCTGACGAGCGCGGCAACCAAGTCCGCACGGTCGTTTCAAATTCTCTGTTCATTCGTCAGCATTGGGTGAAGCAGTTCGGTGGCACGGCTACCGTTCCATCAATCGTTTCCAAGAAGAAAACTGGCTCTAAGAATGAAGAGTCGGTGCTACTGCTAGGACAGGAACACTTCGCAAAGTCGTTCTGGGAACAAATCAGCGAATAGTTCGGACGCAAAAACGCCGCTTTCGCGGCGTTTCTTTTTGAATCACTCTAATCTTACTTGCCAAGCGCAAACACGGTGTGGCCATAGCCGATACCATCAACAGCGTCGACCAACTTCAAGCCCGCTTTTTCGCAAAGCTTTAACATATCTTCGCCGCTGTACATCTTGCTGTTTCCGTTCGCAAGCGCTGTGAAGTACGGCGAGGTGTTGATAATGCAATACGCCGCGATTTCATGCTGCTGGCGATCCCAGAACGTGTCGTTAATCAATACGCGGCCGTTTTCGGCAATGGCGTCACCAGCCTTTTTAAGAATCGTGACAACCTGTTCTTCGGAGAAGCAGCAAAGGAACTGGCTCATCCAAACGACGTCGTAGCCGGTTGGCAACTTGGACTTTTCATCGAGCATGTTCGCAGTGTGTCCGGTGACGCGATCTCCAAAACCAGCTTCGGCAATGTTTCTAAGTGCGCGATTCAATGTATCCGGAAGGTCAACGATCGTGACATTTACATTTGCGTCGTGAGCCAAACATTTTGTCGCCCATTTGCCGGTGTTACCACCAATGTCCATGATCTTCTTGGGTTTACCCGAGAACGCCACAGCCAAAAGCTCTGGAAACGCCGAATCGGAATAGAAGTGGTCGAAGGCGAACCAGCTTTCTTTCGCTGGCGATGGCAAGAACTGCAATGCCTCGTAAATGGTATTCCAATGGGTACCGAATTCACGCAGGCCATAAGGCTTCATTTCGGTAACACTCTTATCAAAATCAGACATACCGCGGTAGCAGACGTCTTGGGTGAAGTCCATATTGACGCGCGTCATTTCATCACGCAAAAGGAAGCGACCAATAGGCGTGATCGACCAACGGTCTGCATTCTTCGAAAGCATGCGAGCGCTCAAACCCGTTTCGAACAAGACTTTGATGGTGTATGGGTTCAAATCACTCTTTTGGGCGGCTTCTTCTGTGGTCATGCCTTGGCTGCCAACCTCTTCAAGCATGGCAAACAAACCGCGATCACGCAGTGTCCGTGCAACTTGAAACACGACAGGAGCAAAAGCAATTTTGTTAGCCTCGTAACGCGCGTCTAGCGTCATGCCAGAATTTCCGTACTCAAACATGTGGCACCTCATTATTCAAAAATGTTCCAACTGAACGCCTTGAAAACGTGATCAAATTATCGAAACCAATCTTTCCAGTCTGACCATCAGGCCAGTTCTCTAAAACAAACAACTTTTGTGGCACTGGCAAATGCGGATTTTGACTGAGGGCGACGCGCAGTTCTGACTCCGTCCACGATGTCGGCCCCACAAAGGCGACAAGTTCGCCTCCGTGCGCCGCAGCCTCGTCGGCGAGGTAAAAACAGCGAACATTGGTCCCATTTTGTCCGACGACTTCACGAATATTTTGCTCGAACTCATCCAAGCTGAAGCGCTTCGCGCCAAACTTGATGACGCGGTCTCGCCGCCCCATCCATTTGTACACACCTTCACCAACCGACACAATCTTGTCATCCAATGGGACGGGCGCTGACAAAAACGGCGAGTTCAAAATCGGAGCATCCCCATCCAATTGCAATGAACTGTTCGGAATCAATCGAAATCCGCGCTCGTCAGACAATAAGTGGCGCATACCGTAGCCACCAGTTTCCGTGCTGCCGAGAACTTCTATGGCACTTAACAAGCGATCTTGATTTTCAGACACCCATTTGGACAACTGCACCGAACGTTCATTGCCGAAGGCTGCGCCAGACGTAACAAAATGAAAACTATCAGCCTCTGTAAACAACAGCCTCGCCAAGCTCCACGTCGACGGTACGGAAACGATTAGATTATTGCTGGTTCTCCCCGTCACATCTCGATCCATCTGCAATTCCGCAGAGAATGGTCGAACCACATGCAGCGTGGCTTGTGACCTGTAAGCTAGCAAAAAACCAAACAGATGACCGTAAATGTGGCGCATGGAAACCAGTGAGATGATCGAACTGTCTGCGTCGATGGAAAAGTGCCTCTGCCAGAATTCAACTTCGCGCAACAATTGCGACATTGTCTTGCGGATTACCTTGCCAGGGCCAGCGCTTCCCGAAGTGCAGAATGCCACTTCGGCATCTTCATCTATCTTTAAAGATTCGCGCATTTCATAGTCAGAGATTGTCGCCTTCACTTTGGGTAAAGATTTCAGACCAATTCGTTCGGCAACAGAGGCGATGTTATTCCCAAGCACCGGAATGGCACCTGCGTGCAGAGCTGCTAACACGCGACAAGCCAGCTCCGCTTCGCTTTCGCCTTCCACAGCGACGAGTTGGCCGCGAAGTTCAGAAAACGACCGAGCAAGACGCACCGCATCGTTGGCAATTGCGTGCCACGTATGAAGTTGTCCGCTTTCACGAATGCCCGATATCAAAGTCCCGCTCCCTTACTATTACCCACTGCACACGATAGATCTCTAGTCAAAACATCAACGGCAAAATTCGCATCTTCATCCGTCGCATTAACGCTGACACGTTTCGGAAACGCGGCGCATTTACCCGCTGGAATGTATTCGCTGACGCGAAATTGCGCCACCTTATCGCGATGATGAAAATCAACCAACCGTCCCGACTTCACGGCTTTGAACCATTCGCGATAAAACATTTGGATTCCGCCAAACATCGCTCGCAAATCATCCTCGTCCAGATCTTTCATCGGCCCCATCAACACTACGCTATCTTCTGTTCCGACTACTTCAAACTTAGCAACCGGGGTCATCAGTTGTGGTTCAAGGAATACAATCCGGAATTTTCCGTCATCAATGCTAAGTTCTGCCAGCAGAGTTACTTCCTTGTTGGCAGCCGTCTTCAAAGTAATGACCTGTGCCGCAGATACGTTGCCGTGTTGCGCGATTTCTTTTTGGTCTTGAACGTTAAGCGACTCGACGGTTGAACAACTCATCAGGTGAGCAATCAACGTCAGCAGCAGCAACCGCGCAGGATTATGCCTCACGCACTCCTCCCACTGTCATCGGCGGTCGTAAACGGACACAAACGCCAAATATCCAAGACACGGCGATGCCAAGTGCCACGGTCACACCCAGACTTTTGATCATCGGGTGGGTTGCAAAAATGAGTGATGCAAAACCGATAAACGAAATCGCCCCGGTCAACGCGAGTTTTGAAATGGCCTCGGCGTTAAATTTGCTGGATACCGCGATGGAAGAATAGTCTAACGCAACCGTCATGATAAAAAACAGACCCGCTACGTGCACGAGATTCACCCCGTCTTGCACCACCACAGGCAGAACCCAACGCAACAGTGCTAGTGCGGCGACCAATGGCACGACGATCTGCATCACGTGTACCCAACTTCGCTGCAGCGGGCGAAGATAAAGAGCCATGACGCCAAGTGCAACGGCAAGCAAAAGCAACATGTGTTGCTGCGCTTCCGTCAACACTGACTCGTAGAAACTCATCGGACTTGCGGCAAACGTGTCGTGAACTATTTTCGCATCGCCGAGCTGACGACTGATATCACCATCAGTATCCACCAGCCAAATCTTACTCGCACTCACCGCCATTTGCGGTACGGGAGAGTAGTCAGCTATCCACTTGGCGTAACCATTCCAATCAGTGACAAACGATTGCGGCACGCTAAGTGGCTGTGACAATTCAATTCCGCGAGCGAATAAAGCGGATTCAAACTTCTTCATCGCAGCTGCTATTCTCGTCGGCGTCGCACCAGCGTCGGAACGTGCCTTTACCAACCGCTTGCCGAAAGCCAAAACAGACGCCATCGAGCCACCGACACGCAGAGATTCGTCATTAATCATCTTGTTGAAATCATCAAACTTAACACCAATGACTTTTGCATCTTTAAGCCCAAACTGCGCAAGCCGTTCAGAGAAGTGCGACACGTTGCGTTGCATCATGGGAGTATCGAAACGAAATGAAACGAGCGACGTGCGAAAGTCAATGCGAGGACCCCACATGACTCCTGTCACAAGAACCGCGGCCAACAACGTATAAACCTTCAAATTCAAATATATTGCAGGGATGCGAATGGTGCGAAACTTCGTCAGCTTCGCTTGACCCTGCTGTACCAACATGAATGCAATGAAGCCAAATGACCCACCCATACAGACCAGCGCGATTTGGCGAAGCAGTGTATTTTCGGCAAACAACAAAAAGACAAATCCAATGAATGTTGTGCCTATGGCGGAAAGCAATCCAGAAAATTCCCGACGCCACTGCCCGGGAGCTATTCCTGACAGATGGGCGAGGTATTCGTTGTTAAAACCTACGAGCGTGGACGCAAACGCCAGAACTACGGTGTAGATGCTATTATCAACAAGCTTCAGCGCCAGCACTCCGTACAGTGCCGAGATCAAAGAACCGATGAAAAGTTGAAATGTCGGCCGCACCGAACGACAAAACCACCAGAAGAGAAAAATCGAAAGTGGGATGGTCAAAATAGATACAACGGTCAGGTCGCGCTTAATCACCAAGAAATTTTCGTAGGCAAAAAGATCTGCACCGATAAACTTCAACGATTCGGAACGAGACTGAAACAATTCATAGGCTGGAGCGAACTCTTCCAATACAAGAGGACGTGTCCGCGCCACTGCTAGCAAGTTAGATTGCTGGTCAAGTGACAACGCAAAGCCAAACATTGAGCGCGAGACGGTTTCGCCAAGACCCAACGGATCCTTGATTGCCAATTCTGCAGTTCCGCCGATGGGATCTGCCAGTGCCGACATCAGACGATTGGCTCGTTCGTTGATATTTTCGTCGGAGGTAAGTTTGTCCCATTCTGCATCAGTCAAGCCTAAAGCCAGCGATTGCGCCTGTGCACTGAACTTCACGCCTGCTTGCATAGTATCTACAGGCGCGTAACCCAAACTGCCTAAATCGCTGATTAGTGAAGACGCAGCTTGCGGATCGGTCGATGCATCAATCAAAATCTGCTCAGACTTCATTGCAAATCGATTCAAGGACTGAAACGCTGTCTGCAATTCCGTATCTTGTGCCGCGACGGCATCAACGGGATTGCTCTTCCATTCTGGTGGAAAGACGTACAATCCTACGGCGATAGCAGCCGTAAAAGCATAAAACGAAATTTGCAAAAATCGTTTCAGGGTTTACGCCCTTCCGTGACGCCGGAACAATCGCTCAAAAGTAGCTTGGTAAATTTGAGGAGAGTAACGTCTTCACCGACTTCAATCTTCATTGAACCTATTGCAGCACCGTCATCAAACGAAACAGTGAGTTTCTTCAATCGCCCCATGTTTGACTTACCAATCTTGGGAACAAGTTCCCAAGAGTTCTCGCTTTCAGCGATGTCCATTGTCTTACTAAGCTCTTCCATATTCGCTGTCGATACCGCTGCGATCAATTCCGCAATCCCGCGCACCATGTCCTGCATGGCTGCTGGCTGGGTCGCGTTGCCGCTCAATGCCAATTTGCCGTCTTTCACCTCGATACCGGCAACACCAGGCAAATCTGGCTTCCAAATTATGTTGCGTCCGCGCTGGGTGGATTTGAAATCGTATTCAACCATCATCGGTCTCTTCAGCATCGGGCTGGTCTTCTCACCAATGACTCGCGACGAGATGTCACAAATGTTTTTGTAGCGATCGACGATTTTCTGAGAAGACTTACTTAAAGCGAAGATTGAATCCGAAGGACCCAACAAAATTACGGCGAAGAACACCGTCCGAAAAGTGCTCATGCGTGCAGCTCCGCACGCTTATAAGCCTCGTGAAATTCGTCTGGCAAATTGAAGCATGTTTCTAATTTTTCCGTGCGCAAATATATCTGACGCGAACGCGCCGTTGCGCAAGCCTGCCCAGTCGACTTCTCGGTTATCGTGTAATCGATGATCAAGTAAGTGGAATACGGATCTTCAACCGTCGCGCGAACTACGTATTCGGAACCATAGCGCAAAGGTCTTGCAAAGCGAGTATTGAAATCCACGATGGGCAGCGCAAAGCCCATGTCACGGATGCGGATCCAGTCAAGTCCCACCTTCTGCATCAGACTAGTGCGCGCCAGTTCGAAGTACTTGGCGTAGTGACCGTGCCAAGCCACTTCCATGATGTCGATATCATGAAAGGGGATTGTGACGACTACTTCGCCTTCGATGCTTCGCGGAGAATTCACTGTCTTTCCGTCGCTCCCAATTGAATGTCGGCAAAAAACAAGTCGCGGATATTCATGATCTCATTTGCCAAAGGACGGTCTTGCAATACTGGCTCGAATTTCGAGGCAATCTTTTCAACCAGCTTCGCTGCATCCTTGCTCAACATGGTCTCGTTGCCGAGTTGGCCTTGGATATGAACGATTTGGCTCAACGCTGCCGCATTGACCGCCACTAGGTTAGCAGTCAAATCACATACGTGACCGAGATCACGCGAAGCGATACTGCCCATGCTGACCACGTCTTGGTTGTAGGATTCGGTTGGGCGCGACAAGACAGAAGCTGGCGCGCTGTTCTTCATGACTTCTGCCGCGATGGCAGATGCTGTGATGTGCGTCGCCTTAAATCCATGATGCAGCAGACGATCGCTGCCAAGCGCGTCTCGCTGAACCAAGTTGTGATCCCAGTTCTTAGCAGTGTTAGCCGGACTCATCATGTACGCCAACTGACGTTCTAGTAGATTGGCTACGTTACACACCGCGATCTTCACGGTGTCACACGCTAGTGCAATGTGGCCGCCGAAGAAGTGTCCACCGTGTAACACCATATCTTCTTCGCTGATAAAGAGAGGGTTATCGTTGGCACTGTTCATTTCAGTCTCAACCAGTTTTGTCGCCCACTCAATTGCGTCATACAGCGGACCGATCACCTGTGGCATACAGCGCACGGAGTAAACGTCCTGAATTTGTTCGGTTGCGACGTCGTCTTTTACCGTTCCACCCGATTTGCGCTTCATCCGCTCTTCTGGTGTAACCAACATGGAAAAAATCTTGTTTGCTGCGTGCTGCTGACCATCATGGGGCTTACGCGCGTGCAGCGATGGGTGGAAAGCAGCACTACGACCGCCGATGGTTTCAACCATGATCGCCCCCAATTCGCATGCAAGGTCGGCGATGCGGCGCGCTTGCACGAGTGACAGTGACGCGATCGCGGTCATCATCGATGTGCCGTTCATGATGGAAAGAGCTTCGCGGCCTTCAAACTTGAATGGCGTCAATCCCGCCTCTTTCAATGCCAAGGAAGCGTCAACGATCTGCCCCTTCCAATACACTTTGCGCTCGCCCATCATCGTTGCGGCGACATAGGAAAGTGGGGTCAAGTCACCGCTTGCACCAACTGAGCCCATGCATGGAATCGCCGCGATGACGCGCTTTTCGAGCATTGCCGATAGGTGTTCAACCAATTGCGGACGAATGCCTGAGACCGCTTGAGATAAGCTCCCCAAACGCACAAGCATGGTCGCCGCACAGTGCGCTTCGCTCAGATACTTACCCAAGCCGATGCCGTGAAAACGTGTGAGGTTGTATTGCAACTTAGCACTGTCGGCTTGATTGATTTGATGGACGTTGTCCTTGCCAAAGCCAGTGGTCGCACCGTAGATGTCTGCGTTACCAGCAAGTAAATTTTTACAGTAACCGTGATTTTTGGCGATACGATCAAGCAAACCTTCATCTCGGCGGTGAAGCGCAACAAACTCGCCGCCAAATGCGCAAGCCGCGATGTCTTGAATGGTCAAGAGCTGGTTGTTCATCTTCTTCATACTCGAACCTCCGTTTGTCCACTGTGCTGAGGAATCGCGTTCGTGCGAACGTCCTCATCCCGCCAAAAGTCGTAAAAATTGAACCAGTTGCTTGGATGCGCACGTACTCGCGCCTCTAGCTCTGCTGCGTATTGCTGCGCAATCTCAAATGTTTCGCGATCCGTGGTTCCCAAATCTACAACTTCCAACAGATACTGCGGCCGCAAGAATCCAATGCGCCGCGTGAATAAGGCATAGACTGGCATCTTCAATAGTTTTGCGATGCGGATGCCACCGACGGCAAAAGTTGCGGGGCCACCTAGAAATTGCAGCTGCGCGGTGGGAGAACCTTGGCCTACGCGATCGGCCATGAAGCCGATGTACCAACCATCTTTCGCGAGTTGGCGAATGCTAAGCATCAATTCGATCGTGTCACCGCTTGCATCCAAAATTTGGAACGAGTCTTTGGAAAGCTGGTCCAACAGCGCTTGGAACTTGGGATTCACGGACTTATCCATCACGGCAGCAACTTTAAATCCAGTATTGAATCCGAGATCCGCAGCACCACTCAACCAATCACCAAAATGAGAGCACAAAAGCAGACCGGGCTGTTGTAAAAAGTGTGGCGGAAAATCCTGCAACTTGCGAATCGGCGGCGCCGACATCTTCATCTGACGAGCCGTGCGATCCAATAGCATCAAAGCAAACTGGAAAAAATTCTGCCACGAATAGCGCAGCGCTTTAAAGTAAGACTGGTTGAAACGCTTCATGTAAAACAAAGCCAACGCGTGGCGCTCAACATGACGTTGTGTAAAGATGACGGTAACCACCAACGGCACAATCATTGAACACACGGTGTAACCAAAAAACCGCAAAAATAACGGCATCGAAGCCGCGCCACGAACTTCTGGACGCGCATCTGCATGTCCCAACGTCTTAACGATCAAACCGGGGAACATACGCCAGATAATGCCCAAGCTCACCAAACGAGTGTGCAACCAAGAAAGGCGCGCGTTGTCTGCAAAACCTTTGAAATGCGAAATTCTCTCAGCACGCGGCGGATAGTAAACATCGACATCAACATCGACAATAGTACCACCGGACCAGACATGACGAACAACGACTTCGATTTCAAAATCATAGTGGCTGGCGACTTGCTGTGTCAGCAACGCGCTCAGCATCGGATAGACGCGAAGTCCCGACTGGGTGTCCTTGCCCCATGCTCCGCACTCGGTCCACACCCAGAAATTCGAAAATGAACGCCCGAACAACGATGAATTCGGCACATTCGGATTGGATACTCGGTCCATGCGACGCGCGCCGACGACGATCGCCGTCGGATTCGCACGCGAAGCGGCGATCAAATCATCAATGGACGACGCCAAATGCTGCCCATCGGCGTCAAACGTGAGGACATGTGAGAAGCCCAATTCGCGAGCCTTCAAAAATCCAGCTCGCAGAGCTTTACCTTTGCCTTGATTGATCGGAAGGGTGACCAAATGTTTTAGATCTGCTTCCGCCAATAGTTTTTTTGTTTCGGCATTGGAGCCGTCGTCCACGACGATCAAATCCAACCCGCATGACGAAAGCGAACTTAGGACTTCGCGCACGGCGACACCTGGGTTGTAACAAGGTACAACCACACACGCTTTGTAAGCGTCGTTCACTTTTACGTCAGCACTCTCAAACATATTCTGCGGTACCAATTGCGATCACAGCCTGGGACGGGACATGCCTCATGACAAATTCCGCTTCGTTGCTGTTAACAAGTTCTACTTCGATTTCGATGGATGTCTCAGGTCTGATCGGACGCTTGAACTTCACCGAACGCATTTTATTGAACTGAATGTTTCGTCCCGCCAACTGGCTCCCTACCAAACGACACATGTCGATTTGGCAAACACCAGGGACAAGGGGCAAACGATCAAAGTGCCCTTTGAAAAAAACATAATCCGCACCAACGTGCGTAGTGGCGAATAGTTTTCCGCCATCACGGCGCAAAACAAACGTCAAACCATGACGCGCATCGTTAAACTCTTCCCCAGCGCTTACGCCAAAGCTGGGTTTGACGCTACTTGTCGATTGAACGAAAGTGTCCATTCCTCTTGCATCCACTTCTGAAATTGCGTTTCTACGTTTTCAACGTAGGCCAAAAGCTCTTCTTTTTTTGCACATGATTCCGGCACGACTCGCGCGGGCATTTCGTTGATCTCAAAACGCGTCATCCCCTGCGTCCACTGCAATCGGGCTTGGTTGTTGAATACGGGTTTGTCACAACTGATGAACAGCGGCTGCCACTTGATCTTGCGATGATATGCCAAGCGGAAGACTGCTGGGTGAAAACGTCCGAGTTTCCCTGTTTTTGACCGGGTACCTTCCGGGAATACGACGAATGTGAAACCTTGCTCAATCAAGTCCATCGCTTTCATCATGGCTTGGAACATGTCCGATTGTGAGCCGGGATCGACCGCAATATAACCCGCCGATTTCATGATTGCGGCGAGAATCCAATTCTTCATGAACTTCTTATTTACAAAGGTGTTGCAGTGGCGGTATTGCGACAGAACTGTGACGATATCAAACATCGAAATGTGATTGGCAACCAACAACTTGCTGGTCTGTCCCTCGCTGCGATCTACGAATTCGATGTCCAAGAAACGAATGATTTTGAGATACCAAAAGACAAAGCGAAACGTGAAGTACACGCAATCCTGTACAAGAAGTCGGTAGCGTTTCTTGTTCATGCCGCAGCCGAGATACATCAACGGCAAGAGAGGTAGTACGATTACGCAGATCGATCCGAAGATTCCGAAACCCACAACAAATTTAGCAAGGTAAAACAGTCGATTCACTTAGCACTCCTAAAGCTACGGGGAGCTAGTAGGTGTACGTAGAAAATGGTTGCGCCGATCGCCACCAAGATTATGCCGTAGGACACAGCACCGGCATAAATGGCCCAAGCTTCGGTGGAACCGGTGAAAAGAAACATTCCGAATACAGTTGAATTGAAGAAGCAAAGCCAAGTCCACGCCGTCGTCGTTCGTTGCAAAGCATTTTGCTGAACCTCTGGCAATCCAACGGTCTTGGCGATTCTTTGGCTGAACTGATTTGAACCATTAGATTCGCGATAGAAGAACAGAACCGCCGTGAGTGAAATCACAAACGGATACAAACGCGGCATATTTATGGGATCAAAAAGCAAAACGGCCGAAATGGCTGCCAACATCACCATGAGCTCCCAGATTCTACTGGGACGAAAACAGCGAATTGCGTGCGGAACCAAAGCGATTGCACCTACGAGTGCAATGGTCTTGGCCTCTGCGCCCAAGTGATGAAGCCAAAGTACGGCAATCGGAAAAAGCAACACTGCGACAAAGCGCAGATGCCGTAAACGTTTGGCCATTCGCCCGAAGATATTAGCCGTTGTCGCCAATCAGTTGCCCGTCGTCGCTTCTGGAGCTTTGGCAGCTTTGGCAGCGAAAGCCTGTGGGTTAGATGCGTAACGTTCAATCAACTTGTGAATGTCTCCAAGTGTGCGGATGGATTGAATGTCTTCATCCTTCAACTTGATGCCGAACTTATTCTGAAATGCGATGACCATGTCGATCGCATCGAGGCTGTCGAGACCCAAATCTGCGAACAGGTTAGCTTCGGGCTTCAATTCTTCAGCCGTAAACTCGAACTGAGAAATCAAGATGTTGTTAACTTCTGCTACGTACTTCTGCGTCGATTCCATCTTTACACCCTCTTGATGACCAAACTTGCGTTAATGCCGCCAAATGCAAAACTATTCTTCAAAAACATGTCCATCTTTACATTGCGTGTCTCGCCCATGATGAAGTCCAGTTCTCCGCAATTGGGATCTGGATTCTGCAGGTTCAATGTTGGAATGGCTGTGTCACGGTTCATCATTTCCACGGTCAACGCCGTTTCAATGACTCCGCACGAACCCATCAAATGTCCAAAGTGACCCTTCAACGAGCTGAGTTTAGCTTTGTTGCCGAAGATGTTGCCGATGGCTTTGGCTTCTGCCGCGTCGCCAAGCAACGTGCCGGTGCCATGCGCGTTGATGTAGTCAATTTTCTCTGGCTCAACTTTGGCATTCTTCAATGCTGCGCGCATGCAATGTTCAAGACCTTCTGGTGAAGGATTCGTCATGTGGTTGGCGTCGTTGTTGGTGGCGTAGCCGATGATTTCACCGTAGATCTTTGCGCCGCGCGCCTTCGCTGCGCTGTATTCTTCCAAAATCAAACAGCCCGCACCTTCACCGACGACGATGCCGTCGCGATCTTTGTCGAACGGACGAGGCGTCAGACTTGGCGTATCGTTGTACTTGCGCGAAGTCGAACGCAATGTATCGAAAACGCCAGCCATGACCGCGTGGAATTCTTCTGCTCCGCCGCAGATCATTTTTTCCGCTTGGCCGTCACGAATCGCTTCGTAACCGAAGCCAATGGACTGGGTGCTGGCTGCACATGCCGTGCAGCTCGCGACCACGCGTCCGGGAACATTGAAATAGATGGCGACATTCGCCGCGCATGTATGAGACATCATTTTCAGGAACGACGTGGACATGACGCCCTGCGTGAATTTTCCTTCCATGCCCGCACTCATGAATATCTCTTGGATCGCGCTGGTTCCGCCCATAGTGGAGGCAAAGGAGACGCCAGTCTGTTGATTCGAGATATCGTTCTGCTCCAGTTTCGCATCCGCTAGTGCGCGTTCAACAGAGCGCACCGCCAACAAAGACACGCGGCTCATGCTGCGACGCTTCGAACGTTCCATCTTGCTCGCATCGAAATCAGGAATGACGCCCGCAAGGCATGTATCGAAACCGTGTTTGGTCTGCAGTTCTGACAAAATGGAAACGCCAGATTCACCGCGGGACATGCGTTCAAATACGTGCTCAACACCTTCGCCAAGAGGAGAAACAACACCCATTCCTGTGATAACAACTCGTCTTTGGCTCACGAATACATTCCTCCGTTAACGCGCAAAACATCGCCATTGATGTACGCGGCTTCTTCTGAAGCTAGGAAACGAATGGCAGCGGCAACTTCCGATGGATTGCCGTAGCGGTTCGCTGGAATAACTTTTAACACGAGATCTTTGGGAAGATCTTTGGTCATTTCCGTCTCGATGACGCCGGGACTGACGCAATTGACGGTGATGTTGCGACTCGCCAATTCCTTCGCCAGCGACTTGGATGCTGCAATAACCGCACCCTTCGCTGCGGAATAGTTCACTTGGCCACGGTTCCCCGCTTCGCCGCTCACGCTGACCAGCGAAACGATGCGTCCCCAACGGGACTGAACCATGTGCTTGAGACAAGCTTTGTTGACGTAGAAAAATGAATTGAGGCTCACGGTCAACACGTCATGCCACTGCTGCGGCTCCATGAAATAGAACGCTGTGTCAGCAGTGATTCCCGCAGAGTGCACTACGATATCAAAGGGGCCAAATTGCTCGATGGCCTTGTCCATTGCGGGAGTGATGGAGGCTGTGTCCGATAGATTCAATTGGAAGCACTTCACGCGCTGCTCAGGCCACTTTTCGCAAATGGCTTTAGCGCGCTCCGCACCGCGGTTATAAGTAAACACGACTTCGTAGGCGCCCGTGTCAGCAAGCATGCCGACCGTTGCAGCACCGATTCCGTTACTTCCACCGACTATAAGGATGCGTTTAATCTTTCACCTCCCTCATCGACCAGTGCTTTAAAACTCGCTTGACCAACGACGCGGTCTCCAATGCGAGCGACACACTGCCAGCCCCCAACGGGAGCGATATGATATAAGAGTTTTACGTCCGTCTCGATGCGGTCGCCGACGTTTGCAACTTTGGAAATATCCGCTTCGAATGAGTCGATAGCTATCAAATAGCCAAGTTTGTCTTTTAGTGATTCGCCGGCGAGGCTGTAAACGCAGGCGACCGATTGTGCCATGACCTCCACCAACCAAAGGTCGATGAAATTCTTGTTGGTTTGGTCCCAATAGGGCTTGTTCACTTTGATATTGCACACGATGGTGCCGCAAGACGTTTGTTTATCGATCTCTTCGACGTGATCGACGAGCAACATATCTCCGCGATGCGGGATGATGTCTTCAGCAATTGAAACAATCTTTAAATCCAACCGAACTCTCCTCAGACGTTTCGTTCAAAGGTGGTGGAAATAACGTTGTTTGACGCATCCTGTGCGACCCGAACAAAGTTCTTTTGTCGATCATGAAGATTCAACATTGGGAATCGACAGCTCGCCTGTTCTGTTTTGCAAACTTCGTGGTCCGCTCTCTTGTTTGTGCTCATTGACCAAAACGCATCACTGGACATCAGTCCATTTGCTTGGGCCCATTGCGTCGATGCCGCCACAAAAACTTCCGCAACGGCCAACTGTTCGCCGACGGCTTCGTCAGCGTGCAAAATCAGCCAAACATCTTCGAGGCCGGAACCAAGACGATAAGAAGCTGCTTGCAGCAAATCGTCAAAACACAGCCAGTTGCCGATCCACGTCGATGACGACATGTTGAGTTTGTGTACCCGCGACAACAATCCCGTAGTCGAATTAGCCACTGAGTTTTGAAACGTGATGGGCGAAACAAGGTAATCCTTGGCGACGACCCTCTTCGTCACGTCAGCGATGGCCAAAATTTCACCCAGAGAAGTCGCGAGCTGCATGCAGGCATTTTTATCTTGAGTGACCGCGAGCCACAAATCAGGGTTCGCTTCTTTAAAAGCGTTGAGAGCGCGGTGCGCCGCCTTTTGCAAACATGATGCGCGGCGCAATTCAGGAGCATCGTCTAAATGTGCGTTCAATGCGACAACGGACGAATAGGCATAGCCGGCAATGATGGTGATCTTAGAATTCATGATCGCACCTCGGCGCGATCATGTCCGTCACCGATAACCAAACTGACGCAGCTGCCGCCAAATCCGAATGAGTTACTCAGGGCATAACGCTTGCCGCTTGGCTGCGCCGTTCCCACTGAATCCAACTCTCCGCGAACGTGTGCTGCGCAGATGGCTGCTTCCAATGCTCCGGCACCGCCGAGGCAGTGACCATGAAGGCGTTTGGTAGATTCAAATTTTGTCTGATGGGGAAACAATCGCTCAATGGCAGCGCGTTCAGCGACATCGTTTGCACGTGTGCCTGTGCCATGAGCGTTAATGTAGGAAATCTGATCGGCACCGATTCCTGCACATTCAAGAGCACGGCGCATGGCCATTTCCATCGGCGCACCGTCTGGTTGCGGTTGTGTTTGGTGGTGAAAGTCAGTCGCATTACCAAAACCCGCGATCTCGCAGCGCACGTCGAGTGATGTTGGCGGCTTGCGTTCCATAACGAACAGCGCTCCGCCTTCGGCCAAGTTCATGCCTGCACGATCATCGTGAAACGGGCGGCAGAATTCTTGATCAACAACTTGCAGTACTGAGAAGCCGGAAATGGTGACGTCCGTAAGAACATCGAAACCACCGGCGATGCACACCTTGACTTGGCCAGTCGCCAACGCGGAAGCTGCTTCTGCGATGGCCAATGCACCTGATGAGCAAGCGGTGGAAATCATCACCGCTGGACCTTTGATGGGGAACGATACTTTCATCGCATCGAGAAGCGTTTTGTGAAGAAGCATTTCGCTCGAACGTTTTCCGAACTCTGTCGGAGCGTCCGCAAACTCGGCTCCATCCCACGTTTCGACAAGTTTGGTCGTGGCCGTTAGGCCAGCCGTGGTGGCGCCGATATAAACGCCGATTTCTTCAGGGCGATAACGATCGAATAATCCCGTCTGCTGGTGGAGATTGATGATCTGCGATGCGATGAGCTGACCGAGCCATTGGTCGGAACCGACTTCAATCGTCTCGGGAATAGTCGGAACTTTTTCACGGTTGATCGCGCCGACGGGCGAACGCGTACAATGATGAAACGCGTGGTTTTTGGAAAGTCCACGACGCTCTTCTCTGACCGCAGAAACAAGTTCGCCAAAATTTGCACCGATACTGGAAACTGTGGCAATTCCTGTAACCGCTATGGGTTCGAAACGCCTTTTCATACCTGTGCAGATGCCCCGTTGCTGCTGATCGCTGAAGCTAGGGTGCCGATGTTTTGCAGCACGTTACGCCCTTGCGCATCATTGCGGATTTTAAAGCCATAAGTCTTTTCAACGTGAACGATCAACTCAAGCAAATCGATCGAATCAAGACCAAGACCATCGGCAAACAAACTGATGTCGTCATCGATCTCTGCTGGGCTAACTCGCGTGTTCAACCGGCAGTGTTTAACTAGGGCATGTTTCAATTCGGACTTTAAATCATCAAAAGACTGATTCATCCAGCAACTCCAGCAACTTATGCAGGTTTCAAAAGCTCCGTATCAATATCTCGCAAGGAAACATGCAATGTATTGAGCGATAGGGTTTGTGTCAATGTTTAGTGGCACATGGCTTTGCAACATTTCAGGGATGTGTTCGACGCTGGTGACCGTGCGTCGACGGGACTGTTTGCACATCTACGGAAGATGGTACAATGACGGGACGAGCCAGAGGTGAACGTGAGCATCGGACGATCGCTAAAATTTGCAAAAATTGCCGCAGGTACGGCTTTGCGCAGCGCGTTTAGTGCTGAACAAAGCAAACAGTTTTTGATTGAATCCCTCGCGTCTAGCGGGCCCGGTTTAGCACCAAAATTTGCACAGTTTTTAAGCGGCAAGATTGCCGGTGACACGCCTGCAAAGCCTGTTTATTCGAAGGATGTTTTGCCGCTCGATGTCGTCGCTGCGATCATTCGCAGGGATGCCCCTCGATTGGCGCAACTAATCGAAGAATTAGATGAAAATGGCCTCGCTGCATCACTGGGACAGGTTCATCGCGCCAAGCTAAGTGATGGTCGAAAAGTCGCCATCAAAGTCCAGCGTCCGGGGGCGTTGGAATCCATCGACCAAGAGCTGAAGCTTCTGTTCAAAGCAGTGGCATGGAGCCCTGCCGCCAAGCACGCGTTTGATTTCATATCGTGGGAAAGCTGGCTGCGGGAAAACCTAAGACGCGAGCTGGACTATCAGGCCGAAGCAGCTTCGCAGAAAAAATTCCATGATTATTTTTTAGGCAGAGGCAATGTCATCGTGCCGCAGCCGCACATGGAACTCTGCACAAAAAATGTGCTGGCACAGGCATGGGAAGAATCACAACCGGTCGCGGATATGGTCATCAAATCGCCCGAGGGTCTCGCCGCTGTTTGCCAAGCGCTGGCCGAATTTTGTTTTCACTCCATTTTTAAACTGGGCGTGGTGCAAACCGACCTCCAAGCGGCTAACTTCGGCTGGCGCAAAAATACACAAGTGGGGATCAATCTTGCTCACGAGTATTCACTGATCGCATACGACTTTGGCGCGTCGATGACTTTGAACGAAACCGAACAGGCGGGGCTACGCGAAATCGTCAGCCTTGCTTTGCACGGTGTGCCGTCAGGATATACCGAAACTTTCATCCGCATGGGTTTTCGTCGCGATTTGCTCGGACCCATCACGGAAAAATTCGACAAGCTCTGCTTCGAACTCGTGAAGCCCATGGTGAGTCCCTTCGGATTCGACGCGGCGAAATGGAATCTAGGCGACCTGATCGACCGCAACCTTGGCGAAGACAAGTGGATATTCCGCACTGCGGGTCCGCCGTGGTTTCTGTATTTGATGCGCATGCTCTTCGGACTTTTCAGCACCGCCGCCCAAACCAAGCAGAAACTTTTGCTGCGTGGGATGCTGGAGGGCTTGGTGTCTGAGCGTCCTGTATCTCCGGTCGTTGCGGCGACAAGCGTGCATGCTCCGAGTACGAAAGCAGCTGGATCAGCGGACTATCTCCAAGTGGAAGTGTTTGAGGCGGGAGATACGGTCGTTTCCATCCAAATGCCTTCGGCTGCCGTCGAAGATTTGGAGAATTTGATCGCTTCTGACACGCGCGAAAAAATCGAATCTGCTGGCATCAATTTGGTGGAGATTAAGTCGCGGGCGTTGGCTTCGGGATTGAAGCCTCAGCAACTTTTTCGTGCTGAGGCTGGAGCAAGGACTTATCAGGTTTCACTTCGTTAAATGAAGCGCGCTCAGTTACGGGGCGCGCTGAAATCGACCTGTACAAAAAAACTTTCGAACGCACTGAAGGTACTGCTGAAACTATCTTGAAAAGACTTCTTGGTTTGGTCGTTGCAATGGTATGAATCGAAAGCTTCCGTGACCAGATAGTCTCCAAAGAGTTCGTCGCCCTGTATTTTCTTGATATCTTTTACGCGTTGCTTGGCCTCTTCGGGAAAATTGACTCCGTCTTTGCACTGATCGCCTTCCATGATGTGCATGTCACACATGAAAGCATCAGTGAGTGGACCGCGATTTTTCATAGCCGCTTCGTACTCAGCAGATACCGCAAGGATGGCTTTCTTTTGTGCCTCAGACAATTGGCTATCGCTAGATTTTTCTTTTGCCGCCTTTGCGATCAAACGAATCATACGCGCATAGATCCCACCGGCATTGCGAACAAGGTCGCGGCGAATGATGAAGAGATCATTAGCCCAATCTGCGTCGTTAGCACCGTAGAATTCTTTTGCTTTAACGAACGCCTCCTTGGACATTTCGCCGAAATAGATCACAGGACTTGGTTCCCCCTCAACTTTTTGGAAACAGCTGTACTTGGGCACAGATTCTTTCTGAAATTTTGAAAATAGCGCGTCATCAGGAGTTGATTTACATGCATCTGGCTCGCCCTTGGTAAATTCAACCTTGGTCTTGGTCGCTAGCAAGAACTTGATTACACTTTCGTGCAATGATGATGCCGTCATTGCGAAGGCCACCATGCGCGGATCATCGAAGGTCATCGCCGAACCATCTACTCCGTTCACAAAATGCGGAGCACCTGGTTCGCCCCCCTTCATCCAAGCGACCAAACTTTCATTGGTGGAAGGTGTCGCAGCACCGCAAATGGGGTTAACTGGCTTGTTGTCGCCGATTGGCTGCGCGAGGTTTTCGACGCCGCTAAACTTCGTTCTTTCTTTGTCTTGGGTGGCTTGTTTGCACGATGCAAGCTCGATCACCGACAGAGACAACAGCGCTAGAGTTCTTATGTGTTTCATCGTCATCCCTCAAAGATTCATTAATGATGCGCCACGAGCATTTACCTGACGTTACCAGCCGCTGCCACCTTGACCAAAACTTCCCTGACCAACTCCGCCCTGGCCGTTGTAGCCCTGACCAAATTGACCTTGCCCGTTGTAGCCCTGACCAAATTGACCTTGCCCGTTGTAGCCCTGACCAAATTGACCTTGCCCGTTGTAGCCCTGACCAAATTGACCTTGCCCAAATTGTCCCTGACCGATGCCGCCCCAATTGTTGAACCCGTTATAATTGTACCCGCCGGCCCCAATGCCACCGAATCCTGCGCCTCCGACACCGTAACCCGGCTGGCCGTAGTTCCCAAAAGGGTTTCCACCGAGTCCACCGGTACCGACTCCGTTTAGTAAGCTCGAGAAGACATCACCGACATCTCCACCATTTTGAAATGCATTCAAAAGAACCGGCAGTAGACCAATGAGGCCTGCGCCTCCTCCTAGTCCATTGCCAAAACCGCCGAGCCCATTTCCATACCCACCCAACCCTCCATTGGGATTCATCGTCCACCGGAAGTTGCCAAGCCCAGTGGCCGAAGAATTGGACATTGACGAAGCTCGAATATCAATCTGTCCCGTGCTACCCGTCTGTGCGTCATTTAATTGCGGCGTCCACGTGATGGTGATGGTGGAAGTTCCTTGCCCCGTTACAATCATCGAAGGAATTTGCGGGATGATGTTTGCGTTCAAGGTCACAGACGATGGCTGGATGCTGCCGTCAGAACTGCGGCCGGTAAACGTCCACATCGTTTGCTGCCCAATTGTGGCGAGTAAGCTCGGACCCGAACTGCTCACGACTTCGATGTTAGAAGTAGTGCCATAGCCCGAGCTGCCGGTGCCGGTGCCGGTTCCGTAACCGGAGCCGTAACCGGTGTCGTAACTGCGATCTTGCCCCGGATATGGCTTACTCGTTTGCGTTGCCGTCGGCGCTTTCTTCTCCGAACAACTCGCACTAATTGCAATGATCGCCAAAGGCAAAAGCATCGGGACACGCATCGGGACACTCCACGTAAAAGTGATTAGCTTTATTATACGCTAGTTTGGGTGCTCCATAGTAGATGGTCGGTGGATAACGAGCGTTGATAGCAAGTGGATTGAATTTTCTTTTCAGCACAAACCCATAAGATGACTCATAATGTTGTATTCTATTGAAGTATACAAAAGTTTAGGAGGTTGAGCGTTTCATGCCTGAAGCAAATCCGACTCCGTTCATTCTCGTAGGATCATTTCTAGCCTTTTACATCCTAGAGCCATTATTCGCCGCTCAGCCCATTCCGCAGACTAGAAGACGACACACTTTTAACAATGTCATCGTCGCGGCCATTAACATTGCTGTGCTTGCCTCTAGCGGGCTATTTGTTTTGTTTGTTGCCGATATGGTTTCCGAAAAAAAATGGGGCGTTTTGCCTGCGCTGGGACTGGAAATTCATCCGATTGTTCAGGCGCTCATGTATGACGTTTTCAACTATGCCATGCACGTGTTGAATCACAAAGCTGAACTACTTTGGCGATTTCATCGTTCACATCATTCCGACTATTATCTCGATGTAACGAGTGCATTTAGGTTTCATCCAGCTGAATCGATCATTCGAGCCGCATGGCAAAGTCTGGTCGTCGCCGTTATGGGTTTTAGCATTGAAGCCATGTTTTTCTATCAGCTTTGGGTGATCTTCGCATTGAATGCGAGCCACACCAACTTGCGCGTACCTGAAAGTATTCACTCAATCGGAAAATACATATTCGTACTGCCAAACATTCACCGCTTCCATCATTCGACCGCACGGAGTGAGCACGATGCAAATTACGGCATTGGCTTTATGATCTGGGATCATTTGTTCGGCACCTATCGAGAACCAAAAGCGGTAGGAGAGTTTCGCATCGGTTTGGACGGATACGACGCAGAAAATGACTCGGTAAAAAATATCCTCCTCGATCCTGTCGCCAAAAGATGATGACACCCTCAGAAAAAATAGCTTGGCTGATCAGCGGAGATTTAACGATCGCCGTGAAGGCCAACGACAGCGACAAAAACATATTTTGTTCGCCCGTGCTGCAGCTGATTCATCACGTTTACAGCACATATCCACAAGACGCGCATCGAATTTTACGCGCGCGAATCTTGACGACAGAATCAGAGTCCATGGCATTGAGGCGGATTGTGCGCGTCGCCGCTAAGCGCATTGCTTTTGTTGCCGAACCGAGTCGATCTGTAGCTGATGCCGCAATCGAGGCACCCATCCGACAATTGGAAGCAAATCCGATCATGAGCAGTCTCGATCTCCAACTCTTTAGCGATGACCTTTCCAAAATACTTTTGGTGAAGAGTCTCGCAGAAAATGTACCAACTGAAGCAAATCGATACTCGTCCAATCGAAAGATCGCGGCCGCACTTTTTCGAAGCGATGGGAAATGCTTCGCAGCCTCAACCAATACCAACCAGACCAATCGTCTCAAGCATGCCGAGTGGAATCTTCTCCTACACGCAACCGAAAAACTTGGCGGCAAAATTCCTAGCGACTGGACGATTGCTACATCGCTTTCTCCTTGCAGCATGTGTGGAGAAATCATCACGAAGTGCTGCATAGATGGCAGCGAGCAGAAAGTAATCTATCTTGACGAAGATGTGGGCACATTAGGAAAGAATTTGTCTCTTTCTCAAATGCGAAAAATAGACCTAACTATGTGAAGCATGCTCGTTGAGCATTTCATCCATGCCTTTGATATAATCGAGCATGAACTGGTCCCGTGACATGTGCTCAGATCCCCATCTTGTCATTTCACTTTTCCCAATGAATTCCGGATCCTCCCCGCAAAGGAGGATCCTTTCATGTGCCCACATTGTAAATCCAAGAACTTCAT